>Ga0070740_10002387_pt1 | contig 22238 bp, 19 predicted proteins | sample Coa_R2_FD_67286 | JGI IMG/M metagenome (GOLD analysis project Ga0070740, IMG submission 67286) | Surface soil microbial communities from Centralia Pennsylvania, which are recovering from an underground coalmine fire - Coalmine... | ecosystem: Environmental > Terrestrial > Soil > Unclassified ...
AGAATGTCGCGTCCGCTCAACTGGAGCACTTCCAGCACGTTGTCCAGGTTCGCCGAGTCCGAACCGTCCGGCTGAAGGATCGGCTTGAGCAAATCAATCCGGTCGCCCCAAACCGGCGACGCCAGTTCCTGCTCGCGGGCGCGAGTCCAGATTTGATTGCCCGGCAGGGTGTTGATCTCGCCATTGTGGGCCAGCACGCGAAACGGATGCGCCAGTTGCCAATTGGGAAACGTGTTGGTTGAATAACGCTGATGGAAAATCGCCAACGCCGTTTCAAACAGCGGGTCCTGCAAATCGCGGTAGAACCTGCCAAGGTCCGGAGCGTTCAGCAGCCCTTTGTAAACAATCGTGCGTGACGAAAAGGACGGAATGTAGAATCCCGGAATTTTTTGGTCGCGGATGCGGTTCTCGGCAGTTTTGCGGGCCAGAAACAGGCGCCGCTCAAATTCCCCGTCGTCACAGCCCTCGGGGCGGCTGACCAGGATTTGTTCGATTTTCGGCAGCGTGTTGCCGGCCTTCTGGCCCAGCGCGCTCAAATTGATGGGCACCGGTCGCCAGCCGAGGAGGTTCAGGTCAAAAGTGGCGACGGCTTGTTCGATCCGCCGGCGACAATCCTCCGCTTGCCGGCTGTCGTGGGGAAGAAACACCATGCCCACAGCCAGGTCCGAATCGCTCCGCAATGTTCCCCCGCACCGTTCCATTTCGCGCCGGAAAAACGGATGCGGCAGTTGCGCCAGCACGCCGCTCCCGTCGCCCGTGCTGGCGTCGGCGTCCAGCGCGCCGCGATGCGCGAGGTTGGCCAGCGCCTGAAGCGCGCAAGCCAGAATTCGATGCTCGCGCCGGCCATTAATGTTGGCCACGAAACCCACGCCGCAGGCGTCGTGCTCGAACTTCGGATCGTAGAGCGATGGTGTTGTAGCCGGTGGCATTTTCAAGGTGTCGAACCCGGCGCTTTGGCGGCTTCAGTCGCCGGTGGGGGTGACGCGGGATGATCGTTGCCGATGGCCTCGACGGGGCAACCTTCCATGGCTTCCCGCGCCAGGCGCAGCTCTTCCTCCGTTTCCGGTTGATGAAAGACAAAGCTGTTGCCGTTTTCATCATCACGTTTGAAGACCGTCGGCGCCGTTTCGCGGCACAGATCGCAGTCAATGCAATTGGAGTCCACGTACCAGGGTCCCGGCACGTTCGTGGGAAGGCGTTTTGTAACGTCTGCCATAATGGTCCTTTGTGTTATTCTTGAAAGCCTGGCGCTCGTCGTTGAGAGCCGGTCGCTTTCGATCATGACAAGTTCCCGCTGCCTGGCTGTTGCGTAAAATTCATTATTGTTTATATTTCGATGCGTTTTATGAATCAATTTCTGGCCACCGCGCCGTTTGACCTTTACGAACTGACTCTGTTCCAGCTCGTGGCGGAGACCGGCTCGTTCACGCGGGCGGCGGAGAAGGCGGGGCTGACACAGAGCGCGATCACCCGGCAGATTCGCGGCATGGAGGAGCGGCTGGGGGTGGCCTTGTTCGAGCGCACGACGCGGCGTGTCTGCCTGACGCCGGCCGGCCGGTTGTTGCGGGAGAAGTCCAAAACAATTTTGTCCGCCGTCAACGAACTGCTGGAGGACGTGCAACGGACGGTGGGTAAATTGCCGCCCACGCTGCGGGTCGGGGTGGCGCGCAGCATCGGGCTGGCCTACCTGCCCGGTTACTTCTTCGCCTTCCAGCGGCGGCATCCGGAAGTTCAGTTGCAGGTGACCCACCAGACCAGCCGCGAAATTCTCGCTTCGCTGGAAGCAGGTAATCTGGACGCGGGCCTGGTCTGTCCGCCACCGCGGTTGCCGCCGTCGCTCAAGGTCACGCACCGCTTTGCCGACGAATTCACGGCCATTGCCCCGCCGCAATTTCCCCTGGCCCCGGCGGTGACGGGCGTCACGATGAGGCAGTTGAAAAAAATTTTTGCCGGTCAACGCTGGCTGTTGATTGACCGGGAGGGCTTCACTGGTCGCCGGCTGAACCATTGGCTGCGGACGCAGGGCTGGCTCATCGAACCGGCGATGGAACTGGACAGCTTTGATGTGATTGTAAATCTGGTTTCGCTGGGTCTGGGCGTGAGCCTGGTGCCGCACCGCGTGCTGGCGCTGTATGGCAGCCGGCGGGTGGTGCGCCGGATCGCCATCCACCCGCGTTTCAGCCGCGAATTGGGCGTCGTCATCCGCCGTAATCGGGTGACGCCCGAACCTCTGCAATCGTTTGTGGCGTGCGTTTTGTTTTGACGACGGTTTCATGATTGGCCGCGGGGCGGCGGGGTGGATGACGTTCGTCCGGCACCCCCGACAAGGCGCGAAACAACATATTTTGCCTCTTTTGAAACAAAATTGACTTAGGTCAAACCGCCGCCAGGAAGAACGGCGTAAGCTTTGGGTGCCAAACGAAATGGGCAGCCGGCAATCCGGCCCCGTTCTCGCGCCAGTGACGCGAAAGGAAAATGAAAAACCAAAATGAGTATGAGCACCAAAACTACAAATCATTCCACCCACACCTGTTGCGGCGGCGCGGCGACGGCGCCGGCCTCCGCCGAAACCGTCAAAACCGCGCTGACCAACGCCCTGGTCAACGGCAACCTGGACGTGCGCGCCCTGCCGCCGGCCCAGCGGCATTCGTTGATTTTTGAGACGTATCATCGCCTGGGCCAGGGCGAGTCGTTCGTGCTGGTGAACGACCACGATCCCAAGCCGCTTTACTATCAGTTTGCCGCCGAACACGAAGGCCAGTTCACCTGGACCTACGAAGAGCAAGGCCCGGAAGTGTGGCGCGTGCGCATCGGCAAGCCGAAGGGCAAAAAGGCCGCGAAGCACTGAATGAAATCCTGCTGGATGAAATCTTACGAGTCATTCCTCCCGCGACGGTTTGCCGCCAGCCGCGATTCCGGTGAGCAGAGCCGGACGATGCGGCGCGCGGAAACATTGGATTTGCCCGGCGCCAATTTGCCGGCCGGGAAGATGCCGGGCCATTGGCTGCTGGCGCGGCTGGGCAAACGCGTTTTGCGTCCGGGAGGATTGGATCTGACGCGGCGGATGTTGGAAGCGCTGGCGATTCAACCCTCCGACGCGGTGGTGGAATTCGCGCCCGGTCTGGGCGTGACGGCGCGGATGACACTGCGTCTGCATCCGGCATCCTACACCGCGGTGGAGGACGACGAAGCGGCGGCCAATCGTGTGCGCCGTTTCCTGGATGGCATTCACCAGCAATGCCTGGTGGGCAATGCGGCGGAGACGCCATTACCCGACCGGTTCGCCACGGTGGTTTACGGCGAAGCGATGCTGACCATGCAAGGAACCGAGCAGAAACGCCGCATCGTGCGCGAAGCCGCCCGGCTGCTGAAGCCGGGCGGCCGTTACGGCATTCACGAATTGTGCCTGGTGCCGGATGATCTGGACGGCCAAATTAAACACGAAATTGAGCAGGCGCTTTCCCGAACGATTCATGTCGGCGCGCGACCGCTCACCGCCAGCGAATGGCGCGCGATTCTGGAAACCGAAGGCTTCAACGTGCAAGCCGAAGCCCAACGCCCCATGCGGTTGCTGGAGCCGGATCGCTTGATTCAGGACGAAGGTTTCCGGGGCGCGTTGCGTTTCCTCAAAAATCTGATTCGGGATGGAGAGGCTCGCCGGCGCGTCCTGGCCATGCGCCGGATTTTCGTGAAATACCGTTCGCACATGGCGGCCATCATGCTGGTCGGAGTCAAAACAGGAGATTCACATGGCGACGCAAAGCATCAACCAGCATTACACTGAAGACCATCAGCGCCTGGATGATTTATTCCACGAGTTCCGGGAACTGAAAACCACCGACCGCCGGACAGGCGAGAAATTGTTTCACGAATTCAAAGCCGGCCTGGAACGGCACATCGTCTGGGAAGAGGAAATCCTGTTTCCGGCATTCGAGGAAAAATTCCCTCATTTTCAGAATGGCCCGACGGCGGTCATGCGCCTGGAACACCAGGAAATCCGGCGGCATCTGGAGGCCATCGCCGACAAGCTGGGTCGGGAGGATTTCGACACTGAGGAGGACGAGTGCAAGTTGGACGCCGTGTTGTGCGCGCACAATCAGAAGGAAGAGGGCATTCTCTATCCGCTGATGGACCACGTATTCAGCGAGCAGGAACGAAACGAGATGTTTTTGAAGATGAACGACAAACCGTGAACGCCCGCGCCGCGGTCTTCCGCGTGCTGTCGCGCGTTCCACCACCGCAGGAGAAACGATGAACGTTGCTGTGTACGACACTTACGTGACAAAAAAGGACGGCCGGACGATGCACTTTGACATCCTCGTGCCCGAGCAGGAATTGCCGGAGCGCGTGTTCGCTTTCGGCCGCGAATATCTGAAAAGCGTCGGGCAAGAAGGCCAGCCGCTGGCGGCCCGGGAATGTCAGTTCTGCCACGTCGAGCGCGCCTCGGCCGGGATTGAGCAGGCCATCCGCCAGCGCGGCTATTTCATTCAGGAAATGGAAGGTTGCCGTTGAAAGGGGCTTGTCCTCCCGCAACTTGTTCCACGCGCTTTTGAAATGTTGCAGACCTTGACTTTGGCGCCGCAAGAACCGCGCGCGCGACAGATGATCAAATTACTCCTGCCTCGCGAGCACGGCAGTTGGTCGCTGGCGCTGGAACCGCTGGTGCTGGGTTTGCTGGCCGCGCCTTCCGCGCTCGGTGTGGCGCTGGCGGCGGCGGCGCTGGCCGGATTTTTTCTGCGGCGTCCGCTGAAAATTGTCCTCAATCGCCAGGCTGATGCCCGGCGTCCCCTCGCCGGGACGATGGCCCTGATTTTGGGGTTGTTCGCTTTGGGGGCGCTGGCGGCGGTGGTGCGGGAGGGGGAGATGGTCCGCCTTTGGCCTTTGGCGCCGGCGGCATTGGCGGCGCTGGCATTTGTCTGGTTTGATTCACGCAACGAAGCGCGGGAAGGCGCCGCCGAACTGGCGGGCGTGGTGGCTTTTGGCGTTTTGCCGGCGGCCTGCGCTGCCCTGGCGGGCTGGGGCGCGGCGGCCTCGGCGGCGCTGGCGGCGGTCATGCTCGCGCGTTCGGTGCCCACGGTGCTGGTCTTGCGCGTTTATATGCGCCGCCGAAAGGGCTGTCGGACGTCGCCGGTTTCGGCCTTTTTCGCCACGGGTGCGGCGGTGGTGTTGACGGGCGGGCTGGTCTGGCTTCGTCTGGCGCCGTGGCCGGCAGCGATGTTCACTGTCCTGCTGGCGGGTCGGGCGGTGTGGCTGCTGGGCGGACACCGCCGGATGTTGTCGCCCGGCACCGTGGGCGTGGCGGAGATGATGTTGGGCTGGACAATGGTCTTGACGGTGGCGGCGTTGTGGAAGCGGTGTTGAGGTCGGCGGTGGCAAATTTCGTTGTCTGCCGGGTCGGGCGGGGCAGGGCGCGGAAGGCCGTCTTCGGCGATTCCGTTTTCAATCGGCCGGTGGGAGGGGGTTCGCGGGCGGAGGGCGCCGCGCGTCCAGGAATTGTTTCAATTCCAGAGCCGCTTTGCCGCCGAAACCGGGCACGGTGGCGATTTCCTCGACGCTGGCCAGTTGCAGGCGCCGCACCGAGCCGAATTTTTTGAGCAACGCCGCCTTGCGGCGCTCGCCGATGCCGGGGAATTCGTCCAGCACGCTTTCGGAAATTTTCCTGAGCCGCAGTTGGGCGTTGTAACTGTTGGCCACGCGATGGCATTCATCGCGGATACGCTGCAAGAGTTTGACCGCCGGGTGATCCAAGCCCGGTCGCAAGGGTTCGGGTTTGTCGGCCAGATAAATTTCCTCAAACTCCTTGGCCAGGCCAATGACGGGAATATTTTCCAGGCCGAGTCGTTTCAATTCGGCGCGGGCCGCATTCAATTGTCCCCGCCCGCCGTCAATGAGAATGAGGTCGGGGAACGGCACGGAAAGCCGACGCGCCGGCCGGAGCGGCAGGGATCCGTCCGTGCTTTGAGCGGTGCGGTGGGGTGGCGAGTCGGCGCCCGAGCCGTTGCCGGATTCGTTCAACAGCCGCGCATATCGTCGCCGTACGACTTCGGCCATGCCGGCAAAGTCATCCTGGCCGGCAACGGTCTTGATTTTGAACCGGCGATAATTGGCGCGGTCGGGCCGGCCGTTTTTGAAACTGACCAGGGAGGCCACGGCGAAGGTGCCGCTGATGTTGGAGATATCAAAACCTTCGATGCGCTGCGGCGGCGCGGGCAGGCCAAGGATTTTTGCCAGCTCGGCGAGGTCGCGTTCCGGGTCAATGGCCAGCGGCAGCGTGTAGGGAAGGCGCTCGAATTTTTCGGTGCGTTTCCAGGTTTGCTGGAGGTCGCGAAGGAGATCGCGCAATTCCGCCGCCTTTTCAAAGTCCTGGGCGGCGGCGGCCTTTTTCATTTCGGCCTCCAATTCGGTTTGCATTTCGCGGCAGCGGCCTTCGAGGAAGTCGCAGGCGGCGCGGACCTGCTGGAGGTATTGCTCGCGGGTGACGTTGCCGACGCACGGCGCGGTGCAGTATTTCAAATGGGCGTAAAGGCAGTGTTTGTAGTCGTTCGCGCCGGGTGTGAAGGCGCGGCAGCCGCGCAGGTTGAACTGCCGCCGCATGAGGGCGAGGGTGTGGCGCAACGCGCCGGCGTTGGCGAAAGGTCCGAAATACCGCGCGCCATCCTCCTTTTTGAGCCGCGTCAGGACGAAGTTCGGGATCGGATCGTTCAGATTCACTTTCAGCATGAGGAACCGTTTATCGTCGCGGAAGCTGACGTTGTAGCGCGGTTTGAATTCCTTGATCAGCCGGCCTTCCAGCAGCAACGCTTCCGGCTCGCTCCGCACAAGATGGAAATCGAAATCAGCAATGGCTTCGACGAGCGCGTTGAATTTCAAATCCCACCCCATCCGGCGACTGGGGTGAAAATACTGGCTGACACGCCGGCGCAGGTCGCGCGCCTTGCCCACGTAAATGACCGTGCCGAACCGGTCTTTCATCAAATACACGCCCGGTTTGTGCGGCAACGTGCCCAGTTTTTTGCGGATGTGTTCCGACACGACCATCGGACAAAATTTTCCCGCAAAGCCGCGGCGGCGCAAAGATTTTTTGGCCGGTTGCGGCGACGGCCGGCGGAAGGGCACCGCTTCAACGCGTCAGCGCCTTGCGATGTTTTCCCAAATGACGATGAACGAAGAAATAGTACAGTCCGCCCAGGACGAGCGCCGCCCCGCCGAGCCATGCGGCCAGGTGATGCAATTCGCCGTGCATGAGCTGTTCATCCTGGCCGGCCTTGACGCCCACGTAACACAACACGGCGCACCAGATCGTCGCGCCGAGAATCGTGAACGCCGAAAACAACCCGTAATCCATCCGCGCGATGCCGGCGGGGAGACCCACCAGTTGCCGCGCGCCCGGCAGCAGCCGGGCCACAAACACGCCCATCGCGCCGTAATGCGCCATCCAGCACTCGGCCTTTTCCAGTTTGTCCGGCGGAAACAACACCAGCCGGCCGTAGCGCAACACCAGGGGACGCCCCGCCGCGCGCGCCGCCCAATACATCGCCGTGGCGCCCAGCCACGAACCGAACGCGCCGGCCATGACCAGGCCGATTTGGGCCGGCCAGCCGGAAAGATGGAGGCGAAACAGATTCAAGCCGTCTCCCGACCAGGCCAGATGCGCGGCGGGCGGGATGATGACTTCGCTGGGCAACGGCAGAAAGGAACTCTCCATCGTCATGAGCAGCACGACCAGCGGGAGGCCGCCGCTTTTGAGCGCGCCCAGATACCAGGCGATCAGCGGCTGGAAAAAGGTTTTGAGCATGGCTGTTCAAATTGAATCCACGGATCGGCGAAGAGAACGAGTGGGGAACCGGATGGGGCGTCCCTTCGCGGCAGTCGCGGATCAACTTTTCAAAAAGTAATTTCGCTGCTTCGGGCTGATGGGCATCCCCAGTTTTTCCATCACTTGCAGCATGTCTTCCCAGACCTTGCGTTTCTCGCTCAACGCCTGGTTGCGGAGGAGGTAGGCCGGATGGTAGGTGGGCATGAGCGGGATGCCGCGATAGGTCTGCCAGTGGCCGCGCAGTTTGGTGATGCCCACGGTTTTGCCCAGCAGACCTTCCACCGCCGTCGCACCGAGGGCGACGATGACCCTGGGCCGGATCAAGTCAATCTGTTCCTGCAAATATGGCAGGCAGGTGGCCATCTCTTCGGACGTCGGCTTGCGGTTGCCGGCGGTTTGACCGGGCGTATCGGGCCGGCATTTCAAGATGTTGGCGATATAGACCTCCTCGCGTTGCAAGCCCATGGCTTGGATAATTTTGGTGAGCAACTGGCCGGCCTTGCCCACGAACGGCTCGCCTTGTTCATCTTCGTCAGCGCCCGGTGCTTCGCCCACGAACATGAGTGAAGCGTCAGTGTTACCGACGCCGAACACGACGTTTTTACGCGACGCGGCCAGATGCGGGCATTTCACGCAAGCCATCACGCGCTCGCGCAACGCGGCAAAGGCCGCAGCCCGGGCGGCCGGATCGAGCGGCGGTTGAGGCGCCGGCGCCTTTTTGCCGGGCAACGGGATCAAGATTTCCTGTTCGGCCGCGGGCGCCGGCGGCGCCGATGACACCATGCCGGTGGCGGGTTGAACCGCGGATTGCGCGAGGGCTGTCGGGGCGGCGGGCGGCGGCAGCGGGGATTGGCGATTTGCAATTCGGGACGCCGCCGGCGCGGGCGCGGCCAGCGCGCGGAGCGTTTCGGGCGCGACGATCACATGCCGCGCGCCGCGGGCCTTGAGCTCCTCCAGACGCCGGATGGTGGCGTCGAGCAATTCGTGGTAGCCAACGGTCATGCAGTCATCCTAACGGCCGGTCGGCCGGCGGCAAAATAATTTGTTCGCCGGCGCAGCGGTTTTTGTGAAAGGTGTTCCGGCCGGAAACGTGTCGGGCCGGAGACCGTGCGCCGTCTCGCCAGTTTTGGCGATGTCGCCGGCGTCACCTCTGCGGCAGGGTGTGCGTCTGAACCCGCAATGGCCGCCGTTCGATGGGCATTTTTATTTTTGCGTGGCGCCGCTTTGGCGACGGTTGTGCTGTCGGCAAATCGGTCCCTGGCGGCGCCGCCCGTGACCGTTTCCGAAAACGCCGGGTCTTACACGCTGGCCAACGGTCTTGTAACGGCGCGCATTTCCAAACGTTCCGGCGATTTGCTTTCGCTCCGCTACAAAAATCTGGAACTGCTCGACACGGTGGATCAGCCGCAGGCCGGCTACTGGTCGCACAACGTGGCCCGTGCCGGCAGAATCATCGCGCGGGTGACGATTGACCCGCGGCAAAACGGCGGGGCACGCGGGGAAGTTTCGCTCCAAGGCATTTCCGGCGGCCAACCGCTGGGCTACGGCCCCGGCGGCAGCGTGGTGGCGGACATTGAAATTCGTTACACCCTGGCCCGCGGCGATTCGGCGCTCTACACCTATTCGATTTTTTCGCATCCGACCAATTATCCGGCCACGTCCGTCGGCGAAGCGCGGTTTTGTCTGAAGCTCAACGACGACCTGTTTGACTGGATGACGGTGGACTCGAACCGGAACATGGAAATGATCACGGCCTACGATTGGGATCACGGCACGCAGATGAACTTGAAGGAAGCGCGCCGGATGAACACCGGGATTTACAAGGGCCAGGTGGAGCACAAATATGATTACGCGGCCAATCAATTCGCCGTGCGCGCCTGGGGCTGGTCCTCCACGAAACACAACGTCGGCGTCTGGTTCATCAATCCCAGCGTCGAGTATTTGAGCGGCGGACCCACGAAGTTTGAACTGACTGCGCATCGCGACGCGACGTTTGATACCAACGCGCTCGACGCGCCGGCGCCGCCCTGCCTGCTCAATTATTGGCGCAGCAGTCATTACGGCGGCGCCATTTGCAACATCGCCGCGACGGACAACTGGACGAAGGTCATCGGCCCCTTTCTGATTTATTGCAATTCCGCCAAAGGCCACGACGCGATGTGGCGGGACGCGCTGGCGCGGGCGGCCAGGGAGGAAAAAGCCTGGCCCTACCGTTGGGTTCAAGGCGTGGATTATCCGCATAAAAGCCAGCGCGCCACGGTTCGCGGCCAACTGCTCCTGGAGGATCCGCAGATGCCCGGCTTCCGCTTCACCAACCTGCTGGTGGGGTTGACGGCGCCGGATTACCCGCCGCCGCTGGTGAATCCTAATTTTCGCGATTTCGGGCGCCGGCGATTCGCCGGCCGGTTCGGCGGCAATTTTACCAACCGGTTCGGCACGAATTTCTTCGCGCGGTTCTGGCGATTCGCGCCGCGCGCGGTCACCTGGCAGAATGACGCGAAGGATTACGAATTCTGGGTGCAAGCCGACAGCAACGGCCGGTTCCACATCCCCAACGTCCGCGCCGGCCATTACACGCTGCATGCCATCGCCGACGGCGTGTTGGGGGAATTTGCCCTGTCCAACGTGACCGTCGCCGCCGGAAAAGATTTGTCGCTGGGGGAATTGACGTGGCGTCCGGTGCGTTACGGCCGGCAGCTTTGGGACATTGGCATCCCCAACCGCACTGCCTCGGAATTTTTCAAGGGCAACGACTATTTTCACTGGGGCTGGTATCTCAAATATGCGGAGTTGTTTCCACACGACGTCCATTACGTCATCGGCCAAAGTGACTTCCGTCGCGACTGGTTTTTTGAGCAGGTGCCACACAATGAAAATCCCGGCGACACGAACGGCGCCGGCGAAGGCCGCGCGACGCCGTGGACGATTTCCTTTGTTCTGACGAACGCGCCGCGGGGCCGGGCCATTTTGCGGCTGGCGATCTGCGGCGTGGGCGCGCGCGAACTCGACGTGACCGTTAACGGCCGGTCCGTTGGCGCCATCACCAATCTCTTTCCCAACGAGACGATTGACCGCGACGGCATCGGCGGTTCCTGGAGCGAACACGATCTGACGTTTGACGCCGCGCGGCTGAAGGCGGGCAAAAACGAATTGCAACTGATCGTCCCCGCCGGCCGGCTGGTGAGCGGCATCATGTATGATTACCTGCGGCTGGAATTAGAAGACCCGGCGGCAGCCACGGCAAAAGCAAATTCACCCGCTCCCGCACCGGCTCGGCTGGAAATGGCTGTGGACAAGCGGCGGACGTCGCACTAGGTTGTTCTCACTAAAAAATGGCGCGAATTCTGGCCACTCGAAGCAGAGCGGACGAATGGGCTCCCGTTCGCCGCCGCCACGGACGTCAATCCGCCGAAGGGAATTCCGAGGCGACTTTCGCCGGCCTGGGCGTTAAACTGCAGCCGCGACCGTTTCGCGGCGGCTTCAAACGGTCTGCAGCGGCTCAATTATGAAAAAATGCCCCTCTTGCGGTACCGAGTATCCCGATAACGCCGTCCGATGCGCCCGGGACCAGGCGTTCCTGGAACGCGTGGTGGAGACAACATCCCCGGAACCGGAGGGGCCGAACTATGATTTCCCGCCGTTGACGGTCGAAGGGCGAGGAAAACATTTTGTGACCCTGGTCAATTGCGGCACGCTGCCGGCGGCGGATGTGATTGTCAGCCGGCTGCGAGCAGCGGGGATTGAGGCGTTCATTCCGGATGAGACATTGATGCAGGTCATGGGAGGCGTCATGAATCCCTTCGGCTGTGTTCGCGTTCAGGTGACGCCGAAGGATTATGACGCGGCCCGAGAATTGTTGGCCGATCTTTTTAGAACCACTTGAAAGGGCCGAAGTCGAGCCGTTCGATCCCTGCGCCGACAGCAAGACCCTCCCGGACTTTCCGGCAATTTCAATTCGCGTTGGCGGGCGGATCATTGACCAGCCCGGTGAACAAAATCATTTGCGTTGGGCGGTCGGCAATCACAAAGAGGAAGGGTCGGTCCACCATCATTTCAAATGGTTTTTCAGGCATTCGCAACGCCAGCGCGCGCATCGTCACGGTCGTTACCGCCGCTGCTTCGGTGCCTTCCTCATCCACCGCGACGTAGCTTTTTTGTTTGACCTGGCTGATGGCCAGCGGCTGGTCGGCCATCGCCGAAAAATCGGCCTGGTCGGAAAACGCCCGGCGCATGCCCAACGCCTTCAGGGCGGCGTTGAGCACCCGGTCGTCATTGAGTTTGAACTTTGGAAACCGGAGCGTGCCTTCGCGTTCTGTGAACCGCGGCAGGATTTGGTCGCGCCAGCTTTCACCGTCCCACCCGGCCAGCAATTTTTGCGGACTGGAATTCGTTGCCGGGAGGAACAAAATCATCTCCAGCCGGTCGCCGGCGTAAGGCAGTATCACCGCTTGAAAGGCGCTGGTTTCCTGGTAACGAAATTTTCCGCTGCGGGACATCATGGGAATCGCTTTTACCGCGCCGTCGGGCAGGTGAAAATCGCGCGGAGCGGTCTGCTTTTTGTCAAACGGTTCGGCCCATTGGCCCTTGAAATAGAGGGCATTGGCCAGCAGCAACCGCGTGTCCGGCGGAAACGGGAATTGCGCCACGTTCTGGATTTTTCCCTGCGTGACTTTTTGGGCCCAGGCATTGATGAGCGCCGCCGAATCCGGTTTTTGAAAATCCACTCCCGCCAGTTCGGCGCCAAAGAAATTTTGATTGGCAGCGACGAAGTCCGGTTTCAGACGCAGTTGTTTTTGATACCAAATGCCATTGGCCAGGACCAGGGTGACGTTGGTTTGTGAAGCCAGCGAGTCCCTCAAATTTTTCCACCCGGCGTTCAGTTCCGACGGAGGGAAATGGATGGTGTGCAGGACGCGCTCCATTTCGGCACGGGTTTGGCCGGCGGCGCCCACCGCGGCCATCTGCAGCGCCGTGGCCGCGCTGAACGGCGAAAGGAAAATGTTTTTGTCCGGCTGTTCCTTGGCAATTTGCCGCGCCAGGTCGAAGGTGAAGCCATTGTTTGCCGCGGCCAGATTTTCCATGCGTGGCGCCGCGGTGCCCGGCAATCCGGCGGCGAAACACAGACCCACGCCGACGAGCATTCCCCAGAGTGAGAGGGCGGAGACGTTCATGGTGATTGGACGGAACGGCCGGGCCGTTTGTTCAAGCCTTGACGGTTCGCGGCCGGGGTTTGGGTTGGCATGGGGATGCTCCGTGCTACATTGACGTCGTGCAAACCGGTCCGTCCATTCCCGCCCATCGCGGCGCGGCGGAGAATCCGCCGAATCGTTTCGAGAAAATGCATCTCGAACCGGATGCCGAATGGCATCCCGAAGCGGACGAAGACGGGCGCCCGGCCGGACCGCGCACGCAATTTTTCCTGGATCACAGCCGGACGGCGATTGCCTGGAACGACAGCCCGGACGTCGGTTTCCGCGCCAGTTTGAATCCGTATCGCGGCTGCGAGCACGGCTGCATTTATTGCTACGCGCGGCCCACGCATGAGTATCTGGGGTTTTCCAGCGGCCTGGATTTTGAAACCCGCATCCTGGTCAAGCGCGACGCCCCGGAATTGCTGCGGGCCGAATTGTCCTCGCCCCGATGGCAACCGCAGGTCATCGTGATGAGCGGCGTGACCGATTGCTATCAGCCGGTGGAACGAAAATTGAAATTGACGCGGCGTTGCCTGGAGGTGCTGGCCGAATTTCGGAATCCGGTCGCGATTATCACGAAAAACTTTTTGGTGACGCGCGACCGGGACGTGCTTTCCGAGTTGGCCGGGTTCCACGCGGTTTCGGTGTGTCTTTCGCTGACCACGCTGGATTCGGAATTGCGCCGGGTTCTGGAGCCGCGCACCTCGCCGCCGGCAGCGCGGCTGGAGGCGATCCGCCGGTTGGCCGGGGCCGGCATTCCGGTGAGCGTGAACGTGGCGCCGGTCATTCCCGGTTTGAACGACCACGAAATTCCGAAAATTTTGCGGGCCGCGCGCGAGGCCGGCGCCCGGGCCGCCGGCTACACCGTCCTGCGCCTGCCGTATGCCGTCGCGCCGTTGTTTGAAAGCTGGCTGGCAAGGCATTTCCCGGAGCGCAAGGACAAGGTGTTGAACCGCATCAAGGCCCTGCGCGGCGGCAAAATGTACGATGCGCAGTGGGGCGTCCGGATGCGCGGCGAAGGTCTTTTTGCCGACCAGATTGCAGCGCTGTTCAAAGCGGCGCGGCGCCAGGCAGGGTTCCCGGAGGATTGGCCGGAGCTTTCAACGGCGCATTTTCGCCGCCCCGGCGGCGCGCAACTTTCGTTGTTCTCCTGACGTGCAAGCCCTCGTCGAAGATTTTTTGCAATACCTGCGCCAGGAACGCGGCCAGTCCGAAAACACGGCGCGCACCTACGCCGCGCTGCTCGGCAAATTCATCGCCTGGGCGGAAAAACAAAATCTCACCGATTGGAAACAGATCGAGCTGCGGCACCTGACGGCGTTTTTGCAGTTTGAGCGCGAACGAAATGCCGCCACGGGCCGGCCACCGGCACGTGCCCCAACCGGCGAGGGAACCGAAGACACCGGCTCGTCGCCCGGCCAGGCCCGCCTGCCGCGGCGATTGAGCGGCGAGAGCGTGTATTTGGAAATCGCCGCGCTGCGGGCGTTTTACAAATTTGCCGAGCAGGAAGGCTGGCTGCCGGCAAACATCGCGGAAAATCTCTCGCTGCCGCGCCGGTGGAAACGATTGCCCAGGGCGTTGACAAACGAGGAAATCGAAAAACTGCTCCGGTGTCCCGGAACGGCTTCGCCGGAAGACCTGCGCGATTACGCCATTCTGGAACTGGCCTACGCGTCCGGCCTGCGCTTGAGTGAATTGAAGAATTTGCGCCTGGAACAATTGCATCTGGACGCCGGGTTCCTCACCGTCGTCGGCAAAGGCAATAAAGAGCGCGCGGTACCGGTCGGCCAAAAGGCCGTGGAAGCCTTGAAACGCTACCTTGAAAGCGCGCGCCCCCGATTGGTCACACCTCAGTCCCCGGCCAATGTCTTTTTAACCCGACGCGGCACGGCCTTCGCGCCGGTCACCCTCTGGTTGCGGATCAAAAAGTGGATTCAGCGCGCGGGCATTTCGCGGAACATCACCCCGCACATGCTGCGACACAGTTTCGCAACGCATCTGCTGGAGAACGGCGCCGATTTGCGCGTGATCCAGGAATTGCTCGGTCACGCGCAAATCAGCACCACGGAGATTTACACGCACGTTGCCAGCAGCCGGCTGCGCGAGATTCACAAAAAATTTCATCCCCGCGCTTAAAAAACCGCCTGCCGGATCGGGGAAAATCTCAACGAACGCCCGGCCGCTTGCCGCCAAGTATCTCTTGGCTCCGATTTCTGGACGACATTCCAAAATTGAGACGGCCGGCGAATGTCCGGCCAGCCCGAACGACGTTCACTGAAGGAGTTTTTGATTTCGCAACCAGTTGTCATTTCATGGCTTAAAATCTGCTGCAGCGGGGCAAACCAATGTCAATCGGTTGTGAACCAATGAAACACTCCCTTTTTCATCTGCCCCGTTCGGCGGGCATTGTCAGCGGGCGCCTGATGGTGGCCGCCGCCGGCGTGGCATTGATGGCCGGAATGCCCAAGCGCGCGGTGGGCGCGGACGCGGCGCCGGACCCGGTGCCAAGCACCCTCCTGGCTCGAAACGAAGAGTTGGCCAGCCTGGCCAACATGTCCCCGGAGGAATTGATGAAAATTCCGGTAACCATTCTCGGCCCGTCACAAACGGTCTCGCGAACCCCGGCGGCGGTGTCGGTCGTTACGGCGGACGACATCCAACGCTCCGGCGCGCAAAATCTGCCGGAGGCGCTGCGACTGGTGCCGGGACTGGATGTGGCGCAAATGGACGCCGCACAATGGGCGGTGAGCGTGCGCGGCTTCAATGACCAGTTCGCCAACAAACTGCTGGTGTTGCAGGATGGGCGCAGCCTTTACACGCCGTTGTTTGCCGGCGTGGTCTGGGATGTGCAGGGCACGATGCTGGAGGACATTGACCACATCGAAGTGGTGCGCGGGCCAGGGGCGACGCTCTGGGGCGCCAACGCCATGAACGGCGTTATCAACATCCTCACCAAAAACGCCGCCGACACCCAGGGCTGGCTGGTCCGCGCCGGCGGTGGAAATCAGGACCTGGCCTCTATCGCGGCGCGCTACGGCGGAAAAATCGGCGACGCTGCCTACTATCGCCTTTACGCCACTTACAACGCGCACGACAACGCGGACATGCCCGGCGGCGGCAGCGCGCACGATCCCTGGCAACTGGGCCGCGCCGGCTGGCGCACGGATTGGAACGCCGCAGGCGGCAACACGCTCACCTTTCAAGGCGACGGCTACCTCGGCGGGGTGGATGAGATGTTGACCATTTACGATCCGGCCAGCCCAACGCTCTCCAGCCAGATTCGCGACGACATGCGCGTGGGCGGCGCCAACGCGCTGGGCCGCTGGAGGCACACGATTTCGGACTCGGCCGATTTTCAATTGCAGGCGTATTACGATTTCACCACGCGCGATGCGGCGCGCGTTTTCGACGAGCAGCGGCACACGTTCGATTTGAGCTGGCAAAATGAGTTCGCCGCCGGCGACCGCCACCGGATCGTTTGGGGTCTGGGCTACCGCGTCACTGCCGATCAGCAGAAAAACAGCGACACCATCCAGTTCAACCCCCTCCACGACACGGTGAATTTGTTCAGTGGTTTCGCGCAGGACGAAATCGCGCTGGTGCCGGAGCGGTTGAGCCTGACGCTCGGCTCGAAACTGGAGCACAACGACTACACCGGCTGGGAAGTGGAACCGGGCGCCCGGCTGCGGTGGACGCCGTGGCGCGCCTCGGCGTCGCGCGCGCTGGCGAGCCAGACGTTTTGGGCCTCAGTCTCGCGCGCCGTGCGCACGCCCTCGCGCACGGAAGAAAACATCACCGAGTATCAGCCGCCCACGGCCACGACGCCGTTGGTCGTAATTTCGGGCAATACCGGCTTTGAGTCGGAAGCGATGCTGGCCTACGAAATCGGCTGGCGCGCCGCGCTCACGGAAAATCTTTCGGTGGACGCGGCGGCGTTTTACAACGATTACAACCGGCTGCGCAGTGTGGAATTCGTGTCCTTTTCACCAGCGCCCATCCCGACCGTTCACGAACAACTGGCCAACGGCCTGACCGGCGACAGTTACGGCGCGGAGCTTTCGGCCACCTGGCGTCCGGCCTTTGCCCAAAACCGCTGGCGGCTGACGCCGGCCTACTCATTTCTGAAAATGAATTTGCATCCCCGCGCCGGCAGCTCAGACACCACCAGCGCCGCGCAAAGCGAAGGCCAAAGCCCGCAAAACCAGTTTTCCCTGCGCTCGTCGCTGGATTTGCCGGGCGGCGTGACGGCGGACGCCGCGTTGCGTTTCGTGGACAGCCTGAAATTCCCGCAACAGGGCGTTTCCCTCGGCAGCTTCTGGGAGTTGGACGCGCGGCTGGCCTGGCGCATCAACCCGCACCTGGAAATCTCGCTGGTCGGACACAATCTGCTCCACGGCGAGCATCAGGAATTTATTCCCACGGAATTGGCCATTCAGCCCGCGGAAATTCCGCGCAGTGTTTTTGGGGAAATCACGTGGCAATTCTAGCCGCACCCGGCCATGAAGTTTGTTTTTCCATGCCGCGACCGGCGGCAAAGTGTCGGAAAGCAATTAAAATTGCTGCCGCTGCGCCGTGCGGCGGAAAGACGGAGGCGTGTTTGCCCAACCATTCAACTGGCAACACCCGGCATCAAACCGGCAAGGGTCTCGCGCGAAAAAATTCCGGCAAGGTCGCAGGCGGGAAACGGGATATTCGAGATTTCCTGTTTCCTCTGGCACGGCGCGGCGTTGGGGTCGCTGATTTTTATCCTTTTGCTTTTGTCGGTCGCGGGCGCGCGGGCGCAGGAAAGCCGGCCCCCGGAATACGACGTGAAGGCGGCGTTTCTGCTCAACTTCGCAAAATTTGTGGAATGGCCGACGAATGCGTTTGCCGATGCCCAGGCGCCGCTGGTCATTGGCGTGCTGAACAGCGACCCGTTTCGCGGCAGTCTGCAGGCGATAGTGGCCGGCCGGAAGATCGGCGGACGCCCGGTGACCGTCCGGATCCTCCACACGCCGGCAGAAGCGACGAACTGTCATGTCCTGTTCATTCCCGCGGCAGCCCAGAAACAGATTCCCGCGGCGCTGGAGGCGGCGCGCCGCGCCCGGGTGCTAACGGTAGGCGAAACGCCGGGCTTTTGCGAAGCCGGCGGCATGATTGATTTTGTCATTGAAAATCACCAGGTGCATTTCGACATCAACAACAAAGCCGCGCAGGCCGCCGGATTGAAAATCAGTTCCAAGTTGCTAACCTTGGCGCGGCGGCTGCTGCAATGACTTGCGACCCGCACCGGCTGGCCGGGAAGAAAAATGCTGCCGCCGGAGTTGCCGTTTTGTGGTTCATCGTTGAACGTGCGCGTATTTTCCATCCGAACCAAGTTGCTGCTGATCATCATGGCCAGCAGTGCGACGGCGTTGTTGTGCTTTGCGGTGGCGTTTTTGATTTACCAGGATCACGCCTTTCGAGAGACGCTGGTGCAGGACTTGTCGGCGGAGGCGCAAGGCATCAGCCGGCGCAGCACGGCGGCACTGGTGTTTGACGACACCAACGCCGCGGCGGAGTACTTGAGCGTGCTGGCGGACAAGCCGAACATTGTGGCGGCCTGTTTTTATCTGGGCACCAATCGTTTCGCGCCGCCGTATCTGCGCGATCCCCAGGCCGCCGAAACCGTGCCGGCACATCCCGAACCGATGGGCTGGACTTTTTCGCGCGAGGCTCTGGCCGGCTTCGAACCGATTCTGTCCGACGGCCAGCCGCTGGGCTGGATTTATTTGAAGTCGGACTTGCGCGACCTGCACCGGCAGTTGTGGAAGGCCGGCGGCTATTTGAGCGGGCTGGGGCTGGTAGCGTTGCTGGTGGCCTGGTTGCTGGCGGCATGGCTGCAACGGCTCATTACCCGCCCGATTTTTCAGTTGGCCGAAACCGCCCGGGCGGTCACCACGCAAAAAAATTACTCCCTCCGCGCCCGCAAGGAATCGGCGGATGAACTGGGCCGGCTGGTGGACGGCTTCAATGAAATGCTGGAGCAAATCCAGCAGCGGGACGAGGCCCTGCGCCGGGTCAACGACGAACTGGAGGCGCGCGTCCAGGAACGCACGCGCGATTTGCAGCAGCAGCTCAACCGCATCGGTCTGCTCAATCAAATCACTTACGCCATGGCCGAGCGGAAGGATTTCCAGAGCATTCTGCAAGTGGTGTTGGAACAACTGGAGGAGTATCTGCCGCTGGATTACGGCGCCGCGTATCTGCTGGATGCCGCCGGCGGGGTGCTCAAACTCGTCCACCGCGGTCCGCAAAGCCGGAAGGTCGCCGCGGCGCTGGGCGTGCCGGACGTGGTTCCAATCAGCCAAACGGCGTTCGGCTCCTGCCTGAACGGCGAACTGGTTTATTATCCGGACTCCCGCCGGCTGAGCGCGCCCGTCACAGCAAAGTTTCAAGCGGCTGGTTTTCATTCCAGTGTGGGTGCGCCCCTGGCGGTGGAGGGAAAAGTTATCGGTTTGATGGTGCTGATGCGCCGGACGGAAAATGGCTTCAGTCCGCGCGAACTGGAATTCATCCGCGGTTTGAGCGCGCATGTGGCGCTGGCCATTCATCAGGTGCAGTTGCATCAGGATTTGCGGAAGGCTTACGAGGAATTGCGCCGCACGCAGCAAACCGTCATGCAGCAGGAACGGCTCAAGGCGCTGGGCCAGATGGCCAGCGGCATCGCGCATGACATCAACAATGCGCTCTCGCCGGTCATTGGTTTTGCCGATTTGATTGCTCAAGGCGAACCGCACTTGAGCGACGACACCCGGCGGCATTTGCGCTACATCAAGACCGCCGGTGAAGACATCGCCCACATCGTCGAGCGGTTGCGCGAATTCTACCGTCCCCGCGACCGCGACGAGTCCCTGGCCATGATCAACCTCAACGTGCTGGTCGAGCAGGCCGTGGCCATGACCCGTCCGCGCTGGCGCGACATTCCCCAGTCCCGCGGGGTGATGATCGAAATTCGCACCGAGCTGGATCCCGCGCTGCCGGAACTGGCCGGCATTGAAACTGAAATCCGCGAGTCCCTCACCAACCTGATTCTCAACAGCGTGGATGCCATGCCCGCCGGCGGCATCATCACCCTCCGCACCCGCACCGTGGAAACGGCCCTCAAAGGCCGCGAAAAAACTTCCCCGCACGTCGTCCTGGAAGTCAGCGACACCGGTGTGGGGATGGATGAAGAGACGCGCCGGCGCTGCCTGGAGCCGTTTTTTTCCACCAAGGGCCGCCGCGGCACCGGCCTGGGGCTGGCCATGGTTTATGGCGTGATGGAGCGGCACGAAGGCCAGATTGAAGTGGACAGCGAACCCGGCCGCGGCACCACCGTGCGGCTCATTTTTCCCGTCACGGTCTTGCCCGCTGCCGGCCAGGGGACGGACTCGGAGGAACAACTGCCCGGACCGCTGCGCATTCTTTGCGTGGACGACGAGCCGCTGGTGCGCGAACTGGTCAAGGAACTGCTCGAACGCGACGGGCACACGGTGGACCTGGCCGACGGCGGTGCTGCGGGCATCGAAGCCTTCCGCACCGCTTGCGACCGCGGTCAACCCTTCCACGTGGTCATCACCGATCTGGGCATGCCCTACGTGGACGGCCGCGAAGTGGTCGCCGCCGTCAAACGCCAATCCCCTCGCACGCCCGTCATTCTGCTGACCGGCTGGGGCGCGTTTCTCAAAGAGGACGGGGCGGCGTCCATCCCCAGTGACGGTGTGTTGAGCAAACCGCCGCATTTTCAGGAAATCCGCGCCCTGCTCCGCAAGGTGGTCAAACCGTAGGCGTAAAACGTGGATGCCGCCCGCCGATTCGGCGTTTCACGGCCAGCAAATTTCTATTTGCCTTCCGGCGCCGGCCGACGAAATTAAGGGCGATGCGCCGTTTGCAGACATTTTGCGCCGCCGTCTGGCTGGCCGTTCTGACCGCGGCCTGCGGCGCGGACCACGGCCAGTTTTCCGGAGCACCCATGAATCTTCAACTAACCAGCGCCGCCTTTGCCGACGGCCAGTTCATTCCGCAAAAATTTACCTGCGAGGGCGATGACATTTCCCCGCCGCTGGCCTGGAAAAATGCGCCCGCCGGCACGAAAAGTTTTGCGCTCATTGCCGACGACCCCGACGCGCCGGCGGGCACCTGGGTGCACTGGGTCATTTGGAATCTGCCCGCTTCGGCAACTTCGCTGGAGGAAAACACGCCCCCCTCCGGCTCCCTCGCCAACGGCGCCAGACAGGGTCTCAATGATTTTCATCGCCTCGGTTACGGCGGGCCCTGTCCGCCCCCCGGCAAGGCGCATCGCTACTTTTTCAAGCTCTACGCCCTGGACGCGGTGCTGGATTTGCCATCCGGCGCGGCGAAGCGGGATTTGCTCCAGGCGATGGCCGGTCACGTGCTGGCACAAGGGCAGTTGATGGGGAAGTATCAAAGAAAATGAAACGCCCGGCGCGCCAGATGAGGGACGTCCTTTGCCTTTGACCATCCGGCTTCAAAAGCTGCTTTCATTGACCACGAAATTGGTGTTTCCTTTTCCGCCGCATGAGTAAAACCGCACTGCTGTTCGCTGGCCAGGGCGCGCAAACCGTCGGCATGGGCCGGGACCTCGCCGAAAAATTTCCCTCGGCCCGCGCCTGGTTCGATCGCGCCAACGCCGCGCTGGGGTACGACCTGGCGGCGATTTGTTTCCACGGCCCGGAAACCGAATTGACCCGGACCGAAAACGCGCAGCCGGGCATTTTCCTGGTGAGCTGGGTGTGTTTTGAATTGCTCAAGGAAACAGTTCCGGACTTGAAATTTGAAGCCGCCGCCGGATTGTCCCTGGGCGAGTTCACCGCCCTGGCGGCGGCGGGCGCCATGAGTTTTGAAGACGGTCTGCGCCTGGTACGTGCCCGCGGCCGATTCATGCAGGAAGCCTGCGATGCCACGCGCGGCGCCATGGCGGCCATCCTCGGCCTGGACGAGGCATCCACGCGCGAAATCTGCGAACAGACCGGCGTGGCGCTGGCCAATTTGAATTGTCCCGGCCAGATCGTCATTTCCGGTCCGGCGGAAAAAATCGCCCCGGCCGTTGAACAGGCCAAAGCCAGGGGCGCCAAGCGCGCCGTTCCGTTGCCGGTGGCCGGGGCGTATCATTCGCCGCTCATGGCCGGCGCACAACCGAAGTTGCAGGCGGAACTGGAGAAAATCGCCATCGCCTCGCCGTCGGTGCCGGTGATCTCCAACGTCCACGC
>Ga0070740_10002392_pt1 | contig 22196 bp, 14 predicted proteins | sample Coa_R2_FD_67286 | JGI IMG/M metagenome (GOLD analysis project Ga0070740, IMG submission 67286) | Surface soil microbial communities from Centralia Pennsylvania, which are recovering from an underground coalmine fire - Coalmine... | ecosystem: Environmental > Terrestrial > Soil > Unclassified ...
GAGCTTCGCGCGGACTACGGAGCGGATGTTTGCGCCGGAGGAGTTCACGAAGCTGCTGGAGAGCGGACAGCAGTTGCGCATCAAGTACGGGGTTGATGTGACCGCACCGTACCTGCACACGGGGCACGCGGTCAATCTCTGGATGATGCGCCAGTTGCAAGATATGGGGCACAGGGTGATCTTCCTGATCGGGGACTTCACGACGCGCATCGGCGATCCCACAGGCCGGGACCTGCTGCGTCCCGTGTTGCCACAGGAGGAGATTGCGCGCAATGCTGAGGCTTTTATCGAGCAGGCCAGCATGGTGCTGCGTTTCGATGATCCAGACCTGCTGGAGATTAGAAGAAACTCTGAGTGGTACTCGCACATGCCCGCTGAGGAGCTTCTGCGCCTGTTCTCGATGATTACACACGCGCGGCTGATCTCGCGCGATATGTTCCAGGCACGCATTCAACAGGGGCGCGATATCTACATGCATGAAATGCTCTACCCCGTGCTGCAAGGCTACGACTCGGTGGAACTACACGCAGACCTGACCATTATCGGCTCGGACCAGTTGTTTAATGAGATGCTGGGCCGCTTCTACCAGGAGCACAGCGGGCAGGCTCCGCAGGTGATCATCACGACCAGGATCACGCCGGGCATCGATGGCAAGGCCAAGCAGAGCAAGAGCCTGGGTAACTACATCGGCCTCGGCCACTCGCCGCGCGAGAAGTTCGGGCGCACGATGACGCTGCCCGACGAGTTGATTATTCCATACCTGGAGGTCTACACGGATGTTCCTCTCGCTGAAATTGCGCGAATCAAGGCAAAACTCGCGGATGAGCCTATGCGCGCTAAACTGCTCCTGGCCCATGAGATCGTGAGGCGCTATCACGGCGCAGAGGTGGCCGATCGAGAGCAGGAGTGGTTTCTGCAAACCTTCTCCAGCCGCAAGGTGCCCGGGGATATCCCCGAACTCCAGCTTGCCGGCGGCGAACTGAGCGCGCTCGAGATCGTCAAACGCTTCTTCGGTCCCCGCAAAAGCAATAGCGAGCTGCGCCGTCTCTTCCAGCAGGGAGGCGTCTCGCTCAATGGCCGCAGGATAGTTCGGCCAGAGGAGATCGTCGAGGTGCGCCAGGGCGACGAGTGGCGCGTGGGCAGGCGCACGTGGTTCCGCGTGGATGTGCGATGATTGAAGTCTGATTTATTCGCCTGTGGAAGTGACTGCGGCTCGCTCATCCTGCTACTTCTGAGCCTGGCCGGTTACATGCGCAGGCGTACAGACGTAAGGCAGGAGTGGGCGGCTTTGTAGGTTCTCATATTGAGACTATGCGCAGCGCGTGCAGGCGTTCCGCAAGACCCGTGTTGCGCAGCGCGACGCGATCGTTCTTAACCGCCACTTCGAGGGCGCGCGGCTGGCCGATGATGAGGCAGAGACGCCTGGCGCGGGTGATTGCAGTGTAGAGCAGATTGCGCTGGAGGAGCATGTAGTGCTGCTGCACCAGGGGCACAACAATGGCCGGGTATTCGCTGCCCTGGCTCTTGTGGATGGTGATAGCATAGGCCAGAACAAGTTCGTCCAGTTCATGGAAGTCGTACTGAACAAGCTGGGGACCGGCCTCTTCCAGAAACTCGACTTTGAGCGTGGAATCCTCTTTGTCGATCTGGCGAATCCAGCCGATGTCGCCGTTGAAAACGCCCTTGTCATAGTTGTTGCGCACCTGCATGACCTTATCGCCGACGCGAAAGGTGTGCCCGCCCCATTCGAGCATGCCCGCAGTACGGGGATTGAGGCGCGCCTGCAACTCTTCGTTGAGCAGCGAGACGCCGACCGCGCCCTTGTACATGGGCGAGAGAACCTGGATCTCGGTCAGGGGATCGAGATGATAATGGCGCGGAATGCGGCGCTGCACGTAGTCCAGCACGCGCTGCTGCACGCGCATTGGATCTTCCTCAGCGATAAAGTAGAAATCGCTGCCCGGCTCCGACTTGAGCGGGGGCATCTGGCCGGCGTTGATGCGGTGAGCGTTGACAATGATCTGGCTGGCCGCAGCCTGGCGGAAAAGATCGGTCAGGCGCACACAGGGCACGGCCTCGCTGCGTAACAGATCGCGCAGAACGTTGCCGGGTCCCACCGAGGGAAGCTGATCGGCGTCGCCGACCAAGAGCAAATGGGCTGTGGGCGGCAGGGCTTTGAGCAGGTGATAAAAGAGCAGGATATCGATCATCGAGACTTCATCGACGATCACAAAATCGTAGGGCAGCGGGTTGTTCTCGTTGCGCAGGTAGGAGTTATCGCGCGGCACGAACTCCAGCAGGCGGTGCAGGGTTTTGGCCGGCATGTCAGCGGCCCCTGTGGCCTCGGTGAGACGTTTGGCCGCGCGCCCGGTGGGGGCCGCCAGGGCGACGCGAACGCGCCGCTTGCGCAGGAGCATCAGCAGGGCGCGCAGCGAGGTGGATTTACCGGTGCCGGGTCCGCCGGTCAGGATACTGACCTTGCGCGAGTAGGCCATCTGCACTGCCTCGCGCTGTTTCGCGGTCAGCACGATATTGCGCCGTTCGGCCAGAAACGCGAAGATCGCCTCCCAGTTCGCCTGCGAAACCGACGGAAGCTGGCCCGGCGCACGCAGCAGAGCGCGCAGGAGACGCGCGGAACCCCGCTCGGCGTGCCAGAAAGGACCAAAATACACATGCTGATGCGCCACCTCTTCCTCCGGCTCGGTCTCCTCTTGCTCCCGCTCGCCTTCATCGCCATTTTGAGACGGCAGCGCGTACTCGAAGGCCAACGGCGGCTCGATAAAGATATCGCGATCGTGGCGCAGTTGTTCGAGCGCGGGAGCCAGTTGTTCGGGTGAGGCCAGCAGCATCTCAGAGGCGCGGTTCAGCAATTCGCCAGCAGGCAGGAAGCAGTGCCCATCTTCGTTAGCTGCCTGGGCCAGCGCGTATTTCAGGCCGGTAGCCAGGCGCGGCACGCTGTCGCGCGGCAGGCCCAGCTTGACCGCTATCTCGTCGGCGGTACGAAAACCGATGCCATACACCTCGTCGGCCAGCTTATAGGGATTCTCGCGCACCACGCGCACCGCTTCCTGACCGTACTGCTTATAGATGCGCGTGGCGAGGTTGATCGAAACTTCGTGCGATTGCAGGAAAAGGTGCAGTTCTTTGATCTCCGCCTGCTCCGTCCAAGCAGAGATAATCTGGGCGCGATCTTTGGCGCTGATGCCCTTCACCTCGTTTAAACGCTCGGGCTGCTGCTCCAGAATCGCCAGCGTCTGCTCGCCAAAGTGATCGACGATCTTCTGCGCTTTCTTGGGACCAATACCCTTGATCAAGCCTGAACTGAGGTAGCGCACCATCCCTTCGGGCGAGGCGGGCAAACGCTGCACAAAGTTCGTCACATGAAGCTGACGTCCGTAGCGTGGATCGGTCTCCCACTCGCCCTCGATGGCGAGCAACTCGCCGACCTGCACGCCGGGCAACTCGCCGACGATGGTGGTCAGCTCATTTGTACGCAGAAGGTGCCCGCTCTCGTTGGGCCGGAAGCGGGCGACGGTATAGTGGTTATCTTCGTTGCGAAAAACGATGCTCTCAACGGAGCCTTCGAGTTTGGGCATAAGGCTGCTTTATCTACGCTGATCTCATATCAGTGAAATCATAAAGAGGCACAGTTCGCCTGGGAGAGGCCATCGTATGGCGTAAAGCCTCAATCCGTCGTACAGTGGCAGGCGTAAACAACCCATCGCCACAGATTGTACACACCTCGGCAGGGACATGATCAATGACCATAATACGGTCGCCCTGGTGTACAACATGCACGACTTCATGTGCTTTATATTCTCCTCGACACCCCTGAATGCTACATTTCATAGACCTGCATTATAGCCCAAAACAGCCTGTCTTATCAACAAAGACGCACGCGTAAGCAATAGCCCATTTATCACAGGTGGACAGTGACGTGGGAAGACAATCGAGAGCGTGATCTGAAGAAAGATGTACACTAGCCCAAATATAGGGTATAATACGCTTGGCTTACATAAGATTTCGCCACTCACGAATTCGTGGGTACGTCAGTAGAATGCTTCGTTTCACTGCTGTCCTCTACAACCTTCTCGGGGGGAGAGGGAACAACTTATGAACGGGAAAGTGACCTACCGTCAGCAATATACTCGCTGCGGGAAGCAGCGTTGCCGTAAGTGCAAAGAGGGAGCCGGGCATGGCCCGTACTGGTACGCGTACTGGTCTGAGAATGGGCGAACCATTAGCAAGTATATCGGCATTCACGCGCCGGCAGATCTCGATGCCAGCAAGCAAGAGATGATCTCTTCTTCTGAGAAAGCAGAGGCTAAGATCAAACCTCTCGTCTCCTCTCTACGGCCCCTCTCCTCCCGCACGTCTCTCCCGGAACCTGTTGAGCAGGAAGGGAGAAAAAAAACCCGCGTTCTTCCAGAAACGGTCGATTCCCAGGCACTTTTGCGCGTCTATTTACTCGGCCAATTTCGTGTCGAGCGCAAGGAGGGGAACGGCTGGCAAAGCGTCTCCAATCGCACCTGGCAGCGCCGACGCGCGCGCGCGCTGCTCGGCTGTCTGCTGAGCCAGGCCGGTCGCCGCATGGGCCGCGAACAGGCGATGGAGGCCCTCTGGCCCGAACTGGATATCGAAACCGCTGCCAATCGGCTCAACGGGGCGGTCCACGAATTGCGCCAGATCCTCGAACCCGGCCTCGAACGCCCCGCGTCCTCCAGGCTGCTGCGCCTTGAGCGCGATATATTGATACTTGCAGATTCTTCGGAGATCTGGGTCGACGCTGAGGCGTTTGAGGCGCTGCTGAACCGGGCCAATACGACCGATGATCCGGTTCTGCTCGAACAGCTTCTGGAGGATGCCTGGTCGCTTTACGAAGGGGATTATCTGCTGGAGGAACTCTACTCTGAATGGGCCGCCGCGCGTCGCGAGTCCCTCAGGCGGAGTTGGATGGGCCTGCTGCTTAACCTGGCCGAACTGCGCGCGAAACGCGGCGCACTGACCAGCGCCATTGAGCCGCTGGATCGCCTGTTGACCGCCGATCCCACCCATGAGACTGCTGTGCGCCGCCTGATGATTCTTTTGACACAACTGGACCGGCGCGGCGAGGCTATTCGAGCCTATGAACGCCTGGCCACGATTCTCAAGCGCGATTACGAGAGCGAACCCCTGCCGGAAACCGTCGAGCTCTATAAGGCTCTGCGCCAGGGCCAGATTCAGGTTGCCCGCACGCAGCATGATCCCCTGACAAGAATCTCTTCCGGCCAGAGCCGGCGCGGAGGCGAGCGCGGCCTGCCGTTCACGCAACAGGCGATAGCTAATGCCGGATCTGAGGAGAAGACGACAAATCCCCTGGCTGCATGGCAACAACTGCCTCGCCCGGCTCTTCCGCCTGGCCGACATAATCAGAGCCCGCTGATTGGTCGCGAGCGCGAACTGGAGAGCATTCGTCAGATCCTGCTGGCAATTCATGCGCTCCCCGCGTTTGAGAACGACGGCGAGATCAGAAAAACGGGCACGCCCGACCAGCGCCATCGGCTGGCCCATTTCGCTATGATCATGGGCGAGACAGGCATAGGCAAGACACGCCTGGCGGAAGAGGTCAGCCAGATAGCCCATACGCTCGGCTGGCGCGTCGCCTGGACGCGCGCCTATGAGCAGGAGGGGACGATTCCCTATCGCCTCTGGACCGATATTTTACGCTCGCTCCTCCAGGATATTCCCCTCGATCAGCTTACCAGCATGTTTGAGGGAAAAACAGGCCAGGTGCCCGGCTCGGGATCGCTCAATCCCGCCGCCACTGCCCAGGCAAAACTCGCCCGTCTCGCCTCTCTTCTCCCAGAACTCGCCGTCCCTCAAGCTTCTTCGCTTCAGCCAGATCGCCTCACCACTCTAACCGCACCAGAGCAAGAGCGTTTCCATCTCTGGGAGGCCGTGCTTTCCCTGCTCAACGCGCTCAATCAGTCGGCGCCGCTTCTGCTCGTTCTGGACGATCTGCACTGGACCGATGATAGCAGCCTGGAGCTCCTGGCCTACCTGGCCCGCCACCAGCAAAACGAGCGCATTATGCTGATCGGCACGTGCCGCGATATAGAGCTGGCCCCCAGCGCCAATCTCCGCGCGCTCCTCAACGATCTGCGGCGCGAAGGGGTTCTGGTAACTTTCCCACTCCAACCTCTGACGCAAAACCAGATCGCCCGCCTGATCTCACACCTGCCCCATGAGCTGGTAATGAGCATTCAGAGCCAGGCCGGCGGGAATCCTCTCTTCGCAGAAGAACTGGCCCGTTTCAGCGAGGCGATGCAGGGCGAATCAGGCAACAATGGGCACTATCCGGCCAGAATCACGGAAGGTACCATCGGACCGGGCGCGATGAGCCATTCTGTCACGCTGCCCGAAACCATCGCGGCGGTTCTAGAACGGCGCTTGAGCAAGCTAAGCAGCGAGTGCCAGGCTCTGTTGAGCAAGGCGGCCGTCCTGGGTGGCTCCTTCGAGTTCAGCCTGCTGGTACGCGTAACAGGCGAGGCCGGCAACAGCGAAGACAGCACGCTGGATCTGCTGGAAGAGGCGCTGCGTTCGGGTCTGCTCACCGAAGAGGTCAACGGTTCGCGCATCGTCTATCATTTCTGGCACCCGTTGATCGTCAGCCATTTGTACGAGCGTCTCTCCGCAGCCCGGCGCGCTCAGCTTCACCGGAGAACTGCACAGGCGCTGATCGATCTGCACGTGGGGAACGAGGCGAAAGAGGCCGCCGCGATTGCCTATCACCTGGATAAATGCGGTCAGGATAAAGAGAAACTGGCCGCCTACGCGGAAATTGCCGGCAACCAGGCCATCGCGCTCTCCGCCTATCCCGAAGCCCTTCATTATTATCACCAGGCGCTGGAGGCCCTGAAGTCCTGCACGCTGGAAGAGAAGCGAGACCCGATGCACCTCGCCAATCTGCTCGAGTGCATGGCCGAGTGCAATGCAATGCAGGGCAATTTCGCCGAGGCCCGCCAGCAGTACGCGCAGGTTCTGCAACTGCACGAAGCCCAGCAAAAGGATGCCTCGCGCTTTGCCAGCCGAGAGGAATTTCTGGCCTGGCAGCAGGAGGAGGCCCAGGTCCAGGGCATGATCTGGCGCGCGATCGGAAAATCGTGGAGATATATCGGTGAGTACCGCCAGGCGCATGAGTGCGCCGAACGTGGCCGCCAGGTGCTGCGCGCGGCTGGCATTACGAGCGGTGCGGCCTGGGCCTGTCTGCAAAATCTGGACGGCGGCGTTTACTGGGCCGAGGGCAATTTCGCCGAGGCCCGGCGCTATATGAAAGAGTCCCTGGATATTCAGGAAGAGGTGATGCGCTCCATCCAGGAGAATGACGCCGGGCGCAAGGCTTATCAGGAGAAGATGCCGGCTCCCCTGATGACGCACAGCCGGCGGGCCTTGCTGGGCGATCCGCTCGAACTGGCGAAGGCCCATGAGTCGCTGGGCGTGGTCGCCGCGAGCATAGGCCAGTATACCGAGTCCTTGCAACACTTGCAGACCGCCCTGACCATCCTGGAAAAACACGACTTGATCGGCGTGATGAGCCAGACGTGCGGCAATCTGGGCGCGGTGTACGCGATGAAAACCGAGCATACTATCGCGATTATGTACTTTAAACGCGCGCTGGAACTGGCCGAGCGCACCGGCGATATTCCCAGCAAGGTCCTGGTGACGGGCAACCTGGGGGATGTCGCTGCCCACATTGGGAATTTGACCGAGGCTGCCACCTGGCTCACCGATAGCCTGGTCCTGGCGGAACAGATTTCCGATAAGGATCACACCAGTTGGGCCTTGATTGCGCTGGCCACCGTTCAGCAGGATCTCGGCAATATGCGCGAGGCCCTGGAGAATATCCGCCGCTCGCTGGCTACCGGACGCAGCGTGAAAAGTACGGTGCGCGTTGGCTTTGCCCTGGTCGCTCTGGCCGACTGGCGCGTAGCCTGCGCGACGCTGCTGCGTAATCTGGAACCGGACAAGGCCGATGAAGCAGAATATCAACGCCTGCTGCGAGCCGCCAGGGCTGCGATTGAGCGCGTTGAGAGGCTCGAAGATATCGATACGGAGACGCAGTGTACCGGCCAGGTGGTCCTGACCGCCATCTACTATCTATCAGGCGAGCTTGAACAGGCACAGCAGCAGGCGCTCAAGGCGCTTGAGGAGATTCGTCAGAGCGAGATGATGCATCTGATCGGGCGCGCCCAACGGCTGCTCGGAGAGATCCTGGACGCCCGGGGCCGCGAGCAGGAGGCGGACCGCTCCTTTGAGGAGGCGCTGCAGACCTTTAAGCAGCATGGCCTGCGCCTGGATTACGCGCGGGCGCTGCAACGCTACGGAACCTGTTTGCTCCAGCGCAGCCGCCGGATACGCTCCAAACGGGCCGATACCTCTGCTAACGGCTCGCTTTCCCAGACCGGCCTTGCCTACCTGCGTAAGGCGCGTGATATATTTGAAGAGTGCCAGGCCCGCTTCGACTTGCAATGGGTTGAACGCCTGCTTGCCGATTCTTCACGCGGGCATGTATGATAGAAAACTAACTGCCTGTTGATCTTTCTGAGAAAGGAGTGGCGGCTCTTGTGTTCCGCCGCTCCTTTCTCAGAAAGATGACATCTTTGTCTGACGATTTGACAATGAGGAGACCGATTCATGACCGATGAGAACAGGTTGCGTGAGTTGCAAATGAGCATCCAGCAGAAGATCGACGCGCGGTTTGCGGCTGAAGATGAAGGGCTGCGCAATGCCCTGAGCGCCGCACGCGAGCAGGGCTTGCCCGAAATCCAGATTTCGTCCATCCAGGGCAAGATGCTGCAGGTGCTGGCGGCGGCCTGCAATGCGCGCAAAATCCTGGAAATTGGCTCGCTGGGCGGGTATAGCGGCATCTGGCTGGCCCGCGCATTGCCTGCCGATGGGCGCCTGATTACTCTGGAGATTAACCCGCAGCATGCCGCAGCCGTGCGCAGCGCCTTCGCCAGAGCGGAGGTGGACGACCGCGCGGAGGTGCGCGTGGGCAGGGCGCTCGACCTCTTGCCCGATCTGCAAGATGAAGCTCCGTTCGACCTGGTCTTTATCGATGCCGATAAGGGCAGCTATCCCGCCTATCTCGATTGGGCGCTCCGCCTGAGTCGGCCCGGCAGCATTATCGTCGCCGATAATTGCATCCACAGCGGCGAGGGCCTTGAGCCGCCGCACGATGAGTATACTCGCGGCATCGTCGCATATAACGAGCGCATCAATGGCGATCCACACCTGGTTTCGCTGCTCCTGCCGATGGACGACGACTATACCGATGGTTTCGCTATCTCGGTGGTGAGATACGCATGAGAACAGCAGATATCGTTATTATTGGCGGAGGCATTTTCGGCACGAATCTGGCCTACGCCCTGGCAACACGCGGCGCGACTAACATTTTGCTCCTCGAACAGAACGTTCTGGCAGCCGGCTCCAGCGGGAAGGCAACGGGCGGACTGCGCCAGCAGTTCGCCGACGAGCCGGATATCCGCTTCTCGATCGAGGGGGTCCGCTTTTACGAACGCTTTACCCGCGAGTATACTCCTGCTGACGAGGCGCATCGCCCGCCCTCATTCGATCAGTATGGCTATATGTTTCTCTGTAGCACCCAGGAGAGCTGGCAGGTCATGCGCGTGTATGTCGAGCGGCAGCGCGCGCTGGGCGTTCCCACGCAGTTGCTCACTCCGGCAGAGATCAGCGCACGCGTGCCTCAACTGGTGGTGGACGATCTGCTCGGCGCGACCTTCTGCCCGACCGATGGCTATAGCGATCCCGGCGCAATGGCGCGCGCGCTGGCCTCGGCGGCGGCCGAGCTGGGCGTGACCATCCAGGAACATACTCCGGTCACGGCGATCTCCGTCCGCGAGGGCCGCGTGGAGAGCGTCAGCACTCCCGACGAGACGATCGCCACACCAATTGTGGTCAACGCGAGCGGCGTCTATGCCTCGCTGGTTGCCCGCCTGGCCGGCATTCCCGATCTGCCCGTCTGGCCGCTTAAACGCCAGCTCTACCAGACCGAGGTTTTTGAGGATCTGCCTGAGGATGTGCCGATGGTGGTAGATGCCGAAACCGGCTTTCACTTCCGCCGCAGAGACGGCGGCGTGACCCTGGCCATGCCCCTGCCGGTCAGCGCCGAGCAGGTTGAGCGCAATCGCAGACTGGAGCCAGAGGCGTTCGATCTGGACCTGGACCCCACGCTCTGGCCACTGTTGCAGAGCGAGATGCGTCGCAGGTGCCCCGCGCTGGCCCGCGCAACCATTCGACGCGCCTGGGCGGGCCTCTATGAGATGACGCCGGATGAACATCCTATCCTGGGGCCAACGGAGATTAAGGGCTTCTATTGCGGCTGCGGCTTCTCCGGGCACGGCTTTATGCATTCTCCCGGCGCAGCTCGCCTGCTCGCCGATTGCCTGCTGGGGGAACAGAGCAGCGCCTCTGAGCTTGAGCTGTTCAGCCTGGAACGCTTCAGGACGGGAAAGTTGATCGTGAGTGCCAGCCTGCTTTAGCCCAAAGCAGCCATCCTGCTCTATTTCATGCTACTTCAGGGGAAAACTGTATGAGCATCGACACCGATTTTCATAGTCATATCGTGCGCAGTTCTGCCGGGCAGATGGTTCAGAAGGCGAAGGAGAAACGCCTGCGCGTCCTGGGCCTCTCGGAGCATGTCTTTCAGATGACAGAGGGGCGAGCGGTGCTCCCCGATATGCCCCCGGAGGGACCGCTGCTGACGCTCGACGATTACTTTGCGCGCATTCGCGCCGCCGCCGGGCAGGCCGAGATGGATGTGCGCATCGGGCTGGAGGTAGACTTTGTGCCGGACAAAAACGCAGCGATCTGGCAGGTGATCGAGGACCATGCCTGGGATTTTCTGATCGGCTCGGTCCACCAGGTCGATGGCATGCTCTTTGAAGAACGCCGCAAGCGCAGTCGTGAGGAGGGCGAGGCGCTCTGGCTACGCTACTTCGAGTTGCTACGAGAGGCGGTCGCCTGCGGCAGATTCAGTGTGGTCAGCCACCCGGTGCGTATGCGCACCGCCAATCCTTTTATGCCACCCAATCTGGATGAAGAGTTGGAGCGCCTGGCGGCAGAGGCCGCACGCTGCGATGTGGCCCTGGAGATCAACGGCTACGATATCCTGACCTATTCCGGCCTCGTCAAACGCCTGGCCCGCGCCTGCTCGCTCCATCACACGCCCGTCAGCGTCGGCTCCGATGCTCACGATCCCAGAGGACTCGCCCAGGGCCATCGTCTCAGCGAGGAGTTCCTACGCGAGGCTGGAATCGGCAAGGTGCGCATCTGGAAAAATATGCACGCGGAAGAGTATGAGATTTAACCACAACCCCTGTTGGGTCATATTCACGTTGTGCATCTTGAATGGGGAAAATGCCCGTGAAACGCCTGTGGCAAGCGATACAGAGACGCTTGACCTCGCTGGTGAGACGCGTTATAGTACGAAGACCTGCACGACATTTCACTAAACACAGGACGAGTTTATTCTCCTATCTATTCTCTGGAATGAGGCGAGGTTTGATGACTATAAGCAACGAAATACCATCCGTGACCCATGCGGAGCCGCAGGATATACAGGCGTATCTGACAGGACTGATTGGGGAGGCAGCGAAGAGCTATCTGGCCCAGGAAGGACTCTCTCTGGAGATCGAGCAATTGCCGATCGATTTGCGCTTCTCGGCCCAGGTCAGCTTTGGCGATTACTCGATGCCGGTGATGGCCTGGTCGGCGAAGAATAAGCTGGCCCGTCCGCCAATGGTAATCGCCGAGGCGCTGGCCAATCTCCTGCGCGACACCCATAATCCCCTGATCGACGAGATCACCGTGACGAAACCGGGCTTCCTCAACTTCCGCTTGAACCATCCCGTCGCCGGGCGCTCGATCATCGAGCAGGTTTTGCAGGCCGGGGCCGATTTTGGACAGAACGCGACCGGCCAGGGCACAAAGGTGGTGGTGGAGCATACCGCAATTAACAGCAACAAGGCCGCGCACGTCGGCCATCTGCGCAACTCCTGCATCGGCGACACGGTTGTGCGCATGCTGCGCTCGCAGGGCTACACGGTCGAGGCGCAGAACTATATCGACGACTCAGGCGTCCAGGTCGCGGATGTGGTGGTCGGTTTCACGCTGATCCAGCAGGGCAGGCTCCAGGTGCCCGGCGGCAATCAACCGCAGCCGGGCGAGTCTTTCGACTACTTCTGCTCGCGCGTCTATGTCGCGGTGGGCAAGCAGTACGAGCAGGAGCCGGAACTGCTTGAACTGCGCAAGACGGTCCTGCACGCAATCGAGCATGGCGAGGAGCCGCAGGGCGCTCCCGATTATCCCGCAATCGCCGCGGACCTGGCGCACCAGATTGTGCAGGCCCATCTCAAGACGATGGCACGCCTGAACATCTCTTACGATCTGCTGACCTGGGAATCCGCCATCCTGAGGGCCGGCCTGTGGACGCACACCTTCGAGATGCTGCGCCGGCGCGGGCTGCTGGAGAATCCGCAGAGCGGTCCCGCCGCCGGCTGCTGGATTCTCCCCTTTGGCGACGAGAACGGCGCGGAAGCCGAGGCCGGCGAGCGTATGCAGGACAAGATTCTGGTGCGCAGCGATGGCACCGCAACCTACGCCGCGAAAGATATCGCCAATCACCTCTGGAAATTCGGCCTGACCGACGATCCGGCGCTCGGCGTGCAGTTCCATTACGTTCCCTGGGGCATTCAGCAGGACGGGAGCACGCTCTGGACCATGCGCGTGCCCGGCGATTCAACTGCGGCCAGCCAGGAGGACGATCCCAAACGCTTCGGGCACGCGAAACGCGTGATTAACGTGATCGATGTGCGCCAGTCGTATACGCAGCAGGTTGTGCAGGAGAGCCTGCGCCGCCTGGGCTACGAGGAACAGGCCGCGAACCTGACTCATATCGGCTACGAGGTGGTAACGCTCTCACGGGCAACCGCCGCCGGCCTGGGCATCGATACCTCGGACGGGCGCAGCTTCTATCCCATGTCGGGCCGCAAAGGCATCGAGATCAAAGCTGACGACCTGATTAACGCCGCCGTTGCGCGCATGCAGGAGGTCGATAGCAAGCGCGAGCTAAGCGAACGGACGGCGGCGAATCTGGCGGCCTCGGCGATCCGCTACTTTATGATCCGCTTCGGCCTGCAACAGGTCATCGCGCTGGATATGGACGAGGTGCTGCGTCCCAACGGCGACACCGGCGTCTACCTGCAATACGCCTATGCACGCGCCAACAGCATTCTACGCCGCCTGCGTGAGACGGGCTATACAGCGCCGGAGCGGTTGACAAATCTGCCGGAGCAGTTGGAGCAGAGCGAGTGGGAACTGCTGCGCCATATCGACGCCTATCCGCGCCGCCTGGCCGAGGCCGCCACGCAGCTGGCTCCCAACATGCTCGCCTCTTACGCCTTCGACCTGGCCTCGCACTTCAGCGACTTCTACGAGCACACGCCGGCCATTGTGCGCGAAAGCGACGAGCGCGTGAAGGCTTTCCGCGCACACCTGGTCCGCGCCACCGTCCAGGCGATGGGCAATGCGCTGCGCACCCTGGGCTTCGTGCCTTTGGAAGAGATTTAACACTTCTCCCTGAAGTAAGGCAAATTTATTGCCTTACTTCAGGGAGAACCTTCATTTCGTGCAGCTATTCTGGCCTGTGCTATAATAGTGTCGGGATTTTCCTTTCACGTCTCCACTGAAAAATCGCATAGGAGCCCGGGCCGATGCAAGAAGAGATGACTGCTCTTCCCCCCGAGGAAGAGAAGAAGACCATTCTCCTTGTTGAAGACGATCAGGGAAACGCGGAATTCCTGAAAATGCTTCTGCTTATGGAAACGCCCCATGAGGTGCTCTACATGGAGAGTGGACAGGAGGTGTTGAAGCGGGTTGAGGAGATTAAAAGTGCCAGGCCCGCTCTCTTCCTGCTCGATTACCATCTCTCCACGATGACCGCCTTCACGCTTTACGATCGACTCCACGCTCTCGAAGAATTCGCCTATGTCCCCGCTATCTTGCTCACCGCCTCGGGTCTGCATGAATTTTCTCCAGAAGAGATCTCCCGGCGGAATATTCGCCTGGTCCAAAAACCTTTTGATATAGAGGGCTTCCTCGATCTTCTCAAACAGATGCTCGCCTGATAGTAAGAAAAAGACAGAAAGAGGTACATTGTGAAACTGAGCTTCGGGATAAAGACCGCGCCGCAGAGTACGACTTATGAGGACATGAAGAGAGTCTGGTTAGAGGCCGATACTATCCCATCTATCGAGCATGCCTGGCTCTTTGACCATTTCATGCCTATCAACGGCGATACGGGCGGCCCATGCTTCGAGGGCTGGTCGCTGCTCAGCGCGTTCGCGGCTCTGACCAGCCGGGTGCGCGTGGGATTGATGGTCACGGGCAACACCTACCGCCATCCTGCAATCCTGGCGAATATCGGCGCGACCGTTGATGTTATTTCGGGCGGTCGCCTGGACTTCGGCATCGGCGCGGGCTGGAACGAAACCGAGCACAGCGCCTATGGTATCCCCCTCTACAAACCCGGCGAACGCATCCGGCGCCTGGGCGAGGCTTGCGAAATCATTAAACGCATGTGGACCGAGACGGCTCCCTCGTTTGAGGGACGCTATTACCAGATCAAGGACGCGTACTGCGAGCCAAAGCCCATCCAGAAGCCAACGCCTCCCTTTGTAATCGGGGGCAGCGGCGAGAAGCTCACGCTGCGCATCGTCGCGCAATACGCCGATGTCTGGAACTGCGTGGGCACCGATCTGGAGAACTTCAAACACAAGAGCGCGACCCTCGACGAACACTGCGCCGCCATTGGTCGCGACCCGCGCACAATCCAGCGTTCGATTCAGCCGGTGGTCAACCCGAACAACATGGAGGGCACGCGTGAGCAGGTGCGCAGCTTTATCGAGGCCGGGGCGACGCACCTGATTATGAATCTGCGCCCCCCGTATCCCGCCAACATCGTTCATTACGTCGATGAAGAGATTATCCAGCCGCTGAAGGCTCAATTCGAGCGAGACTAGCGATCCGGCGAGGCGCGATCAGAAGCCGCGTGCCCGGTTGATCTGTTCGCGAAACGTCCGGGCCGCCTCGGCAGCGGCATCTGCATAACCGGCGTCTGAACTCGCGTAGAGGATTGCGCGCGAGATGGAGATGATCGCGCGCTCTCCTCGCGCATCGACCGCGAGCGGGACGCTGGCCGCCAGGTCGCCGCCCTGCGCGCCGATGCCGGGCACAAGAATCGGCATGTTGGGGCAGAGCGCGCGAATGGTTCGCAATTCCTGGGGATAGGTAGCGCCAACTACCAGCCCGCAGTTGCCTGTCTTGTTCCAGTTCTGCACCCGCCGGGCCACCACCTCATACAGCGGCCTGCTCTGCCCATCGTCCTCCTGCACCGTCAAATCTTGCAGGTCGCGCGCACCTGGATTCGAGGTGCGACAGAGCAGGAGCACTCCATGCTCGCGATAGGCCAGGAAAGGCGCGACCGCATCGTAGCCCAGATAGGGATTGACGGTCACGGCGTCGCAGCCATACGTCTCGAAGATCGCGGCGGCGTAGCGGCTGGCGGTATTGCCGATATCGCCGCGTTTGGCATCGGCGATCACCGGGATATGCGCGGGAATGGCTCGCACGACTTCCTGCAGCGCCGTCATGCCAGAGGGTCCCAGCACCTCAAAAAAGGCCAGGTTGGGCTTGAACGCAGAGGCATAGGGCGCGGTTGCCTCGATGATAGCGCGGCAGAACTGCACAACGGCCTCTTCCACCGGCAGCGTCCGCAGTTCATCCGGCAGGCGCTCCGGCTCTGGATCGAGTCCCACGCAGAGCAGCGAGCGATTCTGGCGTTCAGCCGCCAGCAGTTTTTCCAGGAAATTCACCCTTGCGCTCCTCTCTTACTGCTGGTCCGGCATCTTGCGCGTGCCGGGCTTGACCAGCGGCTGCCCCGCGCGGCAGAGCGGGCATACGGCCGGCTCATAGGAACGGGCCGCGACGCTGAGCAGCGCATGACAGGGCACGTCGAATTGCCTGCCGGCCTCGCCGTCGCTGCGATCGATCAGCAGTTCGACGCCCAGAATCTCCGGTCCATAGGCGCGCAGCGCCTCCAACGTCTCGCGCACCGAGAGCCCGGTGGTCAGCACATCATCGACGACCAGCACACGCTCGCCGGGACGCAGCATAAAGCCGCGCCGCAGTTCGCGTCCCCCGCCGGCAGCCGGCTCCGCGATCATGCAGCGCACGCCCAACTGGCGCGCAACCTCCTGGGCCAGCAGGGCGCCGCCGGTGGTTGGGCCAAGCACCACAGCAACGGCCTGGTCGCGATACCGCTCCGCGATCTCTCCACAGAGGCGCTCGGTCACGTTGGGATGCTCAAAAATGCGAAACTTCTCCCAATATTCGTCGCTATGCCGCCCGGAACTGAGCAAGAAATGCCCGCGCGTACACACGCCCAGGTCGTGAAATAGCTGTAACATTTCGCTTGAATTCACGTGAGGAATCATCTATCCTTTCGTTTCTGGCTGCCGGACAGTATAGCACATTGCAGATCAGAGAAACCACCTCTAAGCAAAAGAGCAAGGCATGCCTATTCTCGCGTTTCGATATGGCCACACCCCAGGGAAATGGATGAGTGTGCGGGCGGGGCAGCGCCCCGCCCGCACACTCTCGCAGACTGCCAGTCTCACGAAAGCAAGCAAAATGAGAAGGCCCTGGCAAAAGAGCCAGTGTAGCAAGCAATCGAACTGCTATAATGGCTTGCGCGCGCGGATAAAGGCGCTGACAAACTGGCCGGCGATCCCGGCCCGCTCCTCCTCAGAGAGGGCGGCCAGCGCGGTGCTGCCGCCGCTATCCGCGATATCCTCCAGCGTATAGCGCCGCGTGACCTCGATCTCAATCTCGGCAAAGCCGGCCTCGGCCAGGAAACGGCGATAGGTTGCCTCTTCCAGCGCGCCCGCGATGCAGCCGGCCCAGGCCTCGAGATCGTGGCGAATGGCCTCAGGGAAGCTCCCCAGGAAGACGATATCGGACACGGCCAGGCGACCACCGGGAACAAGCACGCGATACGCCTCGCGCAGAACCCGAGCCTTGTCTGCCGAGAGGTTGATGACGCAGTTGGAGATGACCACATCGACCTCGTTGTCCGGCAGCGGGATATCCTCGATCACGCCTTTCAGAAAGCGCACGTTCTCCACGCCGGCCTCGACCCGGTTGCGCTCGGCCAGTTCCAGCATAGCATCGGTCATGTCCAGGCCATAGACAAAGCCGGTGGGACCAACGCGCTTCGCCGAGAGCAGCACGTCGATGCCGCCTCCGCTGCCCAGATCGAGAACCTTCTCGCCGGCTTTGAGCGAGGCCAGCGCGGTGGGATTGCCGCAGCCGAGCGAGGCCAGGGTAGCGCCGGCAGGCAGTTGGCCAAGCTCCGCCTCGCTGTAGAGATTGCTGGTCACGGGATCGCTCTCAGACGACGTGCAGCAGCTTCCGCTACAGCAACTTGCCTGCTCAGCCTCTTTGCCCAACACCTGCAAGGCCGTGTGCGCGTACCGCTGGCTTACCTCGGCGCGCAGTTGCTCGTCGTTATTGGGAACAGTTGCCATGTTTTCACTCCTCTTTCCGTTTTGCAAAAGCGTTCTGCTTTTCCCTGAGAGACGGAGATCAGGTCCAGAGGGATGCAAGACTTCAGCCACAGGTAGCACATTTTGCATTCTTCTGCTCGCAGCAGGCGCAGCGAGGCTGGTAATCGATGACGCGACCCAGGCGATCAAACTCAAAGTGACAGCAGGCGAGCAGCATCTTCTTTAATTTCTCGCGGGCGCGCTGGACGCGAGATTTCGCGCCCGGCAGGGAGAGGTTGAGCCGTGCGGCCAGTTCGCGCTGAGTCAATCCCTGATACTCCGTCAGAATCAACGCCTCGCGGTAGGGCGGAGGCAGGTTCGCGATCATGGCCTGGATGCAAGGAGCCAGCTCAAGCACCACATTCTCCAGGCGATCCTCCGGCTCATAGGCGGAATCGGGTATTTCGGCGAGGGAGCGCCGGGCGCGGTAAAAATCTATAATTGCGTTGCGCGTGACCTGGTAGAGCCAGGCCGGCACGCTCTCTTCTCTGCGCAGCGTGTCGATCCGCGTGTGAACTTTCAGGAAGACATCCTGCAAGATATCCTCCGCGTGTTGCTCGTCTGGCACGCGCCTGAGGATAAACTGCCTCAGACGATCATGGAACTCGTCCCAGACTTTCTCAGTCGTTGCAAGCATACCATCTATCTCTCTTCAACAGGCCCAAAGATCATAGCCTGATCTATAGTATCACACCTGGAGAGACGAAGATGTTCAGGAAAGGATGCAACCTTGCGAGAGTCGGGCCTTCTCTCTTCACACAAACGGAGCCATATGATACATTGAAAACATGACCATTTCCTCTACGGAAAGCGAGGGAAACAATGAAACGGCGCGTGCTTATCCTCTGCACCGGCAATTCGGCGCGTTCGCAGATGGCGGAGGGACTTTTACGCCATCTCGCGGGAGATTATCTGGAGGTGATGAGCGCCGGCATCGCCCCGACGAGCGTCAATCCGCTGGCGATCCAGGTCATGGCAGAAAAAGGCATTGATATCAGCCATCATCGCTCAAAACACCTGGACGAGTTCCGCCACCAGCCCTTTGACGTCATTATTACCGTGTGCGATCATGCCGCCGAACATTGTCCCGTCTTTCCGGGACGCGCGCAGCGTATCCACTGGAGCATTCCCGATCCCAGCTTCGTGGAGGAGAAAAAGCGCCTGCAAGCCTTCCGCCAAGCGCGGGACCTGCTGGAAACCCACCTCACCGTCTGGCTTGCCGCGCTTCCTCCAGAGTGGCACCAGGGAAAAGAGCAAACGCCTCACGCGACCTGAAAAAGCAGAGGGAAGCCAGCCTCACCTCTCTCTGGTGAACCTGGCCTTCTCTCCACTCTTCACAGGAACAAAGGATATACCCGCAAGCCCCGACGCAGCTATTTCACAGAAACGATCTGTACATCAAAGATCAGGTTCGTGTTGCCCGGAATAGGGCCGTTGCCCTGAGGGCCGTAGCCGAGGGCCGAGGGGATATAGAGGCGGCGAATGCCACCGGCCTTGACGCCGATCAAGCCCTGATCCCAGCCCTCGATCACCTGGCCTTCACCAAGCGTGAGTGTGAGAGGCTGCGGCGGCTGAGATTGTCCGGTCTGATCAGGGTGGGAATCATAGGAGCTATCAAACTTCTGGCAGGTGGTTGCCAGCCAGCCGGTATAATTGACGGTGATCTTGCTGCCCTTCTGAGCGGCTGGGCCACTGCCAGTCTTAATATCTACATACTTCAACCCATTCTTAAGCGTCACAACCTTGCCGGAGATTGCCGGTGCGGTGGTTGGGCCAGACTTCGGCGTTGCGCTGTCCGAGTAGACGGAGGGCACGGCGGGCGCGCCCGGCGTGACAAAACAGTTCTTGGTGATCTCCGTCGCGGTGGCGTGCGCTATCACGCTGGCGGTAGCATTCGCGTGAGCGGTCGCGGTCGCAGCGTGCTGGCTGGCGATCAGGGCCTGCTGGGCTTTGTAATTCTCAAACAGGATACTTCCGGTAATTCCCAGGGCAATAAGCACGAAAGCCGCGACGCTTGCGGCGATAATGCGATTGCGTTTGCGGCGGCGAGCCAGGCGCCGCATGCGTTCCTGCTGGCGCTGGCCCGGACGATAGACGCGCTGGACCGATTTGGAAGCATTTTCTGGTGTATTTTGCCCGTTCACGGTTTGCGGCATAGGGTACGACTCTCCTCATAAGCTCTTCTGGATTTTTCACAAGTGCAAGGAGAGGGTACCATTACCGGCTCATTCTGGCAAGAGTTTTACCCAAAGTGGAGACATCCCTCTCACAACTGTTGTGATAGAATATCATATGCATGCGCATGCAAATCGATGCTGCAGAGTTTTCCTGTTCGCCAAAAAGTCAGCATATCCCACCCACTGAGACAGGAAGGAAGAGAGAGATGCCATTTCAGGGTTACGTGCGCTTCCCCACTATTCACCAGGACTCGATTGTATTTGTAGCTGAGGATGATCTCTGGCTGGTAGAGAGCGGCGGGGGCCGCGCTGAACGTCTGACTGCGGGAGTCGCGGAGGTCAAAACTCCCTGGCTGGCGCCCGATGGCAAGCGGCTGGCCTTTGTGGGCGAGGCCGAAGGGACGGAGGAGGTGTATCTCATGCCGGACCTGGGCGACGAGGCCACGCGCCTGACCTTTCAATCCACTTCGTGTAGCGTGGCAGGCTGGTCGCCCGACGGTGAGCGCATTCTCTTCGCCAGCAGCGCGGGCCAGTTTGAGTCGGACGCGTACTTTCTCTACGCGATTGGTCCCCAGGGAGGTCTGCCCGACCTGCTCCCCTATGGCCGGGCGAACGCGGTCAGCTATGGGCCGCGCGGAGAAGTGGTCATTGGGCGCAACATCGAGGAGCCGGCTTACTGGAAACGCTATCGGGGCGGCAAAACGGGTCGGCTCTGGTGCGATATCTCCGGCAATGGCCAGTTTCAACCACTGCTCCAACTGGCGGGAAATCTCGCCAGCCCTTGCTGGATCGACGAACGTATCTACTTTCTCTCCGACCATGAGGGAATCGGCAATATCTACTCTTGCACGCCAACAGGCGAGGACTTGCGCCGCCACACCGCGCATGAGGATTTCTATGCCCGCAATCTGAGTAGCGACGGCAGGCGCATCGTGTACCACGCCGGCGGCGACCTCTACCTGTTCGATCCCGCCAGCGATCAAAGCCGGCGCGTCGAGGTGACGCTGCCCAGCACCAGGACGCAGCGCAACCGGAAGTTCGTCGTTGCCAGCCACCACCTGGACACCTGGACGCTCCATCCCCAGGGCTATGCCGTGGCCGTCACCACGCGCGGCAAGGCTTTCTCGATGGCGAACTGGGAAGGGCCAGTCCTGCAGCACGGCGAACCCGATGGCGTGCGCTACCGCCATCTCAACTGGCTCAACGACGGCAAACGTCTGGTCGCCATCCACGACGCCGGCGGCCAGGAGGGCCTGATTGTCTTTAACCCGGAGGAGGCCGGTGAGGCAAAAACTTTCCCCGAAGTGAATGTGGGAATCGTGCTCCACCTGGAGGTCTCGCCGACCGAGGATAAGGTCGCGCTGAGCAATCACCGCCAGGAGTTGATGGTTGTGGATCTGGAAACGGGCGAGGCTCGCGTGCTCGATAAGAGCCTGCACAGCACCATCCGCGGCTTTGCCTGGGCCCCCGACGGCAAGTGGCTGGCCTACGGCTTTTCGTTTAATCCACAACAATCGGCCATCAAGCTCTGCAATCTGGAGAGCGGAGAGACAACCTTCGCCACCGAGCCGGTGCTGCAGGACAGAGATCCGGCCTTTGATCCCGACGGAAAATACCTCTACTTCATTGGCAAGCGCCTCTTCAATCCCGTCTACGATAATCTGCAATATCTCGATCTGAGCTTCCCACGCGGCGAAAAACCTTACGCGATCATGCTGCGGCGCGACCTGCGCTCCCCGTTTATCCCGGAACCCAAAGCTCCTACGGAGAAAGAGGAGAGCGCAAAAAAGGCATCCGGCGAAACCAATGGAACTGGGCCATCCGAGGCAAGCGAGAAAGATGAAAACGGCAAAAAGGAGAACGGCAACGGCAATGGCAACGAGCAGGGCAAGAAGCCCGACCTGGTTATCGACCTGGACGGCATCACCGAGCGCGTCGTCCCCTTTCCCGTGGCTGAGGGACGTTATGTCAACATCGCCGGCATCAAGGGCAAGGTCCTCTTCCAATCGTACAATCCTGACAGCGGTTCCCAGCCGCCTGATAGCTCCTTTCAGCCGCGTGGCAAGATCGAATGCTACGACTTTGAAACATATAAAGTGGAGTGGAGCATCGATGGGGTGAGCAGTTTCGCTATCTCCAGGGATGCGAAGACGCTGATCTATCGCAAATTCCACAGCCTGCGCGTGCTCAAGGCTAGCGAGAAACCAAAGGATAACAGCGAGCGAGCCAGTCGCGAGAGCGGCTGGCTGGACCTGGACCGCATCAAGGTTTCGGTGCAGCCGGCGGCGGAATGGCGGCAGATGTTCGCCGAAGCCTGGCGTTTGCAGCGAGAGTACTTCTGGACGGAGGATATGTC
>Ga0070740_10002394_pt1 | contig 22188 bp, 15 predicted proteins | sample Coa_R2_FD_67286 | JGI IMG/M metagenome (GOLD analysis project Ga0070740, IMG submission 67286) | Surface soil microbial communities from Centralia Pennsylvania, which are recovering from an underground coalmine fire - Coalmine... | ecosystem: Environmental > Terrestrial > Soil > Unclassified ...
TCTCGCGTACGCTGGCGTCCCTGGAGGCCAAGGGCTATGTGCGGCGCGAGGCCAATGCCCGCGACGGCCGGTCGGTGGAGTTTGTGCTGACGAAAAATGCCCTCCAAGCGCTCAAGCGCGATCCTCTCCTCGTCCTGGCCAAGGATATCGAACAGGCCAACGGCGGCAGCCTTGCAGCGGTGCTGGAAGGCCTGCGCAAGACCCTCAGGGCCGCGCTCGCCCGCAACCAGAGCCGGGCTTTTGGAGTATGTGCCTCGTGCCGGCATTTCCGGCGCAATCTTCGGCCCGGCTCCGCGATGCCGCATCAGTGCGCCCTGCTCGACGAACCGCTGTCGGAGGCTGACAGCCGGCGCATCTGCGTCGAGCAGGAACCCCACGCCGCCTAGCGGGCGTTGAGAAAGTTGGATTCCGGAGTTTACCAAGCAGGTGGTGCTCAACACCCTGTATTAGAACTGGCTTCCTTAATCTTCTCTCCCTCTGGGAGAGATAAGAGAGAGGGAGCAGGCTGTGAAAATCCTTTTTCAACAGCGCGCTAGGCCGAATCGGCATCGCGGAACATACAAGCGCTCGCGCAGCGCCAGCCGCCGGCCCATGCCGGCTTCCGTCACGCTGGTAAATGTTGGCGACTGCAAAACATCACAGTTAAGATTTATTCCAATTCAATAAAGGAAGTTGCAACTGTGAAATCATCGCCGCCGTTAATCGCTATTTCTATGAGGTGGTGGCTGTTTGCAGCTCTTTTTGGGATGGCTGCTGCGCTGACCGGGATTGCAGCATGCGGCCCTACCAACGGGTTGCCCGAGCTTAACGGCGAGTATGCCTATGTCGCCAACGCCGCCGATGGCTCGATCTCGGTGTTTTCGGTCAACAATGGAACCGGCAAGCTAACCCTGATCCAGCAGATTCCCGTCAAACCCACCTTCCGCGTCTTCGGCCTCGCCCTGCACTGGTCCAACGAGTTTTTGTACGCGACCATCGATGACGCCAGCGAGGTGGAAGAGTTCGACATCGGTGATGGGGCCTACTCGGGGCAAATCTTCGCCCACAACGGGCCATACGCGGCCCACAATGGACCGCGCGCGGTGGCGCTTAACCCCAAGGGAACCTATCTGTACGCGACTAATTACGGCGGTGAGGCGCACGATGTGTCGCAGTACACGGTCGACCAGTCCTCCGGCGTGTTGACCGCCAACGGCACCGCGCCGGCGGGAAACAGGCCCTTTGGCATTGCCGTCGATCCCGGCGGCAACTGTGTCTATGTCGCCAACACCGGCGACCCCAGTCTTTCAGTCTACGGCATCACCAGCAACGGCACGTTGTCGGCCGGTGCCAAGGTCAGCATCGGGGCCTTCAGCGAAGGTCCGGGACCGGAGTTGGTCGCGGTTCAGAACAATCCGGGCCTGGACAGCCGGGGCCAAAGCGTTTACGTAACCGATGATAACCTCGGCGTTGTTCATCAATTGCCGGTAGTTTCCGGATTAATCGGCATCAGATGCAATCCCTCCGCCGAAACCACGGACATCTCTGCCAAGGGTGCAGCCTTCGGCATCGCCCTGCATCCCAAGGGCACGTTTCTCTACACCGGCAACAGTTCTTCGAACTCGATTTCGATTTTCTATGTGAATTCCAAGGGGCAGTTGACGCTGCTGGCCCTGGAAGCCGTTAACCTGAACGACGTTCTGAGCATCGCCATCGATCGGCAGGGCAAATTCCTGTACGCGGCCAATTACGGCGATTCCACGCTCGCCGAGTTCGCGATCAACCAGCTTAACGGGTTGTTGGTCCCGATCGGCAAGGTTGCCACCGAAAATCCGGCCGTCACCAGCGGCCCGGTGACGATCGTCACAACCGTCGGCCCGCAGTCGGTGATTCACAAGCTGTAGCGCAGCACCGCTTGACAGCCGCCGTGCCCGCTTCTTAACGTGCCGCGCAGGCATCAGGGAGGACTGACGATGGCTAAGCAGCGTTTGGCGGGCAAGGTTGCGATCGTAACCGGGTCGGGACAGGGCATCGGGCGCGAGGAAGCGTTGTTGCTGGCGAAGGAAGGCGCCGCGGTTGTGATCAACGACATCGGCCATGAGCGCGAAACGCGCGAACCCACCGCCAATCGCACCGTGGCCGAAATTCGCGCCGCCGGTGGCAGGGCGGTGGCCGATACCTCCAACGGTTCCACGGTCGAGGGCGCCGCGCACATCGTCAACACCGCGGTCAGCGAATTCGGACGCCTCGATATCCTGATCAACAACGCCGGTCTGGCGCGCCCGGAAGAATTGGAGCACATGACCGAGCAGCAATGGGACTTCGTTCAGGCCAACAACCTCAAGAACACGTTCCTGATGATCAAGCATGCGATTCCCCACTTCAAACGCCAGCGCGCCGGCGCGATCGTCAACACCGGCTCGGAATCCGGGCTGGGGCATCCGACGATGGCGAACTACTCGGCGGCCAAGGAGGGTGTGGCCGGACTGACCCGCGCCGCGGCGCGCGAGTTGGGCCGCTTCGGTATCCGATGCAACATGATCCGGCCGCGCGCGGGCTCGGTCGGGGCGCAGCGCTTTTCCGGCCGGGTATCGAAATGGCAGCCGCTGATGGACGCGCTGGGCCGCTACTGGCTGGGCGATCGCGGGCACATCAAGTCGCTGGCGGGTCCCGACCGGGTCGCGCCATTAGTGGTGTGGCTATGCACCGACGCGGCCGCCAACGTCAACGGCCGCACCTTCTTTGTCGGCAACGACGACGTCGCTCTGTTCTCGGAACCCGAAGCCATCCGCACCCTGACGCGTCCGGGCGGATGGGACCTCGATTCGCTCGACGCGCTCGCCCCTGAGCGCCTGACCTTCGATCTGACCAACCTGTTCCTGCTGAAGGACTCGATCGGCGACCGCGAGCTGTAGCCAACTGCGTCAGCACCGGACCCCAGCGCCCCGCACCGGACGGTCCGGTTATCGAGAAGGCGGAGCAGGCACCCGACGCTGCGAACGACGCTTCAGGGATCGCTCATTGGGCGGCGGGTTCGCCAAGGGCAGCGTCTTTGCAGCGCCGCCTGCGTGCGGTGGGTCTTCTGTGCGTTATCAACCACGGCCGAGGTTTGGACCTCGCAGGGCTCGATCTGTATCCTGTATCCAAGGTGCCCTTCAAAAAATCTCGACCCGACGGATTGTCAGCATGAACATCTCTCCTTTGGCGGGAAAGCCGGCCGAACCTTCGATGCTGGTCAATGTTGCGCGCCTGGTGACCGCCTATTACACCGAGCGTCCCGATCCGTCGATTCCCTCGCAGCGGGTGGCGTTCGGCACGTCGGGCCATCGCGGGTCGGCTTTCGACGCGGCGTTCAACGAAGCGCACATCCTGGCCATCACGCAGGCGATCTGCATGTATCGCCGCAGCCAGGGAATCGACGGGCCGCTGTTTGTGGGGATGGACACGCACGCGCTGTCGGAGCCGGCGTTCGCGACCGCGATGGAGGTGCTGGCGGCCAACGGTGTGGAGACGATGATCGACCGCGCGCGCGCCTATACGCCCACGCCCGCTGTCTCGCACGAGATTGTCAATTACAATCGCGGGCGCAACAGCGGCCTGGCCGACGGGATTGTGATTACGCCCTCGCACAATCCGCCGTCCGACGGCGGCTTCAAGTATAATCCGCCCCATGGCGGTCCCGCCGACACCCACGTCACGTTGTGGATTGAGCAACAAGCCAACCGCCTGATGGCCGAAAACCTGCGCGGCGTGCGGCGCGTCGGCTTTGCGCAGGCGCTGCGGGCATCGACCACTCACGACCACGACTATATCGATTCGTACGCGCGCGACCTTGACCAGGTCGTCGATATGGAAACAATCCGCCGCAGCGGGCTTAAAATCGGCGTGGACCCGCTGGGCGGCGCCGGCGTGCATTATTGGGGCAGGATCGCCGAGCGCTACCGGGTCGGGATCGAAGTGGTAAACGATAGCGTCGATCCTACTTTTCGTTTCATGACGTTGGACTGGGACGGCAAGATCCGGATGGATTGCAGCTCGCCCTACGCGATGGCGAACCTGGTCGGGATGCGTCAGCGGTTTGATATCGCGTTCGCCAACGACACCGATCACGACCGCCATGGAATCGTCACACGCAGCGCCGGGCTGATGAATCCTAACCATTATCTGGCCGCCGCCATCTACTATCTGTTCCGCAATCGCCCCGGCTGGCGCACTGAGGCCGCGGTAGGCAAGACCGTGGTCAGCAGCAGTATCATCGATCGCGTGGCCGCCCGGCTGGGTCGGCGGCTGGTTGAGGTGCCGGTCGGCTTCAAGTGGTTTGTCGAGGGCTTAAGCAGCGGCGCGTTGGGCTTTGGCGGGGAGGAGAGCGCAGGGGCGTCATTTGTGCGGCGCGACGGCAGCGTGTGGACCACCGACAAGGACGGACTGATCATGGGGCTTTTGGCGGCCGAAATCACCGCGCGCAGCGGCCGCGATCCGGGCGCATTGTACGAGGAACTGACCCGTGAATTCGGCGCGCCGGTCTACGAACGTATCGATGCGCCGTGCAGTCCCGAACAGAAGCAAATACTTAGCCGTCTGTCTGCACAACAACTGCGCGCCGACCACCTGGCGGGCGACAGGATCCGCGCCACGCTTACCATCGCACCGGGCAACAACGCGCCGATCGGCGGGCTTAAGGTCGTCACCGATTACGGATGGTTCGCCGCGCGGCCGTCGGGAACCGAGGACGTCTACAAGATCTACGCCGAGAGTTTTCGCGGACCCGACCACCTGCGCCGCATCCAGGCCGAGGCGCAGACGTTGATCGCGGCGGTTTTCCAGACCGCCCGAAAGCAGTAACAATCCAATTGGTCATTCCTTAATTTCCTTATAGGACCTGCCTGCGTGACGATGGGCGAAGGAGTTTGCAACCGATGCCACAGTTTAGTCACGACTCGCTGCCGCAAAAGTTGGAAGGCGTCGAATACCTGGCCGAATTGGCGCTTGACCTGCGCAACTGCTGGGACCATCGCACCGATGAGATCTGGCAGGCGCTGGACCCGGAGCTGTGGACCTTGACACGCAATCCATGGCTGGTGCTGCAAACGGTGTCGCCCGCCAAACTCCGGAAACTGGCCGAAGACAGCAGGCTTCGCGCCGACGTAACCAGCTTGCTCGAAGCGCGCGCCAAAAGCGCTGACGGTGCGTCGTGGTTCGCCCAGACACATCCCGATTCGCCCCTTAGCTGCGTGGCCTATTTCAGCATGGAGTTCGGTCTGAGCGAGGCGTTGCCCATCTACTCGGGCGGCCTGGGCAATGTGGCGGGCGACCAGCTCAAGGCCGCTAATGATCTGGGCGTGCCGGTGGTTGGCGTCGGGTTGCTTTACCAGCAGGGCTACTTCCGCCAGTTCATCGACGCCGACGGCAATCAGACCGCGCTGTATCCTTATAACGACCCCGGCCAGTTGCCGATCACGCCGGTGCGCGACAGCGAAGGCGATTGGCTGCGCCTGCCGGTCAACCTGCCCGGCGCCAAGTTGTGGTTGCGCACCTGGCAGGCGCAGGTGGGGCGGGTCACCTTGTATCTGCTCGACAGCAACGACCCGGCCAATCCACCGGTCTACCGCGGCATGACCAGCGAACTGTACGGCGGCGGTCCCGAGCTGCGCCTGCAGCAGGAGTTGATTCTTGGCATCGGCGGATGGCGGCTGCTGCACGCCTTGGGGATCAAACCCGAAGTATGCCATCTCAACGAGGGGCATGCGGCCTTCGCGGTGCTGGAACGGGCGCGCAATTTTATGGCGGACAGCGGCCAGCCGTTTGTGGTGGCGATGGCGGTGACGCGCGCCGGCAATCTATTCACGACTCACACGCCGGTGCCGGCCGGCTTTGACGCATTCCCACCCGCCATGATCGGGCGCTACCTCAGGCGCTACGCCGAAAACCTGCTGGGAATCGCGGTCAACGATCTGTTGGCGCTGGGCCGCAGGAATCCCGCCGATGCCAACGAGCCCTTCAATATGGCCTACCTGGCGGTGCGCGGCAGCGGCGCGGTCAACGGCGTCAGCCGGCTGCACGGCGAGGTCAGCCGCGGCATTTTCCAGGAACTCTTTACACGCTGGCCGCGCCGCGAAGTTCCAGTCGGCCATGTAACCAACGGCGTGCATACGCCGACCTGGGACTCGGTCGAGTCCGACCGCGTGTGGACCGAAGCGTGCGGGCCGGAGCGATGGCGCGGCGCGATGGAATCCAGCGCCCGAATACGCAACGTGTCCAGCGCCGAGTTGTGGAAGATGCGCTGCGCCAATCGCGCCGAGTTGGTCGAGTACGTCCGCCGCCGTCTGCCGGCCGAGCTGGCCGCCCGCGGCAGCCTCAATCAAACCTGGGTGGAGAACATCTTCGACCCCAACAGCCTGACGATCGGTTTCGCGCGCCGCTTTGCCACCTACAAACGGCCCAATCTGCTGCTGCACGATCCGGCGCGCCTGACCCGCATACTCACCGACCCGCGCCGCCCGGTGCAGCTAATCATCGCCGGCAAGGCCCATCCCAGCGACATCGCGGGTCAGGCCATGATCGCGCAGTGGATGCGCTTTGTGCAGCGGCCTGAAGTGCGTCCGCATGCGGTCTTTCTGGCCGATTACGACATGCTGCTGGCCGAATACCTGGTCCAGGGCGTTGATTTGTGGATCAACAATCCGCGCCGTCCATGGGAAGCCTGCGGCACCAGCGGCATGAAGGTGCTGGTCAACGGCGGGCTGAATCTTTCCGAACTCGACGGATGGTGGGCGGAAGCCTACGCGCCCGACGTTGGATGGGCGCTGGGTGACGGCCAGGCCCACAACGAGGACCCGGCCTGGGACGCCCATGAGGCTGACGAACTCTACACTTTGTTAGAGCGCGAGGTAATTCCCGCCTTCTACGATCGCGACCCCAACGGCATCCCCGCCGCCTGGGTGGCGCGGATGCGCGAGAGCATGGCGCGCCTGACGCCGCAGTTCTCCGCCAATCGCGCGGTGCGCGAATATACCGAGAAGTTTTATCTCCCCGCCGCCCAGACCTATCACCAGCGCGCTGCCGAGCACGGCGCGCTGGGCAAGGAACTGGTGGCGTGGCGCGAGCAGCTCAAGCGGCATTGGGCGGCGCTGCGCTTTGGCGAGGTGCAGGTGGAGACCGCCGATGGCCTTCACAACTTCCGCGTACAGGTCTACCTGGATGACATTGATCCGGACGCGGTCGAGATCGAGCTGTATGCCGAGCCGCTCGCCGACGGCGCTCCCTCGCGCTTTCGGCTGCAGCGCGGCGAGCCGCTGGTGGGCGCGGTGCGGGCCTGGACCTACATCGCCCAGGTAAAGGCCGACCGTCCCGCGGGCGACTTCACAGTGCGAATCATCCCGCGCCATCCCGCCGCCAGTGTCCCCCTGGAAGCACAGGAAATTCTGTGGCAACGCTGAACAAGCTCTTCCGCCACCCTCAGGGGCCGCTTTGGTGCTGTGCGGCCCGCCATCAGTGCAGAATGATCGCTCCTCCCGGTCCCGTGCCGGAGCTGGTGTAAGGGACGAACGGCGGATTGAAGCCCTGCACGTAGGAGGCGGTGGCCAAGGCGAGCGCCGGTTTCATGAACGTGAAGTGAGTCGAATTGACGACGGTCAGTGCAATCTTTGGCGTGCCGCCGGGCCCGAGCCCGCCCAGATTCACCACCATCGCACCCTGCGTGTTGAACAGATTGATAACCGTGGAGTTGGCCGCAAATCCGGTTCCCACCACGGAGATAACATTTCCCGTCTGGCTGACGGAGGAGATGGTGATTTGGGCGCCGATCGGAACCGACACCGCGTTGCTCTTGCGCGCATAGGTGTGCGCTGCACCCGCGTTGCTTACCACAAAGGAACCCGGTCCGGTGACCGGCGAGTTGGGCAGTCCCTCGGCAGGCACCATCAGGCTGATGTGGGTCGAAGTGAATCCCGGCGTCATCGGCGAGATAAAGAACGGACCGACCTTGCCGCCGGGGCAGGCGCAGAACAGATCCACCGCCGCGCCGTTGCTGGTATCGAAGCCAGTGCCGCCCAGCTCCACCACCGCACCTTGCGGCACCACCGTCTCGACGTTGTTGGTAGCGTAATGCGGATCCCGGCTGGTGTCGGCCAGCTCCTCACCGTTGATCGTCTTGATGGTAGGAATGCCCGCGGACGCCGAGCCTTGCAGAAGTGCGGACTTGCTGTTGGAGACTTGATGCCCGGTATCCGTATTGACCACCTGGACCGATGCAAAGCCCTGCCCTAGAGGGACCGTATCGGGCACCGGGACCATCATCAGCGTGCTGCCGTGCGGAAGCGTGGGGCTCAGCGGTCCGGCATTGAGCGGCCCGGCGGCGGTCGAGATGAAGAAGTTAATCACTGAACCGTTGGTGAAATGGCTGCCGTTCACCTGAAAGCTGCTGCCCACCTCGATGGGATCGGTGATGGTGGTGATGGCCGGAGTCAGCGGTCCGGGCGTTGGGCTTGGGGTCGGAGTGGGGGTGCGGGTTGCAGTGCGGGTCGGGCTTGGAGTGGGGGTGCGCGTTGGCGTCGGAGTCGGGGTGCGGGTAGGGGTTGGCGTTGTGGTCGGGCCGGCCGCAGCCACGGCGTTGCGCGCGTCGACTATCCCGGCGCCGGCCAGGTGTCCGGGCGACGGCTGGGTCACCGCCAGCGCGGCTGACTTTTGCAGGTTGAGCACGCTGGCAGGCGTCAGAGCCGGATTGCGCGACCGCATCAGGGCAGCGATCGCGGCGGCATGAGGCGCCGCCGCCGAGGTGCCGTAAAAGGGATCGAATCCCGCCGTGGCGGTGCTCACGCCATCGGCCGCCGTCAGGTCCGGTTTGTTCAACAACAGCCCGCCGGTGGACAGAAAATTGCCGGGTGTGATCGCGCTGCCGTTGGGATAATAAAAAATCCGCCGTGGCCCGTCGGAGGAGAAGGTTTCCACCGGATTCGTGGTGCCGCCCACGAATGGAACGCACGCCGGGCAGCCGGCGCTCGCGACGTCAACCGCCGCCAACGTGACCGCCGTCTGGGCGGCGTTGTGGCCGTAGGTAGCGCCGGTGGTGTTGAATTGCAGGCGTCCGCGATGCGTCAGCAGATTCATATAACGCGGCGCGCCGCTGTAGAGTACAACCACCAGACGGTAGTTTGTTGCGTCCCCTGAATAAGAGAACGCTTCCAGAGGATCCTGGGTTCCGGTCTGCGGATTGGTCGAGGACAGGATCACCGAGGTGCCTGACGGATTGAGCATGTAAAGGTCGTAGTCATTGGCGGAATGCTGCAGGGCGTCGGACCATTGCAGGCTGATTACTCTGAAAGGCGAGTTGAGAGTGATTACATTTTCATTATTGCCTCCGCCGAAATTCAATGCCGATACGCCGGCGCCGGAAAGCACCGACGGCAGCGGCGTTCCCGAATAATCGCCCTCCCAGGTTCCCGAAGTGTTGTTAGCCTTGTTGCCGGCGTTGCCCGCCGAGGAGAAGTACACGACGCCGCTGCCGACCACGCTGTTTACCGCCTGGGCAATAACCCCGTCTTGAAACACTGGCTCGACAAAGTACGAAATGTCGTCGACGATTACCTGCGCCCCGGCAGCTTGCAGGGCTTGAATATTGGAGGCAAAGTTGGCCTGCCCGCCGAAACCAGTCGCAAAGATGAGATTGGAGCCGGGAGCCAGGCTGTTGACGATCTCCATCATCGCAGTGCCTTCAGACCCACCGCTGCCCGCCTGCCCGGAAATAACCTGCACGCATGGTGGCCCGGCCGGACAGTTGGGCGGCAGATCGCCGCTGGCCTGCAAGCTGCTGAGCTGATCGACCGCGTCCGACAACACCCCCACCGTAATGCCGGAGCCATTGACCGAGAACTGCGAGCGGGCAAGGTTCGCCCGATGCGTGATGTCGCCTTCGCTGACCACTTTGTTGGTGATGGCCATGTCGGCAGGACGGATAAAGTGCACCTCGGGCCAAGCAGCCAACTCTTCCAACCGATCGATCGGGAAGACCGCGCGGACTGCGTCATAGCGCGGAAAATCGTTGACGATCGTGCCCCCCAGGGAGCGAATCCGTCCCAGCAATATGTCGTTCACCTGCGCCCGGATGTCGACCAGCGTGCGTCCCGTGTTGTCGACCTCCACACCGCTTCGCATTTCGGGCGTGCCCGGATAGGGCGCAATACCGCGGTGCGCCCTGGAAACATATAATAGCTGGGAATCTATTTTCAGTTGTTCCGCAGTGCGCGAAGCCTTCTCGGCTGATATCTCCGCGATCTGTCGGATTACGTTGGGACTGAGGGACTGCGCCCAAACTGTGGAGCTGCCGCCCGAAGTCAATGCGGCCAGGGAGGTCAGCAAACTTGCTATAAGGATGCTTCTGGGCCTGCACTCAATATTTTCGTGACTCATTCCCTGTGCCCCTGAAAAAAGTGTTTCGGCAGCGCGGCGACTACCTCGTCGCCGATGCGACGATGATGCTTTGTTGCAACTGCCATACCTGCTGACGGCCGGTTGTGCACCGCTGTTGACGCAGCAAATGCTAACAAAGGCTACGAGTTGTTCTTCTGTCCCGTGCTTGAACTGGGTAGCCCGTGAGTCGCAGGCGCGTCGCGGCTGGTCTGTTCCTTAGACGATGCAACCAAGGCGGCGCATCATCGATGTGGCTCGGACACGCACAGAAGCGATCTGATTTATTCTGCGTGTGTATCGCTTTGGAGGGTGTTGGTGTCGAGCGACATAATTCTGGCGCCGGCGACTATGTACTGAGGTGATTATATGAAGTGCGACGAGATCTTGGCTGGCAGCCGGAAAATCAGATCGCAAAGGTGGCGAAAAGACCTTGGGAAGGGTCAGGCCAACAGCACGTACTCGCTGCTATACAGTCCGATCGCATCGGCCACGAATGGTCCGGCGTCGGCGGCGATGGCTTTCTCGCCCTCGATCGTGCCGCCGTAAAAGCGCTCTTCCAGATCCTCCTTGGAGGGAAAGAACAATTCCGCCAGTCCATGGACTACGGGCGCGCCCGGCGTCAGCGGTGCAATCACGCCGTCCTGGATGTAGCTGGTCGCGTAGCAGTGGTACTTCTCCGCGACGATGCGGTGTTTGCGCCATAGCGCCTCCACCTCCTTGTTGGGCAGGTCCGCCTTGCGGCGCGTGAAGATGATCGCCTTGACACCCGCGGTGCGCTCGCCGGGCGCGGGCCGCGGCGTGCGATCCCATTGGATGGTTTCAGCGATCAGGTAGTCGTACACCGTCGCGCCCATGCCGCGCAGGTGGTTTTCGAGCAGTTCGACAGCGGCGGGCGTCGCATAGCGGCGCTGCGGGTTCTTGAAGTCGTCGAAGCTCTCCCACCATAGCTCGGTGATGACTTCGAAGGGCGGCGGGTCCATCTCGCGGTTAAGCGGCGTCAGTCCGGCGCGATGCTTGATCGACGCCTTGACGTCGACCAGGTTGACGACGTAGCGCAAAAGGCGGGGGCAATGGCGCATCACCAGCGGCGCATGATGGCGCAGGTAATGCTCGCGGAACGCCGCGCGGTCGGCTGCGGATTGGCAGGCGATGAATTGCATGACTTTTCTTCTGCGCGCACTCTGTTCGCTCATCCCAGTAACCTCCGCTGACCATGTGATCGCCCTTTCGGCGGCGATTTGCAAACGCGCCGCGCGGCGCTATGGTTCGTGATGATTGGGAGGAATTGTCATGGCCGAACTGGTGCTACGCGAAGATCGCAACGGGCTGGCCACGCTTACGCTCAACCGCCCCGACAAGCTCAACGCGCTCAACCAGCCGCTGTTCGTCGAGCTGCGCGCGCACCTTGAGAAGCTGGCGGAACAGACCGATGCGGTCGGCCTGGTGGTGATTCGCGGCGCCGGCAAGGGTTTTTCTGCCGGCAACGACATCGAGGAGATGAGCCAGCGCGTCCGCCAGCCGGAGCTCAACTTCAAGGGTCGAACCGTCGATATGGTGGCGCTGCTGCCGCAGCCGGTGATTTGCGCGGTGCACGGCGTCTGCTACACGGGCGGGTTGGAACTGGCGCTGGCGTGCGACATGATCGTCGCCGCGGAATCGGCGCGCTTTGCCGACACGCACGCCAAGCTCGGTCTGATCCCGATGTGGGGGATGAGTCAGCGGCTGCCGCGGCGGATTGGTGCGGCCAAGGCGATCGAGATGATGACTACGTCGCGGCCCTACAGCGCAGCGGAAGCGCTGGCGATGGGCCTGGTCAATTACTGCTTTCCCGACGCGGTGGTCGAGGCTGAACTGGGCAAGCTGACCGACACAATCCTGGCCAATTCATGGCATACGCTGCGCGGCAACAAGCGCTTGCTGCGCGAAACCGAAGGGATGAGCCTGGCGCAAGGGCTGGCGCACGAGGTGTATCGCTCACCCGGCACTGCCCCCGACATCCGCCAGCGCTTGGCAGCATTCAGCAGCCGCAAGGCATAAGCGCAGGGGGTTTTCCGGCCGATCAATCAAGCTGCGTAAGCGCGGATCCGCTACTCGCGATCGGGGGCGCCTTTGAGGTACATCGCGCCGGTGGGCTTGTCGACGCCGCCGGCGGGTTCGAGCGTGACGGCGGCCAGTATTACGCGCTGGCCGGCAGGCGGCATCGACGCCGGCGCAACTGACATCCGGCCGGTCTGCGCGTAGAACAGGCCGGCTTTGGTTGGCCCGCCTTCTTTGGTAATCCACCACAGCTGGTAGGTCTTGCCTGGCGGTGCGGGCGGCAGGCCGAAGGTTTGCACGACCGCCATGCGCGAGGCGCGGCTGACCGCCACGACCCCGCCCGCGCCGGGCGCCGGAGCCAGCGCTTGCAGGCGCATAAGCTGCAAGTCGGGCGACATCAGGATACGGTCGAGCTTGGCACGCTCATCGAGTACGCTGCGCAGCGTCTCGGCTTCGGTCTGGGCCGCGGTGAGTTCGGAGCGCAGGTCGTTGAGCTGCCAACTGAGCGATTCCAGTTGCTGGAGCTGACGGACTTCGGCGCGGCGCGCGCGGTTGGCGATTACCCGGTTATAAATGAGCAGCAGCACTGCTGCCGCGGTGGCTACGGTGGCTACACCGCGCCACCATCCGACGCTGGGCGCCCGTTCACCGCCGATCCGGCGCGGACGCGAAACGGTGCGGGCCAGGGAATGAGCGGCGGCCGCTTCGGTGTGCAGACGCGACTCCAGGCGCTGCCACACGCGGCTGTCCGATCCAGCCCCTTGCGGGGCGCTGGCCAGCGCCGCCGCGGTTTCGCGCCAGGAGCGCAACTGCGCCTCGCATTGCGGGCATCCCTCGCGCAGATGCTCATCCAGTTGCCGGGCCTCACCGGGCTCCAGCCGATCCAGCGCAGCCAGTGGCAGCAGGTCTATGACTTCCTGATGGTCCATCGGTATTACCGCTGTCCTGAAAGCGCCTGGCGCAGTTTGATCATCGCGGTGCGGATGCGTGTTTTAACGGTGCCCAGGGGGATGCCCAGCCGCTGTGCGATCTGAGATTGCGACAGGTCGGAGAAATACGCCAACTCCAGCGCGGCGCGTTCGCCAGCGTCCAGCGCGGCCAGCGCGGTGCGCACGATTTGCGCCTGCTGCGCCGCGTCGAGTGCGGCGGCCGGGTCGCCGGCGCTAGCGGCCGCCGCGGGAGGCGCGGCGCCCGCCGGCGGCTGACGCGCCTGCCGGGCTCGGAGCCGATCGATCGCACGGCTGCGCGCCAGCGTGACCAGCCATGCCGCCACCGAGCCGCGCGCGGGGTCGTAGGATTTCGCCTCGGACCACGCCTGCCACAGCACGTCGGCGACAGTTTCCTCGGCGTCGGCTTCCTGCGCACAAAACCGCAGCACCAGCGCCGTCAGCATCCGCGCGTAGCGCAGTGTCAGCGCGTGCAGCGCCTGGGCGTCGCCCGCCGCCATCGCGGCCACCAGCTGGCGATCCGAAGGCTGTGCTTTTGAGGCGTCGGCCACGTGCTCCTTACCCGGATACGCATGCAATCACGTTGGCTAAAGACCTTTACAAAATGTAAACTGAAAAGGCCCGCGGCCCGGCAAACGTATCCAGGTGTGCAAAGTTAGCCCAAAGCCGGGGCAAGACGAAGAGCGGCTCAATGCGGCGTCCACAGCGGCGCGGCGCCGAACAGCCCCTGGGCAACGCCGATTTGGTAAGCGAGGAACAGCCCGAAACAAAAGCTGAGCAGACCCGAGCCCACGACCAGTCCGCGATGCAGCCGGCCGACGCGGCTTGCCGCCAGCACCATCGGGGCGCCGATCGCGGTGGTGATCACCGCCATCCCGGCAATGGTTCCCAGGCAAAAGACCGCCAGATAGGCGGCGCCCCAGGCCGGCTGCGGAATCGCGCTCAGCACGGTCAGCGCAATCGCGGCGCTGCCCGCCAGGCCGTGAACCAGCCCGACGCCGAACGACATCAGCGCCGAGCGCGGCGCGGGCGCGGCCGTGGAGTCGCGGCTGAACAGATGGCCGTGGTGCGATGCGGTGGCGCCGTCATGGGCATGGATGTGGCGATGCGCGGTGCCATTGTGGCTGTGGAGGTGAGAATGCACCTGCGGGGTTTCAGGCGTATCGGTGCACCGGCGTTTGAGTCCAAGCCGCGCGGCGACCCGGCGCAAAACTGCGGCCGCGGCCGGCAGACCCAGCGCGATCAGCGCCACGCCGACGCCGAATTCCATCGTCAGCCCGAGCCTTGCCGGGATGCGGATTTTGAGCACAATGATCGCGCCCCCTACAATCAGTACGGTCAGCGAATGACCAACTCCCCACAGCACTCCGGTGCGGGTGGCGGCGCCCAGCCGCCGTTCGCGGCTGAGGATCGCAGTGACCGCGATCACGTGGTCGGGATCGGTGGCGTGGCGCATGCCCAGGAGAAAGCCCAGTGCGGCGAAACCCGCAGGTGCCAAACCCTTGAGCATAAAAAGCACGTCATTCACCGCTCCATTAACCGCTTTGCAGCCATCGGCTGCAAGCCCAACGATCGAGCTTCGCCCAAGCGGCCCTCGCCAGCCGCCGGCGAGGTGTGCTCTAAAACAAGTGGCGCACGGTGTCAAATTCCAGGCGAGGTAAGCACGATGGCTCAGGCGCTGGCTTCCGGCTTTACCCGGGTTTCCTACGTGGTACGCGACCTCCAGGCGAGCGCGCGGTGGTTTGAACACGCGCTGGGCGTCGAGTTCTTCGCTGCGAGAAGCGCTCAGCTCGGCGGGCCGAATGGTCCGCCGCTGCCCACCGGTAACCCGGGCGGCGCCGAAGTTGGAGTCAGGATGGCGCTGGCGCGCGCGGGCGGGCGCGGCGAGTTGGAAATCGAACTGATTCAACCCGACCGCGGCGACAGCATCTTTTCCCGATTCGTGGAGCGCACCGGCGGCGGGTTGCATCATGTCGGCTTTGTGGTTGAGGATTTCGACGCGGCCGCGCAGCAGCTTGAGGGCGAAGAAGTGACCGCGTGCGCTACGGTCAGCGGCGGCAGCAAAGTCGCCTATTTCGATTGCAATGCGGCGGGCGCGTCGATTATCGAAATCGCGCAGTACGATACCGACACCCGCCTGGCTTTGCAGCGCCTGAAATCGCCGCCCGCTGCCCACCCCGCTCCGGCTCCCGGCGCCAACAGGCCGCGGCTGGTGCAAATCTCCTACGTGGTGCGCGATCTGGACGCCGCCGCCAACTGGTTCCGGCGCGTCGTTGGCGTGGAGTACTTCGGCATTACCAGGGCGACAGCCGGCCGCGATTATGAGGTACTGGTCAGGGACCAGCCGCTCGCTGTGACGTTTTCGCTCAGGACCGCGATGGGCCGGCTGGGGCCGCGGGGCGAGCAGGAGATTGAAATCATTCAGCCGGTGGATGGGCCGAGCCCCTATCGCGAGTTTTTGCAGGAGCACGGCGAAGGGCTCAATCACGTCTCCTTCCTGGTTTCGGATTTCGAGCCTGCTGCCGAGCGGATGCGCGCCAGCGGCGCCCGACCCCTCATTGAGTTCCGCGGCCACGGCATCCGCGCCTGCTATTTCGATTGCCGCGCCGCGGGCGCCTCGATCGTCGAAATCGGATATTTCGATGAACGGGCGACCGCCGCGCTGGAGCGGGTCAAGACGCCGCGCGGCAGGAGGCCCATAGATAGATGAAGTCGCGTGGAGTAGGGAAGCGCGCGATGAGCCAAACCAGGCAAGCATCAACTTAGTGGCGCGTGCCCAACCGATGTGTTAATTAAGCACAATTGAGGCAAAGTCGTGAATCGGCATCCTGATTATGCGGCTCATGGCCCATGTGGCTTAGCGCAACGATTATTGTGTGCCACCGGTTGCGTGAGGAGGGGTAGTGTCGATGAAGAGAATCCCGCCCGTCAATCCATTTGATGCCAGCCGCTACATCGGTACGGTGTTTGAAATCGGGCCCAACGCCGCTCATGTGGCGCTTACGGAATCGAGCGTCGATTCGGTGGAAGTGGGCGCATTTGTGGTGGCCGATTGTGGGCAGTGGCTGATGTTTGGGCGCCTGAACAATGTTCAGTTGCCCGAACAGGACGGCGGGGGCGATGGCCCCCGCGCCGCGGCACATCCCACGGCTGTCATCGAGCTGTTGACCACGATCGGTTTGGACGGCGACGGTGCATTGCGCGGTATTGAGCGGTTTCCCCATCTGGGCAGCCGGGTCTACCTGGCGCCGCCCAAACTGCTGAGCTGGCTGTTCGAATGCAACCAGGTGCGCGAAACCGGTGACGGCGACTACCAGCCGGTGTTGCTTAACCTGATGTCGCTGCGCGACGGCACGCAGGTGGGCCTTGCTCCCGAGCGTCTGTTTGGGCGCCATTGCGCGGTGGTCGGCGCCACCGGGGTGGGCAAGAGTTGGACGCTGGCGCGCGTGATGGAAGAAGCGGCGCGCTATGCGGCCAAGATGATCCTGTTCGACAGCACCGGGGAGTTTTACACGCTGAACTCCGGCGTCCGTCACGTCCACATCGGAACCGACCCGACCGGGACGGAAACCTCCGACGAAGTGTCGATGCCGTACAACGCGCTGACCGAGTCGGACCTTTTTGCGCTGTTCAAGCCTACCGGTCCGACCCAGGGACCCAAGCTGCGCGCGGCGATGAAGAGCCTGAAGCTGGCGCGGGTTCCCAACCTGGCCACCGGGGGCGTGGTGCTGAAGGCCGGCAAACTGAAGTTTCCGTTTGAAAAGGCCTATGCGGCACGAGCCAAGGAGATCGAAGATCCGCGGGCGTTCTTTGACATTACTAAATTGGCGGCGCAAGTCGACGCCGAATGCATATTTCCGACCGGTGGCTTTTCATCCAATCCCGATCCTACCCGCTGGGGCGCGCCTAACGAGATCGAGCGCAGCAACTGCGTCAGCTTGATCACGCGCATCGAGGACATGGTGCATGCGCCCGAGCTGGCCTGCGTCTTTCAACCCGGTGAGATGCGGACGATTTTCGACGAAATCGGCTCCTTTCTGGCCGACGATGCGATTCGCATCCTGCGCATTTCGCTCAAGCATCTGCCCTTTTCCCATGACGCGCGCGAAGTCGTGGCCAATGCCATCGGGCGCCATCTGATGGAACTGGCGCGCAAGAGCAAGCTGGGCGGGCGGCCGCTGGTGGTGGTGCTGGATGAGGCGCATCACTTTCTCAACGAGAATCTGGCCCAGCAAGATATCGGCATCCCGCTCGACGCCTTCGAACTGATTGCCAAAGAGGGAAGAAAGCATTGGCTCAACTTCTGTATCGCCACCCAGCGTCCGCGTGACATTCCCGAGGGCATCTTAAGCCAGATCGGTACTTTTATCGTGCATCGGTTGAACAACGAGCGCGATCGACTGGCGGTGGAGAACGCCTCGAGTGCGGCCGACCGCACCGTGCTGGCCTTCATCCCCGGCCTGGGCGAGGGCCAGGCGGTGGTAATCGGCGCCGACCTGCCGCTGCCGCTGGCGATTCAAATCAACAAGCCGACCCAGGAGCCCGACTCGCGCGGTCCCAATTACCAAAAGCTGTGGCGATAGCGGAGGGCGGCGCACTTTCGCCGCGCGCCCTACTGCATGATGCGATCGAGGCCACCGGGGAAGGCCCAGACCGCCGCGTCCGACAGCCCGTGCGGCACGTCCTTGTCGATACTAACAGCCTGCGCCAGTGAGAACGTAGCGTGGGCGTTCTGCATATCCAGAACCCGCTCGACGTTTACGGATCGGAACAACGTTACTTCGCCGCTGGGCAGTTTAACAGCTCGACCGTAAACCCGATCCTGCTTCCAGAACTTGGAGCTGGCGTCGTAAGCGTCATAGCCCAGGTTCACGAAAGTTTCTTTATCGGTGTAAAACACCTTGTGGCGATAACAGTATGACGGACCGGCCGCGGGCAATGGGGTAACATCCATAATATATACGTCACGCAACTCCCACGGTCCGACCTCGGGCTTCGGCCAGGACGGCACCGTGCCCTTGATCACATAGGCGTCGGGACTGATGGAAGGGGAGGGATAGCTGGAGTTTACCAGCCAGAATAACTTCTTCTCGCCCAACAATTGGGCGCTGAAGTTGGAGAGTTGAAAGAACATTCCGGCTCCGCTGTCATCCTCCACCCAATCAGTGCCCAGGCTGGGGGAGCAGCGTGCCGCGCTGGAAAGCCGCAGCGAGCGGCGCAGCGACGGTAGAAAGACATAGGCCTCCTGCACGGCGGCTGGATCGGCCCGCTGCATCGTTACTTCGCTCAGATACTTGCTCTGCTCGGGGGCAAGCACGAAATAGCGCGAGGACTGGTAAAAGCCCGCTGCGTACGCCATATCGATCGGATAAGGCGGATCGCTGTTGTGCATCAACCGGTATTGGGTAACCTCGCTGGTATTGGGGGAGACATTCAGGAACCGGTCGATTTGAAATACCGAATCCAGGTAGTAGTCGACGAACGGACCAAAGCTCAACCACGCATCGTACATCACTTTGGTTCCCGCCAAATCTCCCGACGGATTGGGAAAGGGCAGACCCGCGACGTACCCGTCTATCACGTAGCCCCCGGTGCTGACTTTTCTTAGTTTGGCCTGAGCATGATATTTCTCGGTATCGTCCCGATACTGCTTGGGCGTTATAAAATGATGAGTTGGCCCGACCACGATCGTATATTCGGGACCGGACCCCATCTTCCAAAAATAGCCGCCGTTGAAGAGCGCCTGGGTGCCTACGTCCAAAAACTTCTTGTATTGGCGCCAGTTCTGCAGCGTAATCCTGGTGCCGGGCGCAACGGTTTCCGGCGAGCCGGCATCGGCCAGGGCCTGGTACAACTGCGGGCTGAACTGAATCTCGGCGGCCGCTGCGGTACCGCTTAGGTAAAGCAACGCCGTGAGCAAAAGGATCGACAGAGGGCGGCTTCTCATCGGTGGCTCCTCCCCGAACGCGGTTTCCAGGCACAGAATCCAAAACGCACGTGGACGAAATCCAACAAAGACGCACTCGCAACCGGCGGCGGTCGGCTAACCTCGTGGCGGTTTAGACGATGTCAGCCAAAGCTCGTCAGAATATTTTCGGACGCCGGTCCGCACGCCGGACAGCTTGCGCCATCAGCCATCCTGAATGCAATGTTTAGCTTTTTCTGATCGGGCATGCAATTGCATCGTATCGGCGAGCCGCAAAGCTTACGGCGGATTTAAAGCGAGGTCGGCCAGCTCGCCCAACGTGGATTGGACGGCCTGCCGGCGTGGTTTGGGATGTCCCTAATGCCAGGGGATCTTTACCGTTTCGGTGACGCCGCTTTCGTTGTTGACCACCAGCAGTTGCAGCTCCCTGTAGGAGCCCTTGGGGAAGAAGACATAACCGCTGACGGTGAAGTCCTTGCGCACCTCGGCGTCATTGAGCGCCAGTCCCTGAATCTGGGCGTTGGCCTGGTTTTGCGCTTCGGCCTGTCCCATCGGAGCACTCCACAACGCCCCCTGAGCGACGCCGACTGCGCCGCCGACCGCCGCCCCCGGTCCGACGCCGCCTGCCGCCAGCCCGGCCAAAGCGCCGACGGCTGCGCCCAGCGCGCCTTCGGCGGCGCCGCCCACCGCACCGCTGGCGAGCGCGGCCTTCAGTTTCTGCGCGCCGCCTGCCTCGCGGGCCGCTTCAATGGGCGGCACCGGGGCGATGCGCTCGCCGTAAGCGTTGAGCGCGAAGACCTGGCTGGGATGGATGGTTCTGCCTTCGTCGGTGCCGTTGGCCACGGCGACATAGACGGGAATCAGGTTTCCAACCGGCGCCTGCGCCTCGGTGACCACCGAGAACTGACCTTCGATGGGCGTCGGGACCGCCCTGCGCTGAGTCTGCAGCGGCGCGGACGCAACCGCGCACGCCGACCAGGTCAAAGCGGCCGCCAGCAGCAGAGATACGTGCAAACCTCCAACACTCATGACCGAACGGCGCGGCGCAAGCCGAGCGGGAAGCCCGGCTCCGGTTCAGTATACCATGAGTGTGCTTTGAACAGCGGGAACTCAGTAATAGTCCACCGGGTCGATACGGCGTTTGGCGCCGAAGTAGAAGAGCATATTTTCGGTCAGGCCCTGCCAGGTGAACGGTCCGGGCGGCATCAGCAGGCGCTTGAACATCGACTTGAGCGAGTAGAACTCGGTGGTGCAGCGCCACACCCCTTCTTCGACTTCCTGGGGCGAGAGGTTCTTGGGTACGAACATGCAGCGGAAGTTGTTGGTGTACATGTCCGCGTCGGGGATGATGACGCGCCCTTCGTCTTCGAGTTGGGTGCGCATCGGGGTGCCCTTGCGCGGCGTGACGGTGTTGAAGAACGCCTCGGGTGCCTTTACCTCATGCAGGAACTTCAGGGTGTCGTCGAAGATGCGCGGATGGTCGTTTTCCAGTCCGAACAGGAAGTTGAGCGAGTAGTAGATGCCGTATTTGCGCATCTTCTCGAGCAGTTTCTTGTACTGATTGGCGTGGTTCTGGATTTTGTTCATCGACAGCAGGCTATCCTGGCTGATCGACTCGACCCCGATATTGACGTGGAAGATGCCAGCCTTGGCCGCCAATTCCAGCAACTCGTCGTCGTGGTTGGAGTTGATGGTCCACAGGCAGGAAAAGCGGATGTTGAGCGGCTCCAGGGCGCGGAACAATTCGCGCGCGAACTTGTGCTTGCCGGTGATTTGATCGTCGATGAACTGGAAGCGGCGAATGCCGGTGATTTTGACCACCTGCTTGATTTCCTCGACGATATCGCCCACCGGGCGGGTACGGTAGGCGCCGTCATAGAAGACCGGAATTTCGCAGAACGAGCACCGGTAGGGGCATCCGCGGCTGGCCTGGATCGGCACTGCCTTAAACAGATAGCGGTTGAGTTTGAGCAGTTCATGGCGCGGGCGCGGCAGGTTTTTCAGATCGTGCAGCTTGTCGGCCTTGTAGACCTGCTTGAGCTTGCCGTCCTGCCAGTCGCGCAGCAGCGGCTCCCAAACCAGGTCGGCTTCGCCCTGGATCACGGCGTCGCAATGCTTGAGCGCCTCCTCGGTCTGCAGCGTGGCGTGAAAGCCGCCGAAGACCACGGGGATGCCGCGTTTGCGGAATTCGTCGCCCAACTGGTAAGCGCGCAGTGAGGCGCCGATGGTGGTGGTCATGCCGACCAGATCCCATCCGGCGTCGAAATCGACGTCCTCCAGCCGTTCATCGCACAGCGTGACGTCGAAATCGTCGGGGGTGAGCCCGGCCACTAGCGGGATCATCAACCCCATGATCAGTCGCCATCGGGTCTTGTGCGGCGTGCCGTCAAGATGGACGGTCGTCGGTTGAATAAGAAGGATTCGCGGTTTTCGGTTCATATTCCCTCCGCAAGCCGATCCCCACCAGGTTGGTGCGCCGCGCCCGGCCGCGTCCATTTGGTAGTCAGCCACCACAGGACCGCGGCGAACAAATAGGTGCCGGCCGCCGCGCCGATAATGAAATAGTTCAGCCGATCCACCACCGCCAGAAGCAAAACCAGATAGGCAAAGTCGCGCCCCGTCAGGCGGTCAACCCGGCGAATAAAATCCTGGGCGCCCGCAACGGAGACGCTCATCGCGCGATGCACCGCAATGGCGCACATACCAAAGCCGACCAGCAACGCACCCAGCACGTAAAGATAGGTGGTGCTGTGCGCCGTGCGGTAGCATCCGATGCTGATACCGAAAAAGATCGCGATATGAACCAAATTGTCGGTCAGCGCATCCAGGCGCGCGCCCGCCGCGCTCTCCGCCATCTTGAGCCGCGCCAGTTCACCGTCCACGCCGTCGATCGTG
>Ga0070740_10002399_pt1 | contig 22130 bp, 15 predicted proteins | sample Coa_R2_FD_67286 | JGI IMG/M metagenome (GOLD analysis project Ga0070740, IMG submission 67286) | Surface soil microbial communities from Centralia Pennsylvania, which are recovering from an underground coalmine fire - Coalmine... | ecosystem: Environmental > Terrestrial > Soil > Unclassified ...
GAGGCGCGCGCTCAGCGCGCGTGAGCGCGCGCTTTTTCGATCGCCGCCCAGATGCGCGCCGGCGTCGCCGGCATGTCGACATGGCGGATGCGGTAGGCGCGCCAGAGCGCATCGCACACGGCGTTGATCAGCGCCGGGCACGAGCCGATGGCGCCGGCTTCGCCCGCGCCCTTGACGCCGAGCGGATTGGTCCGGCACGGCACGTTGCGGGTCTCGAAGGTGAAATGCGGCGCGTCGGAAGCGCGCGGCAGCGCGTAATCCATGAGGCTCGCGCTGAGGAGCTGCCCGGAGGCGGGATCGTAGACCACCTGCTCCATCAGCGCCTGCCCGAGCCCCTGCACGCTGCCGCCGTGCACCTGCGCTTCCAGCAGCAGCGGATTGAGCGTGGCGCCGAAATCGTCGACCACCACGTAGTTGACGACGCCGACCGCTCCCGTCTGCGGATCGATCTCCACCTCGGCGATATGCGCGCCGTTGGGAAAGGTGGGCGGCTCGTTGCCGAATTCCTCCGCCGCGCGGAGCTGCTCCGGCCGTGCGCGCGGATGGCGGGCGAGCTCCGCGAAGGTGACGGTGCGGTCGGTGCCGACGACGCGCACGGCGCCGTCCACGATCTCGAGATCGCCCACCGCGGTCTCCAGCGCATCGGCGGCGATCTCCTTGATCTGGGCGGCGAGTTTGCGGCTGGCGCGATCGACGGAGACGCCGCCGATGGGAATCGAGCTCGAGCCGCCGGTGCCCGCGCCCGAGGCGATGCGGTCGGTGTCGCCCTGTACCACCCGCACCTTCTCGGGCGGCAGATCGAGATGCTCGGCGACGAGCTGCGCATAGGCGGTCGCGTGTCCCTGCCCGCTCGACTGCGACCCGATCAGCACGGTCACGCCGCCGTCGCGGTCGAGGGTGATGGTCGCGGTCTCCGGCCCGTTGTTGCCGCAGGCCTCGATATAGGTCGAAATGCCGATGCCGCGCAGCTTGCCGGCGCGCCGCGAAGCGGCCGCGCGGCGGTTGAAGCCGTCCCATCCGGCGAGCTCCTGCGCACGCGCAAGAACGCCGGCGAAATCCCCGGAGTCATAGACCTTGCCCGTCGGCGTCCGGTAGGGCATGGCCCTCGGCTTGATGAAATTGCGCCGGCGCAGACTGTCGGGCGCGACGTCGAGCGCGCGCGCGGCCACGTCCACCAGCCGCTCGATGAGATAGGACGCCTCGGGACGACCCGCGCCGCGATAGGCGTCCACCGGCACGGTATGGGTATAGACGCCCCGCAACCGGACATGCGCGACCGGGATGTCGTAGACGCCGCTCGCCATGCCCACGCCGAGCCAGGGAATGTAGGGCGCGTAGGCCGACAGATAGGAGCCCATGTCGGCGAGGATCTCGATGTCGAGGGCGAGAAATCGGCCCTTGTCGTCGAGCGCGAGCCTCGCGGTGGAGAGATTGTCGCGGCCGTGCGTGTCGGCCAGGAAATGTTCGCCGCGCTCGGCCACCCATTTGACCGGCCTGCGGAGCCGTTCCGCCGCCACCGCGGCGAGCGCATATTCGCGATAGGGAAACAGCTTGGTGCCGAAGCCGCCGCCCACGTCATGGGTGACGACGCGCATCTTCTCGGGCGGCAGCTTCATCACCATCCCGCCGATGATGTCGCGGATGATATGGCTGCCCTGGCTGCCCACCGTGAGCGTGTAGCGCTGGCCGTCGTATTCGGCGATCACCCCGCGCGTGTCGAGATAGTTGGCCGCCACCCGCTGGTTGACGACCGTGACCTCGACGACATGTCGGGCCGCGGCGAAGGCCGCGCGGGTTGCCGCCGCATCGCCCACCGCCGTCTCGAAGGCGAGATTGGAACGGTCGGGGAAAACGCGCGGCGCGTCCGGCGCCAGCGCCTCCCTGACGCCGATGACGTGCGGCAGCGGCTGCCAGTCGATGCTCATGGCTTCCGCCGCATCCTTGGCGGCGGCAGGCGTGTCGGCGACCACGAAGGCCACCGCGTCTCCCACGTGGCGCACGACGTCAGCGGCAAGCACCGGATAGGGCGGCACCTCGATCGGCAGATCGGGAATGGTGCCCGGGCACGGCATCGGATCGAGATGCTTGACGTCCTCGGCGGTCAGCACCAGCCGCACGCCTTTCATGGCGCGCACGCGGCCGAGGTCGGAGATCGCAAAGCGCGCATGCGCGTGCGGGGACCGCACGACCACCGCGTGCAACGTGCCGGCCGGCGTGACGTCGGCGACGTAGCGCCCCTGCCCGCGCAGCAGCGGCTCGTCCTCCTTGCGCCGGAGCGCCTGTCCGAAGCCGAACTTCATGGCGCCGCCGCGTGCTGGCGAGGCCGCGCGCGCCGGCGCGACAGGTGGAGCGCGATCCAGCGCGAGACGACGTAGAAAGCCGGCGTGAAGATCAGGCCGAACAGCGTCACGCCGATCATGCCGGAGAACACCGTCGTGCCCAGCACCTGCCGCAGCTCGGCGCCGGCGCCGGTCGACCACACGAGCGGCACCACGCCGAGGATGAAGGCGAACGACGTCATCAGGATGGGTCGCAGCCGCAGGCCGGCGGCATGCCGCGCGGCGTCGTGAAGCTCCTCGCCCCGGTCCTCGAGCTGCTTGGCGAATTCGACGATCAGGATCGCGTTCTTGGCGGCAAGGCCGATGAGCACGATGAAGCCGACCTGGGTCAGGATGTTGTTGTCCTGCCCGCGCAGCACCACGCCCACGATGGAGGCGACGAGACACATCGGCACGATGAGGATCACGGCGAAGGGCAACGTCAGACTCTCGAACTGCGCGGCGAGCACGAGGAACACGAACACGACCCCGAGCGCGAAGGCGAAGATCGCGGTATTGCCGGCGCGAAGCTGCTGATAGGCGAGCGTCGTCCATTCGTAGGAGAAGCCGGCGGGCAGCACCTGCGCCGCGAGCTTCTGCATCAACGCGATCGCCTCGCCCTGGCTGTAGCCCGGCGCCGGCTGACCGTCGAGCTCGGCCGCCGGGTAGAGATTATAGCGCGGCACGCGGTAGGGGCCGGAGATGTTGCGCACCGTCGTAAACGAGCCGAGCGGCACCGTCTCGCCCGACGCGTTGCGCACCCGCAGATTGAGCACGTCCTGCGGCTCGAGCCGGTAGGGCCACGCGGCCTGCGCCTGCACGCGGAAGGTGCGGCCGAACAGGTTGAAGTCGTTGACGTAGAAGCCGCCGATATAGACCTGCAGGGCGTTGAACACGTCCGGCATGTTCACGCCCAGCATCTGCGCCTTGGTGCGGTCGATATCGAGATAGATCTGCGGCGTCGCCGTCTCGAACAGCGAGAACACCTGCTGCAGCCCGGGCGTTTTCGCCGCGGCGCCCATCATGGCGTAGACCGCGCCTTGGAGCGCGGCGGGACCCGCGCCGCTGCGATCCTCCACCATCATGCGGAAGCCGCCGGCATTGCCGATGCCCTGCACCGACGGCGGCTGGACGACGACGACGAAGGCATCCTCGATCGCCGCGAACTTCCCGAACAGCGCGCCCTGGATCGCCGCCGCGGATTGCCGCGGATCGCGCGCGCGCTTCTTGAAATCATCGAGCACCAGGAAGATGGCGCCCGAATTGGGGGCGTTGGTAAAGGTTGCGCCCGAGAAGCCGACCACGCGGATGCCGTGGGCGACGCCCGGCTGCGCGCGCGCAATTTCCCAGGCGCGCCGCAGCACCGCGTCGGTGCGCGCGAGCGAGGCGCCGGGAGGAAGCTGCGCGGCCACGATCAGGAAGCCGCGGTCCTGCTGCGGAATGAAGCCCTGCGGGGTCTTGCGGAATTCGTTGAGGCCGAAGCCGATGACGCCGGCATAGAGCACGAGCATCAGCACCGCGAGGCGCACCACATGCGCAGCGAGCCGTCCGTAGCGGTCGCGCACCCAGTCGAAGCCGCGGTTGAACAGGCGGAAGAAGCCGTGCACCGGTCGTTCGAACCAGCGGTCGCGGCGCGCCGGGTCGTGCGGCTTGAGCAGCAGCGCGCACATGGCGGGCGACAGCGTGAGCGAGACGATCAGCGAGATGATGGTCGACCCGGCGATGGTGAGCGCGAATTGCCGGTAGAACTGGCCGGAAATGCCGGTAATGAAGGCGGACGGTACGAACACCGCCGTCAGCACCAGCGCGATCGCGATCAGCGCGCTGCCGACCTCGTTCATGCTCCTGATCGCGGCCTCGCGCGGGTTCAGGCCGGCGGCGATATTGCGCTCGACGTTTTCGACGACGACGATCGCGTCGTCGACGACGATGCCGATCGCCAGCACGAGCCCGAACAGCGACAGATTGTTGATCGTGAATCCGAACAGGCTCATCACGAAGAAGGTGCCGACGAGCGAGATCGGGATCGCGAGGATGGGGATGATGGCCGCCCGCCAGGTCTGCAGGAACAGGATCACCACCAGCACGACCAGCGCCATGGCTTCGAGAATCGTCTCGATCACCGCGTTCACCGACTGGCGGATGAACAATGTCGGGTCGTAGATCATCGTGTATTGCAGCCCGGGCGGGAAGTTCTTGCCGAGCTCGGCCATGGCCTTGCGGATATTGTCGCCGGTGGCGAGCGCGTTCGAGCCCGGCCGCTGGAACACGGCGATCGCGATCGACTCGTTGTCGTCGAGATAGGAGTTCGACCCGTAGTTCTGCGCGGCGAGCTCGACGCGGCCGACGTCCTTCAGCCGGACCACCGCGTTCGCGGTCTTCTTGACGACGATGTTGCTGAACTCGCTGACATTATCGAGGCGGCCGAGCGTGCGCACGGCGACCTGGAAGGCGAGCTGATGCGGCACCGGCGGCGAGTTGAGCTCGCCGGAGGCGACCTGCACGTTCTGCCCCTGCAAGGCGCTGACGACATCGGCCGCCGTCAGATTGAGGGACTGCAGGCGATCGGGATCGAGCCACACCTGCATGGCGTAGTCGCGCGCGCCGAAAATCACCAGCGACCCCACGCCGTCGACGCGCGCGAGCACGTCGGTGATCTCGAGATTGGCGTAGTTCGACATGAACAGGGCATCGCGCGAGTTGTCGGGCGAGTAGAGATTGACCACCATCAATATGTCGGGCGAGCTCTTCGCCACGGTCACGCCGACCTGCTGCACCGCCTGCGGCAGGCGCGGCGTCACCGTGGTGACGCGATTCTGCACCTGCACCTGCGCGATATCGAGATTGGTGCCGACCTCGAAGGTGACGGAGATCGTGAACTTGCCGTCGGCCGTCGAGTTCGAGGAGATATAGAGCATGCCCTCGACGCCGTTCACCGCCTGCTCGATCGGCGCGACCACGGTCTCGGCCACGGTTTCCGAGCTTGCGCCGGTGAACTGACCGCTGATGTTGATGATCGGCGGGGCGATGTCCGGATACTGCGCGACCGGCAAGCGCGTGAAGGCGACGCCGCCGAGGATCACGATGATGATCGACACCACGGAGGCAAAGATCGGCCGGTCGATGAAGAAATGCGAGATCCGCATGTCGCGCCGACCTCAGTCGGTTTTGGCGGGGGACGCGGCCTTGGCCTCGGGCGGCGACGCGGGCTTCTGCTCGTGCGGCGCGACCTTCATACCCGGCCGTACACGCGCCATGCCGTTGACGATGACGGTGTCGTCGGCGCTGAGGCCGCTCTTGATCACGCGCAGGTCGCCCACGAGCTGGCCGAGGACCACGTATTTCGGCGCGACGACGTTGTCCTTGGTAAGCGTCAGCACGTATTTGCGCGCCTGCTCGCTGCCGACGGCGACGTCGGGCACCAAGAGCGCCTCGTGCGGCGGCGAGGCGGGCACGCGCACGCGCCCGAACATGCCGGGCGTGAAGAGGCCGTTCGTGTTGCGGAACACCGCGCGGCCGCGGATCGTGCCGGTCGTGCGGTCGATCACGTTGTCGACGAAGTCCATGCGGCCCTTGTGCGCGAAATCCTGCTCGTCGATGAGCTTGAGCAGCACGTCGACGCCGGCCCCGCGGCTGGCGATGTCGTGATCGTAGCCCTGCATGGCCATGCGCTCGTAGCGCAGGAACGAGGCCTCGTCGAAGGTGAATTCGAAATAGATCGGATCGGTGGACACGATCGTGGCGAGAAGCGTGGTATTGCCGGCGGTGCCCCCGGTGACGAGATTGCCGGGCGAGACGCGGCGATCGCCGATGCGGCCGTTGATCGGCGCGCGCAGGTCGGTGAACTGCAGGTCGAGTTCGGCCTGTCGCACCGCCGCCTCGGCGCCGGCAGCCGCCGCTTCGGCATTGCGCGCGGCCTGCGCGCGCTGCTCGAAGGTCTGGTCGGTAATGGTCTTGTCGCGCAGGAGCTGCTGTCCGCGCTCGAGGTCGGCCTTGGTGAAGATCACGTTCGAGCGCGCCTGCGCGAGATTGGCGCGCGCCTGGTCGAGCGCATACTGGAACGGCCGCTTGTCGATCGTGAACAGGAGGTCGCCCTGCTTGACGAGCTGCCCGTCCTTGAAATGAACGCCCTCGAGATAACCCGAGACGCGCGCGCGCACCTCGACCGAATCGACCGCGCTGAAGCGACCGACATATTCGTCATAGTCGGTGACCGTCCGCTGCACCGGCTTGGCCACGGTGACGGCGGGCGGCGGCGGCCCGGCTTGCGGCTGCTGACCCTGCCCGCAGGATGCGACCGAAGTGGCGAGCGCGAGCAGCGGAAGCAATCCGCGCACCGCGCGAAGGGACAGGGTTAACGACATGCGAATATCGCCGCTTGGGATCGGTAGCGCCGCCTCGGGGCTCCCCGCACCCCATAGCGTCGGGGGATAGCTATGTCCACTTCCGCGATGCAGCAATAGGGGGAAAGAAATTTCGTTTCAGGCTCGCGGCTTGGAACGAAACGCGGCGAGCCAGGCAGGTCCGAAAAACAAAGCAATCGTGCCGAGGTAGACCGCGCCCGCGAGCGCGCCCAGCGCAAGGAGCAGCGCGAGGTCGTGCAGAGCGTCGCCCTCGCCGATCGCGCGCGCGAGCCCCAGCCGGCCCGCGGCGAGCGCGAAGGCCGCGGCGAGGCCGGCGGCGGCGAGCCGAGCGGCGGAGCGGCGCAGGCGCGCGTCGATCGCGAGGTGACCGGCGCGATGCGCGAAATGCACGACCAGCGCCAGATTGATCCAGGCGCCGATGGAGGTTGCGAGCGCAAGCCCCGCCTGTGCCAGCGGACCGGTGAGCAGGATCTTGAAGGCGATGTTGACCGCCGCCGCGATGAGCGCCGCCTTCACCGGCGTCGACGTGTCGCCGCGCGCCAGGAAACCCGCGACCGCGCTGCGGATGAGCACGAAAGGCAGGAGCCCCACCGCATAGGCCGCGAGCGTGCGGCCGGCGGCCGCGGCGTCGGCGGCGGTGAAGGCGCCGCGCACGAACAGCGCGCGCATGATGAGGTCGGGCACCACCGCGAAGGCGGCGAGGCACGGGAGCGAAAGCAGGAGCGTGAGCTCGACCGCGCGGTTCTGTGCGTGGGCGGCGCCGGCCGCGTCGCCGCCGGCAAGCCGCCGCGACATTTCCGGCAGCACCACGGTGCCCGCGGCGATGCCGATCACGCCGATCGGAAGCTGGTCGATGCGGTCGGCATAGTAGAGCGCCGAGAGGGCGCCCGCCGGCAGGAAGCTCGCGATCACCGTGTCGGCGAACATCGCAAGCTGCACGCCCATCGAGCCGATCGTCGCGGGGCCGAGGGCGCGGAAGAAGCGCCGGACCTCGGCGCCGAATGCGGGAACGCGCAGCGAGGGAAGCGCGCCGACCCGCCATGCATCGCCGCCCACGAGCAACGCCTGCAGCACGCCGGAAACGAGCACGCCCCAGGCCGCGGCGTGGCCGGCGCTCGGGAAGAAGGCGGCGAGCGCCAGCGCGGCGATCATCGCGAGATTGAGGAAGACGGGCGCGGCCGCGGCGGCCGCGAACCGTTGCAGCGCGTTGAGAATGCCGCCGTAGAGCGTCACCAGCGTCATCAGCAGGAGATAGGGAAAGGTGATGCGCGTGAGCGTGACGGAAAGCGCGAAGCGCTCCGGATCCTTGCCGAAGCCGGGCGCCAGGATGTCGATCACGGTCGGGGTGAAGGCGAGCGCGACCGCGAGCAGCACGACCTGGCTCGCCAGCAGCAGCGCGAAGACGCGCGCGGCGAACAGATCCGCCGGCGCGGCGCCGCCCTGCTCGCGGATGCGCGCATAGGCGGGGACGAAGGCGGCGTTGAACGCGCCTTCGGCGAAGATGGCGCGGAAATGATTCGGCAGGCGGAAAGCCACGAAGAATGCGTCGGCCGCCGGGCCGGCGCCGAGCACCGCCGCAAGCACGATGTCGCGCACGAAACCGGTCGCGCGCGATAGCAGCGTATAGCCGCCCACCGTGAGAATGCGTTCGATCATCGCCGGACCGCGCCGGACCGGAACCGCGGCGGTCCGGCCGGAAATGTCTGGAACCTACGCGACATTAACGATAGTCGGATAGGGCAATCGGGTCTAAGACGATTAGGCCGATTCCCGGTCGGAACCTAGGCCCCGCCGACGAGCCCGCACCGCCCATGTCCCTGCCGATCATCCCGATCCTGCTTGCCGGCGGCGCCGGAACCCGGTTGTGGCCGGTCTCGCGCGACGCGCTGCCGAAGCAGTTCCTGGCGCTCGTCGGCAACCGCTCGACCTACCAGGAAACCCTGCTCCGCGTGCGCGACGCCCTGTTCGCCCCGCCGATCGTGATCACGGGGCCGAACTTCCATTTCTTTGCCCGCCGCCAGGCCGAGGAACTGGGGATCGACGCGACGGTGGTGATCGAGCCGCTGCGCCGCGATTCGGGTCCGGCCCTCGCGGCGGCGACCGCGCTCGCGCGCAGGCGCGACCCGCAGGCGGTCGTGCTGGCGCTCGCGGCCGACCACGTCGTGCTCGATCCGGCGAAATTCCGCCTCGCCTGCGAGGCGGGCCGCGCCGGGGCGGCGCGGGGACATATCGTCACCTTCGGCATCCGACCGCACGAGCCGAAGACGAGCTACGGCTACATTCTCCCCGGCGAGGCCGTCTGCGAGGGCGTGCATGCGGTCGCCAAATTCGTCGAAAAACCCGACATGGCGACGGCCGCGCGCTACGTGCAGGAAGGCTATCTGTGGAATTCGGGCAATTTCCTGTTCCGTGCCGACGTCATGCTGTCCGAACTGGCGCGGTTCGAACCGGAGATCGCCAAGGCGGCGGAAGGCGCGGTGGAGAAGGCGACGACCGACCTCGGCTTCCTGCGGCTCGATGCGGAGAGCTTCGCGCGCGCGCCGCAGAAGTCGATCGACTATGCGGTGATGGAGAGGACCGACCGTGCCGCCGTGGTCGTCGGCGAATTCCGCTGGTCGGATATCGGCTCGTGGGATGCGCTCTTCGACGTCGCCGCGCGCGACGCGGACGGCAATGTGCCGCACGGGCCCGTCGTGACGATGGACGCGCACGGCTGCGTGGCGCATTCGGACGGCCCGCTTACCGCGCTCCTCGGCGTCGAGGACCTGATCGTGGTCGCGACGTCCGATGCGGTGATGGTCGCTCCCCGCGCGCGCGCCGAAGACGTCAAGACGCTGGTCGCACGGCTCAAGGCCGACGCGCGGCCGCAGGCCACCGATCACAGGCGCGTGCATCGTCCCTGGGGCTATTACGAATCGATCGACATGGGCGAGCGCTTCCAGGTCAAGCGCATCGTCGTCGTGCCCGGCGGCATGCTGTCGCTGCAGAAGCACCGCCACCGCGCCGAGCATTGGGTCGTCGTGCGCGGCACCGCCGAAGTGACCATCGGCGACGCGACGCGCTCCGTGCACGAGAACGAGTCGATCTTCATACCGATCGGCAGCGTCCACCGCCTCGCCAATCAGGGCAAGATCCCGCTCGAGCTGATCGAGGTGCAGACCGGCAGCTATCTCGGCGAGGACGACATCGAGCGCCTCGACGACATCTACAAGCGACGCTGAACCGACCGGCGTGCGCGCGGCACGCCTTCCGCGCGCCTGGCCGCGAGCGACTTCACCGTCATTGCGAGCGCGAGCGAAGCGAGCGCGAAGCAATCCAGAAGCGGCGCGGTAACACGGTACGCCGCCCGCCCGTTACGTGCTGCACCGCCCGCCTGGATTGCTTCGGCGGCTTCGCCGCCTCGCAATGACGGTGGAAGGCCCCGCCTTTCACAGGACATTGCGGCGGATGAGCTCGTCGACGACCTGCTGCGCCAGCGCGGCGGCCTCCGCGCGGTCCGCCGCGAGGTGGAGTTCGGGTTGTTCCGGCGGTTCGTAAGGCTGGTCGACGCCGGTGAAGTTCCGGATCTCGCCGGCGAGCGCGCGCCGGTAGAGGCCCTTCGGGTCGCGGGCGATGCATTGCGCAAGCGGCGTGTCGACGAAGATCTCGAGGAACTCCCCCGGCTCCAGCAGTTCGCGCACCATGCGCCGCTCGGCGCGGAAGGGCGAGATGAAGGAGCACAGGACGACGAGACCCGCCTCCGTCATCAGCTTGGCGACCTCGCCCACGCGGCGGATGTTTTCGACCCGGTCGGCCTCGGTGAAGCCGAGATCGCGGTTGAGCCCGTGTCGCACATTGTCGCCGTCGAGCAGGAGCGTGTGCACGCCGCGCGCATTGAGCGCGACTTCCACCAGATTGGCGATCGTCGACTTGCCCGCGCCCGGCAGGCCGGTGAACCACAGCACCGCCGGCTTGTGATGCTTGAGGGCCGAGCGCGCCGCCTTGCTCACGGCGATGTTCTGGTGATGGATATTGGTCGCGCGGCGCAGAGGAAAATCGATCATGCCGGCGGCAACCGTCTCGTTGGAATAGCGATCGATGAGGATGAAGGCCCCCGTCGTGCGGTTGACCGCGTAAGGGTCGAACGGAACCGGTCGCGCCAGCGACAGGTTGGCGACGCCGACCTCGTTGAGCGAGAGCGTCTTGGCGGCGAGTCTCGCAAGCGTGTCGATATCGACGCGGTGCTTGAGCTCGGTCACCGTGGCCGGCAGCGTCGCATGGTTGATCTTCATGAGATAGGAGCGACCGGGCAACAGCTTGTCCGCCGCCATCCAGACGAGGTGGGCGGCGAACTGGTCGGCGAGCGCCGGCCGCTCGCGCACGGCCGCCAGCATGTCGCCGCGGGCGACGTCGATCTCCTCGGCAAGCGCGAGCGTGACCGCGTCGCCGGCCGCAGCCGCGGCGGTCTCGCCCTCCGCGCCGAGGATCGCGGCGACGCGCGTGACGCGGCCGGACGGCAGCACGACGACCTCCTCGCCGATCCTCACGCTGCCGGCGGCGATCGTCCCGGAAAATCCGCGGAAGTCCGAGTCCGGCCGATTGACCCATTGCACCGGCATGCGGAAGGGCGCCTCGGCCTGCGCTTCCTCGACGTCGACGCGCTCGAGATGGTCGAGCAGCGTCGGCCCCGCATACCAGGTCATCCGCTGGCTGCGCTGCGAGACATTGTCGCCGAAGCGCGCCGAGACGGGAATGCACGTCACGTCCCTGAAGCCGAGCCCGTTGCAGAAGTCGGTGAACGCGCCGACGATGGCGTCGAACGCGGTCTGATCATAGGCGACGAGATCCATCTTGTTGACCGCCAGGACGACGTGGCGGATGCCGAGCAGATCGGCGATGATCGCGTGGCGGCGCGTCTGCGCGAGCAGGCCTTTGCGGGCGTCGACCAGCAGCACCGCGAGCTCGGCATTCGACGCGCCGGTCGCCATGTTGCGGGTATACTGCTCGTGGCCGGGCGTGTCGGCGACGACGAAAGCGCGGCGCGGCGTCGCGAAATAGCGGTAGGCGACGTCGACGGTGATGCCCTGCTCGCGTTCCACCTCGAGCCCGTCGAGCAGCAGCGCGTAATCGATCTCGGCGCCGTTCGTGCCGTATTTGCGCGACTCCTCCGCCAGCGCCGCGAGCTGATCGTCGAAAATCAGCCGCTGCTCGTAGAGCAGGCGCCCGATCAGCGTCGACTTGCCGTCGTCGACCGAACCGCAGGTGAGCAGCCGCAGCGGCGGCCGCGCGGCCGCGTCCTGCACGGCAAGGACGGCGGGCGCGGTCTCGACCAGCGCATCCATCAGAAATATCCCTCGCGCTTCTTGCGTTCCATCGATGCCGTCTCGTCGCGGTCGATGACGCGGCCCTGCCGCTCGGACTGCGCGGTGCGACGCATCTCGTCGATGACGGCGTCGACGGTGTCGGCGTTCGAAAGGATGGCGCCGGTCAGCGGATAGCATCCCAGCGTGCGAAAGCGGACGCGCATCAGCCGCGGCCGTTCCCCGGGCGCGAGCGGCAGCCGTTCGTCGTCGACCATGATCAGCAGGCCGTCGCGCTCCACCACCGGCCGCTCCTTGGCGAAATAGAGCGGCACGACCGGTATCTCTTCGGCGCGGATGTACTCCCACACGTCGAGCTCGGTCCAATTGGAGAGCGGAAACACGCGCATCGACTCGCCCCTTCCGAGGCGCGTGTTGAACAGGCGCCACAGCTCGGGCCGCTGGTTGCGCGGATCCCAGGCATGCGCGGCCGAGCGATGCGAGAATATGCGCTCCTTGGCGCGGCTCTTCTCCTCGTCGCGGCGTGCGCCGCCGAAGGCGGCATCGAAGCGCCCTCGGTCGAGCGCCTGGCGCAGCGCTTCCGTCTTCATCACCTGCGTGTGCAGCGCCGATCCCGACGCGATCGGCGAAATGCCGCGCCTGAGTCCCTCCTCGTTGACGTGCACGATGAGTTCCATGCCGAGCCGCGCGGCGGTTGCATCGCGGAAGGCGATCATCTCGCGGAACTTCCAGGTGGTGTCGATATGCAGCAGCGGGAACGGCGGCCTGCCGGGAGCGAACGCCTTTTGCGCGATGTGCAGCATCGCGCTCGAATCCTTGCCGATGGAATAGAGCATGACCGGACGCGCAAATTCGGCGACGGTCTCGCGCATGATATGGATCGCCTCCGCCTCCAGCCGGCGCAGGCGCAGATTGTGTCGACGCCAATTCACCGCGCAGGGCTTACCACACGGGTCTCGACGGCGGGAGCAGACGTTATTTCAAATTGCCGGCCGAGTCGGAAAATTTCGCCGCCGATTGCTCATCGCGCGAGAATGCGGCGTATCGCGGCGACGATACGGTCCTGCGTGGCGGCGTCGAGATAGGCGTGCATCGGCAGGCTCAGCACCTCGCTCGCCAAGCGCTCGCTGACCGGCACGCCGCCTTCCGCCACCGGATAGTGGCGATAGGCCTGCTGCCGGTTGAGCGGGATCGGATAATAGATCGCCGTCGGTATCCCTTCCGCGCGCAGGCCCGCGGCGAGCACGTCGCGGCGACCGCCGTCGATGCGGATCGTGTACTGCGCCCACACCGAACGGTAGCCCTCCGGCACCGCGGGCGTCGTCACAATGTCGTGCAGGGCTTCGTCATAGCGTCGCGCGACGAGCTCCCGCGCGGCGATCTCCTCGGGAAAGATCTTGAGCTTTTCGCGCAGCACCGCGGCCTGGATGGTGTCGAGCCGCGAGTTGAGCCCGATGCGCACGTTGTCATAGCGATCGCGGCCCTGGCCGTGCACGCGCAGGCTGCGCAGCAGCTCGGCGGTCGCGTCGTCATCGGTGAGGATCGCGCCGCCGTCGCCGTAGCAGCCGAGCGGCTTCGCCGGGAAGAAGCTGGTTGCGGTCATCGCCCCGAAGGTGCCGAGCCTGCGCCCGCCGATGCTGGCGCCGAACCCCTGCGCCGCGTCGTCGATCACGACGAGCTCCTTCGCCTGCGCCGCCGCGGCGATCGCCGCGTGATCGGCGGGCAGCCCGAACAGGTCGACGGGAATGACCGCTTTGGGCCGCAGGCCGAGACCTTCGGCCGTGCGCACCGCACCGATGAGGCTGTCGACGTCCATGTTGAAGGTGGCCGCGTCGACGTCGACGAAAACCGGCGTTGCGCCGACGAGCGCCGCCACCTCGGCGGTGGCGCAGAAGGTGAAGGCCGGACAGAACACCGCGTCGCCCGGACCCACGCCCTTGGCGCGCAAGGCCAAAACCAGCGCGTCGGTGCCGTTGGCACAACCGATCGCATGGCGCGCGCCGCAGAATGCGGCGAGCTCCCGCTCGAAGGCGCCGACTTCCGGCCCAAGCATGAACTGACAATGCCCGAGCACGCGCGCCACCGCCTCGTCGATGGCCGCGCCGAGCCGCCGCCGCTGCGCGGCGAGATCGATGAACGGAATGGTCGCTGGTTCGGGGCCCCGGTTCATCGGCGTCAAGGGAGGAACAGTCGCAGGCACGGCGTCCGCCGCCGGCGCGCGTGCGCCCGTTGATGACGGCGGGCGCGCAGGCGAAGGCCGAACCGGCACCGGACGCTCATGCCGCAACGTCCTTCAGCCTGCGGCGACGCGCGGCGCCGGCCGGCCGGGAACCGCCGCGACCGGTCGCGCCGCAAGGCAGCGCGTCGCGATCTCGAGGCTCGCGACGCCCTCCTCGCCGGTCACGGCAGGCGGCGCGCCGGTGCGCACCGCGTGCAAGAAGGCGGCGAGCTCCGAGCGCAGCGGCTCGGCATGGCCGACCGAAAGGTGGCGCATCGAATAGCTGCCGTCCGGCTTGAATCCGAAGCATTCGGTGACCTGGCGGGTGAGCAGGTCGCCCATGACATATTTGCCGCGCGTCGCCACCGTGACGTTGCGCGCCTTGAACGGCGTGAGCCAGTTGGTGTTGATATGGGCGAGCACGCCGGAGGCGGTGCGGAACTGCAGCAGCGCGATGTCCTCGCGCGCGGCGAGCGCGGAGGAAAGCTGCGGCTGCACCTCGACGATCTCCGAATCGGTGAACCAGCGAATAAGGTCGATGTCGTGGACGGCAAGGTCGATCACGACGCCGACGTTCGACATGCGCGGCGGGAACGGACCGACCCGGGTGATGGCGATGGACAGAATGTCCTCCCCGCGGATCGCTTCCTTGATCGCCTCGACCGCCGGATTGAACCGCTCGACGTGACCGACCATCAGCGTGCGCCGGGCGCGACGCGCGGCGGCGATGATCTCCCTGCCCTCCTCGATCGTGGACGCGATCGGCTTCTCCACCATGACATGGACGCCGCGCGCGAGACAGGCGAGCGCGATGTCGCGATGCAGGTGCGTCGGCGCCGCGATGGTGACGGCCTCGACGCCGAGCGCGAGCAGCTCCTCGACGTCGGCGACCGCGGCGCAGCCGAGCGTGTGGGCGACGAATTCTGCCTGCTTGCGATCCGGATCGGCGACGCCCACGAGATCGACGCCGGGCAGACCGGCCAATACCCGCGCGTGATTGCTGCCCATGACGCCGACGCCGATGACGCCGACGCGCAAGAGAGGCTCCGCGCCCGTTCGGTTGGTTTTCGACATGAGGCCCCTCGCCGCCGCGGCACAGCCCGCGGTTCCCCTAGCACGCCGCCGACCGTCTGGCGACCGGTCCCGCGCCTGCGAGCGAACACGTTTTGATTCAATGCGTTACAAGACGGGACCGCGACCGGCGCTATTCCGCCGCCCGCGCCGGGGCAAGCGCGAGGCTGAGCCCTGCCGCGAGGGCGTCCGCGCGGAAGGCCCTCACCGCCGCAAGCGAGAGCTCCTCCGCGCTCCTGGTGCCGAGCGCGGGCAGCTTGTTGAGCACCTCGGCGGGGGCGGTGATGATATGGCAGCCCATCGCGTCGGCCTCCACGACGTTGAAGACCTCCCGCGTCGAAGCCCAGATGATCGCCACGTTCGGCGTGGCGCGCGCGCGGGCGACGGCCTCGCGCATGAGGGGGCGATAGTCGATGCCGAAATCGGCGAGCCGACCGGCAAAGACCGAGACGCAGGCCGGCGCGCCGCCCTCGAGCGCGGCCACCGCGCGCGCGACCTGTTCGCTCGTGAAGATCGCGGTCATGTTGACCCTGACACCCTCGCGCGAGAGCGCGCGCACGGCCTCGAACAGGGGCTCTCCCCGCGAGGTGGTGACCGGCAGCTTGACATGGACATTCGCACCCCAGGACGCGATCACGCGCGCCTGCGCCACCATTTCCGGTATGTCGTCGGAAAAGACCTCGAAAGAAATATGCCGGTCGGGAACCGCGGCCACGAGATCGCGCGCGTAGGCCGCATAGTCGGAGACGCCCGCCTTTCTGAGCAGCGACGGATTGGTGGTGAAACCGGCGATCCAGGGCCGCTTGGCCATCTCGAGGATCTGCGCCTTGTCGGCGCCGTCGGTGAACAGCTTCACCTTCAAGGTGGCGAGCGTCGGGGCCGTCATTCGGTGTCCTGCGTGCTGCATTCGGAGTCGCGGTGATTATAGGGCCTCGCGCCGCGCGGTCCAATGCGGCGCGCGATCCTTATCCCCGCACGCCTCTCGGCGGAACTCGCGCATGGCGCGAGGCGGCCGCGGTCGCGGCCGGATCAGGGCGGAGCGCGCGGCGACGGGGGCGCGGGAGCGCCGGCGCGGTCGAGCGGAGGCTGGGCCAGAAAGGCGAGCAGTTTCACCTCGCGCCGGCCGCGCGTGACGATGTCGAGCACGAAGCCCACGGCCAGGGCGAGAAATGCGAGAATCATGAGACCGGTCGCCAGCACCGCCGTGGGCAGGCGCGGCACGAGACCCGTCTCCGCATAGGTCACCAGCAGCGGAATCGCGAGCGCGACCGAAACCGCCGCGAGCAGCGCGCCGAGGACGGCGAAGAAGGACAGCGGACGTTCCGAACGATAGAGGCGAAGAACCGTGGCGAGGATCCGCAAACCGTCCCGCCACGTGCTGAGCTTGGAGACCGAACCCGCGGGCCGGGCGTAATAGGGCGTGTCGATCTCGACGATCGACAGATCGAGCCCGAGCGCATGCACGGTGAGCTCGGTCTCGATCTCGAATCCGGTCGAGAGCACGGGGAAGGATTTCACGAAGCGGCGCGACATCACGCGGTAGCCGGAAAGCACGTCGCGCATCTTCCGGCGGAAGATGCCGCCGACCACGCGCGTGAGCGTGCGGTTGCCGAACTGGTGGCCGCGCCGGTAGGCGGCGGCCTCCGTGCCGAGGCGGGCGCCGACCACCATGTCGGCGCCCGCGAGCAGCGCGTCGACGAGCCGCGGGAGGCTCGCGGCGTCATAGGTGGCGTCGCCGTCGACCAGGACGTAGATGTCGGCCTCGACGTCCCGGAACATGCGGCGCACGACGTGTCCCTTGCCCTGGCGTGGTTCGCAGCCCACCACCGCGCCGCTCCGGCGCGCGACCTCGGCGGTGCCGTCGGTCGAGTTGTTGTCATAGACGTGGATGACCGCCTCGGGGAGCACGGCGCGGAAGTCGCCGATCACCTTGGCGATGGTCGCTGCCTCGTTGAAGCAGGGAATGAGCACCGCCGTGCGCGGGCGGGCGGCGGCGGCCGGCGGCGACCGGGGATTGGCGTCTGCGGGCGTCATGGCGTTCGCGGGACCGCCGAAGGGTCGCGGCCATGATACTCCCTGTACCAGGCGATGAAACGCGCGATTCCCTCCTCGATCGCGGTCGCCGGCCGGAAACCGATCGCCCGTGCGAGATCGTCGATGTCGGCGAAGGTCTCCGGCACGTCGCCCGGCTGCATCGGCATGAGTACCCGCTCGGCCCGCTTGCCGATCGCCTGCTCGAGCAGACGCACGACCTCGGCGAGCTCGACCGGCTTGTTGTTGCCGATGTTGTAGATGCGCCACGGCGCCGCGCTCGTCGCGGGATCGGCCGGCGTTCCCGGGCGCGCGGCGTCCGCCGCCGGTGCGCGGTCGATCAGGCGCACCACCGCTTCCACGGCGTCGTCGACATAGGTGAAGTCGCGCCGCATGCGGCCGTGATTGAACAGGGTGATGGGCCTGCCCGCGAGGATGGCCGATGCGAACAGCCACATCGCCATGTCCGGTCGCCCCCAGGGCCCGTAGACGGTGAAGAAACGCAAGCCCGTCGTCGGCAGGCCGAACAGGTGCGCATAGGCATGCGCCATCGACTCGTTGGCCTTCTTGGAGGCGCCGTAGAGGCTGAGCGGATGGTCGGTGAGATCGTGCACGGAGAACGGCATCTTGGCATTGGCGCCGTAGACGGAGGACGACGACGCATAGAGCAGGTGCCCGCAGCCGTGATGCCGGCATCCCTCCAGGATGTTGGCGAAGCCGACGAGATTGGCCGCGACATAGGCGTGCGGATCGACGAGCGAGTGGCGCACCCCGGCCTGCGCCGCAAGATGCACCACGCGCGGGAAACGATGCTCGGCAAAGAGCGCCTCGATCGCCGCGCGTTCGGCAAGGTCGGCCCGCACGAAGGTGAAACCGGCGTGCTTGGCAAGCTCGGCGAGCCGCGCCTCCTTCAGCCGCGGGTCGTAATAGGCGTTCATATTGTCGAGCCCCACGACCGGCCGGCCCTCGGCGAGCAGCCTGCGCGCCACGTGAAAGCCGATGAAGCCGGCCGCGCCGGTCACGAGAACAGGCCCTACGGGCGCCACAGCTCGATGCCCTCCGGTTTGAGCGCGCGGTCGAGCGTGCATTTGACGTCGAGCACGAGGCCGACGCCGTCGCGCAGGAGACGGGTGATCAGCGGCCAGCCCTGCGCCACATAGGCGTCATGGGCGACGGCAAGCACCACCGCGTCGGCCGGCTTCATCGCGGCAAGGTCCCCGAGCCTCACGCCGTATTCGGCTTCCGCCTCCTCGGCCGAGGCGAGCGGATCGTGAAGCTGCGTGCGCACGCCTTCGCGCTCGAGCTCGCGCACGATGTCGATGACCTTCGAGTTGCGGATGTCGGGCACGTTCTCCTTGAAGGTCATGCCCAGCACGGTGACGAGCGGCGCGGTGCTGAAACGCCGCAGCGCGAGCCTTTGCACGCACTCGCGGGCGACGCGCCGCCCCATGCCGTCATTGATGCGCCGCCCCGCCAGGATGACCTCGGGATGGTAGCCCGCCTTCTCGGCGCGATAGGTGAGGTAATAGGGATCGACGCCGATGCAGTGGCCGCCCACGAGGCCGGGCCGGAACTGCAGGAAATTCCACTTGGTGGAGGCCGCCGCCAGCACGTCGCCGGTGTCGATGCCGAGACGCGCGAAGATTTCCGACAATTCGTTGACGAAGGCGATGTTGAGGTCGCGCTGGGTGTTTTCGATGACCTTCGCCGCTTCTGCGACCTTGATGGAAGGCGCGCGATGGATCCCCGCCTTCACCACGGATCCGTAGACGGCGGCGACGATGTCGAGCGTCCGCGCGTCCTGGGCGGCGACGACCTTGGCGATGGTTTCGAAGCGGTGCGCCTTGTCGCCGGGATTGATCCGCTCGGGCGAATAGCCGACGGCGAAATCCTCGCCTCCCTTGAGGCCCGACGCCTGCTCGAGCACGGGCAGGCAGTCCTCCTCCACCGCGCCGGGATAGACCGTCGACTCATAGACCACGATGTCGCCGCGCTTGAGCACGCCGCCCACGGTGCGCGACGCGGCGAGCAGGTGGCGCAGATCGGGCCGACGCGCGGCGTCGACCGGCGTCGGCACGGTCACGATGTAGAAATCGGCCGGCGCAAGCGCGGCGGGATCGCACTCGTAGCGCAGCGAGTCGAGCGCGAGTTCCGCCGGATCGACCTCGCGGGTGCGGTCGCGGCCGGCGCGCAGCTCGGCAATGCGCTTGCGGTCGACGTCGAAGCCGATCACCGGTACGCCGCTGCGCGCGAAGGCGACGGCGACCGGCAGGCCGACATAGCCGAGACCGATGACGGCGATTTTGCGCCCGTGCGCCGGCAATGCATTCCCCCGTTCGGCGCCCGGTTTAGCCGGTCATGCGCAACGAACGCAACGCTCGCGCGCAGGTCGCCGCGGTTTTTTCAGCGAACCGTTTCCTGCCGTCTGCGTCGCCTGCCCCGCGCGCCTTGGCCTCGGCCAGGGACGCGGGCGGCCGCGCATCCTCGCGCCGGCGCCGGGACCTTCCCGCGCCGTCACGACGCGTCCGCAAGCAGCCGGGCATAGAGCGCGCCGGTCTGCCGCGCGATCTCCGCCGCCGCGAATTCGCTCTCCACCAGAAGCCGGCCGGCCGCACCGAATCGCCGGCGCAGATCCGCGTCGCCGGCAAGCCGCGCGATCGCCTCCGCCAGCGCCGCCGGATCGTCCGGCGGAACCAGCAGCGCATTGAGGCCCGCGCGCGCGATCTCGCGACAGCCGGGCACGTCGCATGCCACGAGCGGCCGGCCGCAGGCCGCCGCCTCGAGCAGGCTCTTGGGCAGGCCTTCGCGCCGCGAGGCCAGTACGGCGATGTGCGCCTGCCGCCACACGGCACGGATATCGGCGACATGCCCGAGCAGTTCGACGCCCGGGAGGCTGCGCCAGTGCGCGATTTCCTCCGCGGGGATCGAGTCGCGACTTCCCGGGTCCGCCTCGCCGGCGATCAGCAGGCGCAAGGACAGCCCGCGCTGCGCGAGCAGCGCATGCGCGCGCACCAGCACGCGCACGCCCTTGTCGTCGAGCAGTCGGCCGACGAAGCCGACCGTCATGGGGCCGGCCGGCTCGGGCAGCGGCAGGAGCGTGTCGGTCTCGACGCCGGAACCGGGAACGAGCGCGATGCGGCGAGGCTCCACGCCGAGCGCCGCGACCGCCGCGCGATCGTCCTCGTTCTGCACCAGCACCGTCGCGCGGCGATGCCGCAGCACGCCGCGCAGCAGGGCGCGCAGGATCGGCCGCGCGATTCTCGCCTTGCGCCTCTGCGAGGAGAACACGAAACCGAGTCCCGTGAGCGCGTTGAGGCGCGCGCAGCGCAGTCCGCACGCGGCCAGCGAGCCGACGATGACGGGCTCGAGCGCCACGTGATGGACGAGATCGGGATCGAGCGCGCGGTAGACGCGGCGGACCGCGCGGAGATTCGCGAGCAATGCCAGCGGATTCATCCGTCCGCGCCGCCAGGCCACGGCATGCAGGCGGAAACCCTCGGCCTCGATTGCGGCGGCGCCCTTGTCGACGCGGGTGACGACATGGACCTCGCAGCCCAGGTCCCGCGCGGCGCGCGCCATGGGCAGCCGGTGCGAGAGGAAATACCAGTCCTCGGTGACCAGATAGGCGAGGACCGGCCTGCCGCGCGCGGCGGCCGCCGTCCCTCGACTCGTCTCAGCCGCGCTCATGCTCTCCCCCGCGCGGTTGTCCAATTAGCACGCCGGCGCTAAACCGTCGCCGCTTTCGTGCAGATCGGCGGACGAAGCCATGGGCGCAATCGCGGGCGTGTGGCATGCGGCGGGCGGAGGCGCCGCACCGGCGCTCGCGTTGATCGCGCTCCTCGGCGCCAGCGCCGCGCTGAGCGCGCTGCTGCTCCGCGCGCTGCAGCCGCTGCTTGCGCGCTACGCGCTCGCGCGCCCCAATGCCCGCTCCTCGCATCGACGACCGACGCCGCAGGGCGGCGGCATCGCGGTGATCGCGGCAACCTTGCTCGTCGCCCTCGGCGCCGCCCTGGGCGCGCCGCAGGCCGTCGCCGAACCGGCGCGCATGGCGACGCTGCTCGCCGCCTGCGTGGCGCTCGCGGGCCTGGGCGCGGTCGACGACATCCGCCCGTTGCCGGTCTGGCCGCGCCTCCTGCTGCAGGCGGCGGCCGTGCTCGTCGCGATGGCGGCGCTGCCCCCGCTGCGCCTCGTGCCGTGGCTGCCTCTCTGGGGCGAGCGCGCGCTGCTGTTCCTGGCGATGCTCTGGTTCGTCAATCTCGTCAACTTCATGGACGGCATCGATTGGATCACGGTGGCCGAGACCGTCCCGCTCACGGCGGCGCTCGCGCTCTGCGGGCCGATCGGCGTGCTGCCCGGCGAGGTCGCGCTCATTGCGCTGGCGCTGTGCGGCGCGATGATCGGTTTTGCGCCGTTCAACCGTCCGGTCGCGCGCATCTTTCTCGGCGATGTCGGCAGCCTGCCGATCGGCCTGCTGCTGGCCTGGATGCTGGCCTCGCTCGCGGCGCACGGCCATCTCGCGGCGGCACTGCTGATGCCGCTTTACTACCTCGCCGACGCCACGGTCACGCTGTCGCGGCGTCTGATCGCGGGCGAGGCGGTGTTCGAGGCGCACCGGGGGCACTTCTATCAGCGCGCGCTCGACGGCGGCATGGACGTGTACGCGATCGTGGGGCGGATATTCCTGCTGAACCTGGCGCTGATCGGACTCGCCGGCGCGACCCTGCTCGTCGCCTCGCGCCTGCTGCACGCCGCGGCGCTCGCCGCAGGCTGCCTCCTCGTCGGGCTCACGCTGCGGCGCTTCGCGCACGCCAAGCGCTGACGTCGCCGC
>Ga0070740_10002400_pt1 | contig 22125 bp, 18 predicted proteins | sample Coa_R2_FD_67286 | JGI IMG/M metagenome (GOLD analysis project Ga0070740, IMG submission 67286) | Surface soil microbial communities from Centralia Pennsylvania, which are recovering from an underground coalmine fire - Coalmine... | ecosystem: Environmental > Terrestrial > Soil > Unclassified ...
CCGCGCCTTTAATTCGGATTCCGCAACTTGAAGCTCGATGGCCTGGTTCTGCACATCGATGCGGATCGTGTCGCCTTCCTGCACCGCCGCGATTGGTCCGCCGGCAGCGGCTTCGGGGGCGATGTGTCCAACCATGAAGCCGCGGGTTGCGCCGCTGAACCGGCCGTCGGTGATGAGCGCGACCGTCTCTCCGAGACCCGCGCCGACAATCGCCCCGGTTACGCCAAGCATTTCGCGCATGCCCGGCCCGCCTTTCGGCCCTTCATAGCGAATCACGACCACATCGCCGGGCTGGATGGCGCCCTCCGTGACCGCACGCATCGCCGCCTCCTCGCAATCGAACACCCTGGCGGGCCCTTCGTGGAATTTGCGGGCCACGCCGCTCACCTTGATCACGCAACCGTCCGGCGCCAGGTTGCCCTTGAGGATCACCAACCCCCCTGTCGGTTTGAGCGGCTTGTCGAGCGGGTGAATGACCTCTTGTCCAGGCGTCTCTTTAGCCTCCGCCGCCTCGTCAGCAAGCGTGCGACCCGTAATCGTCATCGCTGACCCGTCGGCGTAACCGCCATCCACCAGCCGCTTTGCGATCACCGGAATGCCGCCGGCTTTATAAACGTCCACCGCGACATATTTTCCGCCCGGCTTCAAATCTACCAGCAGCGGAGTTCGCTCGCTGATCTTCTGGAAATCTTCGATGCGCAAATCGACTCCCGCTTCGCGTGCTATCGCGAGCAGGTGCAGCACCGCGTTGGTCGAGCCGCCGGTCGCTGCAACAGACGCGATCGCATTCTCCAGAGCTTTTCGCGTCACAATATCGCGCGGCTTGCGGTCATTCCTGACGGCATCCACAATGATCTGCCCGCAGCGGAAGGCCACTTCCTCCTTCCGCTTGTCGACTTGCGGCACGGCGGCAGTTCCAAGCGGGGAGAGCCCGATCATCTCCATCACTGTCGCCATGGTGTTGGCCGTGAACTGGCCCCCGCAAGCGCCCGGGCCCGGACACGCGGCGTCCTCGATCGCCTTCAGTTCTTCATCTGAGATGCGCCCGGCTGCGCAGGCGCCCACAGCCTCGAAGACTTCTTGAATGGTGATGTCCTGACCTTTGTAGTGGCCTGGCAGAATCGATCCACCGTACAGCACAAGGCCTGGAATGTTCAGCCGCAGCAGCGCCATCGCTCCGCCCGGGATGGTTTTGTCGCACGCCACGAGCGTCACCACCCCGTCGAACATGTGCCCGCGCGCCACGAGCTCGATGGAATCGGCGATGAGATCGCGGCTCACCAGCGACGCCTTCATGCCTTCGGTCCCCATCGTCACGCCATCGCTGATCGCAACCGTGTTGTACTCCATGGGCGTTCCCCCAGCCGCGCGAATGCCCTCTTTCACCTTCACGGCAAGCTGGCGCAGATTATAGTTGCACGGCATCGTCTCGATCCACGTATTTGCGACGCCGATGATCGGTTTGCGCAAATCTTCATCGCTGAATCCGATGGCCTTCAGCATGGCGCGCGCGGGCGCGCGGTCGCGTCCCTGGGTGATCGTGTAGCTGTGCAGTTTCATATCTGAAATCTCCCATACTAGCAGTTCATGGGGCGGCGGCATGGAGTTCTAGAACTTCACCGCTCGCGTGATCATGAAAAATGCATTAATTCTCGCTCCTGCTTCGGTTTTTCGGCTTACCTCACTTGACTTTCGCGCATCACATAAGCAGACTGTTAACAACCCCGTCCAAAACAATCAGCTTTCGAGGCCGTTGCCGGCAGGAGGAATTGATGCGGCCAAGCGTAACGCAGGCGCATCCCGATTTCACAATGCTGCAAGAAGCTGAGAATTTGCAGGGTTGAAAGATACAAGGTTAGGCAAGAGAGGAATTGCGATGTCCCAATATGCTTTTTTGAATCCGGCAGCTTCATTCCCGCTGCCTGCGAGCTTTGATTGGGACGAATACATCGAGACCGAACGGGAACTGTGGGCTCTGTTCCCCGAGACCGACGGCCGTCGCGTGAATTTCGTTCAAATCGGGCTGACTGCGCGGCTGTACTGCGAGATTCCCGATGACGGCTCAGAGCTCGGTCCGGATGAGACGTACATACTAATGCCGTGTGAAGACCGAACAATGCGGCCGATCCGCATGGAAGCCTGCCGGCGTTTGACCCTGAGCGAATATCGGATGGGCCATCTCACAGCCGTGAAGCTTCTGGGCAAAATGACAGAGGCGGGAGAGGTGATGCGGCAGGTTGGCGCGCAGATCCTGGGCGATGAAGTGCTGGAAGAAGTAGAGTCCCGTCTGCGCACGAATTCTTCCGAAGAGGGCTAGCCAGATCCGGCTCCCGTCCGGGGGAGCGATTTTGGCCGATCACGGCACGGCCCGATCCGTCCTCCGGATCAGGCCGCAAGTTTCGAATCTGTGCGCGCACCTGACGGCTACGCGACGTGCTGAGCCTTATAACGGGCCATCAAGTCCGTCATCTGATCCTTCAGACGCAACTTAAGCTTTTTCAGGCGGTGTTCCTCCACCTGCTCTTCGTCGGTCAGATGCGGCTTCGCCTCGAGCGCCTCAAGCCGCCGGTGATATTCGGCATGCTGCTCGGCGAGCCGCCGGAAGGTCTCATCCGTTGCCATCAGGTGCGCCTTCAGTTCGTCCTGATTTCTCTCCATCAAACGGTTCTCCTTTTCGGTATGGAATGCCCGGACTTGTGGGATTGAGGAACAGCCACGGGTGGGTGGTTAGGAGTGACATTCAAAACCACACGCGGTTTTGAGCTCTGCTCTAAAACGGTGTATGAGCCAACCGCACTTCGACCTTATCATGAAAAGAATTTCAGAACAATAGCGTGTTCAGGGGGGGACTCGTAATAGTCCAGACGTACCGATGCCTCAATAAATCCCACTTTTCTATAGAGTTCCCTCGCCGCCCGATTCGATGCCCGAACCTCGAGAAACCACCGCCCGGGCGAGCTGCGCAGGGCGGCGCAGAGAAGCGTAGCGGCTACGCCGCGCCTCCGGAAAGCAGGGTCAACCGCGAGATTCAGTACTTCCCGCTCATCGGCTGCCTCGCGGAAAACCAAGAACCCGACAACTCGTTGGTCGACGATCGCGACGATGCAGTTGTACTTCAGGTACTCGGAGGCGTCCCAGTGCGCAGCGTCTGGCGACGCCCGTTGAATGGCAGCGATGGCGGCCAAATCGCCGGGCGCGGCCGGCCGGATCTCGATTAGCGCCACCGCGCCGGCTTCGGCCCGGCCGCGCGCAATACGCCGACAGCCGCCAGAGGCAGGACAGAAAATGCCGCGCACACGCCGGCGAATCCAAAGCGGTGGATCATGACCCCGATTAACGGTGAAACGAAGGCCTGCATCAAGCCATATGCCATGGTCAGCGCAGCGACGCCAAAGGCCGCGTGCGCCGCCCCGAAAAAGTCGATGGGCATCACGTACACATTAGTGCTCATCGCGGTCACGCAGAAATAGCTGAAGCTGATCGCGACCGCAGACCACGCCGCATTGGGCATCACCGGCGCCGCCGCCGTGGCCAGCAGCAGCACGGCGCTCCAGGTGCACACCCGCATGCGGGCGTTGAAGACTTGCATTCCGTTCCGAATCCAGCGGAAGGCCAGCGCGGCGCCTGCGAATCCGCCGAGCGTTGCGAAAATGGGGGGAATCCAAGCAAACTGCCGGTTGGCCTGGCGTTCGCTCAACCCATGCGCTTCGACAAAGTAGAGCGTGGTCCAGTTGGTCCACAGCGTATACAGGGTCATGTAGAGGATGTTGGCGATCACCAGAGCCCAGAAGCGGCGGTCGAGCAAGAGGTCGCCCGAACTGGCGCGTTGCCCTGTGTGGGGATCTTTCAATCTGGGTACGAGCCGCGACGTCAGCAACCACAGAGGGATCCAGGCGAATCCGAGCAGCGCGGCAATGACGAACACCCTCCGCCAGCGGTCCGGTCCGCCGAGCCATGCCACCAGCAACGGCGCCGCCACGCCGCCGATGCTCAGTCCTACCTGATTCAAGGCGCCCCCAAGAGCAAGCTCATGCGGCCGCAGATACGTTCCATTCGCTTTGCCCGTACCAGGAATTGCAGCAGCCTCGGCAGCGCCTAGTGCGGCGCGCGTGGCGGCCAGCCCGCCAAAGCTTTGAACCAGCCCCGTACACAACCCTGCCGTGGACCACGCCGCCACTGCGATCGAGATACCCAGGTCCAAGCCCGCTCGATCGATGAACAGGCCGCCCACCGGCGCAGCGATCGCGTAGGCGACCGAGAACGCAAGCAGCAGAAAGCCATAATCGCGATCCGTCAGAAAAAACTCAGCTTTGAGCGTGGGCGCAACGGCCGCCAGGATCTGCCGGTCAAGGTAGTTGAGACTCGAGGAAAGCACGAACACCGCGATGGCAACCCACTGCAGCGGAATTCGCGCCCTCACTGGTATTCAATCACCTGCACATTGCCGGCGGTCTTGAGTTTCGAATCGGGCGCAGGCGTGTACTCCACGGTCACTTTGCGCATGGGCTTTTGCACTCCGCACGCAATCTTCAGTTCGCCCGCGCCTGACAGAGCAATCTTGCCGGGGTCAGCCACCAGCAACTGAATCGTACTTCCGTTCTCGCCGGCGATCACCAGACGCGCTCGCCTGCCCATGCATTCGATTCGCTGGAGCATGCCGCTGACCTTCTGAGTCGGGCCGGCATCCCACCATTGCTCGACTTTTGCGGGGGCGGGTCCGCGGCCGGCATTCATTTCCTTGCGGGCCTTCTCCTCGGCCGCGCGGATGTCGGCCAGGGCCTGATCCTTCAGGCGCTGAATCTCCCGCGCCTGCTCGTCAGCCAAACGCTGCCGCTCAGCGGCTTCGTAATCCGCCTTCTTGCGCTCGAGGTCGAGGCGCGTCAGGCGAATCTGCTCTCGTTCCGCAGGGGAGGCTGCGGCCCGTTCCGCGGCCGCCCAGGCTTTGGCCGCCTCGCCAAACTGGTTCGCGTCGGTGGCTGCCAGCGCCAGCGCCTTCCACAGGTTTGGATTGCGCGGCTCGAGCGCCGCTGCGCGCTTAAGTTCCGTCGCCTTCCGGCCCGGATCGCTCTCGAGCGCAGCCAGACGAATGTGCGGCTCTGCCCACTGGGGATTCAGCTCGACGGCCTTGTCCAGCGCTTCGCGGGTCCCCATCTCAACCCACGCCCGCGGGTTTTTGGAACCCGCCTTCGCTGCTGATTCGAAGTAGGCTTTTGCATCTGCGCGCCCGGCGCGCAGCGCCAGAAATCCGAGCCCTTCCTGCGCCTCCGCGCCGGTCAGGGCCCTATAAGCAGCTTCGGCCTCGGGCGCGCGGCCGGGATTCGCCAGCAGCAGATCGGCAAGCGCCACTCTGCCGTCGTATGCCTCCGCCGCGCGCATAGTGAAATCCCGGGGGCTCAACGCCCTGCCGGATAACGGCGCGCGCTCGAACTTGTTCGCCGCCAGGTATGCATCGATCTGCGGGTTTATCTCGGCTGCGCTCTTCTCGAACGCATTCCGGTACGCGCTGTCGTAATCCGCGCCGTTCTCCAGATTGGAAAGGAACACGCGGACACGGCTGGAGTAGTCCGGGTTCGTGGCCAGAAATGCGATCCGCGCCCAGTCGCGGGTGCGCCCGGCCGGGTCCGGCGGCGCGCCCCAACTCAATTTCGGGCCTTTGATTTCGAGCGTCGACAGGAAGGCGACCAGGCCACGCTCGATCTCGGCCGGCAGGCGGCCGGTATTCGCCTCCAGGAACACGCGCGCACATGCCCCGCGCCACTCTGGCCCGAGATCCTTGGCGCCGGCCGCGACGCTGATCCAAGCATCGCGAGACATGGCCAGGCCGCCCGGAACGGCGTATTGAGCCGCCTGCCGGTCTTTCAAAACAACAATGCGGATCGGAAACGTCGACCCCGGATCCTGTTTTCCGAGCAGATAACCAAACGCATAGCGAAGCTGCTCGGCCTCGTAAGCCTGCTCGCGCGCATCGCGCTCTCCGGAATTTGAGAGGATTTCGAACGGACCGGATCGGAGCCGCACCCAATCATCGGCGTAGGCGAGGCCGCAGAGCGCGACCGCGAACAGCATTCGAAAACCAAACTTCATTCGCCTGCCGATATTGTCGCTGATTTTCAGCGGCCAAAGAAAAAGGCCCACCCGCGCCGTGGTCGAAGACAGCCGCTCAGTCAGCCGTCTGCGCGATCGCGAGTCCGGCTTGCGCGGATCAAGTGCGATACTATGGCGTTTCAGCCCACCAATATCGTTAAATGCCCATTTACCAGGCCGTCATACTAGCGATCATCCAAGGACTGACCGAATTCCTCCCGATCAGCAGCACTGCGCATCTTGCCGTCGCGCACTGGCTTTTCGGCTGGGATTTCCAGAACGTGCCAGCCGACGCAGCCAAGCAGTACGATTTTGCATTCGACGTCGCCTTGCATGCCGGCACATTGCTGGCAGTGATCGTTTACTTCTTCCGCGATTGGGTCCAGATCCTTCTGCAAGGATTCGGCGTGCGGAGCTATATGCCGGACAAACAACTTGCGCAGAACCGCGGTCTGCTTTGGCTTCTGATGCTGGGAACGATTCCGGTGGGTCTTGCGGGACTGGCGTTTGGTAAGCACGCCGAAGACGCCTGGCGCAGTCCGTACGTCATTGCGACGATGTTGATCCTGATCGGCGCGCTGATGTGGCTGGGTGAGCGCTCGGGCGCCCGCACCAAGGATATGTCGCAGATCTCGCCTCTGGACGCGGGCGCGGTTGGAGCCGCCCAGGCGCTCGCAATCGTGCCCGGCACTTCGCGGAGCGGCATCACGATCACGGCTGGACTGTTCCGGGACATGGAGCGCGAGACCGCTGCGCGATTTTCTTTTCTGCTGTCGACGCCCGCGATCGCAGCCGCGGCTGTGAAAGCCGCCCACGACCTGTCCAAGCACTACGGGGGCTTTCCTGCCGAAATGCAAGTGCCGTGCCTGATCGGAGCGGCGGTCAGCGCGATCACCGGCATTCTGGTCATCGCCTTCTTTCTGAACTTTCTGCGGAAACATGGCCTCAGCTTCTTCATTTACTACAGAATTGTTTTTGGCATAATAGTAATGGCTCTGGCTTTGTTCCGCCGAACCGGCGGATGAACATTTTGGGTCCCACCCGGTACGCTCGGCTTAACGAAGCCGCGGCGATCGTGTTTCTGCTCGCCGGGCTCTTCGTTCTGCTGAGCCTGGTTTCCTACAACTATCAAGATCCTTCCTGGAATACGGCGACCGGGGTTGCCCAGGCCCATAATCTGACGGGCCCGATCGGCGCGAAGCTCGCCGATTTCGTTCTGCAATTATTTGGTCTTGCTGCCTACTCCCTGCCAGCGTTCGCTTTGGTACTCGGCTGGAAATGGATCCGCTCATCGCCGATTGAGGCGCCGCTGATTAAAATTACCGGCGCAGCCGCGCTAATCGCATCCATCTGCACTGCCTTTGCGCTGGGGCCGACCTGGCGTCCGGTGGGAGGCGTTATCCCCGCGGGCGGACTCCTCGGGGGCGTCATCGCCGAGTATCTGATTCAGAACCTGAACATCACGGGCGCACTCATTCTCACGGCCGCTTGCGCGATCATTTCGATTTATATTCTGACGACGTTCTCGATGGCCAAGCTCGGGGGCTGGCTGCGCGGACCGCTGGGGTGGTGGGACCACAGGCTCGATCGCTTCCGCGTATGGCGTGCTGAACGTGCGCGCCTCGCTGCGGATAAAGCTCGACAACGGGCCGAAAGGCGCGCCCAGCGTGCGGCGGAAAAACCGGCCGCAAAGCCGCCCGCGCGCGCGCCCAAGTCCGGAGATCCGCCCATTGTCGAAACGCCGCTCGATACGCCGCCATGGGTGTCGCCGGACGAGGTGGAGGATATACCGATCCGCCCGCTCGAGCCCGAGCCGGTTACGCCCGCACCGGTGAGAGCGGCTCCTGAAGCTGCTGCCCCACAAGCGCCATCTTGTCCACCAGCCGCACTCGCGCGGCGGCAGCGTCCAGAATACCGCCTGCCGCCTTCCGATCTGCTCAATGAGCCGCCGGCCCGCAATCCGTATGACAGCCAGGAGCTCAAGGAGATCGCCGCTCGCATCAAGTCCAAGTTCGAAGAGTTCAACGTACGCGGCAACGTAGTGCAGATCAATCCCGGACCCGTCGTTACGACCTTCGAGTTCAAACCCGAGGCGGGCGTTAAATACAGCCGGATCACAACCCTGACCGAGGATCTCTGTCTCGGCTTACAGGCCGAATCGATTTTGATTGAGCGCATACCCGGCAAGCCCACCGTCGGCATCGAAGCGCCGAACTCGCGCCGCGAAGTGATCAGTCTGCGGCAGATCCTCGAATCGGAGGAGTTTCAGAACTCGCATTCGCCGCTCACAATCGCACTCGGTAAAGACATCAGCGGACGGATTAAAGTCGCCGCGCTCGAATCCATGCCGCACCTGCTGATTGCAGGATCCACGGGATCCGGTAAGAGCGTGATGCTCAATTCGCTGATCATGTCGATCCTCTACAAATCGACGCCGGACGAAGTGCGAATGATTCTGGTGGATCCCAAACGCCTGGAACTGGGGCTGTACGAGGGCATTCCACACCTGCTGACGCCGGTCATCACAGATCCCAAAAAGGCGACGAATGCGCTCCGCAACGCCGTGCTCGAAATGGAGCGGCGCCTGAAGCTGCTCGCCGCGCAAGGCGTTCGCAATATCGATCAATACAACCGGAAGGTGAAGCAGCTCCAGCAAGAGCCTCGCAGCCTGTTTGACGAGGAAGACTCCGAATCCGAGGAGCTGCAGACGCTGCCGTACATCCTAATCCTCATCGATGAGCTCGCCGACCTTATGATGCTGGAGCGAGCCAACGTCGAAGAGTCGATCGCGCGGCTGGCGCAGATGGCGCGCGCAGTCGGCATGCATCTGGTGCTCGCCACGCAGCGGCCGAGCGTCGATGTCATCACGGGTCTGATCAAAGCCAACTTCCCATCGCGGATCAGCTTCCGCGTAGCGACCCGCGTTGACTCGCGGACGGTGCTGGATGTGATGGGGGCCGAGCACCTGCTAGGCAAGGGCGATATGCTTTTCCTGCCGCCCGGGTCTTCGCGTCTGATCCGCGTTCACGGAGCATATGTGAGCGAGGCCGAGACGAACCGCGTGGTTGAGTTCTGGAAAGAGCAGGCTGCGCCAGAATATGACACGACGTTCCTGGCCGCGCCGCCGGACGAGAAGGCTGAGGAGGAGACCGACCAGTTCGACGGCGAGCAGGACCCGATGTACCAGGAAGCGGTACGCGTGGTCTGCGAAATCGGCAAGGCGTCGACTTCGACCCTGCAACGGCGTCTGCGGCTCGGATACGGCCGCGCGGCGCGCATCCTCGATATGATGCAGCGGGAAGGGATTATCGGCCCGCCGGACGGAAGCCGGCCGCGCGATGTCCTCAAACGGCCGGACTGGCTCGAAGAGATAGAGAATTCGCTACGATAGGCAGTAGCCGGTTGTTGAAGGGCTCGTTGTCCGAAAGTCGTTGTTGAAAAAAAATGATCAAAATTGCGGCGCTTTTATTAGCGGGATTTTCGGCGTTTGCGGTCACAATTCCGCGCCGGGCAGGCGAGGTTGCAATTGCGGTCCCAGGCAAGGGCCAGGAGCTGTTGAGCAATTACCGCGGCAAGGTGGTGGTGCTCGCGTTCATCCTGGTCACCTGACCACACTGTCAGAAAACCACTCAGGTCCTGAGTGGCATTCAGAACGATTACCGAATGCGGGGCGTGCAGGTGCTCGAGGCGGCATTCAATACGAACGCAAACGAGCTGAATGAGTTCATCAGAACCTACAAGCCGGCGTTTCCTGTGGGGTTGATTGATCCGCAGTTCGTCGTCAACTACTCGCAGATTACGCCGGATATGCGGCCCACGACGCCGGTCATATTTTTCATCGACCGCGCGGGAATGATCCGCTCGCAATACTTCGGAACCGATCCATTTCTGAATCCGGAGACAGCGATTGATCAGCATGTGCGCGCGGAGCTGGACTATCTGCTAAACGAGCGGACGCCTGCGGCGCGCGGCGGCCCGACGAAGAAGAGATAGCGCTAGGGCAGAGGCGCGACTTCAGGCCATCCGTCGTTCCACACGATTGTCGATATCTGAAGAACGGGCCGGCCGCTTGCTGCCTCATAGGCATGGAAGACCAGATAATCGGACCGCCGGTCGTGCAGGACGGCTTCATGTCCGGCGCCGCGCCACTTTGCGGTCGCTGCGGACTCGACTGGCGTGCCGCCGCCTTCGGTCATCGGCCGGCCGGCCCTATCGAGGTACGGTCCGGTAATCTTCTTGGCGCGCCCGACGACGACGTTGTAGTCGCTCCGGGCGCCGCGGCAGCAGAAATCAAACGAGACGAACAGATACCAGTAGCGGCCGCGCCGGATGATGAACGGCGCTTCGATGGCGCGCCGGCTTGCCGGCGGGCGGGTCGCGAGCGAGTAGAGCGTTGTGTCTGTTGAGGACAGCTTGCCGGTCTCCGGATCGATGCGGCGCATCTTGATGCCGCCCCAAAAACTGCCCCAATCCAGCCAGATGCTGTGCGCATTTCCGATCACCAGGTTGGGATCGATCGCGTTCCAATCATCCTGGCCCTGGCGCGACCGCACGACCATGCCTTGATCAACCCATTTGTAATCGGGATCCGCCGGGTTGAGCGTGCGATTGGTCGCGAGTCCGATGGCGGAGTCGTTCTTGCCGAACGTCGACACGGCGTAATAGAGGTGATAGCGGCCGTGGAAGAATGCGATGTCCGGCGCCCAGGCGTCGCGCGCTCCTGGAATTTCCTTCACAGCCCAGTCCGGCAGCTTGTCAAACACAGCGCCAGACAGGGTCCAATGATGAAGGTCCTGTGACGTACGGATCGGAATAATTCCGCCTCCCGGAATCCTGCCCGTAGAGAACAGGTAATAGGCGTCGCCCTGTCGGATAATCGCCGGATCGTGCACGCGCCCAATATCGCCCGAGAGCGTGAGCAGTTCCGGCGTGCGTCCGAGGGCGGCCGCGCACAGAGCAGCGGCAACAACAGCGACGCGGGCGCCCATCACAGGCCCGGCCGGAAGGCGGCGACATCCATCAATTCGCGGATATTGCGCTCGATCTCGGCGGGCGGGATGCTGAACAACATGGACATCTTGCGCGCGTGGGCGATGATTTCAGGACTGAGCGGCATGCCCTTGCGCGGGGTCGAGACGCCCCACAGCTTCATCAACGAGATCTCATCAATACCGCGCTGGTTGCCGGGCGCGCCGAGGCCGCCCAGTGTCCGCGATTTTTCGTACCCGGCGCCGTGGGAAGTATTGACTTCGCGCGGAAGAAGAACCAGGCGGATGTATGGCAGCGCGAGCCGCCGCGCGCGGGCGCGATTGTACAGATGATCGACATGATATGCGCCGGGCAGCGCCTGGATGCTCATACCATAGTAATTCTGCAAAAAAGTCACGTAGTCGGCGCGATAGTCGTCATTATCAGCGTGGACCCACAGGAACTTGTAGTTCAGGCTCGGGCAGATCTGGACGAACGCGCGCCCGCGCCTCGCGCCGGACAGCTCATCGACGCGCACGGGATGTCGCGTGCGCAGCATAGATGGCGTGCGTATCAGCACCTCGAAATCCGGCACTGCGGAATACGGCGGCACCCGCACGCGCGCGCCCCCCTGCTCGAACAGGTACTCGGTCATGAGCGCTTCTCGCTCGCGGGCCATGACATCTGCGAGAGTCATTTGAACCTCATATCTCGTACCGCGCGAGCGGTTCGGGCAGGCTCACGTCCGTGTTCTCGGCGCGGGACATGGCCGTCAGGATTCTCGCCGGATCGCGGCGCAGCCCGCGCTGTACGTGGACCAGCGCCAGGCGGCTTATGGCCTGCTGATCAGCCATGGCGATCAGACCATCAATGTCGGCGTGAACATGCGACGCTTCGAACCAGTACGCTTCGTGAACGACCAGGTCTGCGGACTTAAACAACGCCATACTCTCTTTAGTGAACATTCCGTCGCCGCTGTAACAGAAGGTCCCGCCGCTACGGATCCGAACCGCGTAATTGGCGACTGAGTGTTCTGTCGGGGCGAAATCGAATCTCGATCCGAAGAGCTCGATCGTTCGGCCCGGCTCGGCGGAGCGGTAATCAATGTCGTATTGAAAGCGAGCCGCAAGCTGCCGATAGCCTGCCTCCATCAAGCCGCGGATCGGCTCGAGCAGCGCGGTCTGGCTCAGGATTGCCAGACGCTTGGTCCGGCCGTCTTCCCAAAAACGGCTCAGCAGCGCCGGCAGTCCAAAGTAATGATCGGCGTGACCGTGACTGATATATACGGCGTCGATCTCGTTCGGATCGGCCAGATGACGCCATACCTGGGGCGGGACGCTATAGCCGCAGTCCAGCAGAAACGTGGCTTCCTCTGAGCGAACTAGCACGGAGGTGTTGGGGTAGCGCTCGTCGAACGCCTCGCCACAGCCGAGAACAGTAATCTCCATGGTCAGATCTGAAACTTGATTCCCTGTGCGAGCGGCAAGTCGCTGGACCAGTTAATGGTGACGGTCTGGCGGCGCATATAGGATTTCCAGGCGTCGCTTCCCGATTCCCGTCCTCCGCCGGTGTCTTTCTCGCCGCCGAATGCGCCTCCAATTTCGGCGCCGCTCGTGCCGAGGTTGATGTTAGCGATGCCGCAATCGCTCCCGCGCGCGGACAGGAACGTTTCCGCCGACAGGACATTCGTTGTAAACATGGCCGACGAAAGGCCCTGCGGCACGGCGTTGTGCCACGCCAGCGCCTCTTCGAGATCCTCGAATTCGATGAGATGCAGGATGGGCGCGAATATCTCCTCTTTAAGAACGGGCATGGCTGGCTGAGCCTTCACCAGCGCCGGCTGCACATAGCAGCCGCCCGGCAGATCGAGCGTGCGGCCGCCGAATAAGACTTCCCCGCCCTGCTCGCGGATGGTCTCGAGGCCGCGCATCATCTGATCGACGGCGTGGCGATCAATGAGGGGCCCCATGACAGTGGCGGGGTCGAGCGGGTTTCCGATTTTCACCTGGCCGTACGCGCGCATGAGCTGTCCGGTGATGCACGGGGCGATTCCCCGCTGGAGGAAGACGCGGCGCGTGGTGGTACAGCGCTGCCCGGCCGTACCGATGGCGCCGAACAGGACGGCGCGCGCGACGAGATCGGCGTTGGCATCGTCCATGACGATAATGCCGTTGTTCCCGCCGAGCTCGAGCAGAGTTCGGCCCAGGCGACGGCCGACGGTTTGGGCGACGTGACGGCCGACGGCGCAGGATCCCGTGCAACTGATCAGCGGGATGCGGCGGTCATTGAGCATGCGTTCGCCTACCGTTTCGTCGGCGCCGATCACCAGGTTCAGCACGCCCTTCCAGCCATGCCGTTCGAGCACGCGGTTGCAGATCTTCTGAACGGCGATGGCGCAGAGCGGCGTTTTTCGCGATGGTTTCCAGACGACGCAATCGCCGCACACCATGGCGATTAAAGCGTTCCACGACCAGACCGCCACCGGGAAGTTGAACGCGGTGATGACGCCGGCGACGCCGAGCGGATGCCATTGCTCATACATGCGGTGCAGCGGCCGCTCGCTCTGCATCGTCAGCCCGTATAATTGCCGCGACAGGCCGACCGCGAAGTCTGCGATATCGATCATTTCCTGCACTTCGCCGAGCCCTTCCGCGAGGATCTTGCCCATTTCAAGCGTGACCAGGGCGCCGAGATCCGGTTTGGCTTTGCGGAGCTCATCGCCGATCTCGCGCACGATCTGGCCGCGCTTGGGCGCGGGAAACATGCGCCACTTCTCGAAGCTCTGGACCGCGTTCCAGACAACCTCGTCGTAATCCTGCTCGTCGGCCATGCGGACGCGGCCCAGCTCGCTGCCGTCGATGGGGCTGATGGAGATGAGCTCTTCGCCGCCGGCGTCGATCCACTCGCCCCAGCACGCGCCAGAGTTGAAAGGCTCGATGCCCAGCCGGTCGAGGATGGTGCGCGCCGGGGTCAATTGCTCTGCGCCAGCCATGAAAATCCCTCCGGTCCCGTGGCGAAGCGGCGGCCAGCCGCATTCGCCATGCGTTGAATCGCCCCGACGATCCTGGCCTGAAACCCTGGCGACAGCCAGTCGTCGTGGTGATGCCCTGCGGCGATCCGCCTGGCGGCGTCGCGGGTCGTGGCGCCGCGGCGCTTGACGGCGCGGATGTGCAGCGGATCGCCGATGAGGTCACGGTCGGTGGCTTCGACGGCAGCGCGAACCATGATGTCGAGGTCCGCGGGGAGCAGCGGAGCAAGCGTCGCGTACGTTTCGATGCCGCGCCGGCGCAGGCGCGCGATAGCATCCAGCCGCTCGTCGAAGCTCGCGCAGTGGGGTTCGTAGAGTCTGCGAATGTCCTCGCGGTTGGTGGTGAGCGAGAAGCTGACGCGGACCGTGCAGCGCGCTGCGAGGCCGGCGATGCGGTCCAGATCGCGCAGGATCAGGGGCGAGCGCGTCTGCAACGTGAATACGCGGGGCGGCCGCTCGATCAGCGCATCGAGCACGCGCGGCATCATTTGTTCGGATTCTTCGGCGGGCTGGTAGGGATCCACCAGGGGCGAGCAATAAATGATCTGATCCGCACGCAGCTCGCGAGCGAGCAATTCGGGAGCGTTCGATTTGAACGTCGTGAACTGGCCCCAGCGCTTGCAGTCGTCCGGCCTCAGGCCGCCGTAGATGCCCATGGTGGGCACGTAGCAGTAGGCGCAACCGAAGGTGCAATTTCGGGCGGGAGTCAGGGAGTGAGTAAAGCCCGCTTCCCGGATGAAGCCGGAGGACGGCGTGAGAATGCTGCGCGCCTCCGATTGAAAAACGTGGAAGCGCATGCTCACAAATTCCATTCTAATGGACTGTCGCTATGAGTTTGGCCCGCGGCGGTGGGCGACCGCCGCGCAGGATGGCATCCTGCCCCACAACACGAGACTGGCGCTCATCAGCTCACGCTTTCGGCGCTGTAGCGCGCGATGAGGCCAGTTCGCACCGCGCGCCGGTAAACGCTGGTAAAGAGCCAACAGGCGACCCCGATGTAACCGGCCGCGAGGGCGGCGCTGAGCCACAACGCCGTGATCGAAACCGCGCCGCCGTGAACGACGCCTCGCAGTCCCTCGAACACGTAGCTGGGCGGCAGCGCGCGGGAAACGTATTGCATCCAGCGTGGAAGGGTCGAAACAGGATAGAACACGCCGGCAAATGGAGAAATGAGCGCGGGAATTGGCCAGATAAACCACTCGGCCGCGGGACCAAGTCGCAGCACAATGGCTGCGCTGCAGATTCCCAGCGCTATGCCGAACAGGAACAGCACCAGGAGGAATGGCGCGAACAGAACGCCATAGGAAAGTAGGGAAAGCCCGAAGATGGCCGATGCCAGTACGAGCATCACGACCAGTCCCACCGCGCTGGTGGCGATGCTCGACAGCACGAGGCCGCCAAGGTACTCAGCAATGAGCAGCGGCGACGCGAAAATATTCAAAAAATTCCGAGACCAGACGTCCTCAAAGAAGGCAATGGTCACGCCCTGCATGACGCGGACCAGGAAATCCCACAGCAGCACGGCGCCAAGCAGGGTGGGGAGGAAGTTCACGCCGGAGGCGGCAACGCTGTTCAGGTATCTCGTGATGAATCCCCACAGAATGATGTCGATCGTGACCCAGGCGAACAGCGGTATGAAACGCGCGGGACTGCTGCGAAGCAGATAAAACTGGCGCAGCACGATGGCGGCAATGCGGCGGATTCGCATCAGGCGCGCTCCAGCGTTAGCGGCTCCCGCGCAACGGCGACGAAGAGGTCCTCCAGGGTATTCTTGTTGTGTTCGCGAGGCAAGGTCTTCGGATTTCCCTCAAGCAGAATCTGGCCGTGTGAAAGGAACAGCACGCGGTCGCAAATCTCCTCTACCTCGTACATGTTGTGCGAGGTCCACAGAATGCCGCATTCGTGGCAGGCGACCAGATCGCGGATGCCTGCGCGAATATCACGCGCTGTAGCCGGATCCAGCGACGCCGTAGGCTCATCGAGCAGCAGCGCCCGGGGGCGGTTGAGCATCGCCTTGGCGAGGCACACGCGAGTTTGTTCGCCCGAAGACAGTACGCCGCACTTCGTGTCCCGGAAGCGGGCGAGGTCGAACTGTTCGAGCAGGCTCTCGATACGTGACGCCAGATCCTTGACACAGTAGAGAAGGCCGAAGACGCGCAGGTTCTGATAGACAGTCAGATTGCCGGGAAGCGGCGCGTACACCGCCGCGAAATTGGCGCGCGCAAGCGCGCGCGACCGATGGGCGGAGATATCGATGCCGTCAATGGCGATTGCGCCGGATGTGGGCTCGAGCACGCCGAGAATCATGTTGATGGTCGTTGTCTTCCCCGCCCCATTCGGGCCAAGCAGACCGACGATCTCGCTGCGATGCACCTCAAAAGAGACGCCGTTGACCGCAGCGAAGTCGCCGTACTGTTTTCGGAGACTCGAAACGGAGAGGACGGGGCGCATGGACTGTCTTTACTTTCCAGTGTGACAAAGGATGCCAGTCCTGATTCTGGCATACCGAAGGCAAGCGGCAGAAAACACAACACTTGCGAACGGCGCATGCCGCGCGGGCGCCGCCTTTCTCTGCCCTTGCGCTCAGGCATAGGGTCTCGGGTTTGAACCGTACTAGCCTTCCAGACCCTTTCGCCGTAGAGGATTTGATCCGAATACTGAGACGTGCGCTCTCGGTAAAGTCCGACATTTCGTTGCCATGGAGGCGCTAATGAATCGTTTTGTCGCCATCACGACAGAGCACCGGATAGAAAAATGCGGCGATGTGCTGGCTCCGCCCGTTCTGATCTCGACGCGCCGGATCCTGATCTGCGGCGCTGCTGTTTTCGGCTGGACCAGAACACGCCCGGCGCCGGGATTTCTCGCGACGAGCGTGGGATATGCTCAGGCGCGCAGCGTGGAGAATGCTGAGGCGCGGGAACGGGCGTTAGCCTGGAGCGTCAACCCGAAAGCAGCCCGGTGATGCATACCAGCCGGCGGATCTCCCCCCAGGGCGGACTCTACCAGCAAGCGATCTTCTCGAGTGCGCTCTATTCGGTCGCGGTCTTCGGCCCGCTCGCCGCCAGCTTGGTGATGTTGCCGGTGTACACGCGCTATCTCAGCCCGGCCGATTACGGCATTGTCGAGCTGCTGGACGTCGCTCGAAACATTTTTTCCTTACTTGTAGCCGGTCGCTTCGCAGAGTCGCTGTTCTATTTTTACGGCAGGGCGTCATCGCAGAAGGACCGCCGCGACTGTATCGCGACCCTGTTTTGGGGCGCCATCGCGGTGGGCCTCGTCAGCATGGTCGCAGGCTTGTTGCTGTCGCCCCTATTGGCCGTGCTGGTGTTCCGCGATAGCGCATTCACAAGCCACTTCCGCCTCATCTTCGCTGCCTTTGGCTTGTCATTCCCGATCGAAGCTCTGCTGGCGATATTCCGGGCCGAGCAGAAGCACCGGGCATATCTTTCGCTTTCAATTGGCCGCGTTGCCGCCTCGATGACGATGACCTACAGCTTCGTCGTGGTATTACAGGCGCGCGTTGATGGCCTGCTGTGGAGCGGAGTGGCGTCGAACGCTATCCTCGCGGTCCCGCTGGCTGCATTCTACCTGGCGAGCCGTCAAGGGGCGTTCTCACTGGCGCTTTTTCGACAAATGCTGGCCTTTTCATTCCCGCTCGGCGTGAGCGGCATCGCATTGCTGATTATTCATTCGGGCGATCGCTTTTTCCTAGAGCGCTGCGCGAACCTGAACGATGTGGGGATATACGCCCTCGCCTATAAGCTGGGCATGCTGGTCAGCTATGTACAAGCCTCGTTCGGCGCCTACTGGACGGCTAATATGTTTACGGCCCTAAAAACACCCGAGGCGCGGACCGTTTTTGGACGGATGAATACATACCAGATGCTGGCGGTGACTTACGCAGGCCTCGGCGTGATAGCATTCAGCTCGCCCTTTCTGCACCTGGCCGCGCGCCCGCAATTTACTGCATGCCTGCCGTACGTCGCCCTGATTACCGTCGCGTATGTGGTCCGTGCGCAGGGCGACTATTTGCGTCTCTCGCTCTGGCTGGACAAGCGCGTCGCCGCCGACGCCTTGTTGAACTGGACAGGCGCATTGTTCTGCGCGGCAGCTTACGCCGTGCTCATTCCGAGATGGAAGCTCTGGGGGGCGGCCGCGGCAACGCTGCTGACGTTCTGCGTGGTGTTGGCGATCGCATTTCGAATAGCGCAGCGAGCGCGCGCCTTTAAATTGGAATACAAGCGGCTCTTCACGCTGGTGGGCTGGGCGATGCTGTTATCGGGCGTTGCCGTGTCAGCCCAAAATGCGCCGCTGGCGATTACGCTCCCCCTGGCGATCGCGGCGGCGGTAAGCTATCCAATACTCCTTTCGTGCTCGGGGTTCTGGACGCCGGCCGAGCGGTTGGCGTTATCGGGGCTATTTCGCTCGGTCCTGCGCGCGTGTTTGGGGGCGCAGCGATCCGTCCTTCCTGCAGTCTGCTCGAGGCAGCAACGCATCTGTCCCCGCGAGGCGATTTCGCCCAGCTCTGACGGGGCTTGCTGACCAAGCCGGGGCAGCCGCAACACGCCAGGGCAGCCAGACGCTCCGCATAGGTATGCGCGGGGCGGGACGTTCTCGAGCAATCCCGGGCTTTGACGGCGTTCCGCCGCCTTAAGCGGTATGTGCTAAACTTTTTCCCAAACTTGCTTCACCGCGGTCCCGCCTCGCTGCGGACCGCAGCTCGCTCAGTCGGGAGTCGCACAAGGAGAAACATATGGCGAAGGCTCGTATTCGACGAGCAGGATCGGGTCTTTTCCTGCTCGCAATGTTTTGTTCCTGCCGCTGGTTGCTCGCGCAATCCACGGGTTCCATAGCGGGATCCGTGGCCGATCCCACAGGCGCCGTCGTTGCCGGGGCCAAAATTGTGGTCCATAACGAACAGACCGGGGAGGAGCGCATCACCCAGACGGATTCCGCTGGCGCGTATCTCGCCGCTTCACTGCCTTTGGGCGTCTATCGCGTGACGGCGTCCGCGCCTGGAATGCAGGCGATCACGGCCACCGGCATCGTTTTAGAAGTCGGGAGCACGGTCCGGCAGAATTTCACGCTCAAAGTGGCAGCAACCAGCGAAACCATTGAGATTCACGCCGCGCCGCCGGTGGTTGAAACCGGATCGGTAGCCATCAGCACCGTGATCAATCAACGCACAGTTCAGGAGATCCCGCTGAACGGCCGGCATTTCGTCGATCTCGGGTTGCTGATTCCGGGCTCGGTCACGCCGCCGCAGAACGGCTTCCTCACGGCGCCACTGCGCGGCCAGGGATCGTTTTCCTTCAACACCGCCGGAAATCGCGAAGATACCGTCAATTTCATGATCAACGGCATCAATTTGAACGACCCGGCGCAGAACCAGATCACGTTCCAGCCATCGATCAACACGGTGTCGGAGTTCAAGGTCGACAACGCCACATACAATCCTGAGTACGGGCGCAATTCCGGCGCCATCGTGAATATCGCAACGCGGTCCGGCGCCAATGAGCTTCATGGCGAAGCATTCGAATTTCTGCGCAACAGCGCGCTAGACGCCCGAAATTACTTCAACAAAAAGCCGGCGTTGCAATCGCCGTTCCGACGCAACCAGTTCGGCGCCGCTCTCGGCGGACCGATCCGGAAAGACCGCACCTTCTTTTTCTTCAGCTGGGAGGCGCTGCGACAGCGCCAAGGACTGACCATCAACCAGACTGTCTTCTCCGACGCGCAGCGGGCTCAGGCGGCGGCCATCGGCAACCCGACAGTGGTCAAGCTGCTGCCTTTAATTCCCAAAGCCAATTTCGGAAGCACGCTGTTTGTCGGCTCGGCCACGGCGCCGGTGAACATCGATCAGGGCACGGCCAATATCAGCCACAACTTCGGCCCGAATGACCGTATTAACGGCTATCTGGCGATCCAGCACGATCTCCGCCAGGAGCCGACCTTGCAGGGCAATAATATTCCCGGCTGGGGCGATACGCGCGAATCGCGGCGTCAGATCCTAACGTTAAACGAGACACACGTGTTCTCACCCAATGTCGTCAACGAAGCCCGTTTGGGCTACAACCGCATCCACATCGTTTTCGCTCCTAACGCCGCTCTGAATCCCGCTGATTTCGACATGAACATCGGCGTCTCCGGCAAACTTGCGTTGCCGCAGATCACGATCAACGATATTGGTTTGAATTTCGGCGGTCCCGCCAACTTTCCGCAGGGCCGCGGCGATTATACGGCGGTCCTGTCAGATACGCTGAGCTGGATCAAGGGAGCGCATTCGGTGAAATACGGCGCGGAGATCCGGCGCATCAATAACAACAACTTCACCGCCACAGCAGGCACAATGAATTTCGCCACCGTGACCGATTTCTTTAACGGCACAGCGAACTCTTTCACAGCCAATCCGACTACGCTGCCCAGCCGCATCTTCGCGACCTCGGTGGGAGCGTTCGTGCAGGACAGTTGGAAGGCCACTCGGTCGCTCACGCTCAATCTCGGATTGCGGTATGAGTGGAACGGGACGCCGGTCGAAGCCATGAACCGGTTTGTCGTGTTTGATCCATCCACCGACTCGCTGGTGCGCACCGGTTCAGGAGCCTTGGACAAAGCCTATCAGCAGAGCGCGCTGAACTTCCAACCGCGGGTCGGCTTCGCTTACGATCTCTTCCACAACAGCAAGACGATTCTGCGGGGGGCGTACGCCATCCAGACGGATCAGCCCGTTTTCAACCTCGTGAGCCCGCTCGCGTCCAACCCGCCGTTTTCGAACCCGGTGTCGTACACGGGCGCGGTGACGTTCGCAAATGCCTTTGCGGTGGCCCAGGCGGCTGGTTCCTTGTCGCCGGCGTCGGTCGCGCATGATTTCCGGAACGCGTACGTGCAGTCCTGGAATTTCAACATACAGCAGGAGTTGCCCGGCGACATCGGATTCATGATTGGCTACTTCAGCAATAAAGGTACGGCGCTTCGGATCAATCAAAACATCAATCAGCCGCTTCCCGGAACCTCCGTGCGCCCCTACCCGGCGCTGTCGACATCCAGCCCGATCTCACCCGGCGCGGCTCTCGGCAACGTCAATGTCGCCGAAAGCGTCGGCAATTCGTCCTACAATGCGTTGTGGGTAACCGCCACCAAGCGGTTCTCGCACGACATTCAGTTTCAGAGCTCGTATACCTGGTCGAAATCGATCGACTATAATTCGCTGAGTTCGGCCGGGGTGAATCCCACCGTGCAGGACAGCTACAATTTGCGAAACGATCGGGGCCTTTCGGACTTCGACGCGCGTCATCGTTTCGTCTTCAGCGGCATTTACGATCTGCCGTTCCAGGGAAACCGCTTGGTCGATGGGTGGGAGCTGGCGGGCATTCTCCAGCTGCAAACGGGAAATCCCGTCACCATCGTTACGAGTAACACCACCTACAACGGCAATCCGAACCGGACCATGCGTCCCGATATCGTTGGGCCTGTGCAGACCGGCAAGACGCCGGCCGCCGACGGGAATGTGCAATGGTTCCCGTCGGCAGCGTGCACCGGCGCGGCGACTCCCGGCTGTATTTTTCTCGTGCCCAACCCCACCCGGTTTGGCAATCTCGGCAGAAACGTGATCATTGGGCCGGGCTTTCAGAATCTCGACCTGTCTTTGATCAAGACGACCAAAATGAGCGAGCGCATGCGAATTCAGTTCCGCGCGGACACATTCAATCTGTTCAACCATCCGAACTTCGGGCAGCCCAACCGCGTGGTCAGCACCGCCGCTGGAAACACCTTCGGCGAAATTACCAGTACGCGCACCCCGGTTGGAGATTCCGGCTCGTCGCGGCAGATTCAACTGGCGCTGAAGTTTATTTTTTAGCGGAGACAGTTCACTTCCATGTTCGGAGCTGATGGCTGGCGGTTAGCTATTATTTCGCAATTGTGAAATAAAAAGTCGAACCGGCGCCCGGCTCCGACTCGACCCAAATCTGGCCGCCGTGGCGTTCGACGATCTTCTTACAGATCGCCAGACCCATGCCGGTGCCCGGGTACTCGCGGCCGTGAAG
>Ga0070740_10002402_pt1 | contig 22104 bp, 18 predicted proteins | sample Coa_R2_FD_67286 | JGI IMG/M metagenome (GOLD analysis project Ga0070740, IMG submission 67286) | Surface soil microbial communities from Centralia Pennsylvania, which are recovering from an underground coalmine fire - Coalmine... | ecosystem: Environmental > Terrestrial > Soil > Unclassified ...
GTGTGGGGACATCATCGTTCCCCCGGCGGCCCTGGAGATTTCGTGGACGCCCGCCGTATCCGCGCAGCTATCACGGTGTGCAGGGATCAGGGTCCCTGCGTCGCACAGTTGTTGCGCAATGTGATAAAGTTGGCCGGGATGGTGCCGGCTCGCCCGAGCACCGGATGCCAGAAAGGGACAACCTTCAGATCCTATGACGCTGCCGCTCGCCGTCCAGGCCGCCTTGCTATTCGCTGCAGCGCTGGCCGGCGGGGCCATGAACTCCGTGGCGGGTGGCGGCAGCTTCCTGGTCTTTCCAGCCCTGGTCATGACCGGCGTCGCCCCGATTAACGCCAACGCCACCACTACAGTGGCGCTCTGGCCCGGCTCCATTGCCAGCGTCGGCGCCTATCGCTCCGAGCTCAGCCGGGCGCGCCATGCCCGCCTGTTCAGCCTCATCAGCCTCGCCGGGGGCGTGGCTGGCGCCGTGCTGCTGCTGCATACGCCGTCGGCGACCTTTTCGCGACTGATTCCCTTCCTGTTGCTGCTGGCCACGCTGCTCTTCGCCTTTAGCGGCCGGATCACAACCTGGCTGCGGGCCGTGCGCGGCAAAGACGGCGCATCTCCCCATCAGTCGCTGCTCGTTATCGCGGCGCTGCAGTTCATCATCTCCGTCTATGGCGGATTCTTCGGCGCCGGCATCGGCATCCTGATGCTGGCCATGCTTGGCCTGATGGGCATGGAGAACATCCACGAGATGAATGCGCTCAAGACGCTGCTGGCGAGTTGCATCAACGGGATCGCCGTGGTCACCTTCGTGGTGGCGCAGGCGGTGGTGTGGCCGCAGGCGATCCTCATGCTCATAGGTTCCGTGGCCGGCGGGTACGGCGGCGCCAGGCTGGCGCTGCGCGTCGAGCCGCGCCTGGTGCGACGTTTGATCATCGCCATCGGCTTGATCATGACGGCCTACTTCTTCGCTCGGCTAGTCTAGTTCGGTTCGCGATGCGGAATCCCCTTATACTGAGCTATCAGCCGCTGGTAGGGTTCAATCGGAAGGGAGCAAAGATGATCAACGCGCGACGTCTACGCGGCCTGGCAACGCTGAGCTTGCTGGCATCCCTGGCACCGTCGTCTCTGCTGGCCTCCCCAACCCATGATGCAGCCGCCCGGGCGGGAGGTGCGGGTTTGCGCTACACCAGCGCCACCTACGGCTATTCCCTGCTCATCCCTCCCGGCTGGGTGCGCGTTCCCCATGTGCGCTGGACACCGCGGGGACCGGCTGCGGATCTCACCATCATGCCACCGGATCACCAGGCGGCCCTGGGGGTCATCGTCGTGCCCACGGGCAACGCGACCTATTCCGCCACGGACCTGCAGAACGTGGCCCTGCGCCTGATCTCCCAGGAAAGTCCCCTGCCGACCGTCAGCACCCTGGAAGGCTACGCGCGCATCTCTCAGGAGGTGATCAGGAAACTGGTGGTCAACCATACCGCCTACCAGTCGGTCACCACGGATTTGACCTACGGCGGGCATATGGTCTGCTACGCCCGGATGAGCGTGGCCGTCACGCAGCAACATCGCCGCCTGTACGTCGTAGCGGCCCTTGTCTATGAATCCATAGCCGGCTTGCCACCCGGCGGATCGGCTCCTACCGATACGCCCACGCCGGACGGCTTTGCCGTGGGGCCGGGAGGCGCGCGTCCCGAAGCCATGGCCACCGCGGTCGCCGCCGGCCTGTTGATGGCCCACGACCGCTATGCAACCGGTGAGCGGCCATACGACGCGCCGGCACCATTGCCCACGGATCGCGAACGCGGCAACCTCTGCCGCACACGGGACGACGCGGGCCTGGTTTTCCTCGACAAGAACTGCGCGGCCACCAGATACTCCAACGCCATGTTGCAGGCCTTTTCGAGCATGAGCATCGCGGCGCGGGCGGCCGCCGATCCCAGGCCGGCCCCCGTGATCGGGGCGGATGGCTTCGCCACCTACACCAACGCCGCCCAGGGTGTCACCGTGCGCTACCCGGCACAGTGGACGCCTGTCTCGGTGCCGGGCGCGCTGGGGGCAGTGCAATCGCCCGATCAGACTGCCCTGGTCCTGCTAGTGGTGCAGCCCACAAACACATCGCCGTCCGAGGCGGACCTCCAGACCATCGCCGACCAGCAAATCGCGCAGGTCGGAACGGTGGTCCTGCAGCCGGTTCACAAGTCTATCACCATGAACGGCGTGCCGGCGGTGATCGCCCTGGCCAGCAGTGTGGGCATCAACACGGGCGGCATGGTGGGCAGCGCACAGGTGAGCGTGTTGGTGACGGCCTATCACCATCGCCTCTACCTGACGCGCGCGGCGACGCTGTTGGTGCACAGCGGGATAGGGGATCAGACGCCGGTCATCTATCCGTATTTCAGTCCCTTCACGGTCCTGGCCCGCCGCGCCGTGTTCGACTTCGAGCCGGTCACAGGCGCGCTATTCACGCATAGCTTCGATCTCGGCCTGGCCTTCGATACGGCCCTCAGCATGGCCGTCGATCCGCACGTGCCCACGGCTAATACTGGCGCAGGCGGCCAGTCCCTCGTTCCCGTGCCCCGGTGACGCGGCAAGCATCTTGCAGCTTACCTGCCGGAGGATCGAGTCGGTGGCCCTCGACAACGAGATGCCGGGAGTTCGCGGCATTGCGGGGGCCATGGCACCTGGAGATTGCCCCTGGTAGGCGCGTCGATGCGTGAGACCCTTGCCGGCCCAAGGCCGGGCCCGTGGCTATCCTTATCGCTGCTCCGCGACCGCGCCGCGCTGTCGCCGGCCGTACCTGCGCTCATGCTCGCGGCGCTCGCACTCCGCCTGGTCTTGCTACCGCTCGACGACGGCAACGACTTCCGAGCCTTCGCCACGCTCGCCAGGGCGACTCTGCATGGCCAGGATGTCTACGGCATGTCGTACAGTTACCTCCGCACTCATCTGCACTCCCTGTCCTGGACCTACTTCCCCCTCTGCCTGCATATCTTCACGGCCCTGAGCTACCTGGCCCAGCAGACGGGCTGGTCGTTCTACCTGCTGGGGAAACTGCCCATGGTTGTCGCGGACCTGGCTATCGGCTGGCTGCTGTTCGCGGCACTGCGCCGCCGTGGCCACTCCGAGCGCGTGGCGCTGCTCGGCATGTGCCTCTATCTCTTCAACCCGCTGGTGCTGTATAACGGCGCCTTCTACGGCCGTTTCGATACCATTGCGCTGGCCTTCCTCCTGCTCGCCATGGAGTACTATGACACGCGGCTCTTCGCGCCGGCCTACGCGCTGGCTATCGCCGCCAAGACCTTCCCCATCTTTCTGCTGCCGTTGCTCGCGTTGGGGCGCGATCGGCAGAGGCCGAGCCGGCTCGCCCTGGCCGGCCTGTTGGTACTCCTGCTGTCGCTGCCCTATATCGTGACCGATCCCCAGGGCCTCTTCTCGCGCGTTGTAGCCAACAACGTCCACCCCATCGTGTACTTGCAGCTAGGCCGCATCTCCTGGTATGCGCTCCTGTACGCCAATCACTGGATGACCATGAATCAGATCATGCTGCTGGCGCGCTTCACCTCCGTCCTGTACGCGGCGGCCTTGCTGGCCTTCCTGCGCAAGCCGCTCTACATCAAGGCGGTCGCCTGCTTCATGCTGTTTGTGCTGCTGAACCGCACCGTCTACGAGCAGTATTTGCTGTGGCCGCTGCCGTTCCTGATCGTCGTGGGGCTGCACGGCCGCAGCCGCGCCGCGCTGGCCATGTTAGCGCTATATACCATCGCGGGCGTCCTGGAGAACGAAAACACCTGGCCCACGCAGTATCACATCCACTATCACCTGGTGCCCACGCCGTGGTTCCCGCTCAGCATCGCGCTCGCCCTCACCACGGCGCTCTACCTTGGATATCTGTGGTTCAAGGGCGGGCCGGACGCCTGGGGCGCCGCCGGCCGCGTCACGCGATCAGAGCAGGCATAACCAACCCGGGATAAAAGGCCACAACGGCAGAGTGCGCCTGCTATAATAGAACATACGTTCAATGAGTGTGACATCCTCGCCGCTCACCATCGATGGGAGGTTCGACAGCATGGCAAGCAGTGCCCCTCGTTTCAATCCCGCCGCCCACCGGCCAAAGACCCAGCGCCTGCGCCTCGGACTGCGCGGCGCCGCGGGCGCCCGCAAGAGCACCTTTGCCGCCAGCCTGGCCGACGCCGGGCTCGGGCGGCTCTGTTTCTTCGATACGGAGCTCAAATCCTGCCACCTGCCCGGCTCGGATGGCTCGCGCTTCGACGCCTTCGAGCTGGCCGACCCCGACGAGCTGGAGTCGGCCATCGCCTGGGCGCTGCAGGATCCCGAGGGGCGCGCCCAGCAGTATGGCTGCTATGCCCTCGACTCCTGGAACGGATGGTTCGGCCCCACCTATGCCGCCTTCCTGCAGGCGAAGCGGGAGCAAACGGGACTGGCCTATCCCGAGCTGGACGGCGCCGACCTGCAGCGCTTGCAGGTGGTCTGCGGCGAGGTGCTGCGGCCCCTGTGCATCGACTCCAAAGCCTGCGTGGTCATCACGGACACCATCGCCGGCAAGGGACTGGAGGAGAAAGAAGACAACGAGGTCGGCCGCATCGTCCCGATCTCGGCCTCCGGCCTGGAGTATTTCGTGGATGTCCTGGTGGAGGCCGAGCTGCGCATGGGCGAGGGCGGGATCGCGGAGACCTGCATCCACCGCGTGGTCAAGACCAACAACCGGGCCTTCCCCATCGGGCTGGTGCTGGAGAATCCCACCTTCGCGGACTACCTGGCGCGCCTGGGCCGCGCCACGGTGGCCACGGCCGAGACGATCGAGGCCGAGGTACGGGAGCGCGAGGCGCCGGCGCTCAGCGTGGTCCCGCCGGCCGGACCGTCCACGGAAGAGTTGGTCGAGGCGCTGCTGGCCAAGGTGGAGCGCTACGGCTTCACGCGGGAGAACCTGGTCACGGTGGCCACGCGCGACTACGGCAAGCCGCTGCTCACTGAGCTGACCGCGGCCGAGATCGCGGCCCTGGACGGGCGCATCGAGGCGGCGGCTCAGAAGCGGCAGCCGCCGGCCACGGCTGCGCCGGCACCGCGGTCCGGATCATCGCGCAAATAGGGTAGCGCCGGCCAGTCACCGCGAGAGCCCGGACTGTCCTTGGTCCCTGGCTTGCCGCGAGACCACCAGCACGTCGGCCAGAGCGTGCCGATAGGCCTCCAGATCGTCCTCGGTGAAGAGGATGAAGAGGATGCGCCGCAGCGTGCCGCCGGAGCGCAGGTAGGCTACGGTCGTCTCCAGTGCAATGCGCGCCGCCTGCTCGATGGGGTAGCCATACGTGCCGGTGCTAATGGCCGGGAAGGCGATTGAGCTGAGGTCGTGCTCCTCGGCCAGGCGCATGGAGTTGCGAAGGGCGCTGGCCAGCAACTCCGGCTCGTCCTGGTCGCCCTCCCAGATCGGTCCGACCGTGTGGATCACGTAACGCGCGGGCAGTAGCCCCGCCGACGTGATCGAGGAGTGATGAGCGAGCACCAGTTGCCCAACGGTGTGACCCTATACGTTGACGACACCGGCAGCGGCCCTGCAGTGGTGTTGCTGCACGGCATGCTGATGAGCGGCCGGTTCTTTCGCCGGCAGGTGCCCGCCCTGTCCGCCCGCTACCGGCTGGTGATCCCCGACCTGCGCGGGCACGGTCGCTCTGAGAAGGTGCTGCACGGGCATACGGTGGCCACCTACGCCCGCGATCTCAAGGCTCTGCTGGAGCAATTGAAGGTGGAGCGACCCGTGGTCGTGGGCTGGTCTATGGGCGCCATGGTCGCCTACGAGTACCTGAAGCTGGTGGACCAGGAGGCGGTCGCCGGCCTGGTAATCGTGGACCAACCGCCCTCCGACTACGCCTGGGACGGCTATGAGTTCGGTCTGCTCACCCCACAGTCCCTGGCCGAATTCGTCGAAGACGTGCAGATGGACCTGCGCGCCGTGGCGGAGTCGTTCGCCGTCCTGATGCTCCATGAGCCGAGCCCAGAGGACACCGCGTGGATGGTCGAGGAGATCACCAGAGTGCCACCGGCGATAGCATCGACGATTGTGGTGAACCAAACCCTGCGCGACGACCGGGAGTTCATCGCCACGCTGCGTCTGCCGACCATGGTGCTGTTCGGCCGCGACGACAAAGTCACCTCACCGGAGGCGGGCACCTATATCGCCGGCAAGATACCCGGCGCGCAGTTGCGCATCTTCGAACACTCAAGCCACTGCCCGTTCTACGAAGAACCCGAGCTCTTCAATGAGGTGCTGGGGGGATTCCTGGCCGAGGTGACGTGGGCATAGATTCACCTGATAGCCCCGTATAATGGAGTGGTATGAAACGCGGCCTCTTCATCGCCGTCGAGGGCACCGACGGCTCCGGGCTGAGCACCCAGACGGATCGCCTGGCGCAGTGGTTCCGGGCGTCCGGCTACCCCGTCCACGCCACCAAGGAGCCCAGCGGCGGCCCGGCCGGACTCCTGTTGCGCATGGCCCTGTCGCACCGGCTCGGCCGGGCCGTGGACGGCTCGTTCCGGCCGCTGGACGAGGCGACCATGGCCCTGCTCTTCGCCGCCGATCGCATGGACCACCTGGCCACCGATGTGCTGCCCCGCCTGGAGGGCGGCGTCTCCGTCGTCTGCGACCGTTATCTGCTCTCGACCTACGCCTTTCAGGGCCTGGGGGCAGAACACGAGTGGCTACGAGCGCTCAATGCGCGCGCGCGCATTCCGGATCTGACCGTGTTCATCGACGTGCCCCCCGACGTCAGCGTGCAACGCATGCGCGGCCGCGGCGTGACCGAGCGCTACGAACAGGTCGATACGCTGGCGCAGGTGCACGATAACTTCCATCGGCTCATTCCACGCCTGCGCGGCGAGGGACATCGCATCGCCGTCGTGGATGGCACCGCGACCATCGATGCCGTGCATCAGGCCATCGTGCAAGAAGTCGCCGCTCTGCTAGGCGCTTGAGCAGCACGCGTTCGCGCAGGTAGAGCTTGGACAACTCCCGGACCGCGGACGTCCTCGTCCGCCACCCTGACGAGGGGCGGACGAGGACGTCCGCGGTCCCACAGATGATCCGATCTGGGCCATTGTTACCCGCGCCCGTTTAGCGTAAAAGGCGTTCTCGCTCCCGCGCGATATGTACGAATAGCGCCGTCAGCATGCGCACCTCCTCGACGCGTGGGGCCGCGCGCAGCAGCACGGCGCGCATCCTGGCCAGGGTCTGATTGACGCGCCCGGCATCGGTGTTCGGGTGCAGGGTCCACAGTACCTCTTCAAGGGCGGCGAACATCGCCTCGCGCGCCGCGCCCTGCGCCAGCGGCCCGTCGTCAGGCAGCGCGCCACCGGTCGCGCTGGCCGCGGTAGGTAGTGCATCGCCGAGCGCGGCGGCAACATCGGGCTGGCGCTCCGGCTTCCCCCTGTTCATGGCCGCCAACCATAGCTCGTAGGCGATCAGCAGCACGGCCTGCGCCAGGTTCAGCGAGGAGAAGTCGGGCGAGGTCGGGATGGTCACGACGGCATGGCAGAGGTTCAGGGCCTCGTTGTCGAGGCCGCGATCCTCCGGGCCGAAGAGGATGGCCGCCGGGATGGCGGGGTCTCGGCCGGCCGCCGCCAGCAGGGCGGGCGCGGCCTGGCGCGGCGACATGCGCTCGTGGCGCACCTGGCGCGGACGCGCCGTGGTCCCGAGCACGAATCCGCAGTCGGCCAGGGCCAGTTCGAGGGATGGATAGCGCTCGACACGCCGCATAAGACGCGTGCCGCGGTGGGCCGCGGCCAGCACGCGCTCCTCGTCGTAGGCCGCCGGCTCGACCAACCGCAGGCGCGACAGCCCGAAATTGCACATGGCCCGCACCACGCCGCCTACATTGGCCACGTCGCGCGGACGATCCAGCACCACGATGATCCCGTGCAGCGCCGGGGAGACCTCGACGTTTGGCATGCGCTCAGTGTATCAGGGCACACAGCCCTCGCCGGCAATCGTTACCCGTTGGGTTTGCGGAAGACAGAGATATGCCGCGTGCTGGCGGCGGCAAATGGCTCGCCCGTCCAATCGCCCCGGCGTTCGCTCAGCCGCAGGCCGGCCAATCGGGCCATCAGGTCGAGCTCGCTGGGCCAGGCATAGCGAATCTGCACCGGATAGAGCGTGCCGGCTATGCTACCACGTTTGCGCTACACCTCAAAATGTTTGAACTGGGGCAGATAATCGCGATTCTGCCGGAACATCTCGTTGACCATGGTGCGGATCTCGGCCAGAGAGAGCACGGCGGCCGTCAGCGGATCGTAGGCGATAGCCTGGAAAGTCAGGCGCGGGTCGCCGCTCAGGGCGGCCTCCACGGCCATCTCCTCGACCATCACGCTCAGATGGTTCAGCGCCACGCACTGCGGCGGCAGCGGCCCGACGTGCACCGGACGGAAGCCGTTGCGATCGACATAGACCGGTACCTCGACGCAGGCATCCTCCGGCAGGTTGGTGATCAGGCTGGTATTGCGCACGTTGCCGTTGAAGCCAAACACCTCGCCGCCCTGTAGGGCATTGATGATGTAGGCGGCATATTCCTCCCCGCGCTCCAGCGAGATCGGCTTCTCCTTGCTGAACCACTCCCGCGCCTCGTCGCGCCAGTGTGCTTGACGCCCCAGGTAGTGCTTCAGGATGGCGGCATATTCGCCCGGGTTCCAGCCGGTGCCGGGCAGGCAGTACTTCTCGATCAGGTCCTGGCGCTTGCGGAACCACCAGTTGTACTCGGAATTGTGCCCGCTGGACTCCGTGACGTAGTAGTCGAGGTGCAGGAACATCTCGTTGCGCACGATCTCTTCGTTGTAGATCTCGGGCTTCTGAACGGCCTGCCGAATGAGCGGATAGGCGTCCTTGCCGTTCCACTCGTATTTCAGATACCAGGCCTGGTGGTTGATGCCGGCGCAGGTGTAGGTGATTTCGTCCATCGGCGCGCCGATCCACTCGGCCAGCATCTGGGCCGTGCCCTGCACGCTGTGGCAGAGTCCGGTGACGGGGATCGACGATTCCCGCTGCAGGGCGCGGCAGAGCATGGCCATGGGGTTGGTGTAGTTGAGCAGCACGGCATCCGGGCAGTGGCGTTCCATATCCCGGGCAATATCGAGCATCACCGGGATCGTGCGCAGCGCCCGGAAGATGCCCGAGGGTCCGCGCGTATCGCCGACGCACGTATCGATGCCGTATTTCTTCGGGATCTCGATATCGTGGCGCCAGACCTCCACGCCGCCGGCCAGGATCGTGCAGAGCACCACATCCGCGCCTTGCAGCGCCTCGACGCGATCGGTGGTCGTCTCCACACGAGCGGGGTAGTTGCCCATCTCCACGATGCGCCGAACGGATCGATCGGCGAATTCCAGGCGCTCGGCGTCGACGTCCATCAACACCAGGGTGGCGTCGCGTAGCAAGGGGAAGGTCAGGATATCGCGCACCAGGTTGCGGGTAAACACGAAACTACCGGCGCCGATGAAGGCAATTCGGGTCATGGTATCCTCCCAGGCTGCACTGCTCGGTGTGTCATTCAATTCGGCATCCGCTAGGCGCCAGACGGTAAGCGTCGGGCGCTAGGGATGTCGTTCCAACCGGCATCGGGTTGGAGCCGCGCGAGCGCCCACGTCGGCACACGGCGCTGGACGGCTCTCCCGGTGATGCCTGCCTATCGTACCGCGTAGCGGGGAGAAGCGTCAACGTCGGGAGGGCATGTGCGTGTGCTGAGCGGCCACCTGTCCCATCACGAGGCCGCCTCCAGTGGCGCTAGAGTGCCGGCGCAGACGACGCGATCGCGCCCCTCCGCCTTGGCGCGGTAAGCGGCGGCATCGGCGGAGCGCGTCAGGGCGGCCGCCGTCTCGCCATGGTACGGGAACGAGGCCACGCCTATGCTCAGCGTCACCCGCAGGGGCTGTCCGCCGGTTGGCCCTTCGAAGATGGTCGCCGCGACGGCCTGGCGGATGCGCTCGGCCACCTCTCTCGCCTCCTCGGCATCGGTCTCGGGCAGGGCCACGGCAAATTCCTCGCCGCCGAAGCGGCCGGCGAGGTCGTGCTCGCGCAGGGTGGCGCGCAATATCTCGCCGATGCCTGCCAGCACCGCATCGCCGGCCAGATGGCCGTGCGCGTCATTGAGCGCCTTGAAATGGTCGAGGTCGGCCAGCAGCAGGGAGAGCGGACGGTTGAAGCGCCGGGCGCGGTTCAGTTCGGTCGCGAAGCGGGCGTCGAAATGCCGGGCGGTAGCCAGGCCCGTCTTGACGTCGACCTGGGCATCCTGCTTGAGTTGCGGAACCGCCAGCGCCCGGTCCATCAGCACGACCGGAGCGAAGGCGGCCGGGACAAACCAGGGAGCTCGTCCCCAAAGGGCGGCAACCGCGCTGCCCAGGGCAACCAAACTCAGCTCGATGGCGATGCCGTCGCGTTCCAAGAGGCCCGTGGCGCGCCACGTCAGCCCTTTGCCCAGGACCAGGTACAGGCCGCCGATGGCGAAGTTGAGCAGGACGAAGGTGACGGCTGCGCTTGCTGCCGCGATCGCCGCGCTCAGGGGCACGAAGTTGGGCGCGGCCCCGGAGCTGCTCGCTCCCGCCGTCAGAAGCGCGTCAATGGCCCGTGCTGCCAGGGCCATGATGCTATACATGGCGCTGTTGAAAACCTGGAGCCACCAGCGGCCCGAGCTTCCCCGCACCTGGTTCTGAAGCCCGGCGCCCAGGGAAGGCAGGACGGCGAGGGGCACGATGAGGCTGGGAGGTAGCAGGAGCACGCCGGCGAAGACAAAGACCGGGTTCAGATGGAGAGCGAAGTGGCCGCCGATGGTCACCGTACGGAACTGGGCGAGGGTCGCGGCCAGGACCAGAACCGCACAGGTCAGGCGCGCCGCGGTCGTCGTGCCGCCGATGCCCGCCAGGGCGAGTCCGTCCAGAACGCTTCCGGCCAACAGGATGGCTCCGACGTAGGCCCAGCACCAGACGGCCTTCCCGCGATCTCGACGCGATGCCGTCCTACTTGAGCGCGCTTGCCTCCGTGACGTCAACATCCCGGTAAGAGTAACCCGTCCCGCGTCCGGATGGTCGTGGTTCGGGCTCTCGTCGGCGATCGGCCCGCTACAACCCGCCCATGATCACGGGGATTGAGGGCCCCAAGATGACCACGAAGAGCGAGGGGAAGATGAACAGGATCATGGGGAACAGCATCTTGAGCGGCGCCTTCTGGGCCTGCTGCTCGGCGCGCTGGCGCCGCTTGACGCGCAATTGTTCGCTCTGGATGCGCAGGGTCTTGGCGATGCTCACGCCGAGCTGGTCGGCCTGAATGACGGCCCCGACGAAGGTATTCAGGTCGTCCACACCGGTGCGCGCCTGTATCTGGCGCAGGGCCTCGCGGCGTGACTTGCCCACGCGCAACTCCGTCAGATAGCGGTCAAATTCGTAGGTGAGCGGGTTGCTGCTCTTCTGGCAGATGCGCGAGACCGCCGCATCGAAGCCCAGCCCGGCTTCCACGGACATGGATAGGACGTCGATGGTATCCGGCAGCACCTTGCGGATGCGCTTCTGCCGCTTGCGCGCCTCGTCCTTGAGCCATAGCTCGGGCAGGAAGAAGCCGGCCACGGCGGCCAGAACGGTGTAGAGCAAGAGCGATTGCAGCGATGGCACGGGGATGAACGGCGGTAGCAAGAACTGCACGGCCAGGGACAGGCCGGCGCCTACGATGGCCATGGCCATCTTGAGGCCCAGAAACAGCTCGACCGTCAGATTCCTGGGATTGCCGGCCAGGTTCAGCTTGTGGCTGATGGACTCGGCATTGGAGCCGGGCGCAAAGCGCGCGGCCAGGCGCGACATGCTCTTCAGCAGCGGTTTGATGACGCGATCCGCGAAGGGCCGGGAGAGCTCCAGCTCCTCAAGGGTCACCGTGGTTTTGCCCGGTCGCCCCAGGCTCTCCAGGCGATCGCGCACCGTGACGCTGTTTGTCCGCAGCGCCAGTCCGAAGACGATCAAAAGGATACTGCCCGCCAGGAGCCCCGATATGGCCAGAGATAGTTGGAGTGTGCTCAGGGTCATGTTCCTATACCTCGATGGACACGATCTTGCGCATGGCATAGAAGCCGATGCCCATCATCACCAGCGACACGACGGCCATGATCAGGCCGCAGGGGATCCAGGTCCAGAAGACGGACATGTACTTGGGATCGATGGTGTACAGGAAGAGGAAGAGGATGAACGGCAGGGCGGTGATGATGTAGCCGGCCATCGTCTGCTGTGCCGTCAACGTCTTGATCTCGCCCTGCAATTTGACGCGCTCACGGATGGTGTGGGCGATGACATCCAGGACCTCCGACAGGTTGCCGCCCACCTCACGCTGCACGTTGATGGCGGTGACCATCAGGTCCAGGTCGGTGCTGTTGATGCGGCGCACCAGGTTGGCCAGCGCTTCTTCCGGCGTCAGGCCCAGTCCCACCTCGCGCGTGACGCGCTGGAACTCGTCGCAGATGGGCGGCGGCATCTCGCGGCTGACCAAATCCATCGATTGCAGCATGCTATAGCCGGAGCGTAGCGAGTTGGCCAGCATGGCGATGGTATCGGCCAGTTGGTTATTGAACTTCTTCAGCCGGCTCGCCTGCTTCATGCGCACGTACCAGTGCGGCAGCACCAGGCCGGCCGCCGTGCAGACGATGGCATGGATGGTCGTGCCGAACACAAAGGCGCCGGCCAGCGCCCCGATCAGCACCGTGGCCAGGTTGATGATCAGGAACTCGCCGACGGTGATCTTGAGGTCGGCGCGCGCCAGGCGCCGCTGGAGCTTCTCGGCGAAACTCTGGCGGGCAACAGCGCGGTTGACCTGCGTGACCAGGAAGCCGCCGACCGCGCTCATGTCCCCTTTGGCGCGCTTCTCTTTGGGCTTCTCCTGTTCGAGGCTCTTGGTACCCCAGCGCTGCAGGCGTCCGGCCACCGAGGAGCTGCGGTTGCCCCATGCGACGAGGCCGCCCATGAATAGCAACATCACAGCCAGCGCCGATACCGCCGCGGCTGCAACGGTCGTTATGCTTGCCATACTCTCCCTCAGTCTCCTCAGCCATCCAGCGCCCACGCCGCCGCGTCGCACGACGGCGGGCGATCTGCCAATCTAGAAGAAGCGGTCGGCGCCGAAGACGCTCGCCGGCAGGTAGATGCCATGTGTCTCAAACTTCTCGACGAACTTGGGCCGGATGCCCGTGGGGCGCAATCGGCCGATGATCTTGCCGTTCTCGTCCATGCCCGTCTGTTCGTAGACGAAGATATCCTGCATCACGATGACGTCGCCTTCCATGCCCTGCACCTCGGTGATGTTCGTCACCTTACGCGAGCCGTCCTTCATGCGCGACTGCTGCACGATCACCTCGATGGCCTTGGAAATCTGCTCGCGAATGGCGCGCAGCGGTAGGTCCATGCCGGCCATCAGGCACATCGTCTCGATACGGGAGAGCACGTCGCGCGGGCTGTTGGCGTGCGCGGTCGTCATGCTGCCGTCGTGGCCGGTGTTCATGGCCTGCAGCATGTCCAGCGCCTCGGGGCCGCGGCACTCGCCCACCACGATGCGCTCGGGACGCATGCGCAGGGCGTTGATGACGAGGTCGCGGATGGACACCCTGCCCTTGCCTTCGACGTTGGCCGGACGCGACTCCAGGGTCACCACGTGATCCTGGCGCAGTTGCAACTCGGCGGAGTCCTCGATGGTCACGATGCGCTCGTCTTCGGGGATAAAACCCGAGAGGATGTTGAGCAGGGTGGTCTTTCCGGAGCCGGTGCCTCCCGAGACCACGATGTTGAGACGGGCCTCGACACAGGCTTTCAGGAAGGCCACCATGTCCTCCGTCAAGGTGCCGAAATTGATCAGGTCGTCGGGTGTCAGGGGATTCTTGGAGAACTTGCGGATGGTGATCACGGGGCCGATCAGCGAGAGCGGCGGGATGATGGCGTTGACGCGCGACCCATCGGGCAGGCGCGCATCGACCATCGGCGAGCTTTCGTCGCAGCGCCGGCCCAGGGGAGAGATGATGCGGTCGATGACCCGATTGACGTGTTCGTCGTTCTGAAAGGTCACGTCGGTCTTGATGAGCTTGCCCTTGCGCTCGATGTACACTTGACGTGGCCCGTTGACCATCACTTCGGAGACGGAGTCGTCGTCAAGCAGCGGCTGGATGGGGCCGAAGCCCAGGATATCGGCGACGATCTGCTCGAAGAGGCGCACGCGGTCGGCGCGGGTGAGCTGTGTCCCTTCCGTGTCCAGGATGGAGTCGAACAGTTGCTGGATTTTCTTGCGCATCTCGTGCGTCTGAGAGAAGTCGACGCTTGGCCCAATCTCCGCGATGAGCTTCTCCTGGACGCGGGAGCGCAGCTCGGTAAACTGATCCTGATCGGTGCCGCCCGGGCGCCGAAGGGCGGCGATACTGTCGAGATGGCGGGTGGTCCCGCCGGTAGGCGCCAGCGGCGACGTCACCGGGGTGGGCAACCCGCCGGTGTTGGGCGTAGGCGGCCGCAGGGCGCCGGTGCCGCGCGGGGCCGGCGATGGTTGCGCCGATCCGTTCTGCGGTTTATCGGTGCCCGCATTCACTTTCTCGATACGTTTGAGCAGCGACACGACGTGGCTCCTTGCTACACAGCTCTCTGGCTCAGGCTGCGCATGGTGTACTAGGCGCTATGATCGAACCCCGGCGCGCCGGCCTCAATCCCCTAACTCGGCTAGGCCGGTTGTCTCGGCCCGATCAGAGAGGCATCAGCCGCGAGCGAACAACTTGAAGCGGGGCGCCCTGGCTTGCTCCTTATTGGCCTCCGCCGAGGCGGGCTTCAATTCGGGGTAGTTTTCCCCGACCAGTCGCCGCGCCAGATCGGAGATGGCCTGAGCCACCGGTGTGTTGCGCGCCGACAGCAGGAATGGCTCGCCCTCGTTGATGGAGCGCGAGACGCGATCGTCGGCCGGGATGCGCACGTCGATCGAACGGCCTAACGTCGCCTCGACATCGGCCACCGAGATGCCCGTGGAGGCCGTGGCATGTGTCGCCACGACCTTGATATTTTCCGGCGGGAAGCGCAGCAACTCGGCCACTTCGAGGAAGATTTTGGCGCTCTTGATCGCGGAGAGCTCCAGAGAGGTCAGCAGCAGGATCTTGTCGGCCGTCTCCAGGGCGGTCAGCACCCGCTCATCGAGCGCGGACCAGGTGTCGACGATGACGTATTCGTGGCGCTCGCGCAGCAGGGTGATGGTCCGCCGCAGCAAGTCGCCGGTGACCATGTCGGCCATCTCCGGACGCTGTGGCGCCAGCAAGACTTTGACCCCACTGCGCTGGTGCGTGATCAGCGCGCTGTCGACCAGCTCGCCGTCCAACTGCTCGGCCGGTACCTGCAGGTCCATGATCGAGCGGGTGGGAGCGGTATCGAGGAAGACCCCTACATCGCCGAAGGGCAGCGAGCCGTCGACCAGGGCCACGCGCATGCCCGTCTCCAGTTTGATAGCGATGGCCAGATTGGTGGCCACCATGGTCGTCCCCACGCCACCCTTGGGACTGAAGACGGTGATGATCTGGCCGGCGCGCTTCGAGGAACTGCCGTTCGAGCTGCGCTCGGAGATCGAGCGGCGCGCCGCGGTGGTGTCGTGGACCTGATAGATGGTGCGCAGCAACTCCTCCGGGGCCGGCGGTATCTGCAAGAACTGTCGCGCGCCGGCCACCATGGCCCGGCGCAGCACGTCCGGATGCATGTCGGTGGACAGCAGGATCACCGCCGCCGTGGGCAGCATGGTGGAGATGGCCTCGGTGGTTTCGATGCCGTCTTTACCCAGCAGGTCGTAGTCCACAAGCACGATATCAGGGTCGAGCTTGCGTGCCAGGGCGATGGCGGCATCGCCGTCGCGGATCGCGCCGACGACCTCCATGTCCTCGGCGGCGCTGAGGATCCTGATTAACTCTTCGCGCGCCAGGTCGTCGCTCTGGGCGATGAGGATGCTGATGCCTTGTGAAGCTGCCACGGGTACTCGCCGTTCCTAACTCTTGACTACTCATCGGCCGGGCCGCCATGGCCCGGAGTGGGCTCAGCCCACCGCTGGGGTGGGCTGAGCCGGGTCACGCCGCTACGGCATGTTGAACGGGTTCTGGATGATCTTCTTGTCCTTCAGCGAGTCGGGCCAGATCGGCTGCGTGGTGGTGAGCTTGGGCTTCTTGCCCGAATCGTCGGACGCCCGTACCACCAGGTCGATGGTGCCGTTGTAGTCCTTGACCCACTTGAGCACCAGGGCATCCTGATGGGTCAGCGCCAGCGTGTAGTTGGTGCCGGACACGCTGAGCACGCGCAGGTTCTGCAAGGTCGTCTGGGTTTCGAGCAGGTTGCCGACCCAGGTGAAGGGCAGCGTGCTGGGGCCAAGCGTCGTGCCGTTGTTGGTGAAGAAGGCGCGCTGTGCCGCCTGGGCCTTGGTCAGGTCGAGCTTCAGCGTCAGCAGCATGTCGACGTGGTCGCTGGGCTGGATGTTGCCGTTGTCGGCGGCGACCGGCTGCACGGAGACCGACTCGGCCACCTCGCCGGTGTTCAGCAGGCCGGCATAGTCGATGGCGCCGGCCACCGTGTTGGAGATCAGCTCCGAGTTAAGCAGCGTGTCGCCTTTCGACAGCTTGAACATCAGGTGGCGCGGCCCCTGCGTGAGCAGGTCGGCGAAGCCCGTATAGCCCTGCACGTAGTTGGGATTGACGTAACCCTTGACCGGCTGCTCTTTGAAGTATTGCCGCACGCTCTTGGTGTCGGTAAAGGCTGTGAAGGCGGGTATATCGGATTGGGCGACCAGCATCGGCGCCGGGATCGGCGTGGCGGTGGGCGCCGCGGCCACGGGCGTCTGGTTGTTGCCCGCTATGGCGACGGGATTGCCCTGGGCCTTGTTCAGCACCATGAAGGTGAGCGCGAAGGCGACGGCGGCCAGCAATGCGCCGATGATCAGAAGGTTTCTGCTGTTGTGTAGGAGCTTGTTCAACATGGAGTTCGTTTCCTCCGCTTGTCAGCGCTAACAAGTGCGCGACACTCATGGGTAGCGCTGGTGAAGCGCGCCTGGTGGGTTTCGCCGGCTCTGGCCATGACCTGTCGGGCTGATTGTCGATAGGCCGTTTCTATGCTTTGATCCAACCATGTCGCAGGGCATACACCACTGCTTGCGTGCGGTCGTTTACCGCGAGTTTGCGCATGATCGACGTGATGTGATTCTTCACCGTCTGGTCGCTGATGCTCATGGCGCGGGCTATTTCCTTGTTGCTGTTGCCCTTGGCGATGTAGTCCAGCACCTCGACCTCGCGGACGGACAGCGGAATGAATAAGGGCTCTACATCCTGGTCGACCTCCGTGGCCAGATCGCGGAAGCTCTTGAGCACGCGCGAGGCGACCACCGGCTTGGAAAGGACGCTGTCGTTGATGAGGTAGTGCCCCATGGCCACCTGGCGTGTGACGCTCAACAGCTCGTCGGGCTCCACGCTCTTCAGCAGATACGCCGCGGCGCCGTACTTGATGGCGTAGAAGAGCTTCTCTTCGTCTTCGCGCGTCGTGACCACGATGACGCCCGCGCCGGGCACCTGATGCTTGAGGGCGCGAATCGCTTCCAGGCCGTTGAGCCCATCCACCTCGGCATTCAGGATGACGACCGACGGCTCGCGCGTCGCCGCGAGTTGCAAGCCCTCCTCCCCGTCCGCCGCCTCGGCCACGACCTCGAACTCTCCGCCGCAGCTCTCCAGCACATGACGCACGCCCTGCCGAAACAGAGGTTGGTCATCGATAACCAGGACCGTCGTCACACTCATAAATGCTCCTCGCCTCTTCTCTCGCGATGCTCAACGCTCGACACACCAATCTGGGGGCAGTATATGTGTACTTATCTGGGGTACTCAATAGTACCCTTTTCTCCTAGTGCCTACCGCTTTGTCGTGGGGCGGGGTACCCGTTTGGGGACTGCGGCGGATGGCGCCGGTGGACGCTCCCTCGATCTCGGCCTTGGGGATGCGCCGGATGGCAAAGATGCGCACCCCCTCGATATCGGCCACCGGTTGGAGCCAGCTAGGCCGTAGCCGTCCGGCATACAACGGGTCCTGGACGCCGGCATGGATGGGATCGAGGGCCCAATAGCGCACGCCGTAGCGATAGGCAACCTCTCGGGCCGCGTCAAGGCTGTCGCTCGGCGCCACGACGTATGGCGCATCGTCGATATACGAAAATGCTGGTGGGTCCAGGACCATCACCGGAACTCCCGCCGGATTGTGTACATGAAGCCAGGCAACGACACGAACGTCGTGCGTGTACTCGTCTCCGCGAGCCGGAAAGGTGCGCCAGGCCATGCCCAGACTAGCGACCACAGCAATGCTACTAGCTATCATACCGACATCTCGCGCTAGGCGCCCGCCGATCTTCACACGTCCGCGCGCCACGGCCCGGCCGATCACGTCGATGCCGGCCCCGATGCAGACCGCGGCCAGGGGTACCAGCGCTCCCGTGGCATGCTGGAGGGTGCCGTGTTCGAGCGTCGCCGTGAAGAGCAGCGGCATGGCCAGCGCCAGCATGGCCCAGTAGATCATGAAGGCCCGACAATCCGGCCTGTGGCGCAGGCGCCACAGGCCGAGCGCCAGAGGCAGGACCAGCACGGCCAGCCATTGCGCGGCCCAGATGGCCAGGGTGAACAGCGCGGCATCCAGCTTGGCCTGGAGAATCTGCGACGCGCCCCAGGCGAGATAGTTGCGCAGCGTCAGCCCTTCGGTGTGCAGCGCATAGAAAGAATCGTAGGAGCGCATCCATAGCGCCTTGCTGCCTCCGGTGCCGAGCGGTTGGCCCAGTGCGGTCACATTATGCAGCCACCAGGGGGCCTGCACCAGCAGGAAGAGGGCGATCGCCCCCACGATCCCTCCCGGCCAGAGCCTGCGCCACGCACCGCGTATCGTCGGGACGGCGATGAGGATGGCCGCGAACACCAGTAGCCCTTCCTGACGGGTGAGCGCGGCCAGCCCCGCGGCCAGGCCGGCCAGCGCAAAGGATCTCCGGTCACCCTGCACCCCTTTCCCGGCCAGGAGAAAGGTTACGGTGGCCAGCGCGGCGAAGAGCACAAAGGCGTCCGGGCTGGTCCAATCGTGAAACCACAGGCCGTTGAAGAGGGTCAGGCCGGCGGCCGTGAGGGCGTGCCGCCGCGAGCCCAGCATGGCGCTTGCCGCGCGTGCCGACAGGACCACGCAGAGCGCGGCGAGAGCGCAGGTGAGCAGGGCCGCGCCGCGGTAGCCCGTGCCGAGCGCCCACAACGGCGCCAGCAGCAGGGACATGCCGGGCAGCCAGTAGGTGCTGCTCGGATGGCGCAGGGGCGGCGTGCCCGACAGGTAGTTCCACACCATGTTCTCCGTCAGGCCCTGCCCGTGGGCGAGATTGCGCGCGATATCGACATAGTAGAAGGAGTCCATGTACGGCGGGTGGGTGTGCGGCCAGGCCACGGCGGCATAGACGGCCAGGGCCAGAAGATACAGGAACCCATAGAACGCGCGGCCCGGTCGCGACGCCGGTTGGTCCGCGGCTCCGTGACCGGAACCGGTGTTCGCCGGGCGCGAGGGCTCGCCGCGCGGCGGTGGGAGGGTCTGCAACTGCGCGGCCATGCTACGCCACTCCTAACCTATGCCATAACGCCTATGTCGATACAGGTATGTGCGCGTGCGGCCGCCGCCACCTCCTGGGACCGCCGGCATCCTTGCCGGCCCCCGCTTGCCGGCAAGGATGCCGGCGGTCCCAGGCACACCGACCCGTGCATGAACTTCCCAGCGTTTACGTAGCCTGCATTATTCACGCGGAGCGCGGAACACCATGCCGGCCCCCGCTTGCCGGCAAGGATGCCGGCGGCGTCGGCCCGCAGGCCGCCGCCAGGCTGGGCCGCGCCGCCACGGCATCCGCCATGAATAATCCGGGCTAGCGCCTCCTCGGGGCGCGGGTTCTGGTAGACGCGGTACTCGCCGCGGCTGTAGACGAGGGGCCAGGTGCGCTGGGCCTGCTGCACCAGGGCGCGTTCACCCGGACTCTGCGCGATCCAGGCCCTGGTAAATCCGTCGACGACCAGGTAGCGGGCCGCGGCGAGGTGCACGTCGTACGTCCAGCGGCACGTCGCCAGGCCGTCCGGATAGAAGGCCGTGCCCCGGCCGGTGATGGCCACCGCCTGCAACAATTCGGCCGTCCGTGCCCGGAACTGCCAGGACACCTGCGGCATGGCCAGCACCAGGTCGTCGGGTCCGGCGCGCCGGTTGATCCAGCGGGCCAGGGCCGCGGCATCGGCGGTAGAGCGCGGCAAGAGGCCGTCGATCGGCGTGGCGAACCGCGTCAGGGCCGACCGCACGTCCCGGCTCAGCGCCACGCCGCCCAGCCCGACGAGCAGGGCCAGCAGCACCCATCGTGCCGGTTGCCGGGAGCCAGTCCCGTCCGGTTGCCTGCCGCTCCGCCCGATCCGCTCCAGCCAGTGCAGAATGCGGGCGCCGGTCACCCCAAGGCCCAGGCAGACCAGCGGGATGAGCGGTTCGGCCGTGCGAAAGAGCGGGTTGGGGTCGCGTATTTTGAGGATGATCAGCAGCATGGCAGCCAGCAATGCCAGCACCAGGTGCCGGGTCGAGCGCGCAGGAATCAGGGCCAGGCCGGTCAGCCCGAGCGCTATCAGCGGGTCGATGCGTATCAGGTCGGCCAGGTTGTAGAACCACATGGCAAGCTGAAAGGACAGCGGGCCGCCGCTGACCCGCCCCGCCGTGTGCGTGATGTCGAAGAGCAGCGTCGCGCGGTCGCTCAGGAACATGGCGCCAAGGTAGGCGGCCGGGCCGCTCAGGGCGAGGGCCAGCGCACCCAGACGGCGCCACGGCGAGGCACCCTTCAAGCCTAGCAACAGGATAGGCAGCAGGTATAGCGCCTCCTGATCGGTGGCCAGCGCCGCCGCACAGGCCAGCGCCGCCAGGATGAGCGACCCGCGGCCAGGGTGGCGGCGATAGCGTAACAGCCCCAGCAAGCACAGCGCCGTCCAGAAGGCCAGGCCGTTGTAGGTGTAACCGAAGCGCTGCTGCAACGCTGCGAACGGCCAGAGGGTATAGGCCACCGCCGCCAGCCAGCCGGCGAACGCGGCGCGGCGTGGGCGCCGCGCCGCCGTCTCAACCCCGCCCGGTTCTGCCATGGCTTCGCCCAGCGCGGGCAGCAAGGCCAGCGTACCCAGGCAGAAGGAGATCGAGAGCAGGCGCAGGGTCAGCATGCTTGCCCCGAGGAGATGGAAGAGCGCCGCGGCCAAGGCGAAGTAGAGGGGAGGATGCTGGACGAAGGCGAAATCCAGCGCAAACATCTGGTGCCGTCCCTGCGCCAGGTTCAGGGCAATGTTGTAGTTATAGCCTTCGTCGCCATCCCACCCCGGATTGGTAGCCAGGTTGAGCAGGCGCAGCACGGCCGCGAGCGCCAGCAGCCCGCCCATGGCAAGGATGGGCAAATAGGGAAAGGGCCGGCATGCCGGCCGCTCGACGCCTGACACTGCCTCCCCGGAGGGGACCCCGGTCGGGGAACCGGCGGTTAAAGCCGCCGGGCAGGGCACGGGAGGGCGTATGCCATACGCCCCTACAGTGCCGGGTCCGGCTTCAGCCGGGGTCTCTCTACCAGGCGACTTCAGTCGCCGGCTCTCCCGCGCCCGCAGGGCCATCAACCGCTCTCCACCGAGAAGACGCGCACCGCGCCGCTCGCGAAGGCCAGGCGGTAGGCCGGATCTGTCGCCGGGTCGAAGGCGCCGATGGCGCGCTCGTAGGGACCGGCCAGGACGTAACTGACGCGCTGCCGGCGCAGCACTGCCGCGCGCTCGGCCCGGGGCGTGGTGGCATTGAAGAATCGCCACACGTCGGCCTGCGCCTGGGCCCAGTGGAAGGTCTGGAAGTTCTGCCCCACGACGACATGACAGCGCGCCGCCGAGACGATCAGGTTGCCGCTGCCGGCGGAGGCCATCACCACGTCGCCTGGTCCGCTATGCGCGGCCAGCCAGTCCACGGCCGCCATTTGATCGCGCGAGGCATAGTAGCCCGAGTTCGTGCCGCTCACCGCGACCGCGAGATACAGCAGGGCCATGGTCACGTTGGA
>Ga0070740_10002406_pt1 | contig 22078 bp, 18 predicted proteins | sample Coa_R2_FD_67286 | JGI IMG/M metagenome (GOLD analysis project Ga0070740, IMG submission 67286) | Surface soil microbial communities from Centralia Pennsylvania, which are recovering from an underground coalmine fire - Coalmine... | ecosystem: Environmental > Terrestrial > Soil > Unclassified ...
ATCGGCGCCATCAGGTTGGTGTTGACGTTCTTCTCCCAGGTGTCGATGTCCAGCTTCAGGAAAGGATCGAAATGGCCCGGGCCGACGTAGCGGGCATTGTTGACCAGGATGTCGACGCGCCCGTACTTCTCCAGTGCCGTGCGGCACAGATTCTCCACGTCGCGCCGCTGCGTCAGGTCGCATCTGACCGGCGTGCACTCCACGCCCAGCGCGCGGAGCTCACGTTCGGTCTGTTTAAGCGAGCCGGGGTATTCGCTTTCCGACTGCTCCACGGTGCGCGCCGCCAGCACCAGGTTGGCGCCATGCTTGGCCAGCCGCAGCGCCATCTGCTTGCCCATCCCGCGGCTGGCGCCGGTTACGACGGCCACTTTGCCTTTTACATCCATCGCCGTTCCTCTTGCTGCCCGCCTTTGGGACGGGAGAATTGCCTGAGGTGGCAGTAACCCACCCGCTTCGAGCCTGTCAAGGCTGCCCGTATCGGTCACCCGTGGGAATCGACAAGATGCCGGCGCTGCTGTATGGATTGCGGGGTCGCCGTTGAGGAAGGACTGAGGCTTTTGGACAAACCCCCCGCCCGAGCCGGCGCGCCGGCGCCGCTGGATGAAACGCTTCGGCAGCGCCGCGCCATGGCGCCGCTTACCCAGGGCTCGATCACGCTGAACATTATCCGGCTGTCCTTTCCCATCATCGTCTCCAACATCCTGCAAACCGCCTACCAGGTGGTTGATACGTTCTGGGTCGGACGGCTGAGCGCCAAAGCCGTCGCCGCCGTCTCTTTTTGCTTCCCGGTAAGTTTCCTGCTGATCGCGTTGGGCGGAGGCTTGCCGATCGCCGGCACCGTGCTGCTGGCGCAATACACCGGACGCGGCGACCAGGAAGCGACCAATCACGTCGCCGCGCAGACCCTGCTGATGGTCTTTCTGATCTCGCTGGTGCTGGCCGCGGCCGGCTACTCGTTGGCGACGCCGACCATGCGGCTGATGGGCGCGGCGCCCGACGTGCTGCCCGACGCGGTGCGCTTTTTTCAGATCGCCGTACTCGGCTTTATCTTCGTGTTCGCCTTTTTCGCCTACCAGGCGTTGATGCGCGGACGCGGCATCGTGTACCCGCCGATGGTGATCGTGTTCGTCACGGTCGTCATCAACTTCGCCCTCGACCCGCTGCTGATTTTCGGATGGGGTCCGTTTCCGAAAATGGGCGTGGCCGGCTCCGCCCTGGCGACGCTGTGCACGCAGGCGCTGGCCGCCGGCATCGGGCTGACCCTGATGCTGCGCGGCCGCCACGGTATCCATCTGCGCCTGCGCGACTTGCCGCCCGACCTGGCCCTGATGCGCCGCATCTTCCGTATCGGCTTCCCCTCCTCCATCGAGCAGTCCACCCAGGCCCTGGGTATGACCGTGATGACCATGCTGGTGGCCGGCTTCGGCACGGTTGATGTCGCCGCCTACGGCATCAGCGTGCGCGTGATGAGCTGCGCGCTGGTGCCCGCCATCGGGCTGTCGGTGGCGACCTCCGCGCTGGTCGGGCAGAACATCGGCGCCAATCAGTTGGCCCGCGCCGAGCGCACCAACGCGGTGAGCTGCGCGCTGGCCTTCGCCTCGCTGACTTTTGCCGGCGTGCTCGCCTACTGGGGAGCGCCTTCCATCGCGCGCTTCTTTATTCCGCAGGGCGGCGAGGTTATCGAACACAGCGCCGTTTTCATCCATGCCATCGCGCTGACCTTCGGCTTTATCGGCCTGCAGCAGGTGCTGACCGGCTCGCTGCGCGGCGCGGGCGACACGGTGGCGCCGATGGTGCTGGCGATGATCTCGCTGTGGATGCTGCGTTTTCCGTTGGCCTGGGTGCTGTCCTCGCATACCAGCCTGCACGTCAGGGGCATCTGGTACGCCTTTCCGGTGACCACGGTGCTGTCGGCGATGATGGCGGGGTACTGGTTCAGGTGGGGCGGATGGCGCGACAAGCGGATTATTGGCGATGAGGAATTCCAGGAGATGGTGCGCGCCGAAGCGGCCATCGAAGAAGGCAGTTCATTCTGACTGCTGGATCGTTATTATATGAAAGCGGCGCAGAACCCGGCCATTTGCCGAAAGGGATGCGCAACAACGCGATGAGATGTCCCCAATGCGGCTTCGAGGCGGCCTCCGGGGCGGCGTTCTGTTCGCGATGCGGCACGCGGCTGTTTTTCCCCCGCCCCGAGACGCGCCATGAATTCGCGCTGAGCAAAATCACCGTGTCGTGGTGGACCTTCTTCGGCTCTTTTGCCGCCGCCGCGGCCCTGTTCGCGATGGCGCTGGCGGCGATGGCCTCGCGGGAGCAGGCCGGACGGCAGATCGCAATGGTCCTGTTCGTGCTCGCCCTGCTCATCGCGCTGGCCGCCGTCATCTCGCAACGCAGCACCAGTTGGAGCATCACTTCGGAGCGCTTGATCGAACGGCGCGGACTGCTCAGCCAGATGCGCCGCGAGGTGGAACTGGTCGATATCCGCTCGGTGGAGGTCACCCGCACCTTGCTCCAGCGTCTGTTCGGCATCGGCAGCGTGGTCGTCGCCTCCGCCGCCAGCGCCGACTACCTGATCCGGATGCACAACATCGCCAATCCCGACGCCATCGCCGAAACGATCCGAAAGGCCCGTCTCAAACGCCTGGCCTGACGGAGTGGTTTGGAAACTTCCGCGGTTGGACACCGCTTAAAGCGCGGTGCTATCAAGTAAATTCATTCGAGCCGGGGTCCGGTTTTCATTTTCGAGGACAAAGCGATGAGTCAGTATCGTGCGATCGACGCCGACGGGCATTTCACCGAGCCGGCCAGCATGTGGCCGCAATATCTGGCGAAGAAGTACCATCCGATGGCGCCCAAAGGCGTGCGCGACAACACCGGGCGGCGCCGTATCATGATTGGCGGGCGGCTGCTGCCCTACATCCCCGCGCCGCCGATTTCCGAAAGCGAACCGCCGCGCAAGGGCGGCTTCGATCCACACGCGCGCCTGGCCGACATGGACGCCGAAGATATCGAGGCAATGATCACCTATCCCACCACCGGCCTGATGTTCTTCGGACTGGATAACCTGGAGCTGACCGTCGCGTTGTGCCAGGCCTTCAACAACTGGGCGCACGATTTTTGCGCCGTCAATCCCAGGCGTCTGATCAGCCCCGCCATACTGCCGCAGATGGACATCGGCGAGTCGATGGCGGAGCTGCGCCGCGGCGTGGGCGAACTGGGGCTGCGCGGCGCCTTCCTGCGCCCCAACCCGGTCGGCGGCCGCACGCTGGATAATCCCGCCTTCGAACCGCTGTGGAGTCTTATCGAGGAGCTCGACCAGCCGCTGGTCCTGCACGAGGGCACCACCCAGGATTTGCCGCAGGTCGGGATGGATCGCTACGACAACTTCTTGTTCCGCCACATGATCTCGCACGCCTTCGAGCAGCAGATGGCGCTGCTTAGCCTGATTGCCGGCGGCGTCCTGCAGCGCCATCCCAGGCTGCGCGTGGTGATCGTCGAGGCGGGCTGCGGATGGGTGCCCTATTGGGTCGCGCGCATGGACCATCACATGAAGGAATGGGGCCATGCCAGCATCAGGCTGAAACTCAAGCCCTCCGAATATTTCCGCCGCCAATGCTACGTCTCCGCCGACGGCGAGGAGGAGATGATCCCCGAGGTGATAAGCCGCCTGGGCGACGAGAACATCTGCTTCTCCACCGACTATCCCCATCCTGACCATCCCTTTCAGGGAGTGGTCGCGGAGTTGGCCGGACGCACCGACATTGCCGACGCGTCCAAGAAAAAGATTCTGGCCGACAACGTGATCAGGGCCTTCAAGCTCTGAGCCAAGGCCATCGTGGCGGCCGAAATCAGGTTGGCGGCGACCGACCGCGAGGTCATGCAATGCCTGCCGGTGATGCGCCAGCTCAGGACCCAACTGGCCGAGGGCGAGTTCGTGCAGCGCATCAGGACGCAGCAGCGCAGCGGCTACCAGCTTTGCTATCTCGCCGAGAACGGAGTGGTGCGTTCGGTGGCTGGCTTCCGCTTGCTGGAAAATCTCGCCAGTGGGCGCGTTATGTACGTCGATGACCTGGTGACCGACTCCGCCGCGCGTTCAAAGGGCTTCGGCCAGCAGCTCCTGGATTGGCTGCTGGACCGGGCGCGCGGCGCGGGATGCGACACGCTGGAACTGGACTCCGGAGTGCAGCGCTTCGAGGCGCATCGCTTTTATCTGCGCAACCGGATGCACATCGTCAGCCATCACTTCAGGATCAACCTGAAGGGATAGGCAGAGCGCGCCCCGCGACCGTCGATCTCAGCGCGGCGCGACGGCGGGATCGCGCAGAGGCGGCAGCGCGAACACCATACCGATCCTCTCTGGATGCACAGCGTGCCGAGAGCGGTTCGTAGCCCATCTACAATAGCGGCTGGAACGAAAGAACAAACGCTCTCCTCCAAGTTTCGATCAAGCCCAGCGGCGTGAATTTGAAAAGGTGATGATCAGCTCGCGACCACGCGGGTGGCCGGGGATCGCAAAGCGCGCCGTCTTGTCAAGCGCCTGCCTGCGCGGGCCGTCCGTGTCATGGATCGGTCGGGCGGAACGACGCCAAGTTTTCGGAGGGAGAGAGACAGTACTGCGGGGCATGGACCTGGCCGAAGTGCTGCACTGCAAGGCAAGGTGACCGAAGCTGCCTTCGCCTGTGTAGTTCTTCGGCCCGCTCGCAGACCGCCTCGCTCCACCTTACCGGCTATTACTTACTGTTAGTTCGCAATCTCTTCACTACTGGTTGACAAACATCCAGTCGATGTGTTAGCACGCAGCAAAATGCATAAGGGCGCAATTTTGTTCACACGATGAGGATCGTTATGAAAGACAAAAAGCGCACTCTATTATTGGGCTTTTTTCTGCTCTGGATGGCGGCTGGGGCGGCCTATGCCTCCAACACCGGGGGACTGCCATCCTGTCAGGCCGCGCTCTCCAGCTATCAAGCCCAGTTGAACATTTGCACGAACGAACTGTCGGCCACCCAGGCCACGCTCTCCAGCTGCCAAACACAGTTGAACGTCTGCACGAACGAACTGTCGGCGGCCCAGGCATTTCCCGCAACCGGGCAGACGACTTCCTACGCCGCCGGCGATGACGGCGCCCTCACGCCCGGAACCGCGCTCAGTTATACGGACAACGGCGACGGCACGATAACCGACAACGATACCAAGCTGATGTGGGAGAAGAAGGATCAGACCAGTATGGGGCCTCATAATGTGAATAACATCTATCCCTGGTCCGGTTCCTGCTCGGTGACTACCACTGACGCTTGTGGTACCGACGCCGACTGCCCGGCGGGCGAGTCGTGCCTGGCCGGAGATGGCCAGGACATCTTTCCCTTGGGGATGACGGTCTTCCAATGGGTCGCTCAGCTCAACGCCACCTCATTTGCCGGCCATACGGATTGGCGGCTGCCGGATGTCAAGGAACTGCAAAGTATCCAGGACTACGGAACCTTCCAACCCCAGGTCGCAGCCGCCTTCAACACAGCCTGCTCATCAGGCTGCACCATCACCAGCTGCAGTTGCACGCAGTCCGGCAATTACTGGTCGTCGACTACCAACGCTGTTGTTTCAAGCCAGGCATGGATGGTCAACTACGGGCTGGGTGGCTCGATTCTTGAGAGCAAGCTCGCCCTCGAGCGCGTACGTGCGGTGCGCGGTAGCTTGTGATCCTAAGCACAGACCGAATCCAACTCGCTCAAAGTATGGATAGCCGTGACATTCCTCGAGGGCTCGACCCCAACTTTTGCTTTCGCCTTCGCTCCGATCGAGCGAAACGTTTGCTATTGGACGAGGCCTTCGACCGTACCAGCCGCGAAGGATCCCACGGCAACCTGGAGATTCCCAACCCCGCAGCGAAAAGTAAAGCAACTGTAGAATAAGCGGGATACCATGCGGCAAAATCGAGCGATCCATACACACGGGCTGCGATTCCAAACTCTCAGGGCTGCGGCTTCGATGGCCGCCTTGCTTCTGGCAGCGCTCCAGGCGCGGCCGGTCTTCGCTAACCTCATCGTCGTCAAATCCGTTGCGGAAAATGACCTGCTGAACTGTACTTTGCGAGCCGCAATAATAAATCACAACAACGCCAACCAGTCAGGCTCGACTCTTTGTGCGTCGGGCAGTTTGAACGACCAGATAGTTCTTGACCCGCCGCACTTCGCTCCGGACATCTTTCTGAACAGGCCTTTGCCCGCAATCGAGCGCGGCAGCGTCGAGTTGACTACCGGTTCGGGATTCGCCGTCACGCTGCATGGCGGCTATTTCGAAGTGGACGGCGGCGCGGCGCTCGCGATCACCGGCAAGATTTCAGACCTTGTCCGCGGCTTTCCGGAGTTCAGCACGAATCTGAGCATGTTCTATGTCAAGGGCGGCCGATTGACCATCGGCGGCGAAAGCCAGACTTTTTCCAATGGTGGCCTTGCAATCAACCCCCCCGGCTATGGCGGTGTAATCTACAACGCGGGCGGGGTCGTGGAGCTTGACGATTCTCCCGCGCTCTCGGGCAATGCCGCCACTCAAGCCGGCGGCGCCATTTACAACACCGGCGGCACGATACTGCTCAAGACCAACAAGCTTGCCTCGATGTCCGACAATTCGGCGCCGTTGGGCGGAGGCATCTACAATCTCAATGGTTCGATCACACTCCCCAGCGGCAATCAGATCAGAATGGCACGCAACGGCGCGCGGGACGGGTCATGCATATTTACCTCCAACGGCTTGCTCGAACTTCATGGTTTGACTTGCGAAGACAGCGCAGGTTCCGGGATCGGACGCGGAGGCGGAATTCTGGCCGAGCAAAGCCGCGTTTCTATTTTCGGCAGTAACTTCAATCACAACAGCGAAGGCGACCTCAACGGAAGCGGACTGGGAGGCGCTATATACACTGACCGCAACTCGACCTTGACGATGGATTCGACTGCTTGCTCCTACAATACCGCGCGAGCGGGCGGATGCCTCTGGACCAGCAGCCCGAACGTGACGCTCGAACTGGTGACCTGCAGGGGAAACACGACTTTCATCGGCGGCTGTGTGGAAATGAACGCAGTTGACGGCCTCTTGAAAATCAGCGAGAGCCATCTGGTCAACAACAAAGCCGGCAACGATGGACGCGGCGGCGCCATCGCGATGCGGGGCAGCTCTCTTTTCCTCTCCAGCAGCGACATGTCGTCAAACAGCGCGGGTGACCCGACGACGGGCGGTAAGGGCCGGGGTGGCGGTGTCTTCGCCGATTCAGACTCCAAGTTGACGTTCGACCAGGTCGTCTGCACAGCTAATACGGCTGCTGATGCGGGCGGCTGTATTCAAGCCGACTCGCTGAGAAACACAATTAACCACAGCAACTGTTCGGAAAATGCCGCCCACACCGGTGGCTGCGTCAACTTATCCTCCCATGCCGAACTGACGATGACGGATTCAAACATCAGGAATAATCGGGCCGACAAGTCGTCGGTGGGCGGCGGCATCGCTCTTTCCGATCGCAGCACGATACGGATTAGCTATGGCGAGATCGCCGGTAATAGCGCCGGTACGTACCAGGACAATGGAAAGGGAAAAGGGGGCGGCATTTTTGCGCCCGACCATGACACTATAGTCTTAGACAGCGTGACTGTGGCCGGCAACACGGCAAGTCAACTCGGAGCGGGGCTGGAACTCGACAACTTCAGCAATCTGGATGCCGTTAACAGCACCTTTGCGGACGAGGGACCCAACGACGTTCCAGAGCATGGGGTTCACTCCCAAGCCAGTGCGATGCGATTCGTCAACGTGACGTTTTGGAACGCCCCGCTGCTGGCGGAGGGAGGCACCAGTCTCGGTAGTCTGCGTAATACTATCCTCTTCAACAGCGGGTTCTGCGTTGGAAAGCTCACCGACGGCGGTTACAACATCCAGTACCCGAAACCTTTTCCGGGATGCACACTTACCATTCCCGTGATCGATCCCAAGCTTGACCCCGTGGGTCCGAAGAACAACGGCGGGCCAACTCCAACTGTGGCGTCCCTGCCGGGTAGTCCCGCGATCGACGCCATACCGCTGGACTCCTGCACCGATCTCAACGGAAAGCGGCTCCTGATCGACCAGCGGGCGTTTCCACGCCCCGATCCCGGGGACAAAACCCTAACCTGTGATATCGGCGCCGTCGAGTTCCAGGAACACCAGCCAAAGGCTCGTAAAAGCCGCTGACCCGGCCGCTTTGGCTTCCCTACTGCGGGTGGAAACGCCACGGTCGGCACAGGCCGACATAAGAGGACGAGATGAAGACCAGCAGCCGCATGCGAAGATCTCTGCGAGTGTTCGGGTTATTTGAAGGACCCTTCTGCACACGCTGAGAACGATCCAACGGCGCTGAGCAAGGCGCAGGTTCAAAGTGAAGAATAGTCGTGACATGCAGAACCGCTCGCCGGTTCGCAAACCGGGGGGGCGCGAAAGGCCGGCGCCAAACGCGGTGCCGGCAATTATCTCGCTCATCATTGTTGCGATGACTGCCACACTGGTGCTGCCAACCTCAGCCGCCGCCAACCTCATAAAGGTGGAGTCCATAGTTGATTTCGATCCCTTCTTTTGCACGCTTCGCGCGGCGCTGCTGAATCACAATCATCATGATCAGTCAGGGTCCACTCTGTGCGCTTCCGGCAGCGCCGATGACGTTATCGAGTTGGACAATGCTCGATGCATAAGCGGAGAAGGAGAAAGATGCAGATACATCTCCTCAGTAACCCTGGATAGCCCGTTGCCGCCAATCGAATCGGGCACGGTAACCATTGCAGCGAGTCCCCGGGTGGCCAGCCATATATTTTCGGGCTATTTTCAGGTTAACACAGGCGCCACTCTGCGGCTCAACTCCTCGGTTTACGACGAGATTGGTACGTTCCTGCCCTTCGTCGCCGATCGAAGCCTTTTTGTTGTAGAGCCGGGTGCAGTCCTGGAACTGGGAAATGGCAGGTTCACCAACAGCGCATCTATCGTCAATCGGTTTCCGGCTTATGGAGGCGTAATCTATAACGATCACGGTACGGTTGTTCTAATCGGCAGCGTTCTCTTTGACAGCCAAGCCAGGGAGGCTGGCGGAGCAATATTCAATAACGGTGGTACTCTGACTATCGGTTCAAGCGTATTTTTTGGCGCCACCGTGAGGGAAAGGGCACGTGGAGAATTCGAGCCGGCGCCGGGGGACTCCGCTCCACAAGGAGGCGCGATTTACAACGATGGGGGCGTCGTGCGCGGTACCATCGATTGCTACAAGGACCAGGCCCGTGATGGCAGTTGTATATTCACCCGCAATGGAACAGTCTCGTTCGATGTTCCAACCATCGAAGGTGCGAACATGTCGTCCAACACCGGTCTACGAGGCGGCCGCGGTGGCGCCCTGACGGCGGAGAACAGCCAGGTCACCATGGTTCGCGCCCGTTTCGAGAACAACGGTGAGCCTGACGGCAACGGAGGGGTGATTTTCGTCGATTCAAAATCGGTTTTGAATCTGTCCAGCGCGCAATGCCTGAGCAATGCTTCCCTGGCTGGCGGCTGTATATACGGCGACGGGGCGATGGTGAATATCGATAAACTGACTTGTGAGGGGAATTCAGCTACGGATGGCGGCTGCATCGAGATGGTGCGGGGCGCCACTCTGACGGTGAAAAACTCTCTTATTAGAAGGAACCGGGCGGCTGCCGGGGGCGGGCTGATGTTACAAAACGGCACGAGCGTGTTGATTTTGGCGAGCTCCATCGTGGAAAACAGAGCGGTTGGCGACGGAACCCTTGGGAAGGGAGTGGGCGGCGGGGTCTTCGGTTTATCCCGGATTGAGCTCACGGTGAACGGGAGCACCGTTGGGGACAACGATGCGAGCAGAAGCGGCGCCGGAATCCAATTGCAGGACTTCAGCAGCTTGATGGCCATAAATGATACCTTCGCCAAACAAGGCAATGACAGGGCACCAGGCATCTACATTGATCGCAGTTATATCAAAGTGCTTAGCTCGACATTGTCTGCCTCCGAACTGTCGGTCGCCGGGGTCGTGACCGGAGACGTTCGCAATAGCATCCTTTTCAAGAGTAGCACCTGTCTTGGCAATCTGGCGGACCAAGGGTTCAATATTCAATATCCAGAGCCTGCCTCGGCCTGCGCCAACGGCATACCGGTTCGTGATCCGCGACTCGACCACGTGGGTCTGCGCAACAACGGCGGACCGACGCCGACTATAGCTCTACTTCCGGACAGCCCGGCCATAGATAGTGTACCGCTCGACCAATGCGTCGATCTGAGCGGCAGCCGACTGACCGTCGACCAGCGCGGCTATCCCCGACCGGACCCCGGAGACCTTACTAACAGGTGCGATACGGGAGCTTTCGAACACCAAAACCGATAGCTGAGTAACTTTGTCGACCACGCAGTTTTCCAACTTCTTCCGACGCGGCGTTTGGGCTCAGTTGGAGAGCCGGCATGCTCGAACGAGCGGCCGCGTTTTGGCGACAATGCTGGGTCCACCTAACACGATAGTAAAACACCAGCGAATGTAGCTTGACACATCACCTTGGTAGACGGAGGAGCAAATGGCATCTGAGCTTACCAGCACGTTTCCGCGAGGTTCGTTCGCACGGCTCGTGGCAAGCATCTGGGTTTCAACGGCGCTAGCCACACTGATCCTGGCGGCAGCAGCTCCGTCCCTGGCGAATGCCGCCCTGATCAGTGTGGACAACGCGACGGATATTCCCCATCCGTTCGGATGCGACCTACGCCAGGCAATCGTGAGTCACAACGAAAAGATGACGCCTTTCTTCTCAAACTGCACACCGGGCGATGGAAATGACATCATATCCATCGGAGTCCCGCATGGCATCGTCGATATTGGCTCGCCGCTGCCCGGGATCAACGGCACGCTGAAGATCGTGCCGGCTGTCCCAAACGCCTGCTCCGAGATACGCCAGGCGGCGTACATGACCGTCAACTTCGGGGCGACGCTGACCCTTCAGGGCGTCGGTATCGTGGTAAATGGAGCTGAGCCGAGAAGTATCATCGACAACAACGGTGGTACGCTTAATATCGTCGCGAACGGAACCTGTTCCGCTACGTACTCCAACGTTATGGGAAAGGAGCGCAAACCTGATGTTGGCGGAATTTTGTTCAGCCGCAACAACGGTATAACCACGATCGATGGAGCCAATTTCGTCAGGAGTTCGGCGAACAGAGGAGGTTTGATCTACATCGAGAGCGGCACCGTGTCGATTATCGACTCGGCCAATCCGCAGCCGAGCAGATTTACCGATGGCATAGCAAACCAGGGCGGCGGTATATACGTCAACAGCGGCGCCGTGCTCAAGATCGCTTCCAACAATTTCACCTTTGACAGCAATCGAGCCACTGCGGGAAATGGCGGCGCCATTTACTCCGACTTCGGCACCGTGTCCATCAAGCGCGGCATTCAGCCAGTCCTCGCGAACGTAGCCATCACGCTGAATACAGCGGGGAATGGTTCTGGCGGGGCCATTTACGTTAGTGGCGGCCGCCTCAACATAGATGGAATCGAGATCAGGAACAACTCGGCAAGCGGCCGTGGCGGCGCCATCATGGCCTCCAACCTCCCTTTACTGACCCCGGCGGTGATTGTGCGCAGCTTCTTTCACCATAACTCATCCAACACGAACGGCGGCGCTATCTACTCCGCGCGCAGTGCGGTGGATGTGTCCGAAAGCACCTTTGCCCAGGATCGCGCGGGCCAGGGGGGTGAAGGAATCTACGCGGATGCCGGCAGTACTCTTAATGTGATCAATAGTACATTCATTGGGGGAACCGATCCCGACGGAATCATCGTCCTATATGGGGGCACGTCTAACATAGTGTTCTCCACGTTCTTCTTCTCCGACTTGGGCGAGGGGCTTCCGACGGGCGCACCTGCTCCAAACCTCTTCGTCAGCAATAGCATTTTGCGCGCCGTCACTTGCGAGTCGAACAGCGTGAAGGATGAGACCGGAAACATCCAGTACCAGAGCGGCGGCTGTCCTGCCGGTATCCCCAGATTGAACCCGCAGTTCGATCCGGCACTGCTGGCGGACAACGGGGGTCCCACGCCTACCATTGCTCTACAATCCACCAGCCCGGCGATCGACCGGATAATTCCGGCAGATTGCGTAGATCAGAACAATAAGCCGGTGGCGATCGACCAGCGAGGGTTTACTCGTCCCTTCCGTACGAACTGTGACACGGGCGCTTTCGAATTCGGAGCGTCCGGCGGATCCGGGGTCGGCGGCATCCCTCCCGGCGCACTTGGGCACGGCTCAGGTCATCGGCCCCATCCGTAGGGTTGATCTTTCTTAGGCAGCGCCGGCGTGGGTGCGGAAAAAGGATCTTTGTGCCCTCATGAAGACACGTACGTTGCGCACGCTGCCAGAGAACGGGCAAGGGACCGGGTACAAAGGCGTCACACCCACGAGGACGAGGGCAATCACATATTCGATCCAATCTGGAGGGAATCCGATGACCTCGCCCGCTCAAGTTGAACCCGAGTCCACACAGGACGTAAGAGGTATCAGGCGGCCGCTCCGCGTCATGCTTTTGCTCACGGTATGGATCATCATGGGGGCGGGCTTGGCCAAGGCGGAGGTAATCATCGTCGGCGGTAGCAAGAGCTGCAATTTCGAACAGGCGATTATCAGTCACAATAAGAGGGCATCGGCTTTCGGGTCCGAGTGCAAAGCCGGGGATGGGAACGATGTGATAAAAATAAAGCCCACAGTTACGACCATCTCCTTCCCCTCTCCGCCTCCGGTGGTAGAGAACGGCTCCCTTGAGATAGAGGCTGACAATGAGTCGGGTTGCAGCGAAGTTGAAGGCGTGGCCTATTTGACCCTTTCTCCCGGCACCCACGTAACTCTCAGCGGCGTTGGCTTGGTGGCCGACGGGTCTCGGCCGCTGAGCGTTATCGACAACAACGGCGGGACACTCGAGATCAGGTCCAAAGAACGGTGCGCGGCCTTATTCTCGAACGTGGGCGGGAGAGGACAGAAGCCCAACACCGGAGGCATACTATTCAACCGGAATGGCGCTAAAAGCAGAATCAGCGGCGCCCGGTTTGAGAACAGCGCGGCCGCCTCCCAGGGTGGCGCGATATTTATCGACAGCGGCGCAGTCACTGTTGACGAAGTCCTGAGTTTCGAGACCAGCAGCTTCACCAATAATAGTGCGAATGAGGGTGGAGCAATTTACGTCAACAGAGGGGCTGCGTTGCTGATCTCATCGAACAACTTTTCTTTCGCAAACAATCAGGCGCTGGGTGGAAATGGCGGCGCGGTTTACAACAATGGCGGAACGGTAGTGATCCAGCCGGCTGCAGCCTCGCTCTCTGCACCGCTGGAAGGTGCAATGTTTAGCTCGAACACGGCGCGGCTGGGCTTTGGCGGAGCGATCTACAGTGACGGGGGCGTGCTGCGGGCGGATGGCATCCGGATTAAGGCCAATGCCGCGGGCGGAAATGGCGGCGGCATCGCGGTGGCCAATATGGCGGCAAAGACACCCGCCAGCATCACAAGGTCGATTTTTGACGGGAACTTCTCCGAGTCAAACGGCGGCGCGATCTACTCCACCGGCCGATCATCGTTATATGTCTCACAGACCACGTTTGAACATGATCGAAGTGTAGCGCAGCGTGGTGCGATCTACGTCGACTCCTTTGGAAGCGTGAATGTAGACAACAGCACGTTCGTGGGAACAGGTGGAAGCGGCTCCGATCCCGAGGGTATCGCCGTCACGGCAGGCGGTACCGCGGAGATTGCGTTTACGACTTTCTATTCAGCCAGCCTTGGGACCGGTCTGGAGACCCTCGATTTGCGCGACAGCATCCTGCAAATGGTGACTTGCCAAGCGGGCAGCGTATTCGATGCGACTGGAAACATCAAATTTCAAACCAGCGGGTGCCCCGGCAGTATCCCGACCGCAAACCCAGACCTGGATCCTTTTCTGCTTCAGGATAACGGGGGTGCAACGCCGACAATCGCGTTGCTTCCCGAAAGCCCGGCAATCAATCAAATAAAACCCGCGAATTGCGTCAACTCGTTCGGGGCTCGAAACCAGATCGACCAGCGCGGCTACTCGCGTCCCGCGCCGCCGTCGGGCAACTGCGATATAGGAGCATTCGAGTTCGGGGCGTCTCCTGCGCCCGGAGCGCATCGGCCGCATAATACCCGATCGACGTCAAACGGTATTGCCCGGTAATATGCAAGAGGCAAGGCGCAACGATCGCGCGACCGTCGTGCCCCCAAACTCCGGCTGTCGCCTTTTGAGCGCAGGAGAATAATCGTGAAAAGCAAAAGACTCGTTGGGGTCCGGCGGTCGGTAAAGACTTCCAGCAGCTTTCTACTCTGTCTTCTCTTCAGCGCTGCAGTCTGGCAAGCGGACGCCGACGCGACTGTGATATTCGCAAACAGCGGGAGAGATCATTGTACCGTCGAATATGCGATTATCGCGCATAATCAGAAAACGCCGTTCCCCGAACGCGACGGATGCAAGGCGGGCGATGGCAATGACGTCATAAAGGTGGAAGCGCCGGTCGTCACGATCGATCCATTTATGCTGCCTCCCGGGACCCAGACCATCAAAAATGGTTCGCTCGAGATTGTCGCAGCCAATGACACAGGTTGTACTGAGCTGAAAGGATGGGCTTATTTCACCATCCTTCCCGGCGCAGCCCTCACTCTGCGAGGCATCGGCATCGAGGTTAATGGCAATGAATCCAGAAGCGTAATTGATAATGACGGCGGTACGTTGGAGATAGCGCCCGGCAGGAACTGTGTCCCGTCATTCTCAAACATGGACGGAGCAGGAATGAGGCCGAACACCGGCGGCATCCTGTTCAACCGCGATGGTGGGAAGAGCAGGATCGACGGCGTGAGATTCGAAAACAGCGCAGCCACCTCCCTGGGGGGCGCGATATTCATCGACAGCGGAACTGTAATCATTGACCAGGCGCTGAGCTTCGAGACCAGCATCCTGCGCAACAACAACGCGGCAGAAGGCGGTGCGATCTATGTCAATCGGGGCGCATCTTTGCGAATTGCGTCCAACAATTTCATATTGGCCAACAACCGGGCGGTCACCGGAAGGGGCGGGGCGATTTACAACAATGGCGGTACGGTGTCCATCGAGCGCGCGGATATTTTGCCTTCGCCGTCACTGGAAAATGTCGCGCTTACCTCAAACAGCGCCAGATTCGGCTCCGGGGGAGCGGTCTTCAGCGATGCGGGAACACTGCGGGTTGACGGCATTGAAATAGCGGGAAATTCGGCCGGCAACGGGGGAGGTGTCGCACTGGCCAATATCAGGGCGGAGAGCCCGGCGACAATTATCAGGACTCGTTTCGATGGGAACTCATCGCAATCCAACGGCGGGGCGGTTTACTTGGGCGCAGCGTCCTTCCTGAATGTATCCCAGGGCACGTTCGAGCACAATTTGGCCACGGGTCAGGGCGGCGGCATTTACGTCGACTCCTTTGGCGAACTGCACGTTGACAACAGTACGTTTGTTGGACTCACGGCGAGCAATCTCGAAGGCATAGTGGTAGCAGCCGGCGGTATAGGTGAAATCGCGTTTTCGACCTTTTACGGCGCGCTGTTTGGCGTTGGTTTGGAGACGATCAATCTGAGAGACAGCATCCTGCAGAAGGTCACTTGCCAGCCGGGCAGCGTGTTCGACGAGAGCGGAAACCTGAAATTCGAGAGCACCGGCTGTCCGGCCAGTGTTCCGGTTACCGATCCCGACCTGGATCCTTTTCTGTTGAGCAATCACGGCGGTCCGACTCCGACCATCGCGCTGCTTCCGGGCAGTCCGGCAATCAATCGGATAATGCCGGCCAACTGCGTGGACTCCTTCGGCGCTCCAAATCGGATCGATCAACGCGGTTACAAACGTCCTGCTCCCCGATCGGCCAACTGCGACGTCGGGGCGTTCGAGTTTGCTTCTTCTCCAGCGCCGTTACCTGGCCGGCGACCCGGCCGCCGATAATCCGACGCGCCCCTCTTGGTGAGATAGGGACTGAGTTCCATCGCTCGCTCCCTGTGTCGGGTAAATGGTTGTGATGGCCAAGCATCCATTGTACCGGCGCCGTCCGGCGCCTGATCAACGTTTTGCTCCAAGCACGGCACGCCGCGGCCGGCCGCATGATTGGCAAGCGGTTAGATTTGAGTCTTGAGTCATGGCGCCTGCGCTGCCAGATGGCGATGCTCTTCGGCAAGCAGCTCAAACTGCCGCGCAATATTGTCATAGTAGCGCGCAATCTCCTCGCACGCCGCAGGCATCTCCGCGCTGCGATAGTCCCGATACTCCAGCGCCAGCTTGCGATAGAGGTCGGCCTGTTTTCTGACCTCGTCCTCGCGCCGTTCGTACCATCTGACCAGCTCCTGTTGATCGGCGGAACTCTTGGCGTGCGCGACCATTTCAGCTATGCGGCTTTGGGTCTCGGCGGCCGCGGCCAGACCGGCGGGCGCCAAAGCGGCACCAAACATGATTGAGGTGAGCACAACTGGCAGGGTCAATTTTATCGTCATCGATCGCGCCCTCGCTTCGCGCATTCTATTGCGAACGGTTGCCGGCCCAGCCGCGTCCTGCCTGAGGACTCGAGCCGAGAGTAGCCAGTAAAATGTGGCCCCGAACCATCCGTCAAGCGCGCCGACTTATCGTATTGATGATGGGACTGACGATGCTGTTGTGCGGCGCCGTAATGCTGGTCACACCAGGCCCGGGATGGCTGCTGATCTTCGCTGGGCTGAGCCTGTTGGCGGTCGAATTCCTGTGGGCGCGCCGCCTGCTGAAGCGGCTCAAAGCGGCCGCCAGGCAAGCGCGCGACCACTTGGCTGGTTCGTCCGATCGGGCCTAGCCCTTCATGCGCAGCTCGCCCAAGTTAGAAGCTCCGCGGCCCGCCGGCGCATCCAAGCTCCGTACACACAGCCAACCGCCCGTTTGGGTGGGGCGGTCAATGCGGAGGTCGGAATCGATGGACGCGTGCGATGCATCGAAGGAACTGAGCACCGGCGCACGCCCCCGCCGGGTGTTGATGCTGGGCGGCTTACACCGCCCTGGGGTTGGAAGAGCTGTTGCGCAGGCCTCAGGACGTCGCGGTCACGCCGGTCACACGCGACAACCTTTTCCTGTTCACGCCGCGGGATTACGCAGTTCAAGCTTCGCTGGCAACCCGCGCCGTGAAAATGCTGGTTTTTTTGGAGATTAACGGAAAAGCTGCGCTTTTGCAGGTTTTTGCATTCTCACTGGCGATACAAGTGCGCTGGTCTTTGGACTGGTGTTGGCCTTTCCTTTACATTGAGGCCGACAACCAATGTCTGGAGGCTCTATGAGGTCAGCATCTTTGGCATTCGCGGCGGGTCTGGTGTTCGCGCTGGCAACGGCACTGGCGGCGCCGCGGGTGGCGACGGGACAACAGGTCGCCACCGAGACTTTCAACCGTGCCGCCTACGACACGATCGCATCGGCCAACGCCAGCGACAGTATCCCCGCCGGTACACGCATCACGGCCCAGAACTGGCAGCAGTACCAGAAGTTCCTGTCGCTGGCGATGCGCGCGTTTTTCAGCGGCAAATATTTCTGGCGGGCCGAGCCCGATTTCTACATCGAGACCGGGCCCACGCGGCCGCTGCCGCCGCCCGCCGAATACCGGCAGGATACGGAGAAATACAGCCAGGCGGCCAAGCTGGTACCGGTGGGAGAGGGCGCCTACACCGTCACCGGCTATGTCGCGGGCCAGCCCTTTCCCAACCTGGAGGGGCCGAACAAGGCGGAAAAGATTCTGTACAACGCCTACTACCAGTATGCCCCGGCGGTGCTGTGGAATACCTGGCCGGGATACCAGATCGACAAGTATCTGAACGTGTCGCCCGCGCTTAGCCAGATCGTCTATTTCAACCTGGCGCACAACAGCGACCCCGGCTATCCGCGGGTCAGTCCGCTGAGCCACGGCTATTTCTACAGCGAATGGGTTCAGCAGTTGTTGCCTGAGCAGTCCAAGTACCAGACCGCGCTCATCCTGCTGCCCGACGATCCTTCGCGCGGCCAGGAACTCTACGTCTTCCTGCCGTCGCTGCGCCGCTCGCTGCGCCTTTCGGCCTCGGCGCGATGCGCGCCGATCGCCGGCACCGACTGGGCCAACGACGATTCCAAGGACGGCATGAACCGCATCCCGACCCAATTCACCGCCGACCTGATCGGGGAGAAGAAAATCCTTGCCCTGGTGCATGAAGACGGTGCGCTGCGCGGCGATCCGAAGAATTTCTACACCGGCCATTCGGCGCCCTTTCACAAGGCGGTGACCGGCAAGTGGGAGTTGCGCGACGTGTGGGTAATCGACGAAGTGCCGCGCGCTTCGATGGTCAACGGATACTGCTACTCCCACGATGTGTTCTACATCGACAAGGAGCTGTACGCGGTGCTGCAGAACGAATACTACGACCGCTCCGGCAAGCTGTGGAAGATTCAGTTCAGCAACCGCACGCAGGACCCGGTGCACGGCTTCAAGGAGGAGCGCATCACGATTCCCGCCGGCGACGAGCCGGTGTGGATCTACGACCTGCAGAATTCGCACGTCAGCTATGCCTATCCGCGCGGATACACCAAGGTCGATGACGACGTCCCTGCCCAAATGCGCGACGTTTCGGTCTACGGTCTGCCCAGCGGCCTGACCCAGATCATGCGCTAAGCCCTGCCACCTGCTAGACGGCCGCGGCCGGCGGAAGTCTTCGTCTACCGCCCGCGGCCGTCGTGTTTTCGCTGGCCGGCGGCGGTCTGCAGAAGGCATCTTGCGCAGCGGCTGTATACTAGGAGCAGCTATATACTATGGTTGCGAGCTCCCGGATGGCGGAATTTAGCATCGAACAGGCGCGCGATTTTTACGACCGCTTTGGCCGCAAGCAGGACTGGCAGGCCTTTTACGAAAATCCGGCGACGCAGGCCCTGCTCGACCATGGCGCGTTTGCCGACGCCCATCGGGTGATCGAATTCGGATGCGGCACGGGCCGTTTCGCCCGGTGCCTGCTGCGCGATTATCTGCCCGCTGACGCGAGCTATCTCGGCGTCGACGTCAGCCGCACCATGGTGCAGCTTGCGCAACGGCGCCTGGCGCCCTGGGCCGGGCGCGCCGAGATCAGGCTCTCCGACGGCCGCACTGCAATACAAGAGCCCGACGCCAGCGCCGATCGCTTCGTCTCGACTTACGTGTTCGATCTGTTGAGTACCCTGCAGATTGAGGACGTGCTGCGGCAGGCGCATCGGCTGCTGCGGCCTGAGGGCTTGCTATGCCTGGTCAGCCTGACCTACGGACACAGCTTCTTGGGCCGCCTGGTGTGCTCGGCCTGGCAAAGCGTTCACGCTTATTCGCCAAAAATAGTGGGCGGCTGCAGGCCGATCGATCTGACCAAGTTCGTAGGCTGGGGCTGGCGTGTGAGCTATCTCGATACGGTTTCGAGCTTCGGCATCACTTCCCAGCTGCTAATCGCGGCGCGCGCCGAATCGTAATGATTGACGGGGTGGCGCGGCGCGGTCTATGTGATGGGCTAGCGCAGTCATCCGAAAAATCGCGGACCCGCATACTACCGGGACGCGCACGGGGGCATGATTATGGCAACCGCGACCAGCGGCGTCGTACAAAGCGATCCGATAGAGATGCTCTACGAACGGGGAGTGACCGACGGCCTGCCTGTCGTACCCCCCACGCGCGAGCGCGTCGACCGGATGCTGGCGGGCGCGCCCTGGCGCCGTCCCGACGAACTGATCGGCGTGCTGGGACCGCAGATGGGCAAGGCGACGGTGGAAAAGGTCGCGATCAACGCCGTGATGGCCGGCTGCAAGCCCGAGTATTTCCCGGTGGTGCTGGCCGGAGTGGAGGGCCTGTGCGACACGGCGCTGTGTGCGCACGGCTTGAGTATCACCTTGATGTCGGGTGCGCCGCTGGCGATAATCAACGGTCCGGTACGTCAGAAGATCGGGCTTAACTGCGGCCACAACGCGCTGGGGCACGGCTTTCGCGCCAATGCCACCATCGGCCGTGCGATGCGCCTGGTCACAATGAATATCGGCGGAGCGCGTCCGCACGGCGTCACCAAGGCGACCATGGGCCATCCCGGCCAGTACAGTTTTGTGGTCGCCGAAAATGAGGAAGTCTCGCCCTGGGAGCCGCTGCACGTCGAGCGCGGCTTCAAGAAGGAAGACTCGGTTATCACGTTTTTCGGCGGCACCGGCTTTTTCCAGGTGGCCGATTTCGCCAGCAACACCGCGCAGCGGCTGGCCGCCACCATCGGCGGCACGATGGGCGGCGGGATCAACAATTACCGCGAATATCCGCTGATGTCCGACACCGTACTGGTGCTGAGTCCCGAGCATGCCCACACCATCGCGCGCGACGGATGGTCCAAGCGCGACCTGCGCAAGTTCCTGTATGAAACCGTAGTGCGCCGTCCTGAGGAGGGCGCGCCGCCGCCGCGCGGGCGCGCTGCCAAATGGACCACCGCCGACGGCGCGGTGCGCAAGTTCCGCTCGCCCGACACAATCATCGTGGTCGTGGCGGGCGGCACGGCGGGACGCCTTTCGGTGGTCATCCCGGGATGGGTGTCAGAGGAATTGGCGGGCAGCGCCCCGGTCAGCAAGCTGATTCGGCTTGAATAATCGTTCTAAGGCGCGATACTTAAACGGGCGAAAGGAGGAACGCGATGGCAGACGACATTCTGGATCCGACCGGTTTTGACGCCAGCCAGCCGGCCAAGCCGATGGCGCAGCGGCTGGACTCGCTCAAGGGCAAGACCATCGGTCTGCTTGATATCGGTTTCCCCAATGGCGGGGTCTTTTTGGATCGCGTCGAGGAATTGCTCAAAACCAAATACGGAGTGGCCGAAGTGATGCGCCGCGCCAAGCCCAGCCCCGCCCGTCCGGCCAAGGACGAGGTGCGCAAGGAGCTGATCGAGGGCTGCGACGCAATCGTCGAAGGCCTCAGTAGTTGAGGGTCATGCATGTCGTGCAGTTCGCACGACACCGCCTATTTTGAGGAGCAGGGCGTGCCGACCGCCAACGTCGCCACCACCGAGTTCCGCGAGGCTGGTAAAATCCAGTACACCAACCTCGGCTTTCCGCACTATGATATCGTGTTCGTGCCGCACCCGATCTTCCCGCAGACCAGGGAGGAGACCTTCGCCAAGGCCGAAGCCGTGATCGATCAGATCGTCAAACGGCTGACCGAAAAACAGGGCGCACCCTGACAGGGTGCGTAGAAAGTCGGAGCAGGTGGGGCCGGGAATGGCAGCGCCATTCGGTGAGACGGGCCTCCCAGCCGGTCATCGACGCGCGGGCCGACAGGCTCGCGCGTCCTTGTTTGTAAGTTCACCGCTGGCGCGGCTGTCGCGGTACGCGTCCGCTCACTCCAACCATCGGTCGGTGGCACCAGTGCGCCACGCACACTTTCCGCCGTGCTTCCGGCGCGATTCGTCAACCAGCCTTGTGGAATGGAACTCTTCAGCGATTAAGCGGAATCTGCTCGTCGAGCCATTCTTCGGCTTCGGCCTGGGTGGCGAAATCCTGCTCGACGCGCCTGTCCTTCCAATAAATTTCCCATCTCCCGGTGCGGAGGTTGCGCTTCAGTTCATAGCCGTAATAGAGAATGCCGTCCGCTGATTGGCTCATCTTGCACCGCGTTGGCATCGTAGATCGAAATCCGGTCCGCGCTCCGGGGGACTCACAACGCCCCCCGGAGCGCGGACGCCTGCGGGCGGTCGCCCTATTGCAGTCCCAGCGGCGCCAGGGGACTGCGGTCGGAGACCGGTGCGCGCGCGACACCGGCGGCGAGCTTGACCGACCCGGGGACGCGTTGGATGGGGTCCACCAAGCCGAGTTGTTTCGAGTACTCGCGCAGCTCGGGCATCACCTCCTGCGCGAACAGCCGCATACTGGTCATGCGGTCCTCGTTGCTGACCGGCCCCTGCACGTTGAAGATCACCAGCACGCCGGGGCGCAGCACCTGCATCAGCAGCTTCATCTTGGGCAGGACGCTTTTGGGCGTACCGACAATCAGCCG
>Ga0070740_10002410_pt1 | contig 22056 bp, 22 predicted proteins | sample Coa_R2_FD_67286 | JGI IMG/M metagenome (GOLD analysis project Ga0070740, IMG submission 67286) | Surface soil microbial communities from Centralia Pennsylvania, which are recovering from an underground coalmine fire - Coalmine... | ecosystem: Environmental > Terrestrial > Soil > Unclassified ...
GTCGCGGCGGTCAAGGCGCCGGGCTTCGGCGATCGCCGCAAGGCGATGCTGGAAGACATCGCCATCCTGACCGGCGGCCAGCTGATCAGCGAAGACCTGGGCATCAAGCTCGAGAATGTGAAGCTCAACATGCTGGGCACGGCCAAGAAGGTGCGCATCGACAAGGACAACACCACCATCATCGATGGCGCCGGCAAGAAGAGCGACATCCAGGCGCGCGTGGCGCAGATCAAGGCGCAGATCGAGGAAACCACCTCGGACTACGACAAGGAAAAGCTGCAGGAACGCCTGGCGAAGCTGGCGGGCGGCGTGGCCGTGATCCGCGTGGGCGGCGCAACCGAAGTGGAAGTGAAGGAGAAGAAGGATCGCGTGGACGACGCGCTCAACGCCACGAAGGCGGCGGTGGAGGAAGGCATCCTTCCCGGCGGCGGCGCGGCGCTTCTCTATGCCACCAAGGCGCTCAGCGGGCTTGCCGGCGACAACGAAGACCAGAACCAGGGCATCGCGATCGTGCGCAAGGCGATTCAGGCGCCGCTGCGCCAGATTGTGGAGAACTCGGGCGTTGAGGCTTCGATCGTGGTGGGCAAGCTGATGGAGCAGAAGTCCAACACCTATGGCTTCGACGCGCAGACCGAGAAGTATGTGGACCTGGTGGAAGCCGGCATCGTGGACCCCACGAAAGTGGTGCGCACCGCGCTGCAGGACGCAGCATCCGTTGCGGCCCTTCTGATCACGACGGAGGCCATGGTGGCCGACCGTCCGAAGAAGGACGCAGCCCCCGCCATGCCCGGCGGCGGCGGCATGGGCGATATGGATTTCTGATCCGTGTTTGCCATTGCTACCGATTGAAAATGCGAAAGGCCCGGGAGCAATCCCGGGCCTTTTTGCTTTTGAAGCAATTCCGCTCGTGGTGGCGTTCATCGTGCTGTTGCTGGCGGACAGGCGTTCGGCCTCGGCCGAAGAACGGCGAGGGCGACATGCTCGGCTGTGTGGTCTTCGGATTCGGTGCAGTGCTCATCTCGTGTGCAGCGATTCACATGGTGATGATGACCCTCCGCCGGTTGCGAAGATAGCTGGTCGGACGACGTCAGACCAAAAACGCATAGACCCGGGAGCAATGCCGGGGCTTTTCTCTGTGGAAAACTTTAGGCCCTATTTGGCTCTACAAATACTTCGGGATTTATTTGAGCTGTCAGCAAATAAACTTTCCTTCAACGACTCAGCTGCGTGAGGATAAAATGACTGAATATGCATATACGACAGTCACCGGAAAAATTAAGACATTACTGGAAAAAATTCGAACAGTCGGTGTCCCCCCCAAAGTGACTGTGGCGTGGCTAAAAACTATTGGCTTCACGTCAAGCAACGATGCGACTTTAGCGGGTGTCTTGAAGTTTATCGGCTTTACCGACGCCAGCGGGATTCCGACTTCTACTTGGACCGCCTACAGAGGTGCTAGGCATCGGGTAGTTCTGGGTGAGGCAATCAGAAAGGGATACTCCGAACTCTTTGCGGTATACCCAGACGCGAATAAGCGTCCGAATGGCGACCTCCAGCATGTTTTTAGCACAAGCTCTTCCGCAGGCGCTCAGGTCATCAGCAAAACCGTGGCAACATTCAAAGCTCTCGTTGATGAAGCAGATTTTTCAAATACGCCTGGATCGGCGGATTCCTTGACACAACCTGGCCCGCTACACACTCCGGCAGCTCCGGCCGCCCCTGGTCTCCCACCGGCATCGATGCAAGCAGGGCCGGCCGTTCATATTGATATCCAGATTCATATCTCGCCTGAATCCACTGGCCAGCAAATCGACAAAATATTCGAAAGCATGGCGAAGCATCTTTACGGGCGTAAGGACTATAAGTGATGTCGTCAATGCGGAATGCAATCGCAACAGCAAAAGCGATACATGCAGAACTTCTCACAGAATTTGGGCCCCCGGAGGAGGGGCTAATCGCAAAATCGCAGCCAGTAATTCTGATGTCGCTCGTACGGGGAACACGTGGCTACATCGAAAAAATATCGAATCAAGCGAACGGAGCATACGAGAACGGCTGGTACGATGCCTGCGCCGTAATGCTTCGACGGTTGGTCGAAACACTGATAATAGAAACTTTTGAGCATCACAAAATTGAACACAAAATCAAAAACGCAAATGGAGACTTTTTCTACCTGAAAGACCTGATCGACAAAACCCTCGCTGAGACAAGTTGGAACTTGAGCCGAAATACCAAGCAAGCGCTCCCTAAGTTAAAAGAGATCGGTGACAAATCCGCACACAGCAGGCGGTTCATTGCTCAACGCGGTGACATTCAACCCCTACTTCGCGACTTGCGAACCGTAGTGCAAGAGCTTATTTATCTTGCTCAGCTCAAGTAACGAAGGCATGCTGCGCGATCGACACGCCGTTCCTTACCTTGCTAATCAGACCCACAAATCAGATATTTCGCCACCATTCCACACCACCCTCACGGTCACCGGCGCGTCCACGGCTAACCGTCTTTGATGGCCAGTGGTACAATCTCCTGCCGCTCACACTGAGCGTCTTCGCGAAAAGGAAAAGGACCTGCCGCTCTTTTCCTCCGTACGACTCCGACCTTCGATGTTCAATGTGGCCGCCCTATCCCCCCTCCGGCTGAAAGTCCTCCGTCTTCTTCTCCGCATCCGGTTTCTTGGCCGGCGCGGAATCCCCCTCCTCCAGATTCCACACCACCTTCACGCTCACCGGCGCGTCCACGAGCTGGCCGTCCTTGATCGCCGGGCGGTAGTGCCACTTCTGCACGCAATCCACCGCCGCGTCGTCCAGCCGGCCGGAGCCGCTTGTCTTCGTCACCTTCACGCCGTTCACCGTGCCGTCGGCTGCAACCGTAAAGGCAAGCTCGGTGGTGCCCTCATCGCCCAGGATGCGCGAGAAGAAGGGATAATGGTCGCGGCAATTCTGCGGCTTCGACAGCACGGGCGGCTGCGAGATGCGCACGGGCACGCGCACCACCTGCTTGACCACCTTCACCTGCGCCGTCGCCGGCGCCTCCAGCTTTTCGTAGAGGTCCCAGAAGAACAGCAGCGACGAGCCGGTGGCAATGCCGCCCGCGATCAGCACGGCCCACAGCCGGTGGCGGAAATTCGCGCTGCAGAACAGCCCCGACGACACGACGAAAATGACAAACTCGACAACGATCACGCTTGCCTCGCCCGGGAAAATCCGCGCCCCTTCTGGCCGCGAACTGGCGCAGAATTTGGGCGACAGTTAGCAGCGTTGGGGGCGCTGCGCCACCGCCCCTGCCGCTTGACATGCGCTCCGCGCGCGTCAGGCTTGGCGCATGGCCGATCCCGCCGCCGTTCGCGACAACACCGCGCGCCACCGCTTCGAGCTGGAGGTTGATGGCCACACCGCCTTTGTCACCTACCGGCCTGGCGATGGCGTCATCACCCTTGTGCACACCGAGGTGCCGAAAGAACTGGCCGGCAAGGGCGTGGGCAGCGCGCTCGCCAAAGGCGCGCTCGATCTTGTGCGCGCGTCGGGGCTGAAGGTCGTGCCGCTTTGCCCCTTCATCGCCGCCTATATCCGCAAGCATGCCGAATACGGCGATCTGGTTGCCGGCCACGCCTGACCGCCCCGGCGCGTTGCGCCGATGAACGGCCGCTGCACGGCCCGTTCAGCGGCTGTTCACGTCACACAAGCGTGACGGCCGCAACGCCATAATGCTTGCCTTGGCCCTCTTCCTGCCGCATGCAGGAGGAACCATATCCCTTATGCAAGGTTCAAAAGCGAGGGTCGAATTCTGTTCCGTTCAAGAGGAGATATTCCAATGACTGCATCGCGCATTTTCGCACTGGCCGCCATTCTGTCGGCCACAGCCGCCGTTCCCGCGCTGGCCGCGCCGTGGGAAAGCATCGGCACGATCAGCGTGGACTACAACCTGGATCGCGACCGCGTTTCGCCCGATTTCGGCGGCCCGGTGGAAAGCCTCAGGTTCACCGCGCGCGGCGGCGATGTGCAATGCCGGTATATCCGCGCCACCTTCGGAAACGGCGCCACGCAGGATCTGTTCAGCGGCCGGCTGCGCCAGGGGATGGCGCAAAATGTCGATCTTCCGGGCAACGCCCGCAACGTCGCGCGGCTGGATTTCATGTGCCACGCGTTCCAGCGCAGCGGCGGCCGGATCGAGGTCCAGGCCGATATCGGCCAGTATCAGAACGCCTGGCGCAACGGCCCGCGCTGGAGCTATTGGTCGCGCTTTTTCACCGACTGGAACCGGGCCTGGGACAACGCGACCAGCTATTGGGTCCGGCTCGGCACCATGACGTTCACGCCGCGCTATCCGAAGGATAACGCGTTCGGCGGGTTTGCCGGCCGCAGCGTCACCCAGCTTGCCTTCCGCCCGCTTGACGGCAGCGCCATCTGCAGCAACGCCAACATCCGCTTCGGCAACGGCAGCCTTGCCAAGATTCCGGTCAATGGCGGGCGGCCGCTGATGGAAGGCCAGACCTACCGCATCGACCTTCCGGGCAATCAGCGCAATGTCGTCAACGTCGTGTTGCGCTGCTATGCGCTGGGCCAGCGGTCTGTGACAATCAGCGTTCTGGGCAACAAGTAACGCCCGGGCGCGCAAGGAAAAAGGGGCCGGCCATCCGCCGGCTCCTTTTTCGTTTCTGGCGCGTTTCCGCCCGGGGCTGGAATCGAAGCCGGCCCTCCTCTATATTTCTACTTTAGAATGTCTCTAAAACGGCCCCCCGGCCGGCCACGGAGGTGCACAATGGCGAAGGTTTCAAGACTGCCCCAGCGCAACAACAGGGCCGCAAGCCGGCTCGATACCCCCACCGATCTTTCGCACAACGCGATCCCCGCGCTCAGCGACGCGCTCAACAAGCTGCTCGCCGATGCCTTCGCGCTTTATGTGAAAACAAAGAATTTTCACTGGCACGTGTCGGGGCCGCATTTCCGCGACTATCACCTGCTGTTCGACGAACAGGCCGACCAGATTTTCGCCATGACCGACACCTTCGCCGAACGCGTGCGCCGCATCGGCGGGCGCACGCTTCATTCGGTCGGCGAGATCGCGTCGCTGACGCGCGTCGAGGACAACGACGAAACTTTCGTCGAGCCGGGCGACATGCTGCGCGAGCTGATGGACGACAACAAGCGGCTGATGACCAACATGCGCGAGGCGCACGAACTGTGCGAAAAGCACAACGACGTGGCCACCGCCAGCATCCTGGAAGTGTTCATCGACGAAACCGAGAAGCGCAACTGGTTCCTGTTCGAAACCAGCCGCAAGATCGACGACAGCGGCCACTGACCGCGCGTCAGGACAGAAGCGACGCCAGCCATTCGGGATGGATGCTCCATCCCGCCATGGCGGCGACGCCCATGAACACCCCGCAGGCGCCCGCGCCCCAGCTTGCGAACAGCAGAGCGCGGTGATTGGCCAGTGACGCCACGGCCGCAAGCGCGATCGCGATCGAACACAGCGCGTCGGCCATGTCGAACTGGTCGTGCCGGAAATTCAGCCTGATATAAAGCGCATCGTCTCCGCGCGCCTTCTTTTGCAGCGCATCCGATTCCTGCTGGTAATGGGCGATCTTGCCGGCCAGCCGCCTGCGCTCGGCCGCAACCGCGGCGGCATTGCCGTTCCCCGCGGCGGAGCCGAGCGCCAGCGCCGCCGCATCGTTCTCGTCCAGATGCATCTTGATTTTTTCGGCCTGGTATTCGTTCCAGCTGTCCACCGCGGCCACCTGCGCATACTGCATCTGCTGGACGACGTTGTCGTCTTTCAGCTTGGCCACAGCCATGAAGACGGAAATGGCGACCACCGTGACGGCCACAAAGGCGGAAAGCTCGCTTTCGAGCTTCAGTTCAAGTTCCATGGACGCCCCGCCCGCGTGAGAAGCCGCGCAACCTTCGACGGCGCGCTAGAGATCATCCCGCTCCGGGGCGGTCAAGCAAAAAGGGCCGGCGGCGGCCGGCCCTTGTCGCAACCGGAAAGGGAAAACGATCAGGTGTGCATGGGTGCGCCGGAATGGGACTGCACGGGCGGCGAAAATTTGCCGAGCATGCAGACCTGTCCGGTTTCAATCACGCGGATGCCCTGGCCCGCGCAGACCGAATCGCTTCGCGATACATAGGAGAAGCCGTGCAACGCCAGTCCGTTGCACGCCGCAGGCAATGTGTTCACGATGTCCTGGCCGCTGCGGAGATGAAAAACGATCGACTTGGTATCCGGCGCAACGGTGGTGTGATCGACCTGATAGGCCCAGATGCAGCTGTTGCCGTTTGCGCCGGACACGAACGGCGAAGTTGCCGGCTGGGCGAGAGCGGCTGTGGCGGCGGTGAGGGCCGCGAAAACCACCCCTGTGGTCATGATTTTCATGACTGTACTCCAGTTCTCAAATACGCCCCTCACGGGCGAAGTATCGCGCAAAACGCCCGGCGGCTCAATCGGCGCGCAAGCGCTACTGCGCCGGGCTCGCCGGCGGCGTATACGGCGTGAATGCGCCCAGCATGCAGATATTTCCGCTCTGGTTCACGCGGATGGACTGCATGTTGGCGCAGACTTCGTCGTTGGCCGCCATATAGCTGAATCCGTTGAACTGCAGCCCGTTGCATTCGTTGACCAGCGTGTTCTTCCAGGTCTTTCCGTTGATCATGTGGAACAGGATGGTGTGCGGATCGGGGGAATTGGTGCTCTTGATCTCATTGACGCGAAGGCAGACCGGTACGCTTCCTTCCGACATCGCGTTGTCCGCCGCCTGGGCTGCCGCAGTGCCCAGCAACAGGATGGCGAACGCGCATGCATGCGCTTTCATCGAAACCTCCATGACGTGCGCCCCTCGCACGGGGCATTGTCGCGCAAGTCGGGGGCGGCCTCAATTGGCCCGCCCGGCCGGGGCCAGGGGGCCGGGCCGCCGGTTTCCGGCCAATCCAATTCGTCGCCTTGAGGCGCGGGGGCAGCGCCTCTAACTTGACTTCGGCCGGGCGCGTCGCTGAAGGTCCGCGCCCCTGAAATCGGGAGACTCCAGGTGTCAGCGCCAGCCCAGGTGCCGCAAATCCAGGTTACCCTGCCCGACGGCAAGGCGATGACCTTTGCGCGCGGAACAACCCCAGGCGAGGTGGCGGCCGCGATCGGCCCGGGGCTAGCGAAGGCGGCCCTCGCGGCCGAAGTGGACGGCAAGGAATGGGACCTGTTTCGCCCGCTGGAAGGCGATGCAAGGCTTCGCATCATCACCCGCAAGGATCCCGAGGCGCTGGAGCTGATCCGGCACGACACGGCGCACATTCTGGCGATGGCGGTGCAGGAGCTGTTTCCCGGCACGCAGGTCACCATCGGGCCGGCGATCGAGGACGGCTTCTATTACGATTTCGCGCGCGAGGAACCGTTCACGCCGGAAGACCTGCCGAAGATCGAAGCCAAAATGCACGAAATCGTGAAGCGCGACCTGCCCACCCGCCGCGAAGTGTGGCCGCGGGACAAGGCGATCGCCCATTTCGAAAGCATCGGCGAGCAGTACAAGGCCCAGCTCATCCGCGACCTGCCGGCGAACGAGGAGATCTCCGTTTACTGGCATGGCGACTGGCATGACCTGTGCCGCGGGCCGCACTTTGCCTCCACGGGCAAGATCGGCGATGCCTTCAGGCTGACCAAGATAGCCGGCGCCTACTGGCGCGGCAATGCGAAGAACGCGCAGCTCCAGCGCATCTACGGCACCGCCTGGCGCGACCAGAAGGAACTGGATGCCTATCTCCTGAAGCTGGAAGAGCAGGAAAAACGCGATCACAGAAAGCTGGGCAAGGAGCTTGAGCTTTTCACCTTCTCGCCGGATGTGGGCGCGGGCCTTCCCTTGTGGATGCCCAACGGCATGGTGATCAGGCAGGAGCTTGAGTTTCTCGCGCTGCAGGAAGAGCGCAAGGAAGGTTACCGGCGCGTCGCGACCCCGCACATCGCCAAGGAAGCGCTCTATTACCGCTCGCGCCACCTGCCCTACTACAACGAAGGAATGTACTCGCCGCTCGATATCGACGGCGAAAATTATTACCTGCGGCCGATGAACTGCCCGCACCACCACCTGATCTATGGCGCCACGCGCCATTCCTATCGCGAAATGCCCGTCCGCATCGCCGAATACGCGCAGGATTACCGCTACGAAGCGTCAGGCGGCCTGTCGGGCCTCATGCGCGTGCGCGGCTTCTGCATGAACGACGCGCACATCTATTGCCGCTTCGACCAGGCGAAGGACGAATTCATCCGGGTGATGCACCTGCATGCGCGCTATTACGAGCTGATGGGCATCAAGGAATATTACATGCGCCTGTCGCTGCCCGACATGACCAAGCTCGACAAGTATGTGGACGAGCCCGACAAATGGATGGCGGCGCTCGACATCATCCGGCAGGCGATGCAGGAGTCCGGCTACAAATATGTCGAGGCCAAGGGCGAGGCGGCGTTCTACGGGCCCAAGATCGACTTCATGATCAGGTCGGCGATCGGCACCGAATACACCATCTCCACGAATCAGCTCGATTTCCTGGCCACCCAGACCTTCAACCTTACTTATATCGGCGAAGACGGGGCCGAACACCCGGTCTATGTCATCCATCGCGCGCCGCTGGGCACGCATGAACGCTTCACCGCGTTCCTGATCGAACACTACGCGGGCGCGTTCCCAGTCTGGCTTGCGCCGGTTCAGGCCCGGATCATCCCGATCAGCGAGAAGGCCAATGCCTATGCGCAGAAGGTGCGCGAGACATTGTTCGGCGTGCCCGTGATGAACGGCACTGCCGGCCTGCGCGTGGACATCGATGAGACCGCCGAGCGCATGCAGAAAAAAATCCGCGACGCCCAACTCAGGAAGATTCCCTATATGCTGGTCGTGGGCGAGCGCGAGGCCCAGGAAGGCACGGTCGCCGTACGCCTGCGGTCGGGCAAGGATCTCGGCCCGATGCCGCTGGAAAAATTCGTCGAACGCATCAAAAAAGAAGCGGAATCCCGCCGCGATGTTGCCGATTAGGCCTTGCGAATCGTCCCGCCTCACCTATTCTCTTTGCCGAAGCCGGCCAAACGGCCGGCTGGCGCAGAACGCCGGTTGCAACCGCGCTCCCGCGCTTTCGTCCGAAGGAGACCTGCCACGCCATTGAACCAGCAACATACGCGAGGTGGCCGGCAGGAAACTTCGCGGAACGGAATCTTGCGTGAGCTTTTGAAGGGAGAGTTGTCATAGTCGTCAGAAGGCCTTCGTCGTCCGCCCCGGCACCCGCCAAGGACGGACCCCGCGTGAATGAGGAGATCACATCCCGCACAATCCTGCTGATCGGAGCGAACGGAGAAAAATTCGGCCCAATCGGGACTGACGAAGCCCGGGCGATGGCCGAAGAACAGGGTTACGACCTTGTGGAAGTTTCGCCCGATGCCAAGCCGCCCGTCGTCAAGATGATGGACTTCGGGAAATACAAATACGAACAGCAGAAAAAGGCCGCCGAGGCCCGAAAGAAGCAAAAGGTCATCGAGATCAAGGAAATCAAGATGCGCCCGACCATCGACGATCACGATTACGACGTGAAGATGCGGGCCATGCGGCGTTTCTTCGAGGAAGGCGACAAGGTGAAGGTGACGCTGCGGTTCCGCGGCCGCGAGATGGCGCACATGAATCTGGGCTCGGAACTTCTGGGGAGGATCCAGCGCGATGTCGAGCCGGTTGCCAAGGTGGAAACCTATCCCAAAACCGAAGGCCGGCAGATGATGATGGTGCTGGCGCCGCGCTAGGCGCGCGCCGCCGCCGTCACATGGCCCCTGCCACGTGCACCGCGCCGCCGGTCTGCGCGCCGGCTGGTTGCGGCCTGTCTCCCGTGGCCCGGACATCCGGCTGCCCCGCCATGGACTTGTAGGAGACGCGGCCGTCCTCGATCAGCAGCACGACCTCGGCGCTCCAGCCGGGGCCATAGACCGTGTGTCCGAAACCGAACAGATCGAGCAACGGATTGCCGTCGCGTTCCCGCGTCCGTTGCCGCGGGCGGAAGACATAAGCCGTGCAATGGTCGCGGGAATTGATGCAATTCTGGATGGCGGGATTGAGCTTGTCGAACTTGAGCGAATCCCGCGGCATGAACCGTTCGATGACGCCAAGAGAGGAAAGCACCTCGACATTGGGCGAACGCGTGGCATCGAACCCCATGGCGGCCAGATCGGACGCGCGCGTCACGCCGGGAACGATCCCGCCATAGGCCGCCTCGACCTGACTCAAATTCTTGAAACCGGAATTGGCCACATGGCTCTGATAGGGCAGCAGCCCCAGCCCCGCACAGCCGACGAGCGACAAGGCTCCCACCGCGATCAGGATGATTCTCGCATAGCGGCGCGTGCCGCTGCGGTGCCCCACACCCATCAAGCCCCCAACGCAACTTTATTTATTGTGGGAAAACCTTAGCGAATCCGGCTGTGCATGAAAAGTGGATAAGCGGCGAATGGTAACCCGCCGCCGGCCTATGGGTCGGGAACTTGCGCGCAACAGGATGCAACTGTTTCCGGGTCGCAGTTTCCTCCGGAGATCACCAAGGCAATGGCGCCGTTCGTTTTTACGGTCTTTCCGGCCAGCACGGCGGCCAGGCCCGCGGCCCCTCCGGGCTCGGCGACGATTTTGAGCCGGCGAAAGGCAAAGCTCACGGCATGAGCCAGCTCCGCGTCGCTCACGCTGACCCCGCCGGCCAGGCGTTCTTTCGCAATTGCGAAGGGCGTGTGGCCGGGCACGGGCGACATCAGTGCATCGGCCATGGACATTTTGCCCCCCGGCGCCGCGGTCCGTTCGCCGCATTCCAGCGAGCGCTTCATGCCTTCGAAATTCTGCGGCTCGACGCTGTAAACCTTCGTGCGCCGGCTCGTTCCGGCAATGGCCAGCGCGATGCCGCTCACCAGCCCCCCGCCGCTGCAGGGAACAAACACGCCGTCCAGGGAAATGCCGCGCGCGGCGGCCGTTTGTGCAATTTCAAGCCCGATCGTGCCCTGACCCGCGACCACGAAAGGATCGTCGAACGGTTTGACAAGCGTGGCGCCCGTTTCAGCCTGAAGCCTGGCCGCAATCGCTTCGCGGTCATCTTTCGCCCTGTCGTATTCGACAATCGCGGCGCCGAGCTTTCGCGTGCCTTCGATCTTCGCGCGGGGCGCGTCTGACGGCATGACGATCGTGGCGTTCAGGCCAAGGAGCCTCGCGGCGGCGGCCACGCCCTGCGCATGATTGCCCGATGAAAAAGCAAGCACGCCTTTCGCCCGGTCGGCTTCGGGAATGAGCGCAATCCTGTTGAACGCGCCGCGGAACTTGAAGGAACCGGTTCGTTGCAGGTTTTCCAGCTTGAGCAGAACGCGCCGGCCCACGCGCTCATTCAGCGCCGGATGTTCCAGAAGCGGTGTCGCAACGGCAAACGGCGCGATGCGTTTCGCGGCGGCCTCGATATCGGCAAATGACGGGACAGGCGGCGCAGCGGGCATGCGCCTTCTTAGCGCCCCGCGCGGCGCAATGCAGCCTTCAAAATCCGCTCCACGGTCTGCGGATAGTCCAGGCCCGCCTCGCGGGCGGCAGCTGCAAAGCCCGCACCCGGCTCAAGGCCGGGATTGGGATTAATTTCGAGGATCAGGGGATTTCCCGCCGCATCCACGCGAAAATCTACGCGCGCAAAGCCGGACAGCCCGAAAAGCTTCCAGGCCCTTTCGCAACATTGCCGCAAGGTCTGGGCCAGTTGCGGCTCGGTCCGCTCCAGCCCGAAGGCGCGCACCGTCTGCATGGCTTCCATCGAATCCTCATGCCACTTGGCGACATAGCCCACAATTTTCGGGCGGCCGTCGGGCCATTTCTCGAAGCGCATTTCGGCGAGCGGCAGAACGCGCGGGGCCCCGTCCTCTTCCAGGATGGCGATGTTGAATTCCCGGCCCTCGACATAGCGTTCCGCAAACCACCGGCCGCCATATTTTGCCGCGCAGGATTCAGCGCGCGCCGCAACGGCCTGACGGCCGGACAGGACGGAGCCATCATCCAGCCCCACGGATGCATCTTCCGTAGCGTGCTTGACGATGTACGGACAGTCGTCGGCAAGCCCCCTCCATTCGGGCGGCTCGGCCCAATCGGGCGTCGGCAGCCCGACCGAACGCAGAAGGCCTTTGGCGAGCGGCTTGTCGCCCGCAACGGCCATGGCCGCGCCAAGATTGCCCGTGAAGGGAATATTCGCGATCTCCAGCATCTGACACGCGACGGGCGCAAATTGGCCAAGTCCGAACACGCTTTCCACCATGTTGAAGACGGCATCCGGATTGGCGCGCTTCACAGCTTCATGAAAGGCCTGCGGCGACGGCAGGAAGGGAGCCAACATCGCCTCATGGCCGCGCTGACGCAGCGCATCGGCTACGGCCCGCGCGGTGGCCAGGGTGTCCTGTTCGTCGGCCGGCGCATCCGCCGGCACGTCGGAATGCAGCACCAATACGCGCATGCTCAGCCTGCGCGGCGGGCGCGCGCCTGCAGTTGCGGATGGCGCTTCAGGAACGACGCCATGATCCGGCCGATCAGTTGCTGATAGCTAAGCCCCTCGCGCTCGGCGATGAAGCACATGTCGGAGTAATTGGGACGCAACCCCGCCAGCGGATTGACCTCGATGAAGTGGGGGCGCCCCGCCGCATCGTTGCGGATGTCGATACGGCCGCCGTCGCGGCAGCGCAGGGCCTGCCATGCCGCGAGCGCCACTTCGCCCGCCATCTTCGCGCTCTGGGGATCGGCGCCGATGATCTTCACCTTGTCTTCCCAGTGCTCCTTGTTCTCGAAGCCGTATCCGTCGCCGATCCAGTTCGCTTTCGGAACAATCTCGCTCACGCCCAGCACGCGGGCTTCGTCTCCGGTTCCCAGGATCGCGACCGTAAACTCGCGGCCGGGCAGAAAGGTCTCAACCAGAACCGGCTGCTGGAATTTTGTGAGCAGCTCTGCCGCCACGCGCAGCAGGCTGGCGGGCGTGCTCACCTTGGATTTCTCGTTGACCCCCTTGCCCGAACCTTCGGCCACCGGCTTGAGGAACAGGGGGAATGGCAGATCAACCTTCTTGGCGTCGGAGATTTTTTCGATCACGGCAAAAGGCGCGGTCGGGATGCCGGCATCGCGGACAACGCGCTTGCACATCGCCTTGTCCAGCGTCAGCGCCAGGGTCAGCGGATCGGAAAACACATACGGGATGTCGAACACTTCCAGAAGCGCCGGCACCTGCGCTTCGCGGCTGACGCCTCTCAGCCCCTCGCAGAAATTGAATACGGCATCCCAGCGTTTGCCCGCTCCGAGCGCCTCGACCAGCCGGCGCACATTGCCGATGCGTTCGACCCGCCAGCCCAGGCCTTCCAGCGCTTCGCAAATCGAATTGATGGTGATTTCGCTGTCGAATTCGGCCGTTTCCTCTTCGCCATATCCCATGGCGAGATAATCGGCGCGCAGATCGTAGGCGATGCCGATGGTGAGCGGCGCGTTACTGCCCAATCGCGCCGGCGCCGCCGTGCGCGCGGCAATCCGCATGGCGGGCGAAAGGCCGGCCTCTGTGTCCCAACCTGCTTTCGGTGCGCCGGCCGCCTTGACCGGACGCGCCGGCATTTTCGGTTTCGCGCGCATGTTATGGCCGCCTGTTCGTGCCCAGCACGCCGCCCGGATCGGTGTAGCGGTAAACCTCGCCCTCGAAATTGCGCAGCAGCAGGTCGTCGCCGTCGCGGCCGACGATGGAATCCGGCGCCAGAAGAATTTTTCCGCCGCCGCCCGGCGCATCCACCGCGAACATCGGCGTTGCATATCCGGTCGTATGGCCGCGCAGGCCCTTGATGATTTCAAGGCCCTTTTCGACATTGGTGCGGAAATGGTGCGAACCGCGGATGGGATCGCACTGATAGAGGTAGTACGGCCGCACCCGCCGCGCCAAAAGACCCTGCATCAGGGGTTTCATCACCGAGATGTCGTCGTTGATGCCCTTGAGCAGCACGGTCTGGCTTCCGAGCGGGATGCCCGCATCCGCCAGCCGCCCGAACGATTCGGTGACTTCCGGGGTCAGCTCGCGCGGATGGGTCACGTGCAGGCTCATCCACAGCGGGTGATGCTTCTTGAGCATCCGGACAAGGTCCCGGGTGATCCGCTGCGGCAGGACGACGGGGATCTTGCTGCCGATCCGGATGAACTCGATGTGGGGAATGGCTCTCAGCCGCGTCAGCAGCCAGTCGAGCTTGTCGTCGGCGATGGTGAGCGGATCGCCGCCCGAAAGCAGCACGTCCCGCACCTCGGTATGGGCGGAAAGATAGGCCAGCGCCCGTTCCCAGTTTTTCGTGGTGAACTGATACTCCCCGCCTGGATTGCCGACCGCGCGGGCGCGCGTGCAATAGCGGCAATAGGTCGAGCAGGTGCCGGTGGTCAGAAACAGCACCCGGTCCGGGTAACGGTGCACGATTCCCGGGGCGACCGTGTCGTGGTCTTCACCCAGCGGGTCGTCCGCCTCGCCCGGCATGCGGATGAATTCGTCGCTGGTCTTGATGTGGGTCCGGCGCAGCGGTTCGGTCGGGTCGTCCCGGCCCATCAGGCTTGCGTAATAGGGCGTGATGCCCACCGGAAGCGGCCCCTCGTGCTTTTCGACCGCCAGGCGCTCGTCTTCGGACAGCTGGAAAATCCGGGCCAGTTCCTGCGCCGTGCGGATTCGCGCGCGCATCTGCCAGCGCCAGTCGTTCCACTCCGAGACCGAGGTGCCCGGATAGAAGCGGCGATAGAACACTCTTGTTTCGGGATTGACGGGAAATCTGGGCGCGGCCTTGCGCGGTTTCGCAGGCTCGATCTTGGGAAGCTCGCTGATTTCCTGGAGGCTTGGGACGGCGGAGGCAGCTGGCGTTGATCGAGCGGCCCGTTGCGGAGGCTTAAGGTCCCTCCCCCGCACTAACTGGAGACTCATTGTGGTCTCGTGTTGCTCCGATATTGTGCCTCGGAACACCCCAGCGGCTTCCTATAAACGGCACAACAGCGAGTCGAATTTATGGAACTTTGCCCGTTCGTCAAGTGTAGCCGTCAATCAAGGCAGGCGAGTATTGAAGAAGGACGGATTTTCTCCAATAAAACCGCCAAGAAAATGCACTGAATTCTTGAAGAACGCGCAAGTATTGCATGGCGCGAGAGTCGCCAAAGCGCGCATCGCGTTCAGAGCATCGCGAGAAGAAGCTGCTTGCCGTCATGCGATCACTCGCCTGAGTTTTCCCGCAGATGATTCAACATGCGAAGAGAAAGCCGCTGGCTTTTCGCGCAACATGGCGTTGATTGACTCAGGAAGCATCAGCGAGATGGCTGTGGACCTTCATAACCAAACGCATCGTACAGAGATATCTTGCGCGTGCGATGACCGCCAACGGGAATTGTGACGGTGCCCAGAGGCCGGTTCGAGTCGAATGTGGCCAGCACGGCGGGCACAGAACCCGGTTCAAGGACAAGCAGGACATGACGGCCGTTCGCCGGGGTCAGCCGGAGCGTCATCTGGAAATGGTCGCGGATCCGCTGGTCGCGGTCCCACACAAGGATGGGGATACGCCGCGGGCGCGCGTAATAGAGCAGTTCCGCAACGACGCTGCGGTTTTCGGCGACGATCGCGTCATAGGGCGTTGCCGCCGCCCGGCTTGCGACCGCCTTGCCGAGTGCGCCCCAGCCTTCCATGCGCTTGAACGCGTTGCCAAGCCCCAATCCATCGGCCACCGAAGGCGCGATCAGGATGGCGCACAGCACCAGCAGAACGACCCCGTGAAGGGCCATCGAAGCCCACAGAATCGCGCCTTTCCACCACCGCAGCAGCGCCCCCACCGCAAGCGGCACCGCTGCGATATAGGCGGTTGCGGCCCAATTGGCATTCGCGTCCGCGATGAACGCCTGCATCGTGATGATCACGATGGGCGGCAGCACGAAAGCCGAAAGGAAAACGCCGGCCCGGTTCGTCTCGCGGCTCCGCGCCAGCCGCCACAAGGCGGCGAGCAGGCCCGCCATCATCAGGGGCCCGAAGACCCCGAACTGTCCTCCAAGGAAGCCCAGCGCGTTCAGCACACTGAAATGGGCGCGGCTCCAGTCGGCATTGCTTTCGGTGTGGCCGACCGTGGCGAAGTGGTGGTGCGCGTTCCACCAGATATTGGGCGACAGAATGACAAGCCCTAGCGCGAGGGCGGCCAGCCCGTGCCGGCTGAAAACCTCCCGGCGGGCGGCCGGCAGAAGGATGGCCGCCAGAATTGCGCAAATGGCGAAATACGCCATTGCGTATTTCGAAAGCATGCCCAGGCCAAGGGCGATACCGCAAAGGATGCTCCATCTCCAGCTCCGGGCCTCGAGCGCGCGCTGGAAGGCGTAGAGCGCCAGGGCCCAGAAGAAGAGAAGCGGAACATCCGTCGAAATCAGAACGCTCGAATAGGAGACGCCGGGAAGCGTCAGGAACGCGATGCTGCTCCAGAACCCGGTGCGGGCGTCGCTGGCCCGCCGGCCGATGGCAAAAAGCAGGAGCGCCGTGCCGGCGTGGATCACGGGCGAAGCCAGCCGGATGGCCCATTCGGCGCTGCCGAAAATGGCCGTGGTCGCCCAGACGATCCAGCCGATCATCGGCGGCTTGGAAAAATAGCCAAGGTCGGGCGATTGCGCCCACCACCAGTACTGGGCCTCGTCCGGATAAAGCTCCAGCGGCGAAAGGGCGAGGGCCGCGATGCGAACCGCCGTCACGGCGAAAACAATCGCCAGCGCCAGCCGGTAAAGATGCCGTTCCTGTTCGTTCATCGGCCCGGTGTCACGCGATAGAGGGTGATGTGAACCTTCCGGCCACGGCTGTAGTTGATTCCGGAAAGCTGATCGACCGGTTTGGCTGTTGCCCCCAGCTCCGTCAGCCGTGCAAGGAACACAGGTCTGGACCGGTCTTCAACCAGCGCAAGGCCGCCCTGCCGTGCGGCGGTTGTGCCCGCATCCTTCGGAGGCTCAAGCAGCGTTCCCGTTCCGAGAAGGAAGACCAGACTGGGCTCCACATAACCTGACAGCACGACGGGCGGATCGCCCGGGTGGCGATTCCTTGCCACAAGCGCCGCCGCTCTTGGGCTGACCCATATCCGATCCAGATGTCCGGGCACGCCCCAACACAGCAGCGGAAAAAATATGAGGGCCGCGCAGGCCGCACTCATGCACGCAGCCAGATTCTTCCGTTGCAGCAGCAAGACAATGGCGCCAATCCCCGGCGCCATTCCGGCAACCGCGCCGGCCACAAGCCACCAGGTCGTGCCGCTGCCGAAATAATGCGGCGCAAGAACCGGAGCCAAAGCCAGCGCCAGGAGCGCGGCCGCAAACTGTACCGCCGCAATGATGCGCAACACCTTGGCCCAGCGGGGTTCGTCGGCCGGCGGTGCGCGCATGGCCCAAAGCGCACCCAGAAACACCACGGCCGGATAGGCGGGAAGGATGTAGTGCGGCAGCTTGGTGGGCACGAGCTCGAACATCAGCCAGGCGGCGCCGGCCCAGGCAAGAAGATATCGAACGGCAGGATTCCTGCGGTCGGCGATGGCGGAACCGATGCCTGGAACCGCAACCAACGTCGCCGGCCAGAGCGTGAGGCTTGCAAGCAGAAGATAATAGCCTGGCGGCGCGCCGTGGGTTTCCTGGCCGCCCATGACCTTGGCCGCAAAATCATGGCCGAGCGCTTGTTCATAGAATTGCCCATGGCTGACAAATGCGATGGCAATGGCCCAGGGCAGGCAGATGAGAATGGCAAGCGCAAGGCCCGGTCCCCAATGGAGCGACCTGAGCCATCGCCAGTCGCGATCCCAGATCGAGATGGCGCAGATTCCGAGAGCGAGCACAGCGGCAATGACGGGTCCCTTGACCAGGATGCCGATGCCGAAGGCCGCCCATCCGGCAAGCGCCATGCCAAGCGTGGGCGGCGCGCGGCCCGGCATGCGCGCTGCCAGATAGGCCCGCACAAGAACCGCTTGCGCGCCGAGAATGGTGGCCAGAAGCACGGCGTCTGTTTTGGCGATCAGCGCTTCGGCCCGCAGCGATACGGTAAGCCCGACGAAGGCCGCGCCGATCAGCGCGGTTTCGGGCGGCGCAAACGCGCGCATGCACCAGAAGGCAAAGACGACCGCCAGAAACGCGCCAATCAGCGACGGAACGCGATAGGTCCAGATGGCATCGTAGGGCGGCTTGCCGAACAGCAAGGTGGAGGCCGACTGCATCCAGTAAATGCCGACCGGCTTGCGATAGCGTGAAGCGGTGCTGAAGCGGATGTCCACATAATCGCCCGATTCAACCATCTGCCTGGATGCCTGCGCGAACCTGCTTTCGTCGCGGTCGAGCGGCGGCATGGTAAAAAATCCCGGCACCCAGGCCACCAAGCAAAGCAGAAACAGCGTCGCAAGCGGCCGCCGCGCCAGCCGCGAAAGCAGCCCTTTGGCCGGCGTATCGGGCAATGCTGCCGCGTTCATCTGGGCATCCCTTGCAACAATTTTCCGGCGGTCATGGCTGAAGGCCGGGCAACTTGAATCTCGACGGCACGGTCTGTTTATCCCCGCCGCGGCCCTGTATAAGGCCCGCGCCGCGTTCGGCCGCCTGCCCTCGCCCCTTGCCCGGGAGAGGAAGGACGCCCGGCGCGGCAATCCTTATGGCATGACCGGAGCGAACGGAATATCGGCATGAGAGTCGCGCTTTCTGTCGTGGTGCCCGTCAAGGACGAGGCCGGAAACGCCGCTTCGCTGGCCAGGGAGACATCTGCAGCGCTCGCCGGCGAGAGCGCGGAACTCATTTTCGTGGACGACGGATCGACCGACAACACGATAGCGGAACTGCTGGCGTTGCGGCCGTCGCTGCCGGGCCTGCGCGTGCTGCAGCATGGCGGCAATTTCGGGCAGAGCCGCGCGGTGCGCACCGGCGTGCAGGCGGCAAGAGGCGACGTCATCGTCACCATGGATGGCGACGGGCAGAACGATCCGGCGGACATTCCGCGGCTGCTGGCCGCCCTGCGCGCCGGCGGAAAAGATCTCGCGATGGTTTCGGGCGTCCGGCAGCAGCGCCAGGACCGCGCCGACCGCAGGTGGGCGTCCGCTCTCGCCAACGGATTCCGCAACTGGATGCTCAAGGATGGCGCGGCGGATTCCGGCTGCGGGCTGAAGGCGTTTCGCCGCGACGTCTTTCTCTCCCTTCCCTATTTCGACCACATGCACCGCTTTCTCGTCGCGCTTGTGAAACGCGAGGGATACGACGTCGCCTTCGTCAGCGTGAACCATCGCCCGCGCGCCCACGGCCGGTCCAAATACGGCAATCTTCAGCGCGCGCTGGTGGGAATTTCCGATACAATCGGCGTGCGCTGGCTGCAGCGCCGGTTCAAGGGCGCCGTGGAGCCGAAGGAGATCTGAATGTTCACGCTGGCACTCACCTGGCTCGACAACAGCGGCCACATCTGGCTGCTGATCGGATTCCTGGGCCAGGCGCTTTTTGCTTCGCGTTTCATCATCCAGTGGTTCCGGAGCGAGGTGGAAGGCCGCAGCGTGATTCCGCTGGCGTTCTGGTATTGCAGCATCGGCGGCGGGATCGTGTCGCTTGCTTATGCCATCGAGATCAACAGCTGGCCGTTCATCATCAGTCAGGGCAGCGGCCTTGTCGTTTACGTTCGCAATCTCTGGCTGATTTTCCGGGAGCGCGCGGCCCTGCGGCGCGCCGCGCAGCAGACGGCCGCCTGATCTTTCGACACTTTTCCGCCACATCTCAATCGCAAAGCGAAGCGCCAACAGGGTTAATTCAGCCCCAGTTCTGCCCCATTATGATACGATGATGCGTTCGGCATTTGGTTCGGCCAAAGCGCATTGGGGAGAAGCACATGTTGCGCATGTTTCCGCTGCTTTTGATTGTCGTGATCCTCTACTCGATCATGGCTCTTGGACATGGCGTGGCGAGCCATGCCGCGATGGAAGCCTTTCTGTCTCAGAGCGCCGTGAAGATTCACATGTTCTCCGGCGATGAATGGACCTTCACGCTGGGCGACTTCTTCATTCTTCTCGCGCTGCTGCTTCTGTTCATCGAGGTCATCAAGGCCACGCGCACCAGCTCGCGCGAGATCGTCAATCACGGCCTTTCGATGCTGACCTTCGTGGTCGCCATCGTGGAATTCATCACGCTCAAGGGCTTTTCGACCTCGCCCTTCTTTTTCATCGTCGCGATGTCGCTGTTCGACGTGGTCGCCGGATACTCCATCTCCATCGTCGCCGCCGAGCACGATCTGGGTCTGGGGCGCGCTGGAACCGACTAGGCGCATTTGCAGGGAATTTGCGGCGGGCGGGCTTTTCCGGGCCCGCCCGTTCCGTTTCAGTTACGGACCCAGTGGCCGTATTGGACGGCCAGCACCTTTTTAGCCGCCTCCAGCCCCAGCAGCGCGCGGGCGGCATGAAACGGCCAGTTGGGGTCGTCCAGCATCGCATGCGCCAGCATGATGATGTCCGCCTTGCCCTCGCGCACGATCTGGTCGGCCTGCGCCGGTTCGCGAATGAACCAGCCGGCCGCCGTCGGGATTGCGGCTTCGCGGCGAATGCGTTCGGCATAGGGCGCCATGAACGCCGGCCCCCAGGGAATGCCGGACATGTCGGGCGTATTGAAGCCCAGGCTGACGTCGATCATGTCGAGCCCGAGCGCCTTGAAGCGCCTGATCAGCTCGATGGACTCCTCGACCGTGTGACTGCCTTCCACAAAATCGGAAATGCCCAGACGCACGGTCAGCGGCAGGCGCTCCGGCCACACCGCGCGCACAGCCGCGAATGTTTCGAGGAGGAACCGGGCGCGATTTTCGAAGCTTCCGCCATATTCGTCCGTGCGCCTGTTGGCGATCGGCGAGAAAAAGCTCTGCGCCAGATATCCGTGCGCGAAGTGGAGCTCGAGCCACTCGAAGCCGGCCGCCAGCGCCCGCCTGGCAGCAGCCACGAAATCGCCGCGGACGCGCGCGATCTCATCCCGTGTCATGGCGTGCGGCACGCGCGTCAGATGGCCCCCGAACGCATTGGCTGACGGCCCGATCGGTTCCCAGGCGCGCGGATCGTCCGGCGGCAGGTGATTGTCGCCTTCCCAGGGCCTGTTGGAAGATGCCTTGCGGCCCGCATGCGCGATCTGAAGTCCCGGCACCGCGCCGTGCTTTTTCAGGAACGCGATGACGGGCCGCCAGCGTTCGGCTTGCGCGTCGCTCCAGATTCCGGAATCGCCGGGCGAGATGCGCCCCTCCGGCGACACCGCCGTGGCTTCGCCGATGATGAGGCCCGCCCCGCCAATGGCGTGCGAACCCAGATGCACCAGATGCCAGTCGTTGATGAAGCCGTCTTCCGCCGAATACTGGCACATCGGCGAGACGGCGATGCGATTCTTCAGCGTGACGTCTTTCAGCCGGTAGCTGTCGAAAAGCGCAGGCATGGATTCCCTCGAATGATGGCCGGCCGCAAAACTCCGGCGCGCCTATGGCAAATTCAATGCGGCAAGATCATCCGGCCGGTCGGTGCAGATGGCGTCAAGCCCGCGCGCGGCGAGCGTCCGCATGTCGGCCGGGTCGTTCACCGTCCACGCGCCGACGTCAAGGCCCAGCGACCTGGCCTGCGCCACGGCCTCATCCGTTGCGTCGCGATAATAGGGAAACCACCCTTCGCCGCCCGCCGCTTTGATCGCGCGCAGGATTGAGCCGCCATGTTTCACCGCGTCATAACCTGCGGCCCAGGGCGAAATCCCGTGCCGCGCCCAGTGGCGCAGCGCCTGAAGGGCAAGCCGCGGCGGCGGATCGTCCTGCGCCGGCGGCCGGCCCTTCGCAAACCAGCTTTGCGGCAGCGTCGTGAACCAGCAGCGCACGTCCGGCGCGATCGTCTTCGCATGCAGAAGCCCGGGCCAATCGAAGCCGACCAGAATCGTCTGATGCAGATAATCGTGCGCTTTCAGGACTGCGATGGCAGCCTCGGCGAGCGCTTCGGGCTTTGCCGAAATCGAGCGGTTGGAAAAGGAGGTCTTCAGTTCCACGAAAAGCCGGAATGGCTTGCGGGATTTTTTCGCTT
>Ga0070740_10002411_pt1 | contig 22052 bp, 19 predicted proteins | sample Coa_R2_FD_67286 | JGI IMG/M metagenome (GOLD analysis project Ga0070740, IMG submission 67286) | Surface soil microbial communities from Centralia Pennsylvania, which are recovering from an underground coalmine fire - Coalmine... | ecosystem: Environmental > Terrestrial > Soil > Unclassified ...
GGCCATCGAGGTGCCGCTGAAGTAGGCGTAACCGTTGTTCGGGACGGTGCTGTAGACGCTGACGCCGGGGGCGCCGAGGTCCACGGTGGTGGCGCCGTAGTTGGAGAAGCTGGCCAGGTTGCCGCTGCTGTCGAGGGCGGCCACGGAGATGACGTTGGCCTCCGGCAGGTCGGCGGGGTAGGTCGGCGTGACGTCGGAGTTGGTGCCGCTGTTGCCGGCGGCGGCGACGACGAGGACGCCGGCGTTGTTGGCGTCCTTGACGGCGTTCTCGAAGGTGGAGCTGTAGCCGCCCCCCCAGCTGTTGTTGGTGACCCGGGCGCCGTGCTTGACGGCGTAGTTGAGGGCGGCGGCGGCGGCGGCGTCGGAGCCGGTGCCGGTGGAGTCGAGGAACTTCAGCGGCATGAGCTGGGCGGTCCACTCGACGCCGGCGACGCCGGTGGAGTTGTTGCCGACGGCGGCGATGGTGCCGGCGGTGTGGGTGCCGTGGCTGTTGTCGTCGAAGGGGTTGTTGGTGTTGGCGACGAAGTTCCAGCCGACGAGGTCATCGACGTGGGCGGTGTCGCCGTCCTCGGAGATACCGTCGGCCCAGCCGCCGGTGCCGTCGGCCTTGTAGGGGGCGAGGATGTCGGCGGCGGTGATGCGGCCGTCGCCGTTCTGGTCGGTGATCTTGCCGACGCCCTGGTTGATGGGGTTATTGAGGTCCCAGAAGGTGATCAGGCCGTCGCCGTCGATGTCGGTGAGCCTGGCCTTGACGGCGCTGGGGATTTCGGCCTGGTTGATCCAGACGTTCTTGTACAGGTCGGGGTGGTTGTAATCGACGCCGGTATCGATGTCGGCGACGATGACCTTGGTCGAGCCGGTGGTGACGTTCCAGGCGGCGGGGGCCTGGATGCCGTTGGTGCCGGTCAGGCCCCAGAGGGTGCCGTTGGTGACGGCGGGGTCGTTGGGCAGGGTCTCGGTGTGGTACAGGACCGGGGCGGCGGCGGAGGCGACGGACGGCTGGGCGGCGAAGGTCTGCTGGAGGGCCGGGAGGTTGCCGCCGCGGACCTCGTAGGCGCCGGCGAGCGGGGTGGCCTGGACGGTGGCCCCCGAGGCGGCGGCGAGGGCGACGAGCCGGCCGAGGTCGCTCTGCTGGCCGGGGGCGAGGGTGAAGACGAAGGAGGCGCCGCCGGCGCCGACGTTGGCGACGCCGGGCAGGAGGCTGGCGGTGACCGCGGCCGGGCTGGCGGCGGAGAGGCCGGCGGCCAGGGCCGGGTTGGCCTGGGTGGCCGGCATGGAGGCGGCGCGGGCCAGGCCGGCGTCGGGGGCGGCGGGGGCCGTCGGCCCGGTGGTGCCGGGCGCGCTGCTGGGGCTGGCGGTCGCGGCGGCGGCGGGGGCGGTCGGCTCGCCGTCGGAGGAGCCGGCGCCGGCGGCGGGGGGCGGCGTGACGTCCGAGGCGGCGTGGTCGGTGCCGGAACCTTCGCCGAAGGAGCCGAGCCAGCGGTTGGCCGCGAAGAGGGCGTCGGCGGACTCGACGCCGGCCCAGTTGACGGCCTCGTCGTGGCCGGCCGGGGGGGTGTTTTCCCGGGCGGGGGCGGCGGCGGGCGTGGCGTCGGCCTGGAAGCGGCCGGCGGCGTCGGCGGCGGCGTGGTCGAGGTCCGCGAGGTAGGCGGCGAGCGCCTGGTTGACCTGCTCAAAGCGGTCCTCGCGCGGCGCCACCTGGACGACGGTGACGGGGCCGGCTTCGGGGGTCGATTCGGCGGCGGGGGTGCCGGAGTTGGCGAGGGCGGCCGGGGCGCCGAGCCAGAGGAGGCCGAACACGTCGCCGGGGGGCAGGCGGTCTTCGAGCAGCTCGACGGCGGGGCGGTAGGCGTGCCGGGGGAGGAGGGGGCGGTTCCAGGAGGAAACGGGCCGCCGCGGGCTGAGCCAGCTGCGGACGGAGGCGACGGCGGAACGGACCTGGTGACGGAGCCGGGAACGAAGATCGCGCTGCGGCATGGCCGACAATTCTCCTCGGAACGGGGTTGGTCCCTGGGCGCAGCGCATCGCCGCCCGAAGCCCCGCTGGCCCGGGCCGCTGCGTGGAAACGCCCCCATCCGTTCGTCAAGAGGAAAGGCGAGTCAGTTTATCCGGCAAGCTGCCGCCGACCGATTGCCGGGCGCAGACAGGGGGCCCGAACCGGCGGTGAGACCGGCAGTGTTTACTTTTGGATACAGAATAATTGTGACATGCGGAGAGTGAGGTCAAGCGGAATCGGGCCAAAAACACGGATTGCGCAGGATTTTGCCTGAAGTTCCGTCGGACGCCCAAAAAGTGTACGGCCGTCGAGACAAGGTGGCGAAGATGGAGAAACTGCCGCCGGCCCTGGCCGGCGTGCCGGACAACGGTACGCGGTTCGTGGGTGAGGCGGCCGGTGAGCGACTCCGACGGCGGCCGTCATCCCGCCGAACTGCCGGCCGAGCCGCTGCTGGGCATCCAGAAATTGGCGGCGAGCAACCGCCACGTGCGGGCGCTGAAGCGGCTGAAGGATGTGCTCAGCGCCATGCCGGGCTTTTTTGAGTTGTAACGGGGGTCAACTTTCCCGCAGTGCGGGGACGTCGAGGAGTTGGCAGACGCTGACGTGATCGAAAAGGCGGTTCTCGAACTGCGGGCTGACGTAGTGAACGAGGTCGCCGTGGAGACGCACTGTCTCAAGGTGGCTCACAAGGAAGCGGTCGCCGCTGAACAATTCGATCAGGAACGGTTTGAACGGCCGCCGGCGCATGAACGACTGCAGGGCGAACCTGAACGTGGGGCGGGTCATGGGGCCTTCTCGGGAACCAGAGCACGGAAGGCCCGCACTTCCTCACAGGAGAAATTGACAAGGCCGTCCTGCGGACTAAGGTAGCCGACCGCTGGCGGATTGAATACCAGCCCTTTGGGGTTGGTAATCAGCACCTGCCTCCCGTCCTTCAGTTCCACCACGAAGGGTTGGGGTGGTTTGCGGTACTTGAAGGCCATGTAGGTCTTTTCAAAATCGTCGAGTGTCATGGAGTAGATAATACCTGCCTGCGGCCTCTGTCGCAATCAGAAGCAGGCAGCGCACCCCGGAGTCCGCCCATGCCCAGCTCCGATTCCGGCCGCCATCCCGCCGAACCGCCGGCCGAGCCGCTCGCCGAGCGCTACCCCGAGTGCGCCGACGACGTCCGCACGCCGTGCTAATTCTCGCCGTCGCGGTAGCCGCGCTTGAACGGCTTCGGGTCGATCACGTCGGGGAAGCCGTCGCCGTCGGAGTCCTTCAGGTACTCCAGCCGCAGCCCGTACGCCTCGCGGACATTGGTCAGCGCGAACGAGATGATCTTCTCGCCCTTGACGTTCTCGCACGGCCCCTCGATCTTGCCCGGCACCCGGAACAGCCACTCCGGGTTGAACCGCTCCAGCCCCGTGTCCATGCCGGCGACGCGGAAATGCTCGCTGATCCTGCCGTCGCCGTCGAGGTCGCACGGGATGCGCTCGGTCTGGTACAGCACCAGGCTCTCCAGGAACTCGATCACGTCCCGCCGCTCCGGCCGCTTCAGGGCGGTGTACGCCTGCCGCGACTTCAGCGCCTCGCCGCCGTGCCGCCGGATCACGTCGTCCAGCGTCAGGCTGGCCCCGTCGTGGCCGTAAGGCGCCGTGCTGCCCACGCCCCATAGCGGGGCCGTCCGCCATTGCTTGACGATGGTGCCGTCAAACTGCATCTGGTAGAACGCCTCGCCCAGGTCGTGGTACTTCAGGTCGCTGTAGAAGCCGCGGACCGTGTACGCCTTCCGCCGCGGCACCCACAATTCGCCTTTGCGGTCGGCCAGGTGGACGAGTTTCCCCTCCAGCCGCTCCGTCTTGTCGTTCCAGGCCACTTGCAGTTCAAAGAAGCGGCGGTCGCCGTCGTAGCGCTGGGTGTAGTCCTTTGCCTTCGGGTTATGGGCGTGCAGGTGCCAGTCGGGGACGTGGCAGGCGGCGCAGCCGACCTGGTGGAAGAGCTTCTCGCCGCGGCGGGCGCCCTCGGTGATCTCGCCGCGGGCCGGGGCGGGGTGGTTGAGCAGGTACCACTCGGCCACGTCGAGGTCGCCCTCGCTGATCTCCTCGCAGTAGCCGTCGCGGTCGGGGTCGTCCTTGCTGACGCCGGTCGGGCCGCGCACCGCGCCGCGGTCCTTGCCGGCCGCCGTCACGAACTGCTGCGCGCCCGCGTTGGACACCTCGGCCAGCCCGGTCGGGTGCGTCTCGTTGAGCGTGGTCGGGTCGAACGCCTGCAGGCCGGAGTGAATGTCGAACGGCGTGGAGATGAAGCTGCGGATCGTGGTGGACACCGGCGGCCGGAACGGGGCGTGCAGGTGGCCGAAGCCGAAGCACTGCACCTCGAAGGTGTAGCCTGCCACCCCGGGGAACTTCAGGTCGCGGGCGAACGGGATGCGGTGGCCGTCCTTATCGACGTAGATCGGGTGGAAGAGCGGGTTGAGGTCCGGCTTGCCGTCGCCGTCCTTGTCCTCGAAGCTGCCGTAATCGATGGCGACGCGCTCGCCGGGGATGCCCTCGGGCAGGTTGTAGAGAATGCAGCGCTTGCCCTTCGCCTCGGCCAGGCTGATCCAGCCGTCGCGGTTGGCGTCGGCGAGGGCGAGGGCTTGCAGGCGCATTTGCAGGCCGATCATCTCGACGAGGCCGGCGCCGAACATGTGCGGGGTGTTGCGGCCCTCGCCGCCGTTCTTGGGGATGGTGGCCCCGGCGCCGCCGTCGCGGTAGGGCGTGTTGTGGCAGATGGCGCAGCTGTTGACGTGGCCGCGCGACATCATCTTGGTGGCCCCGTCGGGCAGGATGATGCCGTCGAGCTTGCCGGCGTCGCCGTAGACGCCGTCGCGCTCGCGGAACTCGCGCTGGATCAGGCTCCAGCCCCACTTGTAGCCCAGCCACGGATCGACCATTTGCAGGTACATCGACCCGCCGGCCTTGCCGGGGGTGGTGGTGTGGACGATGCGAACGCGGGGGTTCTTGATGGAGCAGCCGGACAGGTCGCGCGGGAAGTCGATGGGGTTGTCGAGCGAGGTGCCGGGCCGCTCGTCGAGCTGGGCGAGCGCGTGGAGGGTCCAGCAGATCAGCACGGAGGCGGCGGCGCCGGCCGCCAGGGCGACTGTTCCGAGGCGCTTCTTCATGGCTGGCTCCGTGGTGTGATGTGAAACGAACAAACCTCATTTAGCCGCCGGGCCGGCCCGGCGCTCCGAGCGCCGGTCAAGCCCGGCGGCTAAATGGACATCACGGGGGCGAGGTGGGCAGGATCGAGTAGTACTCGATGTCGTCGTTCCTGTCGCCGACCTTCGCCCGGACGAACTCCAGGTCGTCGTTCATTTCGCCCTTGGTGAACACCTTCCTCATCTTCGTGATGAACTGGCCCTTCTTGACGTGGCCGACCAGCTCCTTCAGCTTCTTCACGTCTTCCGGCGGGGCCTCGCGGTTGTACTTCTTCTTGCCGGTCAGGACGTCAATGTCCGCGTCGGTGATCTTCCTGGCCCACTCCAGCGTGGCCGGCTCGACCTTCTTCTGCCGCAGCTGGTTCACCTTTTCCACATAGCCTTGCACCTTCGGCTGCACCAGCTTCTGCCAGTCCTTCTCCTGCTGCGTTAGCTTCTCGGGCAGGGCGAAGGAGGTGGCCTGGCTCCACATGGGTTCCCAGGTGAACTGGTAGGAGAAGTCGCCGGGCAGATCGACCTTGTGCGGCGCCTGGACGTAGAACAGCGCCTCGGTCTTGTCCTTCACCGAGATCTGCGTGATCTTCAGCGGATAGACGAGCCTTTCGGAGGCGAAGGTCAGCCGGGTCGGCGTCACTTCGCCGTCGTAGGTGCCATCGCTCCGCTTCTTCATCTGCTTGGGGTCGATCTTCATGACCGTGAAGAACCACTTCTTCTTGATGTAATAGCCGAGCGTGGCCTCGTCGCCGGAGTAGCTGTACTTGTTGTCCTTCAGCCAGGTGTAAAGTGCGTCGGCCCGGTCCGTCTCCAGCACCTTGTACTCCAGTGAGCCGACGATACCCGCCTCCAGCACTTTCACGCGGCCCTTGTCGCGATCCGCCTTTTCGTTCACCACGGCCCCTCGCTGGTACAACTTGAAGCTCTTGTACTTGTCGAGGTTCATCGGTTCGAGGATGGTGAAGACGGCCAACTCCTTGAAGAAGTCGCGGGGCATGGGGTCGAGCTTGGGCTTGCTCGGCGTGGGGATGACCATGCCGAAGTCCACGGCGTTGCCCTCGAACTTCGGCTGCACCGTGAACGTCTCGACCTTTTCCTCCGGGTCCCAGGTGATGAACGCCTTCTGCGCCGGTTGCGAAATGTCCTTGTCCTTGGCGGCGAAGTAGCAGCACGCCGACTCGGCCGGCCTCGGCCCCGTCAGCACGACGGGCAGGGCCAGCAGCGGCACCAACCACAGGAGCTTGCGCATCGGTTCCTCCCTCCACAGACTTGATGACCCCATGATACTCGCACGGGGATGCCGGATTGCACCATAATCCCGACGATGCGGCCCCCGCATTGGATTGCTAATCGCCCCAACCGGCAAAATCCGCCCCGTCCCCTTGACCGCCGCAAGGCCAGCCCTTACCCCAATCCTGACGGCCGGCCGCAACGGGCCGCGAGTTTCAACCCGCGCGAGGGGGACGACATGCGAAGGCAGCGATGGCAGTTGGCGGCCTTGGCCCTGCTGGCGGTGGGCGGCCTGCCGGCCGCCGGGGCCGAGCCGGCGGAACTGCTCGCCCGCATCAAGGCGGTGGGCCGCGAGGGCAAGGGCAACGTCGAGGCCGGCAAGGCGTGGCGCGAGCTGGTCCGCGGCGGCCCGGGCGTGCTGCTGCCCACCCTCGCCGCGCTGGACGACGCCAGCCCGACCGCGGCCAACTGGCTGCACAGCGCCGTCGATGCCGTCGCCGAGCGCGCCCTGGCCGAGGGCAAGCCCTTGCCGGGGGCGAAGCTGGAAGCGTTCGTCAAGGAGGCGAAGCACAACGGCCGGGCGCGGCGGCTCGCTTACGAATGGCTGACGAAAGTGGACCCAACCGCCCCCGACCGCCTCCTCCCCGGCATGTTGCACGACCCGACCAGCGCCGAGCTGCGCCGCGACGCCGTCGCCCGCGTGCTCAAGGACGCCGAGCAACTGCTCCAGAAGGGCGACAAGAAGGCCGCCACCGCCGCCTATCAGAAGGCGTTCGCCGCCGCCTGCGACAAGGACCAAGTGGACCAGGCCGCCAGGCAGCTCAGGGAACTGGGCGTCGAGGCCGACCTGGCCGCCCACTACGGCTACGTCCGCCGCTGGATGCTCGTCGCCCCGTTCGACAATACGAAGGAATCCGGTTACGACCGGGCCAACCCGCCGGAGAAGGGCGTCGATCTGTCGGCCAGCTACGCGGGCAAGAACAACGTCAAGGCGTCGTGGACCGCCCACGCCACCACCGACCCCTACGGCGTGGTCGATCTCAACAAGGCGCTCGGCAAGCAGAAGGGGGCAACGGCCTACGCCTACGCCGTCGTCGAGTCGCCGGCCGAGCGCCCCGTCGAGGTGCGCGCCGGCTGCATCAACGCGGTCAAGGTGTTCCTCAACGGCAAGCTCGTCCTCGGCCAGGAGGAGTATCACCACGGCATGCGCCACGACCAGTACGTCGGCCGCGGCGTGCTGAAGAAGGGCCGCAACGAAATCCTCGTCAAGGTGTGCCAGAACGAGCAGACGGAAGTGTGGGCGCAGGACTGGAAGTTCCAGGTGCGGCTGTGCGACGGCGTGGGGGCGGCGGTGCCGTTCACCGTGGTCGCGCCGAAGGCCGGCGACGTGAAGGAGGGGAAGTAATCATGAAAAAGACATTGTTTCTCCGCGGCACCTGCGGCCTGGCAACCCTCCTCCTCGCCGTTACCTTCGCCGTCGCCGACTGGCCGCAGTTCCGCGGCCCGGGCGGTTCGGGCGTCTCCGGCGCGACCGGCCTGCCGGTGACGTGGAGCAAGACCGAGAACGTCCGCTGGAAGGCGGCCCTGCCCGGCCGCGGCCTGTCCTGCCCGGTGATCGTCGGCGGCCGGGTTTACCTCACCGCCAACTCCGGCAGCGAGCAGCAGCGGTTGCACGTCCTCTGCTTCGACGAGAAGACCGGCAAGAAGCTCTGGGAGCGGCAGGCCTGGGCGACCGGCAACACCGGCTGCCATCCCAAGACGTGCATGGCCGCCCCGACCCCCGTCACCGACGGCGAGCGCGTCTACGCCCTGTTCGCCACCGCCGACCTGTTCTGCTACGACCGCGACGGCAACCTGCAGTGGTACCGCTCCCTCGTCGGCGACTACCCGAAATTGAGCAACCAGGTCGGCATGGCCGCGTCGCCGGTGCTGTACAAGGACCTGCTGCTGGTGCCGATGGACAACGTCGGCGCCTCGTTCTTCGCCGGCATCGACAGGCGCACCGGCCAGAACCGCTGGAAGGCGGACCGGCCGCGCGACATCAACTGGACGACGCCGCTGGTCTACACGAACCGAGGCAGGCCGGAGGTGCTGTTCCAGTCGGGCCAGGGGCTGTACGCCTACGACCCCGAGACGGGCAAGAAGCGCTGGGAATTCAAGCCGCCCGCCGGCTCGTCGAGCATCCCGTCGCCGGTGGCGGGGGACGGCACCATCCTGGCCCCCGGCGGCGGCGACTTCCTGGTGCTGAGGCCGCCGGAGGAGGGCGGCAAGCCGGAGGTGGTCTGGAAGTCGAACAAGCTGCGGAGCGGCTACGCTTCGGCGCTGTACCACCAGGGCAAGGTCTACGCCCTGACGGGGGCGAACGTGCTGGTGTGCGTGGACCACGCGTCGGGGAAGGAGCTGTGGCGCGAGCGCGTAACCGGGCCGTTCGCCGCGTCGCCGGTGCTGGCCGACGGCAAGGTGTACGCGGTCAGCGAGGGCGGCAAGACGTCGGTGGTGGACGTGACCGGCGAGCCGAAGGTGCTGGCGGTCAACGAAATCGGCGAGACGATCCTGGCGACGCCGGCGGTCAGCGGCGGGGCGATCTTCCTGCGCTCCGACCAGCACCTGTGGTGCTTCGGGAAGAAGTAGGGCCTGCCGGGGGGCGAGCCGGCTTGCCCGGCAGGCCCTACCGTTGGAACTCCTGCACGGCCACCAACGTGAGGGCGGCCAGGATGGCGTAGGTGAGCAGCGTCGCCGGCCACGACGGCGACCACAGCTTGACCGCCGTGCCGGCGTACTTGTTCAGCCGCAGCGTGTGGCCCATGAAGTCCACGCTGTAAAGCTCGTCCAGGATCAGGTGCGACAGGAAGCCGATCATCACACCCCCGGAGAGGTAAAGGCGGGTGATCAGGTCGCCGTGGTGCTCACTCAGGTAAATCAACAAGCCGGCGATGAGCATCGCGGGGATGCTGTGGAACATGCCGCGGTGGACGGTCCAGCGCTTGAAGAAGAAGGAGACGACGTAGCGCACGAGGATGTAGACGCCGGCCAGGATGGCGAGGATTTGCTCGGGGGTCAGGCCGAGGTGGTGCAGCCGCCGGACGAGCATCAGCGGCACGACGACGGCGGCGAGTCCGAACAGTTCGCGGACGGGGATGCCGCTGTCGCTGTCGAGGTCCGGCATGACGCCGCCCAGCCCGGTCAGGCCCGCGCCGAGGAAGACCGGCCCCCAGTCGAGGTGCAGGCCGACCGCCCCGGCGCTGCCGTAGGCGGCGCCCAGCAGGGAGGCGACCGACAGGTGTACGCGGAAGGCGGCCATCACCGGGCGATTATCCCCATCCCGGCCGCCGCGGGCAAGGCGGACTGACGCGGGGGAGCCTGCCCGCCCGCAGGGCATGCCCCGCATGCCGCGGCACTCCCAGACCGGCATGCGGAGCATGCCCTACAATAAACCGTAGGCATTCCGTTCCCCACGGACCCGGCATGACCCACATGGCCACCGCACCCCCCGACCCCTCCTTCGGACCGGAACCCACCTCGCCGGAGGTCAAGCGCTACCACCGCGAGAAGCTCGTCACCGGCGTCGCGGCACTCATCGTCGGCGCCGCCGCCCTGATCTTCATGGCCCTGTGGGGCGGGCCTCGGCTTGATGCGGCGGTGCGTGCCGCCGTCGGCGGGAGCCGCTGGCTGCGGCTCATCATCCTCGGCTTCCTGTACGCCAGCGGCTTTGAATTGCTGTCGTTGCCGTTCTCCTTCTGGTCCGGCTTCGTGCTGGAGCACCGTTACGGGCTGAGCAACCAGACCTTCCTCCGCTGGGTCTGGCGGCAGGTCAAGGGCTACCTCGTCGGCGGGCCGGTGGGGCTGGTGGCGCTGCTCGGCCTGTACGGGCTGCTGTGGTACGCCGGGGCGTGGTGGTGGCTGTGCGCCGCGGCCGGCTGGCTGGCGTTCACGCTGGTCCTCGGCCGGCTGCTGCCGGTCGTCATCCTGCCGCTCTTCTGCAAGGTCACGCCGCTGGACGACGCCCCGCTGATCGACCGGCTGCGGCGGCTGACCGCCGGCACCGGGCTGGACATCGAGGGCGTCTACCGGCTCGGCCTCAGCGCCGACACGCGCAAGGCCAACGCCGCCCTCGCCGGCCTGGGCAAGAGCCGCCGGGTGCTGCTCGGCGACACGCTTTTGCAGGAGTTCACGCCGGAGGAGATCGAGGTGGTCTTCGCCCACGAGGTCGGCCATCACGTCTACCGCCACCTGCCGAAGATGATCGCGGCCGGCGTGGTGCTGACGCTGGCGGGCCTGGGGCTGGTAAACCTCGTCTTGCAGGCGGCGGCGGGTTCGCTGGGCTACCGGGGCGGCGACGGCTGGGCGGCGTGGCAGGACCCGTCGGCCTTGCCGCTGTTCGGGCTGGTGCTGGCGGTGTTCGGCCTGGCCCTGTCGCCGGCGCAGAACGCGGTCAGCCGGTTCTTCGAGCGGCAGTGCGACCGCTACGCCCTGGAGCGGACCCGCCGGCCCGACGTGTACCGCTCGGCGTTCTTGAAGCTGGCCCGCATGAACAAGGCGGACCCCGACCCGCACCCGCTCGTGGTCTGGCTCTTCGACGACCACCCGCCCATCGGCCAGCGGCTGGCGATGGCCGATACGATGACCCACGTCGCCCGCGCCGCCGGGGAATGACTATTCATGCAGCAGAAGCCGCCCGACTTCCGATCTGACCGCCCGGAAGTCGGGCGGCTTCCGCTGCACCATCCCCTTCGGAAGTCGGGCGACTTCCGCTGCGCCCACCTGCCGCTGGAATGCCCCTCCCGTGCTCCGCTGGCGCCTCTCGCTCCTGATGTTCCTGCTGTACGCGGTCCCCGGGGCCGTCGTGCCGATGTTCACGCTGCGCCTGCAGGAGCTGTGCTTCACGCCGCTGGAGATGGCCGCCGCCTGCGCCACGCAGGCGCTGGCCGCCCTGGCGGCGCCGCTGGCCGCGGGGCAGGTCGCCGACCGCTGGTGGCCCGCCGAGCAGTGCCTCGCCGTCGCCGCGTGCCTGGCCGGCGTCGCCCTGTGGCTGCTGCCGGGGCTGGCCGGGGCCGGGGCGGTGTTCGCCGCGTCGCTGGCCTTCTGGATGCTCCTGGTGCCGTCCACCACCTTCGCTACGTCCCTGTGCTTCGCCCACCTCAAGGCCCCCGACCGCGACTTCGGCCGGGTCCGCCTGTGGGGGACGGTCGGCTGGATGGCGTCGGGGCTGTTCCTGGGCTACTGGTTCCGCGAGCCGAACTGGCTGGTCGGTCTGGCCGACTGGCTCCGGCCAGAATCGCCGGAGGGCGAGTTCGCCGACGTGTTCCGCCTCGCCGGGCTGCTGGCGTTCGCGCTGTCGGCCTACGCGCTGACGCTGCCGCACACGCCGCCGCGGCACCGCATCGGCGCCTGGCTGGCCCCGCTGGCGGCGCTGCGGCTCCTGCGCGGCCGGTCGTTCGCCGTCTACCTCGGCTGCACGCTCGGCCTGTGCGTGACGCTGCCGTTCGCCATGCAGCTGAACCCGCTCTTGCTGAAGCACCTCGGCGTGCCGCGGCCGTGGCTGGGGCCGACCTTGACCGTCGGGCAGGTCACGGAGGTGGCGTGCCTGGCACTGCTGCCGATGATCCTGCTGCGCCTGGGCGGCCGCGGCACGATGTTCCTGGGGCTGGCGGCCTGGGCCGGCGAGATGGGCGTGATGGCGCTGGGCGAACCGACCGGGCTGGTGGTGGCGTCGCTGGGGCTGAACGGGGTGTGCGTGTGCTGCTTCCTGGTGGCGGGGCAGGTGTTCGTCAACAGCCGGGCGCGCGGCGACATCCGCACCAGCGCCCAGGGGTTGTTCACGCTGACCACGGGGCTGGGGATGCTGGCCGGCAACCTGCTGGTGGGCTGGATCCGCCGGCACAACGAGGGGGCGTTCGGGCCGACCTACCTCGTGGCGGCGGCGATCACGGCGGGGCTGGCGGTGGTGTTCTTGATAGGGTTCAGCGAGGACGGGCGGGGCAACGGCCTGGGCGACGCTTCTGCGAAGCGTCCCTGAGCACGCGGTCATGGTTTTTTCCCCCTCGCTCCCGGAGCGGGGGCGAGGGGAGAAAGACGAAACAACCCCGCCCGGCTGCCCAGGGCCTGCGGGGCCATCGCCCGGCGGAACCGGCACGCGGGTTGCTCCCTACCCAACAGCCTGCCGGCCGGCTTCCCTATGGAACGAAAGGAAGCTTGACATGGCGATTCACGACAATAACGACCGCTACGGCCCCGAGCCGTCGCGGGCGGAAATCGACCGGACCCAGGGGCCGTTGGTGCTGGAATTCGGCACCGACTGGTGAGGGTTCTGTCAGGACCTGCAGCCGCAGTTGGCGGCTGCCTTGCGACGATTCCCCGGCGTCCGCCACATCAAGGTTGAGGACGGCAAGGGCCGCCCGCTGGGCCGGTCGTTCCGGGTGAAGTTGTGGCCCACGCTGGTGTTCCTGCGCGACGGGAAGGTAATCAAGCAGGTGGCCCGCCCCGGCCGCGCGGAGATCGTGGAGGGGCTGGAGTCCATTCAGCCGCCCCAACCGGGCGCGGCCGGCCCCTGACGCCGCGGGGCTGGCGCTTTCGTCGGCGGGAGGGCCGGCGCGGCCTGCGCCGCGCCGGCCGCCCCGTGCCCCCGTGATTGCCTTCAAAAAACGACCTTCTCATTGCTCCCCCCTCTTCGGCCCTTGTAGAATAGAAGTGGGTCCGGACTCCGCGGCCCGTTCCCTACACGCCAGGCAGGGCGGATCGTCAGGCCGGCTGAATAGGGGTTCTTCCCTCCTGCCCTTGACGCCGTCCCGTCCGGTGTCGGTGTTCTGGCGCCGCGCCTTCCGCATTGTGACAATCTGATGTCGCCCCTGCCCCGCCTTGACGGGGTAGCGGTGGAGAATCCCGGGTCGGCCGACCTGATCTCCTTTGGAGGGTTCGATGCCGGAGGTGTCGGTCAGGCGTGCGTCTTCAAGCGGCCCGGCAGGGGCCGCGGTTTCAGTCTGCCGGTGTCTGCCGACGGCGAGGGGGGCCCAGGGCAGCCGCCAGACGCCAGCACGAAGAAGAAGGGGACCACCATGAACCGTTGGCTAATGGGCGGGGCCGTCGCGGTCCTGCTGGCGCTGGGGGCCGGGGGCCTGAACCCGCCGGACGCCCGCGCCCAGGTTCGTTATGAGGGGGGCTTTGTGCTGCCCTCCCGGCCGCCGCCTGCTTACGTCGCCCCGCGCTACAACCCCTCGCCGCCCATGCGCTTCCTGTCGGGGCGCGGCACGTCCGGCAGTCCCGGTTTCCCGACCGGGTACCGCTTCTACTCGTACCCGACCACCTACTACGCCCCGGCGGTCGCGCCGTCCCTCCCCGCCCCGATCCCGCCCCCGGAGAGCGAGCCGGCTTACGGCGTCTCCCCCGAGTCCCACCCGTGGAACCAGAAGGGCTTCGAGGGCTATCACGAGCCAGGCCCGGAGGTCAGGAGCCCCACGCTGGCCGCCCCGGAAAAGTACTCCCTGGCGACGGCCGCATTGCCGAACAAGGTGCCCGACCGTCACGGCAGCATCGCCGTCCTGATCGTGCGCCTCCCGGAAGACGCGGCGCTGTGGGTCGAGGGCGTGCCGGTCCGCTCCCAGGGGGCGACGCGCTACCTGGAGTCGCCGCAGCTGACCCCCGGCAAGAACTACCGCTACGGCGTGCGCGTCGTCTGGAGGGAGGACGGCCGGTGGGTCGCCCAGACGAAGGAATTCGCCGTCCGGGCGGGGGAGATTCACGGCGTCTACCTGGTGGCGACGCCGGCGACCGTGAGGAAAAGGAAGGAGGCCCGCATCGAGGCCAACCTGGCCAGGCTCAGCCCGGACGATCAGAGGGTCGCCCGGCTCCAGAGGGTCTGTGTGGTGGCCGACGCCCCGCTGGGCGAACACGGGGTGCCGGTCAAGGTCCTGGTCAAGAACCGCCGGGTCTTCGTGTGCGCCGAGGCGTGCGTGCCGAAGGCCCTCGCCACCCCGGAGGAGACGCTGGCCAAGGCGCTGGCCCTGCGGGCCAGGCACGCCCCCAAGGCCCCGGAGAAATAAGGGAGCGGTTCAGGGCATCTTCGCCTCCCCGTCCTTGTCGGCCGGCCGCGGCGGGGGCAGCCGCTCGGAGCCGTCGGAGCGCGGGACGGCCCCCGCGGGGGCCTCGACCACCCGCACGAGGACGCCGAAGCCGAAATCCCGGTGCGGCACGGCACGGAACGGCCGCAGAACGCGGTTCCAGCGGGCGTCGAGCCGCGGGTCCGGGTCGAAGTCGGCGGCCGCCCCGGTGCCGAGGTGGGCGCACAGCGTGTGCGGCTCGGAGGCGCTGACCTCGAACGTCTGGTGCAGGCAGTACGGGCCGGGAACGATGACGGCCTCCAGCGGCCCGATCCGGTCGGTGACGAACAGGTTCTGCCCGCCGCTGACGTTGTGCGGCTTGAGGCAGAAATGCACGACCGGCTGGCCGCCGAGGTTGACTGCGGCGCAGGCCGGGCCTTGCTCGGCCGCCGCGTTCCCCTTGGCCGTGGACTGCAGGCTGCCGATCACCTGGCCGACGACCGTGAGCATGGGCGGGCGGAGGCCGGTGCGCGTGGGGATCACCTCGAACTCCTGCTCCAGGACGAAGCGCATCGCCGCCGAGCCGCCGTTGCGCTGGTCGGTGCCGGCGACCACCGCCCCGCGCATGAGCGCCACCAGCTCGTTCGGCTCGCGCTGCAGGATGTCGATGTGGCCGCTGCCCGTCTGAGCGTCGCCCAGGTGTTCCGGCGCCACCGCGCCGCTGCGGGAGCGGAGGAGGACCCGGTAGGCCGGGGTGGGCTGGCTGCTGGCCGGCGCGGCTTCCGGCTCGGCGGCGATCAGCGGCAGCAGGCAGGCGGTACAGGCGGCCGCCAGCGCAAACGCGGACTTCCGAAACATCTCCCCACCCTCCCCTTCGCGGGAAAACCGGGCTTACCGCCACGGCCGCTGTCCCCCCATCTCATCGGCCCGCGGGCTGTGCCGCCTGAGCGGATTCCGCCGGGGACCCGGCCCGGCGGCGCGAAGGGGCGGCGTTCCTGACGGCCCCCGGCGATTCTTTACAAAAAACTTCCGCCCCGCCGCCCGCCGCACCCATTATCCTGTAAAGCACGGATCACGGTCCTCTCCAGGCGGGGCGGCGATGGCGAATGGGCGCGCGACCATCCTCTTTCGGCACATCCGGCACCTCGTCGGCACGCCCGACGCCGACCCGGCCTCCGACCGCGAGCTGCTCCTGCGCTTCGCCCGCCAGCGCGACCAGAACGCCTTCGCCGCCCTGGTCGCCCGCCACGGGCCGATGGTGCTGGGCGTCGGCCGCCGGCTGCTGCACCACGCCCAGGACGCCGAGGACGTTTTCCAGGCCGCCTTCCTCATCCTCGCCCGCAAGGCCGCGACGGTGTGCTGGCAGGATTCCGTCGGGCCGTGGCTATACGCGGTCGCCTACCGCCTGGCGCTGGGGGCGCGCGCCGCCCGCCGCCGCGCCCGCGAGGGGCAGGCCTCACCCCGGCCGGCGCCCGACCCGCTGGCCGAGGTGACCGTCCGCGAGACCCAGGCGGTCCTCGACGAGGAGTTGAACCGGCTGCCGGAGAAGTACCGGGCGCCGCTGGTATTGTGCTGCCTCGAAGGCCGGGCGCGCGACGAGGCGGCGCAGCAGCTCGGCTGGCCGCTGGGGCTGGTCAAGAGCCGGCTGGAGGAGGGCCGCGAGCGGCTCCGCCGCCGGCTGGTCCGCCGCGGCCTGGCTCTGCCGGCCGCCCTCGGCGCCGCCCTGCTCGCCGAGGGCGCCGCCCCCGCCGCGGTGCCGGAAGTGCTGGCCCGCGGCGCCGTCCAGGCCGGCCTGGGTGATTCGGTCCCCGCGCACGTCGCGCGGCTGGCGGAGAAAGGACTGCGAGCCATGTTCCTGACGAAGTTCAAGCTGGCGGCCACTCTGGTGGCATTGACGGGCCTCCTCGCGGCCGGCGCGGGCCTGCTCGCTTACCCGGCGCAGGATAAGCCAGCGCCGCAAAAGGAATCGCCGGGGGCGGAAACCGGCGGCCCGAAGGCCGACGACGGCAAGCGGGCGGCGGACGCCCAGGGCGACCCGCTGCCGGCCGGCGCCCTCAGCCGCCTCGGCACCAACCGGCAGCGCCACGGCCACAACCTCACGGGCATCACCTTCTCGGCCGACGGCAAGTTCCTCGCCTCGGCCGGCTGGGATCACTCTGTCCGCCTCTGGGACGCGGCCACCGGCAAGGAAATCCGCGCCTTCGGCGAACCGGCCAGCCTCGACGCCTACTCCGCCTCCCGCTGGGCCTTCTGCGTCGCCTTTTCGCCCGACGGCAAGACGCTCGCCTCGGGCGATTACGCCCCCGCCTGGAACCTCAACACCCTGCACCTGTGGGACGTGACCAGCGGCAAGGAGTTGCACCGCCTCACCACCCACCAGGGCGGCGTCATCGCGGTCGCCTTCTCGCCCGACGGCAAGGCGCTCGCCTCGGCGGGGGCCGACGGCATGGTCCGCCTGTGGGACCCGGCCACGGGGAAGGAAGTCCGCGGGCTGACGGGACACCAGGGACAGGTCCACAGCGTCGCCTTCTCGCCGGACGGCAAGGTGCTGGCCTCCGCCTCCACTGATCACACCGTCCGGCTGTGGGACCCGGCCGCCGGCAAGGAATTGCACCGCCTTGAACAGCAGGTCGGCGGCCCCAGCTCGGTGTCCTTCGCCTCGGACGGCAAGACCGTGGCCACCGCGGCGGCGGACGGGAGTATCCGCATCTGGGATGTGGAAAAAGGCAAGGAGGTCCGCAAGCTGCAGGGCCAGCCGAAGGGCGCGCAGGTGGTGGCCTGCTCGCCCGCCGGCAAGCTGATCGCCTCCGGCAGCGTGGACGGCTCGCTCTGGCTGTGGGACGCGGCAACCGGCAAGGTCCTGCGCCGCATGCCGGGGCCGCCGATCACCGTGCGCTTCCTCGCCTTCTCCCCGGACGGCAAGCTGCTCGCCTCGGCCAACACCAATTACAACATGGTCTCGTTGTGGGACACGGCGACCGGGAAGCCGGTCCCCCGCGGCGGCGGGCACACCAACTGGATCGGCCTGGTGAAGTTCTTGCCCGACGGCAAGGGCCTCGTCACCGCCAGCCGCGACGCGAGCATCCGCGAATGGCACCTGGCCGACGGCAAAGAGGTGCGCCGCCTCGTTGGCCACCAGACCCGCAGCCGCTCCGTCGCCCTGTCGCCCGACGGCAGGACGCTGGCCATCGGCCGCGTCGATGGGTCCGTTCACCTCGTGGACCGGGCCACGGGCAAGGAGACGGGGAAGCTCGAGGGCCACACCGACCGGGTGCTGACCGCCGCCTGGTCCCCGGACGGCAAGACGCTGGCCACGGGTGCGGCCGACAAGACGGTGCGGCTGTGGGACGTGGCGGCCGGCAAGGAAAAGCGCCTCGCGGCCACGCTGGAGGAGTGGGTGCGGTTCCTCGCGTTTTCGCCGGACGGCAAGCTGCTGGCCGGCGGCGGCGGGACGCGGACGGCCCACGTCTGGGACACGGCCACCGGCCGCGAGCTGTGCCAGACCGGCGAGCACGCCGGCATGGTGGACTCGGCCGCGTTCTCGCCCGACGGCCGACTGCTGGCGACCGGCAGCCACGAGGACGGCCTGGCCCGGCTGTGGGACGCGGCCACGGGGAAGCTGGTCCACCAGTTCGCGCGCCACTCCGGCTACGTGCAGACGGTGACCTTCTCGCCGGACGGTCGGACGCTGGCCGTCGGCAGCTGGCGGAACGTGAAGCTATGGGAAGTCGCCAGCCGGCAGGAGCGCCGGACGCTGCTGGGCAACGTCGGCGACGTGGCGGCGGTGGCCTTCTCGCCGGACGGCCGGCTGCTGGCGTCCGGCGGCGGCGAGACCTCGGTGCTGGTGTGGGACCTGGCGGGCAAGCCGGCCCCGCTGTCGGCGAACGCGGCGGAGGCGGCCTGGGCCGACCTCACCGGCGAGGACGCGGCCAGGGCGTACCGCGCCGTCCGGGCGCTGGCCGGCTCGCCGGAGAAGGCGCTGCCGCTTTTCAAAAAGCACCTCCGCCCCGTCGTCCCGGTGGACGAGAAGCGGATCGCCAAGCTCGTCAAGGAGCTGGACGACGATGATTTTGAGGTCCGCGAGAAGGCGTCGGCGGCGCTGGAGAAGATCGGCCAGCCCGCGGCGGCGGCCCTGCGCCAGCTGATGGAGAAGCCGCCCTCGACGGAGGCGTACCGCCGGGCCGAGCGGCTGCTGGAGAAACTGGCCGGCGGCGGCACGTCGCCGGAGCGCTGGCGCGACTTGCGGGCGATGGAAGCGCTGGAGCAAATGCGGACGCCCGAGGCGAGGAAGTTCCTGGAGGAGCTGGCCAAAGGGGCGCCGGGGGCGTGGCGGACGGAGGAGGCGGGGGCCGCGCTCCGCCGCCTCGACGCCCAGGCCCGCCGTTAATTCAACCGCCCGGTGCGGGTTGCAAGAGCGCCCGCACCCTCTCCGGGCTGGCGCCGGGCCACAACTCCAGCCGGGCCTGGTGGTCGTACGGCTCCACGACCACCGTGGAGCCGATGCCCTGCTTCCGCAGCCGGGCCTGCAACTCCTCCGCCCGGCCGGCCGGCACGGGGATGAAGCACCTGCCCCCTTCCGTGACGAGGGCATAGGCGGCGTCGGTCGGTTGCTGCCACATGGGGCCTGCCTCCTTCTGCACCTCTTGTTATCTCTACCTCGGCAGAGAGCAACTCCCGTGCCTGAGCTGCCCGGCACGGCCGTCTCGCGAGTTGCCCCCGGAAATGCTGGCCGCGCGGCCGCCGCTGTGGTAGCCTGAAAATCGGCCCCGCCCAGACAGGACCCCACCCATGCTCGACCGCCAGCAGCGCTGCTCCCGCCGCAAGTTCCTCGCCCAGGCCGCCGCCCTGACGCTGGCCAGCGCCGCTCCGGGGGCGGACGCCCCCGGCTCGCCGAAGGAAGCGCCGCCCGCCGCCTTCCGCGCCCGCCCGCCGCGCCCCGGCAAGGACGGCCGCAAGCCCATCGCCGTCCTCGCCACCGTCTACCGGCCGCTGTCCCACGCCTACCACATCGCCGGCCGCTTCGTCCTCGGCTACACCCGCGACGGCAAGTTCCACGTGCCCGGCCATTACGTCCACTCCCTCTACGTGGACCAGCGGCCGGACAACGACCTGTCGCGCGAACTTGGCCGCGACCACGGCGTCCGCGTCTGCCGCACCGTCGCCGAGGCCCTCACCGGCGGCGGCGACAAGCTCGCCGTCGAGGGCGTCCTGCTCATCGGCGAGCACGGCAACTACCCGCGCAACGACCGCGGCCAGATCCTTTATCCGCGGCACGAGCTGATGAAGCAGGTCGTCGAGGTCTTCCGCAAGACGGGCCAGAGCGTGCCGGTCTTCAACGACAAGCACCTGTCGTACTCGTGGGCCAAGGCGAAGGAGATGCACGGCTGGGCGCAGGAGCTGAAGTTCGGCTTCATGGCCGGCTCCAGCCTGCCGGTGACGTGGCGCCGCCCCGAGCTGGAGCTGCCGCTCGGCACGCAGATCGAGGACGCCCTCGTCGCCGCCTACGGCCCCATCGAGGTGTACGGCTTCCACGCCCTGGAAACTTTGCAGTGCATGGTGGAGCGGCGCTTCCGTCCGAGCCGCGACCGTGAGGGCGCCGAACAACAGGGCGTGAAGGCCGTCACCTGCCTGACCGGCAAGGACGTGTGGAAGGCGGGCGACGACGGCCGCTGGAGCTGGGACCTGCTGGAGGCGGCGCTGGGCCGCAGCGAGACGGTCAACCCCGGCGACATCCGCCGCAACGTCGGCTCGATGCCGGTGCAGGGCATGCCCGCGGCGCCGGCCACCGCCTTCCTGGTCGAGTACCGCGACGGCCTGCGCGGCACGGTGCTGCTGCTGAACGGCCACATCCAGGACTTCTGCTTTGCCGCCCGGATCAAGGGCGAGGCCAAGCCGGCGTCGTGCCTGTTTTACCTGCCGCCGCCGCCGGGGGCGAAGTACTTCGACTGCCTGACGGCCAACATCGAGAAGCTGCTGCAAACGGGCAAGCCGCCGTACCCGGTGGAGCGGACGCTGCTGACGACCGGCATCCTGGAGGCGGCCATGGAGAGCCACTACCGCCGCGGCAACCGGGTGGAGACGCCGGAGCTGGAGGTGCGCTACGCCGCCCCCGCGGACAGCGGTTTCGGCCGGGGCGGCGTGGCGGCGCCGCTGTAAGGGGTGCCGCGGCGGGCCTGCCCGCCGGCTAAATGGGGATGGGAATGACGACGCTCTTGCGCCGCCTGGTGGTGGTGGCGGCGCTGCTCTTCTGGCAGGGAGGCTTCACGTTTTACGCCGCCGTGGTGGTGCCGGTCGGCCGCGAGGTCCTCGGCTCGCACACCCGGCAAGGCTTCATCACCCGCCGGGTCGCCACCTACCTGAACCTGGCCGGCGCCGTCGCCCTGGTGCCGCTCGCCTGGGACGCCGCCGCCACCGCCGACCCCGCCGCCTGGCGCCGCCGCCTGCGCTGGCTCGCCTGGGCCTTGCTGCTGCTGACGCTGCTGGCCCTCTTCTGGCTGCACCCGCGCATGACCGAGCTGATGGACCTCGAACAGGCCGAGCTGATCGACCGCGGCACGTTCCGCCTCATCCACAAGGTCTACCTGTGGGCCAGCGTGGTGCAGTGGGTCGCGGGGGTGGGGTACGTCGTGCTGATGCTGGGGGGGTGGCGTGCGGCGGACACGCTCGGCACAGAGGGGATGAGGCTGGGGGATGGGGAGGGCGCATAAAAAACGTTCCGCCGTTGGCTTCTTCGGCGTCGCCCAGTCACCGAAGTCGTCAGACGGCGGAACATCGGTAATATACTGCCCTCCGGCCGGTTAGCAAGCGGAAATTGGAAAAATCTGCCAAAAAACTTCGCCGGCGTGAAACCATTGGCAGCCTCCTGTAACACCCTTGTAAATCAACGACTTGTGTCCGAACATCCCGTGGATGGGAAGGAAAATTCCCGCCGCGGGAAAAGAGATGCCCGGAAAAACCCTTCCCGTTGCCGGGTGTCCGTGGTTGACCGGCCCTTTCGGGAGACGTTTCATGCTGCCGTCCGCACTGCTGTCCGTCGTCGTCCTTGGTGCCGCCGCCCCGGAAGCGGACTCGGCCGACGAGCTGATCCGCCGGGCGAAGGCCGCCCTCATGAAGGGCCAGGTGGACGAGGCGGCCGCCCTGGCCGCCAGGGCCGTCGAGCGCGAGCCGAAGAACGCCGGCGCCTGGCTGTTCCGCGGCACCCTGAACGCCGCCCGGCGCAAGCAGAAGGAGGCGGTCGCCGATTTCAGCAAGGCCATCCAGCTCAACCCGAAGCTCGCCGAGGCCTATGACCGCCGCGGCAGCGAGCACTTCAAGCTCGGGCAGATCGACAAGTCGCTCGCCGACTTCGACCGCTTCCTGGAACTGCGCCCCGACGAGAAGCCCGGCCACTGGCGGCGCGGCATCACGCTCTATTACGCCGGCAAGTTCGACGAGGGCCGCAAGCAGTTCGAGGCCTACGAGCAGAAAGACACCAACGACGTGGAAAATGCCGTCTGGCACTACGTCTGTTACGCCCGCGTGGTCGGCCCGGAGAAGGCGCGGAAGGCGCTGCTGAAGATCGGCCAGGACAGGCGGGTGCCGCTGATGGTGGTCTACGACCTGTTCGCCGGCCGGGCGA
>Ga0070740_10002414_pt1 | contig 22045 bp, 14 predicted proteins | sample Coa_R2_FD_67286 | JGI IMG/M metagenome (GOLD analysis project Ga0070740, IMG submission 67286) | Surface soil microbial communities from Centralia Pennsylvania, which are recovering from an underground coalmine fire - Coalmine... | ecosystem: Environmental > Terrestrial > Soil > Unclassified ...
CGCGTGATGTCGCGCTCCACGGTCTTGCCCTCGCTGAGCAGCAGGTCGGCGAGTTCGTCGATTACGATCACCATCTTGAACATCCGGCGATGTTCGATCGGGCCGGCGCGTGAATCCTCTTCAGCCTCCGTCATAGCGGCGCTGCGCGGGCTGAGCGCACGGCGGCCCGACTCGACGGCACGGTTGTAGCCGTCGATGTTGCGCACGCCCATGTCGCGCATCAGGCGGTAGCGATTCTCCATCTCCTGGGTGGCCCACAACAGCGCCGCGGCGGCTTTGTCCGGTTCGACCACCACCGGCACCAGCAGATGTGGGATGTTGTCGTACACCGACAACTCCAGCATCTTGGGGTCGATCAGGATGAAGCGCACGTCGTCGGCGGTGGCGTTGAACAGGATCGACGCGATCATGGTGTGAATCGATACCGACTTGCCGCTGCCGGTGGCGCCGGCGATCAGCAGATGCGGCATCCGCGCCAAATCGGCCACCACCGGCTGCCCGGCGATATCCTTGCCCAGCGCGATGGTTAGATTGCTTTGCGCCGCCGCGAATTCCTCCGATTCCAGGATCTCGCGCAGATACACCTTCTCGCGCCGCCGGTTGGGTACCTCGATGCCGACCACTGCCTCGCCCGGCACGGGCGCCTGAATACGAATCGCCAGCGCCTTGAGCGCCATCGAAAGGTCGTCGGCCAGATTGACAATCTGGCTGACCTTGACGCCCGAGGCGGGTTCGAATTTGTACATCGTCACCACCGGCCCGGGCTGAACTTCGACCACCTTGCCCTCGACGCCGAAGTCACCCAGCTTCTGCTCCAGCAGGCTGGCGCTACGCTTGAGCTCTTCCTCGTCGATCCTGGCGTGCTCCAGCGGCGGCGTATCGAGCAGAGTCAGCGACGGCAACTGATAGGCTCCGCGCTCGCGCGGCTCCGGCGCGGCGGCGCGTTCGGGTTTGATGCGCGCCAGGATTGAGAGCGCACCCGCCCGCCGGCGCGACGGTTCGGGAGCGCGAATGGTCAGTGTCAGCGGCGCATCGCCCTCGACCGAGGCTCCCTGCTCCGGTTGGCAGGGGTCGTCGCTGCGCTGCGGATCGGATGCGCACAATGCGCGCGACGCCGAGTCGATCACGCCCTTGATCAATTCGGTGGGGGCGCGATGCGCCAGCAATGCGACTGCGCACAGCAGCCCGGTGGCAACCACCAGGTAGCTGCCGACCGCGCCCATCCACAGGCGCAGCACCCCGGCCGACGCGTCGCCCAGGTAGCCGCCCGCGGCATTTCCCAACAGCATCGCCGCGAGCGCATTGGCGCCGGCCAGCAGCAGCAGTCCTCCGGCGCAAATCCGTGCCATCGATGCCCATCGGGCTTGCAGCCAAACGGCAATCGCAAGGGCGGCGACCAGCGCCGGCGCCAGCAATGCGCCGTAGCCGAAGTAAGCGGTCAGGAAATCGGAGAGCATCTGACCCAGGGGACCGCACAGATTGGCGGGCCGGGGGAAAACCGCGCAGAGCAGGCTGAGCGATGCAAACGCGGTCAGCGCCAGCATCGCCAGCGCCGCCAGTTCGTGGCGCAGCCGCTGGCCGGCGGGTGTGGTCAGCAGCACGACCCCGTCGTCGCGCTCGGACCTGGCGGGACCTTTGCGCGGGGGATTGCCCGCTACAGCTCTGCCACCCACGGTAGGATCACCGGCGTCCGACCCACTTCCTCCGCGAAGTAGGCGCGCAGGGCGCGCACCACCTCCTCCTTCAACTCCCGTTCCGGCTGCCGACGGCCGGTCAAGCGCTGTTCCAGGCTGCGGCGCAGTTCGGCGCGCGCCCGCGCCATGTGCTCCGAGGAGCCGTCGCCGCTGAGAAATCCGCGCGACACCAAATCCGGTCCGGCCAGGATTTCGCCGCTGCGCTGGTCCACCACCAGCATCACCGCTACCGTCCCCGAGCGCGCCAGCGCCTGGCGCTCATACAGCAGCTCCTCGGCCTCCAGCGCCTGCCCGTCCCACAGGGTGCGGCCGCTGTGGGCCTTTGTGCCGCGCCAGGCGCCGGTGCGGTCGAGCATCAGCGTATCGCCGTCCAACAGCAGGAAACAGGACTGCGGGCGCACGCCGCATTCGATCGCGACGTCGATGTGGCGCTTGAGGTGGCGGTATTCGCCGTGAATGGGCACGAAGAATTCGGGCCGCACGATCCGGATCAGCTCGGCCAGCTCGTCGCGGCTGGCGTGGCCGGAGACGTGCACCGGCGCTACGCCTTCATAAAACACTTCGGCACCGAGCTGATACAGATTGTTTATAAGCCGGTGGATCAGGCGTTCGTTGCCGGGGATGAAGCGCGAGGACAGCACCACCACGTCGCCGCCGCCCAGCCGCACGCGCGGATGCGCGCCCGCCGCGATCCGCACCATCGCGGACATCGGCTCGGCCTGACTGCCGCCGGTCAGCAACCCCAGCCGCTCCTGGGCATGGACGGGAATTTCGCGCTCATTGATGAAGGTGCCGGGCGGAAACTGCAAATGGCCGGTTTCCATCCCCAGCCGCGTGGTTTCTGCAATGCGCCGGCCCAGCACGGCTACGCGCCGGCCTTGCTCGTGGCAGACTTCGGTGAACTGGCGGAAGCGATGCAGATGCGAGGAGAAGCCGGAGAGCAGAAACTTTCCCCTGGTCTTGCGCATCAGATCGCGCAGCACCGGCTTGAGCGAGCTTTCCGACTCGGTGCGTCCGCTGCGCTCGACGTTGGTGGAATCCGACAGCAGCAGCCGCACGCCGCAGCGCGCCAGCTCGCCCAGCCGCGCGAGGTCGCAGCGCTCGCCGTCCACCGGCGCGTCGTCGATCTTGAAATCGCCGGTGTGCAGGATGAGGCCGGCGGGCGTGTCGATCGCCAGCATCAGGGAGTCGGGTGTGGAATGGGTCGCGCGCAGCGGCTCGATGCGGAAGGGACCGACCGCCACGACCTCGCGCGGCCGGATTGCGCGCAGCTCGAATCCGCGGCCCGCTGCGCGCTCGAGCAGGCGCTGACGCGCGAACGCCAGAGTCAGCTCGCTGCCGTAAACCGGGACCGGGTAGCGCTGGAGCAGGAACGGCAGCGCGCCGATATGGTCGTCGTGCGCATGGGTGAGGACCACCGCGGCGATGCGGCGCGAGTCAAGGTAGCCCAGGTCGGGAATCAGCAGGTCGATGCCCAGGCTGCGCTGTTCGGGGAACATCACGCCGGCGTCGATGACGATGGCCTGGCCGGCGCATTCCAGCACCATCAGGTTGAGGCCGATCTCGCCCAACCCGCCCAACGCCACCAGTTTTACGGAGCCGCCTGTCCGCTCGCGGCTCTCCGCCGACTCCATGGATCTGCCTTAACCCCTGAGCTTCACTATATCCGCCCCGCCCGCGCCATTCCATGCTTGACGCGGCGCGGCGGACCTATCCACTTGAACAAACCGCAGCCGAGCGCTGTTCACCGCTGTCGAAAGGCAAGCTTGCGTGGCAGGCCGCTGAGGGGCTAGCTTCTGATCGGCCGCAAGGGGACGGCCCAGCAATGGCTTCTGTCAACAAAGTGATTCTAATCGGCAACCTCGGCAGGGATCCCGAAATCCGCTATCTGCCCTCGGGCCAGCCGGTCGCGACCTTCTCAATTGCCACCACGGAAAATTTCAACGACCGCACCGGCGCCCGCCAGGAGCGCACCGAATGGCATAACATCGTGGTGTGGGGTAAGCAGGCCGAAGCCTGCAGCCAGTATTTGAAGAAGGGGCGCCAGGTCTACATCGAGGGTCGAATCACCAACCGCCAGTATGAAGCCCGCGACGGCAGCGGCAAGCGCTACCGCACCGAAATCGTGGCCCAGCGCGTGCAGTTCCTGGGCGCAGCCGGCGGCCGCGGCGCCGAAGCGATGGAAGAGCCGCGCGACCTGCCCGGCGCCGACCTACCCCCGCCCGAGGACGAAGATATCCCCTTTTAGCCTAAAAGTCTGAATGCCCCGGAACGGAGGACACTTCTTGGTGTCGTCCGCGTAGATGGAGCCGTACAGAACGCAGTGGCCGCCCTTCCTTTGGCGCGCGGCTCAACGTCACGGGGACCAAGGTCCTGAACTCATTGAACATCCCAGCCACGATTTCCGACCTATTCCCAAGGACGAGAATATACCCTTGGTTCGTCCCCTTAGCCGTCCGGAAAATTGGCTAGTCCTCTCCCGCTTCGACGTGGAAGCGATGCAGGAAGCGATGGAAGATGGGGGCGAACAGAATGCCGGCGGCGCTGATGATCGCCAGCCCGCTGTACAGCGCGTAGAACGACGCGAACAGCTTGCCGGCGGTGGTCCTGATCGGATCGACCGGGCCCATCCCGCCGGCGATCATCGAGGCGTTGAGCAGCGCGTCGATCCACGGCAGCCCTTCAAAGAAATGGTAGCCCCACACGCCCACGGCTAGCGAACCGAGCAGGATGGTGGCGGCGGCGGCGCTCCACCTCGCAACCCGCCGCACGAACAGAGGGCGCGGCAACAGGGGTTCGTGGCGTTGTTCAAAGGTCATCGCGCGCGTGTCCCGCAGGATATACCAACGCGCGCCAAAGCGCGACGGGAATCCGCCGCGCTCGGGTTATCTCCGGGCTGTTGCAGCTAGGGTTCGGCGCGCTCGTCAGAGGTGACGACCGCCGCCGCGGCCGGGGCCATCTTCGGTTCGGGTTGGGATGCCTGCGGCACGCCCAGCGGGATCAGGCCGAGTTCCGCGGCGCAGTGCTCGATTGCCCAGTACGCGACGCGGCCGGAGTCGATTGCTTCGCTCAGGGCCAGCGCGCCTATCACCGCCATCAGGCCGCCCAGCGTCAGGTCGATCGACGCAGTGCCCAGCGCCAGCGCCGCTACCGCGGCTGCCGCCACGCCAAGCGCCAGCACCGCTTTGCTCAACGCGCTGAGCCTGACCTGCGCCTGCACGACGGTCTTGTACTTGCCGCCCTCATGCTCCTCGTCGGCGGTTTTGATGCGCACCCGGGTCCATGCGTCGGGCTGGATTTCCAGGTCATAGTCGTTCCATCCGCTATCGACCCGCACCGGCATCGCCGCCCGCGTGAAAAACCGCAGCAGGCGGACGATCAGGCTGTCGCGCGGGATACCGCTTTCGCTCCAATACGATAGCCGCAGAGCACGCTGACGCACCGCAATCAGCGGACGCTGACGCGGCATCGACTCGACGCCGGCGCGGGCCAGGGCGCCGGCCAGGCGGTATCGGTAGCGTGTGATGGTGCGCAGCATCGGACCGGTATACGCCAGGAAGGCTACCACAAGGCGCGACGCAAGGCTGGCGTGGCATTTCTCAAGCGGCGCCTTCCACGCATAATACAGCGCCCAGATTGGACCCAACGCGAGCATCGCCAGCGCGGGTGCGGCGCTGAACCCGCCGAGCAGCGAAAAGACCAGCACGGCCGCCCACAATGCGTTCCATTCCAGAGTCTGGGGCAGAAATCTGAGCAGGCCCATCGGCGGTTCGTAAATCGTCTGAAAGAAGCCGCTGCTGGTCCTGGCCCACGCGATCAGGCGCTGCACGCCGGGGATGGTGCGCGCCAGACCCGGAATGCGCCCACGCCACATCACCTGCCCCAACACATTGAAGCGCTCGGGATACTTGAAGTAGAGCATGGCCTCGGCTTTGCCGTAGCCGCGCTGCTGGTTGTAGTAAGCGCTGACGGTGTTGCGGCGGAAATGCCATACGAAAGCGGCTGGACAAAAGCCCAGCACGAAGCCCGCCTCCAGCGCGCGCCAGCAGATATCGACGTCGTCGCCGGCGGCGGTGAATTGCGGATCAAAGCCGCCGATCTGTTGCAGCACGGCCTTGCGGAACACCATGTTGCAGCCGGCCAGATGCTCGGCGCGATCCTCCGCCGTCAGGACCTGGCAGGGCGCGCCGGGCGAAGCCGACACGCAGGCCGCGATGCGGGCCTCCTCGTGCGGAGCGTAGTTGGGGCCGCCGCAGGCGTCGAAGCCGTTGGCGACCATCGCACCAACCATCAACGTCAGCCAGTGCGGATCGACCACGCAGTCGGAGTCGGTGTAGGCGATGATCTCGCCCCGAGCCGCATGCATGCCGACGTTGCGCGCCACGCTCAGCCCCTTGTTGGGCTGGCGAATCAGGCGGAATTCGGGGAAGCGGGCGGCGATTTCAGCGGTCCGGTCGCGCGACCCGTCATCGACGATCACCACTTCATAGTTGGGATAATCCAGCTCGCGCAGCGACTTCAGGCAGGCTTCCATCGTGCGCTCGGCGTTGTAGGCACAGATCACCACCGACACCAGCGGCGGCTTGCGCACCTGCGGCGGACAATCGCCGTTGAGCGCAACGAAAGGCAGCACCTCGTCGGCGTCCAGCGCGATCATGGCCAGCGCGTCGGTACGCGGCGCGGCCTTGAAGGAGGGCGCGACGACACCCGCCACACCGGCCGCGAAGGCGCATCCGACCCGCTCATCCTGGTCGCCGCACCCTGCTTCAAGCTCGACCACGACGGGGCGCGACTCAGCCATGTTATGCAGGCTTACGATGTAGTTGGTCAACTCGTAGCCGGAAAGTTCCGGTACGGTGCTGTAAAGGAAATCCTCGTCGAGCACCGCCAGCGCCCGGGTGGACGGAAGATGACGGATGGCGACCAGCGCGCCGGCGCCATGCACCTTGAGATAGCGCACCAGTTGCTCAAGCGCCCGCTGCACCCGCGCCAGACCGGCCATCCGCAGCCATCTGCCGTCGATCGCGGGATTCAGCAGGAATCCGATCATCCCCGCACGGCCGCTGAAATGGCGCGCCGTGCCCTCCAGTTCATGACGCAAGGCGCGTACCCCGGCGCGGCTGGTCAGATGCTCGGCGGCGATCGGCAGCTCGATTATCGTATGCAGACCGAGTGCCGCCGCGATATCGAGCACGGCGTCGGCGTGGGCGGGTTTGACGATGACCGTGGTCGTGTGCCCGTCGCGAAGCTGCGCCAGCCGGGCGCGCAGCTCGACTTTGGCGTTGAAGTCATCGGCCCCGGAGATGTCCTCCAGGCGCATCGCCTTTAGAAAAAACTTGGAGCCTGCGCGGCTCAGAAACTTGCCGTGCGCGGTTACTGGATGGATCGGGTCGCTCGGATCTATGCTCATGGCAGCGCGCTAAAGAGCCAGAGCTGTGCCAGTGAGAAAAGTGGCGAAAATCAAGGAGCGCTCCATATTTTTGGCGCTTTGGTACGACAAATTGGGTTAACCGATAACCGTTTTGCGCTGTGCTCGATCGCGATTCGGTCACTATCGGTGCGCTTCGCAATCTGCAAAGGGGTCTGTGAGATAGTAGCTTGGTTTTCGGGCAGGTGTTATGTTCGCTCCCAGATGACGACGAAGGGGAGCATTTTCTGATGCCTTCACTAAACGGACGTCAGCCCGACAGCTCCGACCCATCGCATAAAGTCTGTGGATGTCCCGATCCGGCGGGGCCGGTAGCGCTGGGAATTCCCGACGATGCCGTGGAGGCAACCCCGCAGGAGATCGCGTCAGTCCGCAGTCAGTTGACCATCATCGAGCCTCTGCTCAACACCTTGTTCGGTGAGACCTGGAGCCGGGAGCCGTCCAGTTTGAAGGCGCGGCGGATGGCGGCCGAGCTTATCGAGCAGCATTTCGACGGCATCGTCGCCGAATGGGAGCAGGCGGTCGGACAGGTGTTCGGAGTGGCGGGAGCGGAAAAGCGGCGCGAGAATCTGCATAACTCGCTGGTCCGCTTCGTGGCCCATCTGCGCGACCCCGATAACCTGGACACCTACATCAACCTGCGCCAGCACTGCCAGGAGGGGATGCTGTCGCGGGCCAATCCTGCGCAGTTCAACCTGGTCCACATCGCGCTCAAGCAAAAAATCCTGCGCCACGTGCGGGCCACGCTGCGCGGGCGCAAGCAGGAACTGGTGCGCGACGCGGTGGTCGCCGCAATCGACGAATTGCGCATGATGGTATCGGGGTTTTACATCGAGTCGCGCGAGGCGGCGCTGCGCGCCTCAGAGGAGAAGTATCGCAACTCGATCGACCACGCACCCGACCCGATGTACGAAATCGACCCCGACACCTTTGCGATTATCGCGGCCAATTCGGCCGCGGTGAAGCTGACCCGGATGACCTCGGGCGACGGTAACGGCGGTCCGGTGGGGCGCCATGTGGGACAGCTCACCGCCGACGGCCTTTGTCCGGGCCTGGTGGCGCACCTGAAGACGGTGGTCGAGAAGGGTAGCGCGCAGGGCTATGACATCCAGATGGGGGGCCGTTACTTCGACGTCAATTCGGCGCTGATCCCGTTTGGCAAACAACGCTTCATCCAGATGATCCTGCATGACGTGACCGAAAAGCGCGAGATGCTCGACGAACTGCTCAAGGCCGAGCGCCTGGCCGCCACCGGCACCTTCGCCGCGGGCGTGGCGCATGAAGTGAACAATCCGCTGGCCTCGATTTCCTCGCTGGTGCAGTCACTGTCCAGCGGCGAGAGCGACCCGGCACGGCGCACTACCGTGCATACCATCCTGTCCCAGATCACGCGCATCTCCGCAACGCTCAAGGACCTGGTCGATTTCGCGCGCCCTTCCACGGCCGAGCGCAGGCCGCTTAACCTCAACACCCTGGTGACCGAAACGCTGCGGCTTCTGACTTACAACAAGCGCTTTTCCGGTATCGTGCTGGAGCCGCGCCTGGCGCCGGATCTGAACCTGGTGTTTGCCGACAACAACGAGATTCAGCAGGTGTTGCTCAACCTGCTGCTCAATGCCGCCGATGCCACCCAGGGCAGCGACGGACAGATCAAGATCGTGACCGAGAACTATCGCGGCTCCGACGGCCACAACCGCGTCGTGATGCGGATCATCGACAACGGCATCGGCATCCCGCGCGAGCATCTGGAGCGCGTCTTCGAACCGTTTTTCACCACCAAGCCGGCTGGCGCGGGCGCCGGTTTGGGCCTGTCGCTGTGCCAACGTATCGTGCTCGCCAACCGCGGCACGATTCGCATCGACAGCGAGGTCGGAAAGGGTACGACTATAAAGATTTCCCTGCCCGCCTATGAGCCGTCGCAGGATACCAAAGCGCTGCCTGCCGCCCGATGAGCACCGAACAAGCCTGGCCCGCTTCCGAAGCCGGACCGCTGCGTGTCCTGCTGGTGGAAGACGAGGAGCTGATGCGTTCGATTATCTCGCAGCTTTTGCGTGCCGAGGGCTACGAGGTGATCGAGGCGCATGCCGCCGAAGTCGCGCTGAGCATTTTCGAAAAGCAGAAGATCGACGTGGCCGTGCTCGACCTCAATCTCGGTCACGGCGGCAACGGGCTGGAGCTGCTGGGTAAGATCCGCGACCTCGACCCTGAGGTGATGGGCATCATCCTGACCGCCTACGCCAGCGTGGAATCGGCGGTCGACGCGCTGCGCAAGGGCGCCTACGATTACCTGACCAAGCCGTTTGCCAACGACCATCTCAAGGCGGTGGTGCGCAACGCGCTGGCGCAAAAGGCGCTGTTCCGCGAAAACCGTTTCCTGCGGCGCGAGCTGCGCGACAAGTACAGCTTCGAGAACATCATCGGCAAGAGCGACAGCATCCAGCAGGTCTTCCGCCTGATGGAAAAGGTGGCGCGCACCGACTCCAGCGTGCTGATTACCGGCGAGTCGGGCACCGGCAAGGAGCTGGTCGCGCGCGCCATCCACTTCTCCTCCGAGCGCGGCAACGGCCGCTTTTTGCCGATCAACTGCGGCGCGCTGCCCGAAAATCTGCTCGAAAGCGAGCTGTTCGGCTACAAGCGCGGCGCGTTTACCGGCGCCATGCAGGACAAGGTCGGGCTGCTCAAAAGCGCCGACAAGGGCACGCTGTTTTTGGACGAAATCGGCGAGATGCCGCTGCAACTGCAGGTCAAGCTGCTGCGCGCGCTGCAGGAGCGCGAATGCTACCCGGTGGGCTCCAACGAGCCGGTGCGCTTTGACGTGCGGCTTTTGTGCGCCACCAATCGCGACCTCGAACAGGAAGTGCGCGAAGGGCGTTTTCGCGAGGAGCTGCTCTACCGCATCAACGTCATCTCGATTCACCTGCCGCCGCTGCGCGAGCGCAAGGACGATATCCCCCTGCTGGCCAATCATTTCCTGCGCAAGTACGAGAAAACTCACGGGCGCGGGCTGATGCGGTTTTCCAAGGGCGCGATGCGCCTGCTGGTCAACTATGCATGGCCGGGCAACGTGCGCGAGCTGGAAAACGCGGTCGAGCGCGCCGCCATCCTGGCCGAAAGCGAGGTCATCCATTCCCACGACCTGCCCGACAAGCTGGGTCAGGCGCGGATTGCCACCACCGACCTGGAGGGCTTCGAGCTGACGCTGGAGGAGCTGGAGCGCGAGCACATCAAGCGCATCCTCACCAAGGTCCACGGCGACAAGGCCAAGGCCGCCGAAATCCTCGGCATCCACCTCTCCACGCTCTACCGCAAGGTGCAGCGGCTGAAGCTCGAAGACATCAAGGAGCAGCCGGCGGCGGGAATGGTCGCCAAGGGTGCCTGAAACCGGGTTGCCGGGACGCAGCGCGGCGGAATAAATTGTGAGTTGCAACAGAAGGGGGCCGCGGCCCGCAGTGCCGTAGCAAGGCCGGCGGTGCGGCGGTAGAATTTCGATCTGCCCGGCAGGGTGGCTCAGGAGAAGAGCTAAATGGACATTCTGGCACCATCGCATCTGTTGATATTGCTGGTGATCATTCTGATCATTTTCGGACCGAGCAAATTGGGCGACGTCGGCGGCGCGTTGGGCAAGGCGATCCGCGATTTCAAAAAGGCGATGAACGAGCCGGACAATTCCGCCGCTCCCGCCAAGTCCGCGCAGGTCGAAGCCAAGCCCACTGAACCCAAACCCTGAGGTTGCGGCACTGCCGCATTCACCGCCTCGCGCGGCGGAACAGATCTGCCGCGCCTGAAGTCTGTTGCGCCCTATAACTCCGTTTTTTCCCATTCCATCAACGCCGCATGAGCGCCGCACCCCTTGAACGGCGGCCGGTGCTCTTGGCAATCTGCGCACGCTGATTGAAGAGGTCGGATAGTGAAGATTGTGAGGATTGTCCTGTGGACTCTGGTGGCGGCGCTGGGCGCGCTGGCACTGGCCGTGCTCAGCGTCCTGCATGGCGAACAGCCGCCCAATGCGTTGTGGTTTATTACCGCCGCCGTGTGCGTGTACGCGATCGGCTATCGCTTTTATGCCTCCTTCATCGCGGGGCGCGTCCTGGAGCTGGACGATTCGCGTCCGACGCCCGCAGTAATGCTGGACAACGGGCGCGACTACATTCCGACCTCGCGCTGGATTACGTTTGGCCATCACTTCGCCGCGATCGCCGGACCGGGGCCGCTGGTCGGGCCGATTCTGGCCGCGCAATTCGGCTACCTGCCCTCGATCATCTGGATCGTAATCGGCGCCGTGCTGGGCGGATGCGTTCAGGACTTCGTCATCCTGGGCCTGTCGCTGCGCCGGCGCGGCCGCTCACTGGGCCAGATGGCGCGCGAGGAAATCGGCCCGCTGGGCGGATTTACCGCGCTGGTCGGCGTGCTGCTCATCATGATCATCCTGATCGCGGTGCTGGGGCTGGTAGTGGTAAACGCGATGAAGGAAAGCGCCTGGGCCACCTCGACGGTCGCCGCCACCGTGCCGATCGCGATGCTGGTGGGCATTTACATGACATGGCTGCGCCCCGGCCGCGTGCTGGAGGCGTCGATCATCGGCGTACTACTTATTGTAGCAGCGGTGGCCGGCGGGCGCTGGGTCGATCTGCACGAATGGCGCCGGTTGTTCGTGATGGACGCGGCCCATCTGTCGCTCTGGATCATCGGCTACGGCTTCCTCGCCTCGGTACTGCCGATCTGGCTGCTGCTGGCGCCGCGCGACTACCTGTCCGCCTTCATCAAGCTCGGCACCATCGCGATGCTGGCGCTGGGCATCGTCGCCTTGCATCCGCCGACCCTGATGCCGCCGCTGACCCAGTTCGTCAACGGCAAGGGCCCCCTGTTCGGCGGCAAGATCTTCCCCTTCGCGTTCATCACCGTCGCATGCGGCGCGATTTCCGGCTTCCACTCACTGATCGCGTCGGGTACGACGCCCAAGATGCTGGCGCGCGAGAGCGACGCGCGCATGATTGGCTATGGCAGCATGCTGATGGAGTCGTTCGTTGCCGTGATGGCGCTGGTGGCGGCCGGCGTGTTGCAGCCGGGCGTTTACTTCGCGATCAACAGCCCCGCGGGCGTGGTGGGACACGGCGCTGCTGCAACGCAGACCATCTCGGGATGGGGCTACCCGGTGACCGATCAGCAGATGCGCGAGCTTGCCGCCGACGTCGGCGAGACCACGCTGCTGGCGCGCACCGGCGGCGCACCGTCGCTGGCGGTTGGGATGGCGCACATCTTCGCCCGTGCGCTGGGCGGACGGGCGGTGATGGGCCTGTGGTATCACTTCGCAATCATGTTCGAGGCGCTGTTCATCCTGACCACGCTGGACGCGGGCACGCGGGTGGGCCGCTTCATGCTCCAGGACCTGCTGGGGCATCTGTACGCCCCGCTGGGCGAGACCAGCTCCTACCCCAGCATCGTGCTGACCTCGTTCATGATCGTCGCGGCCTGGGGCTACTTTTTGTATTACGGAGCGATCGATCCGCTGGGCGGCATCAACTCGCTGTGGCCGCTGTTCGGCATCGCCAACCAGATGCTGGCCACGATCGCGCTGTGCGTCGCCACCACTGCGCTACTCCGCAGCGGCAAAGCGCGCTACGCCTTCGTCACCCTGATTCCGCTGAGTTGGCTGGCCGCGGTCACGATTACCGCCGGATTGCAGAAAGTGTGGAGCGCGATGCCGAATGTCGGATTTCTCGCCCACATCGAAGTGCTGCGCGCCGAGTTGTCCAACCGCGCGATCAGCGCCGCGCGCGCCGCCCAAATCAGCCGCCTGATGTTCAACGACCGCGTCGACGCGTTGATGACGTTGATCTTCATCGTACTGGTGGCGGTGATAATCGCCGATTCGGCGCGCGTGTGGATCACCTCTTTGGCGGGCGTGCCGGCGGTGCAGGAGGCGCCTATGGAGTCGGTGTCATGAACTGTGCGCTGCGCCGCGCCATCCGAGGATTGCGGGCGATACTGGCGCCGCTGTGGCCCGAGCTCCGGCGGCTCAACTCGCTGGCCGCCCACGCCACCGGCGGGCGGCGCGTGCGCTCCGCGGCCTTTCGCGCTGCCCTGTCGGAAAAATACCGCAACCACACCGCGTGCTGCTGAAGCAGACAGCTGCGAGCAACGGGACGAAGGCGAAGCATCCGCTGTGTTGCAATTTCTTGGAATCTTCTGTGATTTGCCGGTGACTCGCGGCGCGGTGGATTTCAAGGAATCGGCCCGCCTTGACACAGGCCCGGCCTCAAACCGAGGTTGGGCTTGATGCACAACCACGCGAGGAAGTTTTGCCGGATTTGTCAACTAATGGCCGGGCGATTGTTAGTTAAGGCAAAAAGGAGTGTTCGGATGGCATACGCCGAAGGCAGGATTTTCAACGACGCCGACAGCCATATCATGGAGACCAAGGACTGGCTGTTCCAGTTTGCCGATCCCAAGGTGCGGCCCAAACTGGCTCCCATTGACTTTACCATGTGCGGCGGTACCGCCACCGAACAACTGGTGACGGCTGTGCCCACCATCTTGGAGAAGCGCAGAAACGATCCGTCCGCAATGGCGCGCGCCGAGGCCAACATCCTGGAGCGCAAGAGCTGGCACGCGCTGGGAGGGATCGACCCGGCCGAGCGCAGCCGGGCCCTCGACCTGTTGGGGTACAATCGCCAGTTGGTGTTCCACAGCATGGCGGCGACTCAGTTCTGGGGCGACATGGGGTATCAGAAGTTCTTTGACCCGGAAGTTCTTTATGGCGGTGCGCGCGCGCTCAACCGCGGCATCGCGAGCTTCTGTTCCCATGACCGGCGTCTGCGGGCGGTGGGATTTGTGCCACTGAACGATCCTGGGTTGGCGGTGCGCGAGATCAAGCAGGCCGAGCGCGACGGATGCGCCGCCATCTGGGTACCCGCGACACCGCCGCCCGACCGCTCGCCGACTCATCCGGATATGGATCCGGTCTGGGCGACCTTGCAGGAGCTGGATTTGCCCTTCCTGTGCCATCTCGGTTCCGGTCCGATTTTCCTGCGCGAGCGGTTCGCTAAAAACGGCAAGAAGGTCGAGGCCGGTCCGTTGGGCGGCGCCGACGAAATCCGCGCCAAGGACTACATGGTGTGCCATTACGGCACCGAGGCTTTCCTGTCCGCGATGATTTTGGACGGGGTTTTGGAAAAATTTCCGCGGCTGCGCGGCGGCGTCATCGAACAAGGCGCGCTGTGGGTGGTGCCTTGGATCAAAAAGTTGGATATCGCGCAGGACGCTTTCAAACGCTTCGAGTCCTACCTTAACCTGCCGATGCGGCCCTCGGCGTATGTTCATCGCCAGTTGAAATTCACCGCCTTTCCGCCCGAGCCGGTGGGCTGGATCATCGAGCAAATCGGCGCGGAGCTTTTGATGTTTGCCAGCGACTTTCCCCACCCCGAGGGCGGTCGGGATCCGCTGGCGAAGTTCGAAAGGTCGCTCAACGACTGCGGTATCGCCGAGGACAAACGCGAGCGCTTTTACGCCCGAAATTTCGTCGAATTCCTGGGCTCGCACGCCTGACGCGAGTCGATCCGCAGGGGCTAGGCGCGGGGCGCAGGATTTTGTCGTCGATGGCGGCGCGGGTGAGTGATCGCCAGCGAGGCGAGCTTGTGTGCAACAATCCCAAGAACGGCTGCGCCCCGGTGGGCAATGCCCGCCGGGGCGCAGCTTCCTACAGGATACAGGTCCGCGCCGATTTCATTTGCCGGCGTTCATCAGCGCCTTGAGCACGCGCGGCGGCGACATCGGGGTAAAGCGCATGCGCACCCCCGTGGCGCGATACAGCGCGTTGGCCACCGCGGCGGGCGGCGGCACGATCGAAACTTCGCCCACGCCGCGGATGCCCAGCGGATGGAGCGGGTTGGGCACCTCGACCACAATGGTCTCGATCAGCGGCAGGTCCAGGCAGGTCGGCATGCGGTAGTCCAAGAAGCCGGCGTTGCGCAGATTGCCCTGGTCGTCGTAGACGTACTCCTCGTTGAGCGCCCAACCCAGGCCCTGCGAGGTCCCGCCCTGCATCTGGCCCTCGACGTAGCTGGGATGAATCGCCTTGCCGGCATCCTGCGCCACGGTGGCGCGCAGGATCTGAATCTTGCCGGTTTCTGGATCGACTTCCAGGTCAACCAGCAGGCCGGCGAACGCGGGCCCCACGCCGGCCACGTGCACCGAGGCACGGCCGCTGACCGGGCCGCCCGTGCGCACGAACTTGGCGGCCATTTCCTTAAGCGTCATCGGCGGCTTGCCGTTGGTTTTCGAAATGAGCTTGCCGTCGACGTAATCGATATCCTCGACGTTGAGCTGCCACAGCTTGGCGGCGCGCTCCTTTAGCTGGCGCACCGCGTCCTGCGCCGCGTTGTAGACCGCCCACCCGGTCGCCATCGTGACGCGGCTGCCGCCGGTCAGGTCGCACTGGCCGATGGAGTCGGTGTCGGCGACGCTGGGACGCACGTCCTCGGCCGCAAGCCCCAGCACCTCGGCCGCGATCATCGCCATCGAAGCGCGCGAGCCGCCGATGTCGGGGTTGCCGGTCACCACGCTGGCGGTACCGTCAACGTGGATGTTGACCAGCGCCGAGGACTGCATCCCGGCATTGAACCAGAAGCCGAAGGCGACGCCGCGTCCGCGGTTTTTGCCGGTCAGCCTGGACTTGTAATGCGGACTGTTCTTGAGCGCCTCGCAGGTCTCGATGAACCCGATCCGATTGTAGGGCGCGCCGAACATCGAGGGCGTGCCTTCCCGGGCTGCGTTCATGATGCGCAGGTCGATCGGATCGATCCCGCACTTCTCCGCCAACTCGTCCAGCGCGCATTCCAAACCGAAGGCGGCGTTGGTGGCGCCCGGCGCGCGATAGGCCGCGGTCTTGGGGCGATTGACCACCACGTCGTAGCCGTCGATGACGAAGTTGGGGATGTTGTAGGGCGCCAGCACCGTCATCGCGCCGGCCGCCACCGGCGAGCCGGGGTACGCGCCCGCCTCGTAGGCCAGCCATACGTGGGCGGCGGTAATCTTGCCGTCTTTCTTGGCGCCCAGCTTGACCTTGATGGTGGAGCCCGAGGTGGGGCCGCTGGCGCGCAGCACCTCCGCGCGGCTCATCACCATCTTGACCGGGCATCCGGTCTGCTTGGACAGCGCCAGCGCCAGCGGCTCCAGGTAGATGGTGGTCTTGCCGCCGAAGCCGCCGCCGATCTCGGCCGGGATTACCTTGACGTCGCCGACCGGAATCCCCGCCACTTGCGCGCTCATCGAGCGCACCTCAAAGGGCGCCTGGGTCGAGCAGATAATGGTGCCGTGGCCGTCGGCGTTGTAGATCCCCACCGCGTTGTGGGGCTCGATATACCCCTGATGCACCATCTCGGTGTGGTACTCGTGCTCGATGACGAGCTCGGCTTCTTTGAAGCCGTCTTCGAGTTTGCCGCGCTGGAACTGGATGTGAGAGGCGACGTTGGTCTCCTTGTCGCCGGAATCGGCGTTGCGCAGGTCGCGATGCAGGATGGGCGCGCCGGGCTTCATCGCGTCCTCCACGTTGAGCACCGCCGGCAGCACCTCGTAGTCGACTTCGATCAGATTGAGCGCTTCCTCGGCGATATGCGGACTGGTGGCAGCGACCGCGGCCACCGCGTGTCCGTTGTACAGCACCTTGTCGCGCGCCATCACGTTGTGCGCGCAATGCATGGGGTTGAACGGAATCTCGCCCAGCGCCTCCATCCGGTTGGGCAGCTCGGGCAGCTCCTTGCCGGTGATAACGGCCTTGACGCCGGGCAGCTTGAGCGCCTTTTCGACGTTGATGGATTTGATCCTGGCGTGGGCATGCGGACTGCGCAGCACCTTGCCGTGGAGCATGTTGGGGAAGCTGTAGTCCGCTCCGTACTTGGCGCGTCCGGTGACCTTGTCCACGCCGTCGTGACGAATCGGACGGGTGCCGATGACTTTGAACTCGTGCGTTGTTCCTGCAGCCATGAGTCCGCTTCTCCTGTGTCAATCCTGAGGGCGGCGCCGCTCAGGAGGAATGGGTCTAAAGCACACCGCGGTCCCGGTCGCTGCCGGCCGCTCCGCGCCATCGCCCATCCTAGAAAACCCCGGCCCCGACCACAAGGGCAGCGCGATGCCCTGCGGCTTCTCTCCTGCCCCGCGTTGCGATAACAGTGAACCACGACACTTTCCCGAACCAAGGCATCAGCATGGATTTCAGTTTGTCGCCCAAAGCCGAAGAATATTGCCGGCGCGTGCGCGCTTTCATGGACGAATACGTCTATCCCAACGAGGAGCTGGCCGAACGGCAGATAGAGGCCTCGGGCAACGAGCATCATGAGCCCGAAATCGTCACCTCGCTGCGCCAGAAGGCCAAGGCCGAGGGCCTGTGGAACCTTTTCATGCCCGACGAGAAGTACGGCGCCGGGCTCAAGAACGCCGAGTATGCGCCGGTGTGCGAAATCATGGGCCGCAGCCGCATCGGACCCTATATCTTCAACTGTGCGGCGCCCGACACCGGTAACATGGAAATCCTGGCCGAGTTCGGTACGCCCGAGCAAAAGCGCCAATGGCTGGAGCCGTGCCTGGAAGGCAGGATGCGCAGTTGCTTTTCGATGACCGAGCCGGAGACCGCCGGCTCCGATCCCACCCAACTGCGCACGCGTGCCGTGCGCGAGGGCGACTACTACGTAATCAACGGGCACAAGTGGTTCACGTCGGGGGCGATGCATGCGCGCTTTGCGATCGCGATGGTGGTGACCGATCCCGACGCCGAGCCCCATCGGCGCGCCAGCCAGATCATCGTCCCGGTCGATGCGCCGGGATTTAACATCGTGCGGCCGGTGCCGGTGATGGGCCATACGGGCGGCGGCGGCCATTGCGAGATTATCTATAAGGATTGCCGCGTGCCGGCGACCAACATGCTGGGCAAAGAGGGCGACGGCTTCGCGATCGCGCAGGCCCGGCTGGGCCCCGGCCGCATCCACCATTGCATGCGCGCCATCGGCGTGGCCGAACGCGCGTTTGAGCTGATGTGCAAGCGGGCCAACACGCGATGGGCGCATGGCAGCTACCTGGCCGACAAGGCCAACGTGCAGCAATGGATCGCCGACTCGAGAATCGAAATCGACGCGACGCGGCTTTTGGTGATGCGCGCGGCGTGGAAAATCGACACCGCGGGCAAGCGCGGCGCGCGCGATGAGATCGCGCAGATCAAGGTGATGGCGACCAACATGGTGATGAACGTGCTCGACCGCGCCATCCAGGTCCACGGCGCGATGGGTGTGTCGGACGACACGCCGATCGCGCGCTTTTGGCGCGACAGCCGCGCCCTGCGTATCGTCGACGGTCCCGACGAGGTGCATCGCATGACCATCGCGCGCCGCGAACTGCGCAAATGGAAATAGTTTCTGTTTCCTTGCCCACATTCAGTTGTGGGCGAGGGTCAGGGTGAAGGTGCCTGGCAGGCTTCAAGCACAGCCGATCGCACACAGCATTCAGCGATGACGGAACAAACGGGTCCGCTTCCAGAATACACGGAAATCCGCGACGAAGACCGCTTCGACGTGGAGCGTCTGCGCGGCTACCTGCGCGGCAAGCTGCCCGGCGCCGAGGGTCCGATGGAGCTGATGCAGTTTCGTACCGGCAGCTCCAATTTGACGTTCCTGCTGCGTCTTGGGGGCGAGGAATGGGTGGTGCGGCGCCCGCCGCGCGGCCCCGTGCCGCCCACCGCCAACGACATGAGCCGCGAATTCCGCATCCTGTCGCGGCTATGGCAGGCGTTTTATCCCGCGCCGCGCGCGCTGTTCTTCTGCGAGGACACCGAAGTGATCGGCGCGCCATTTTACGTGATGGAGCGGCGCAAGGGCGTGGTCGTCACGCTGCGCCAGCCCTTTCCGCCCGCGCTCCAGGGTCACTCTGCGTCCACCTACCGCCAGATGGCAGAGGTGTTTGTCGACACACTGGCCGACCTGCACGCCGTCGATTACCGGGCCATCGGCCTGGCTGGATTCGGCAAGCCCGAGGGCTTTTTGCAGCGCCAGATCACCGGATGGATGGGGCGATGGGAGAAGGCGAAGACCCAGGAAGTGCCGCTGATGGCCACGCTGGCCCAGTGGTTTTTGGAGCATCAGCCCGCGCCCCAGCCACCCGTTATCCTGCACAACGATTTCTACCTCCATAACGTGATGTTCGACGCCGCCTGTCCCGGCCGCATCGTGGCGGTGCTGGACTGGGAGATGGCGTCGCTGGGCGACCCGATGATCGACCTGGGCACCGCGCTCAACTACTGGCGCGATCCCGACGACGCGCCCGATCTGCTCGCGCTGAGCGAAGGCTATCCGCATACGGCGATCACGCCCGGGATGCTGCACCGTGATGAGATGGCCCATCGCTACGCAATCCGCACCGGGCGCGACATCAGCGCATTCCCCTATTACCTGGCACTGGCCTACTGGAAGTACGCGACCGTAGTGGAGCAACTGTATCTGCGCTACGTCCGGGGCCAGACCACGGAGCCGCGGTTTGCCAACTACAAAAAGTACGCCCCGGTGCTGGCGCGCGAAGCTGCCAAAGTCGCCGCGCCGCTGGGCTTCCGCGGTTAACAATCGCGCCGACTCCGCATCGCCCAAATGGGTGAATATCAAATGCACAGCGCCGTGTTCCGCAAGCATTTCGCACTCGCCTTCCCGCTCCTGGCTGCGATTTTGTGCTTTCAAACCGCAGCCGCGCAGCAGCATCCGGAAGCCGTCCATCACGGCTTTGGCGACACCGCACATTGGGCCGAGGTTTTTGAAGCGCCGCAAAGGGCCAAATGGCAGAAGCCCGACGAGGTGGTGCGCGCGCTTGACCTCAAGCCCGGCCAGACCGTGGTCGATATCGGGGCGGGAACCGGCTATTTCACCCGCCGCTTCGCGCGTGCGGTCGGTCCTGCCGGGATGGCTATCGGAGTCGACATCGAGCCCGGCATGGTCGCCTACATGAAGGCCGACGCCGCGAAACTGAAGCTTGCGAATTACCAGGCGCGCTTGGTCAGGGCCGACGATCCAGAGCTGGCGCCGCATTCTGCCGACGTCATTTTCTTCTGCGCCGTGCTGCATCACATCGGCGATCGCGTGGCCTATCTCAGGAAACTCAAGCCGGCGCTAAAGCCCGGCGGCCGCGTGGTGGTGGTGGATTTCAAACAGACCTCACCCAAAGGTCCGCCGCCCGCGATGCGCATCAGCCGCGAGGAAATGGTCGCGCAATTTAGGCAGGCCGGCTTCCGCCTTGTGGCTGAACACGATTTCCTGCCCTACGAGTATTTCCTGGAATTCGTACCCGCAGCGCCGACCGGATGAAACCTACGAGCAGAAACGCCGAACGCCCAGTCCCTGCCGAGCCGGCCCGATGTCGCAGATGCCGAATTGAGACCCGACAGAAGGTTGAGGCGGCACGGCGGTGCCGTCCGAACACTGCGTTGTGATGTAGACGCTCTCTCCGGCGCCGTTGTAGTCGTAACAGCCCGGGAAAATCCGCGTTCGCCGCGACACAACTCGCCGATGAAACACAGGCTGCCTTCGTTCCACCGCTTGGCCTGCCCGGGCCGCTTTGGCGGCGCCTGTCCAATCCCCGAAACGAGCCCCTACATACGACGTTTGAATCGCGTCCGCATCCGGCTCCATGGCCCTCAAACACCTGGAGGCGGTGCCTCGGCCAGCCGTGCGGTTGCTACCGGAGCAAAGCTCGAACGCCACACACTCTCCCCAAGCCGGTAGGTAGTTTTCGTGTATGGGCCCTTGCCAAGCGACGTTATAAAGTAATTTTCCATCGAGCCCCTGGCATCGTTTCCTGCGCCGAATCACACTGAGATGTCAAGGAGCAATGGCATTCGGCTAAAGCACAATCCTTTGAAATTGAAGCAGCCTCCACCGTATGATCGCGATGCGAGAGAGAGCGTGGCGATTCGCTGTCGCGCTTGCAGCGTAAGTACCGCCTATTTTCGAGGAAATTCGTGAAGCTCCAGACCAAGCTGATTCATGCGGGCGAGTTGCGGCCGCGGTTTGCCGGGGCGGTTATCGCGCCAATCTTCCAGTCCTCGACCTTTGAGTATGCGGGGCAGGGCCGCTACGAGGACCTAAAGTATATCCGCCTTAACAACACACCCAACCATGTGGCGCTGGGCCGGGTGCTTGCGGCCGCCGAAGGGGCGCAGGCCGCGCTGGTCACGGCCAGCGGGATGGCGGCGATTTCCGCCGCTTTGCTAACCGTACTCAAAGCGGGCGACCATCTGCTGGCCCAGGAATGCCTGTACGGCGGCACGCACACCTTTATCACCGGCGACCTGCCCGGATTCGGCATCAGCTTCGACTTCATCAACGCCGCCGACCCCGAGGATTGGCGGCGCAAGCTGCGGCCCAACACCAGGGCGATCTACGTCGAGACGATGTCCAATCCGCTGCTGCAAGTCCCCGACCATCGCAAGGTCGTGGATTTCGCCCGCAGCCATGGCCTGGTCTCGATGATCGACAACACGCTGGCAAGCCCGGTGAATTTCCGTCCGCCGGAGCTGGGCTACGACGTGTCGCTGCATAGCTGCACCAAGTACCTCAACGGCCACTCCGATATCGTGGCGGGCGCGGTAATCGGCTCGACCGCGTTGATCGGGCGCGTCAACCACAAGCTGATTCATCTGGGCGGATGCCTGGATCCGCACGCCTGCTTTCTGCTCGAGCGCGGAATCAAGACGCTGGCGCTGCGGATGCGCGCGCACAACGAAAACGGGCAGCGGATTGCGCAATTCCTGGCGCGCCATCCCAGGGTCGAGCGGGTGATGTATCCGGGACTCAACAGCCATCCCGACCATCGCCTGGCAAGCGAGCTGTTCGACGGCTTTGGCGGTCTGCTGAGCTTCGAATTGCAAGGGGGCGCCGCCGCAGCGCAGGCCTTCATG
>Ga0070740_10002417_pt1 | contig 22020 bp, 24 predicted proteins | sample Coa_R2_FD_67286 | JGI IMG/M metagenome (GOLD analysis project Ga0070740, IMG submission 67286) | Surface soil microbial communities from Centralia Pennsylvania, which are recovering from an underground coalmine fire - Coalmine... | ecosystem: Environmental > Terrestrial > Soil > Unclassified ...
TAGGGCAGGGGCTGGTCAAGGTCCCGCAGGTCGGCAACGTGGTGCTGGAGTCTGACGTCGAAATCGGCGCCAACACCACGATCGACCGGGCCACGGTGGGCAGCACCTACATCCGGCGCGGCGTCAAGCTCGACAACATAATCCATATCGGCCACAACTGCGACATCGGGGCTTATTCGCGCTTCGCCGCGCTGACCGGCATCGCGGGGTCGACGAAAATCGGCGAATGGTGTGAGTTCGGCGGTCAGACCGGAGTGGCCGATCACGTCACGATCGGCAACCGGGTGCGGGTAGCGGCGCAAAGCGGCATCCCCGGCAGTATCGCCGGCGACAACATCACTATCTCGGGCGCGCCCGCAATCGAACTTCGGCGCTGGCGCCGTCAGATGGCCGCCTATGTGCGCCTGCCCGAATTGGTGCAACGCATCAGGGCGCTGGAGCGCAAGGTCGGTCTGACCGGCCGCGGGCGCGGCTCGGAAGATTGAAGCGCTGGGGCTCGGTTGTTAGCCCGGCGCCAAAGGTGATAGAAATTTAGGCTCTTATGCGTACAGCATCGGGCATCGGACGGGCCGTGGCCTGTGGGGCGGTCGCGCTGGCGATCCTGACCGCCGGCTGCCGTTCCAGCGCCCGGGCGATTCGCAAAAATCCCCGCGTCGAGCCTTTCGACTACCAGATCAGCGTCGGCCAGGACCAGTTCCATATCGAGGGCTATCTGGCGCATGCGGCGCAAGCCGGCCGCGAGCCGGCGCTGCTGGTGATCAATCCCTCGGGCGACGCCGTCAGGTGCATCAAGTCCACCCTGCCCATGACCCAACTTGACCTGCATGTCGCCTGTATCAGCTTGCCGGGCACCGGCAAGTCCTCGGGCCCGGGCCGTTTCGTCGGGCCGCAGGCGGTGGCCGCCGCGCGCCGCGCCATCGACCTGCTGTCGGAACGGCCTGACGTCGACCGCACACGGTTGGGAGTATGGGGCCTGGCCAACGGCGCGGTAGCGGCGGGCCTGCTGATGGACGTCGATCCGCGTCCGCGCGTGGTCATCCTGCAGTCGGGCGCTTACGACATGACCAAATACTGGCCCGAGGCGCGCTGGTACACCAAGCTGTCGATCCTGCGCCAGGTGTGGCCCAGCCGCCGGGTGCTCAAGGAGCGCAGCGTCATCGACCATCTGCCGCCACGGCTGCGGTGCAAGGTGCTCATCCTGCACGGCCAGGACGATAAGCGCACCCCGCTGCGTCAAGCCGAGCAATTGGCTGCCGCCCTTCAGGAACGTGGCGCCTGGGTAAAGACGCGCTACTTCCCCGACGAGAACCATCGGCTGGGCCCGCGCGCCTATGTCGAGGTGGTCGAGTTTTTGCGCGAGAATCTGCTTGAGTCCAGTGCCTCAGGCTAGCTGCTTGAGCACGTCGAGCACCGCGCCGGCGTGCCCCTGGACCTTGACCTTGGGAAACACCTTTCGCACCTTGCCTTGGCGGTCGATTACGAAGGTGGTGCGCTCGATACCCATGAATTCGCGTCCGTACAGCGACTTTTTCTTCCACACGCCGTAAGCCTTGAGCACGCGCTTGTCGGGGTCGCTGAGCAGGGGAAAGTTAAGCCCGTACTTGGCCGCGAATTTTTCGTGCGATTGCGGGGGGTCGGCGCTGATTCCCACCACCTGGGCGCCGGCTGCCTGCAGGCGGCTTAGGTTGTCGCGGAAGTCGCACGCCTCCCGGGTGCATCCCGGCGTCATGTCCTTGGGGTAGAAATAAACTACCAGGTTGCCGCTGGCGGTCAGGTCGCGCAGCTTGACCGGGCGTCCGGAGGCATCGGGAAGCTCGAAATCCGGGGCGGGCTTGCCTTCCAGCGGATGGCTGGCGGGGGCGGTTTTGGCGGGCTCTTTTTTGGTCGTGGCTTTCTTCATGGATGAGCCTCTTCGCTCAGGATTGACTCACTTTAAAGCGCCATCACGCAGCCGAGGCAAGTCCGCAACGGCGCGCTGCGCGTGGAGTTTCGGCGTCGGGGAAACGGCGCGAGGCCACGGGCTGCACCTTGGCTCGATGATTGACTGATTGTCGTGATTTGCTAGTTGACCATCACGTTACAAGATTTTAAACTACCCGCGGAATCGAACTGTCCGCTTACCCCGATGGCCGCATACACCGAGCTCACGACGGATTTACTTGAAGAGCTCGCCGAGGATTACGGCTTCGGCCGCATCACCGTGGTCCTCCCGATTCCGCAGGGTTCGGTCAACACCAACTACATGCTGGAGTCGGCCAAGGGCAAGTTCCTGCTGCGCATCGACGAGGCCAAGGGTGAGATGGAGGTCAAGCGGGAGATCGACCTGCTGTCCTTCCTGCACAAGCATTCCTTCCCCTGTCCGCATCCGCTGCAGGATCGCAAGGGCCGGTACTACCGCGAGTATCGCGGGCGCTGCCTGTCGATCAGCAAGTACTCGGAGGGGCGGATGGTGCCGCCCGACGGGCTGCGGCCCGCGCAGCTTGAGGGGGTGGGGCGCACGCTGGCCGAACTGCACGTCATCGGCAAGGGCTACAAGAAGGGGATCGACAATCGGTTCAGTTTCGAGCGCATCGCGGACCTTTACAACAACGTCCGCCACCGCCTGCCGCCTTACTTCCGCCGCATCACGCGGACCCTGGACGACGAAATCGACTACCTCAACCGCTACTTGGAAACCAAGCTTCCCAAGGGCATCATCCACGGCGACCTGTTCGCCGATAACATTCTGTTCCGCGGTGAGCGGCTGATCACGGTGCTGGATTTCGAGGCGGCCTGCCGCGGCAAGTTCATCTTCGATATCGCCACCGCGGTCAACGCGCTGTGTTTCGTGGGCGGGCAGTACTCGCTGGAGCGCTTCCGCCATCTGCTACGCGGCTATGAATCGCTGCGCACCTTGTCGCTGGCGGAGTGGGATGCGTTTCCCAACGAGTTGCGCTACTCGTCGCTGCGCTTCACGGTCACGCGTCTGCGCGATTTCTTTCTGCAACCCAACGATGGGATGACCCGCGAGCACAAGGACTTTCGCGAGTTCTTCGAGCGCCTGCGCATCCTGCGCCGCGAGAAATCGGGCGGGATGGAGGCGTTGCTGATGGCGATGGCGACCGGGTACGATTACCGCAAGTATCAGAAGATTAGAGCCAGTGAAAAGCCCTGAGCACGCCCGCCCGCACCGCCGCATCCGCCGCCGGCTCCGTTGTGCCGCAAGCCCCGCTCCAGCTCCACGCCGCGCCGCCTGAGGGCAGATCCAGGCGCATGCGCAGGCCTTTGTGATGTCAAAGCTTCTCGAACAGTTGGCGAGCGACACGCCCTCGCTGTGGGTTGAAGTCAGCCCGCCGCGCGGCATCAACACGGAATCCTTGCTCGGACGCCTGGCGGCGCTGCGCAACGCCGCCGACGCGATCAACCTGACCGACGGCGCGATGGCCAAGGTCAAACTGTCGGGCCTGGTTTTCGCGATGATGATCAAGCAGCGGCTGGGACTTCCGGTGGCCTTGAACTTTTCCTGTCGCGACCGCAATCTGCTGGCGTTGAAGTCAGATTTGCTGGGGGCGGCGGCCGCCGGGGTCGATGCGGTGGTCGCTCTGACCGGCGACAAGCTGGCACCTGGAGCGCACGGCGAAGCGCGCAGCGTGCACGACGTCGATGTCTTTGGCCTGCTGCGCGTGATCGGCGAACTCAATCGCGGCGACACCGGCGAGGGCAAGCGCCCGCTCAAGACCCTGCCCGCGCTGGCCATGGGCGCGGTGGCCAATCCCAATCGCGCCAATGTGGAGCGCGAGTTGGAGTTGCTGGCGCGCAAAGCCGGCTGCGGAGCGCAATTCGTGATCACCCAGCCGGTGTTTGACGTGGAGCGGGCTGAGCGCTTTTTGGACCAGGCCGGGGCGATGGGTCTTCAGGTGGTGGTCGGCATCCTGCCCGTCAAACGCGCCGAGATGGCCAATTATCTAAAGCAACAGGTCAGGGACCTGAGCGAAGTGGGTGTACATTTCGACCGTTACGCGGGGCTGAGCGAAGCGCAGGCGCGCCAGCTCTCGATCCAGCACAGCCTGGAGTTGATGGACGCGCTGGCTTCGCGCGTGGCGGGGTTTAACATAATGAGCGGGGGCGGCCCCTCGCTGGCGATCGAGTTGGCCCTGGAGTTTGACCGCCGGCGCAAGCACCGTCACGCCTGAGCCGGCCAACTATCAGGCAAGCGCCGGGCCTGCATGTATCGAGCATGACGCTTTTTTTAAGATTTACCTTGGCAGCGAGGAAGAACAGGCGGTGTGCAAGCCGCGCGTAGGGCTCGCGCCGCGCGCCACGCCCGGAGACACAAGATGGCTGAAAACGCACAATCGGCAGAAAGCGCCGTCCGCCAACTGCTGCGCCACGTCGGCGAGGATCCCGAACGCGAAGGTCTGCTGCGCACCCCGACCCGCGTGGTCAAAGCCTATGAATTTCTCACCCGCGGCTATGCCCAGGATCCCAAGGAAGTCATCAACGGCGCGCTGTTTGTCGAAGAGGACTACCAGGAGATGATCGTCTGCCGCGACGTTGACTTCTTCTCCCTGTGCGAGCATCATTTGCTGCCCTTCATGGGCCGGGCGCACGTCGCCTATGTACCGCGCCATCACATAATCGGGCTGTCCAAGCTGGCGCGTCTGGTCGAGGTCTACGCGCGCCGGCTGCAGGTGCAGGAGCGGATGACGACCCAGATTGCGAGCACCCTGATGGATCAGCTCAATCCGCTGGGCGTGGCGGTGGTGCTGGAGGCCGAGCATCTGTGCATGCGCATGCGCGGGGTGGAAAAGCAGAATTCCTGGGTGACGACGTCGGCGATGCTCGGCGTGTTCCGCACCAACGTGGAGACCCGCCAGGAATTCATGACTTTGGTCAAGAATGGCAAATAGAGCAGAATATCGCCGAATGGCAGACCAAGTTCAGCCAGCGGCGGACGCCGCGGCACTGGAGCGGCTGGGCGAATTCGCCCTGCGCTACGTCAAACCGGGCCACACCATCGGGCTGGGCACGGGACGCGCCGCTGCCGCCTTTATCCGCGCGCTGATTGCGTCGGGTATCGAGGTGCGCGGCGTGCCGACCTCGCGTCAGAGCGAGCAGATGGCGCGCGAGGGGGGAATCGAAATCGTGGGGCTGGACGCCGTGGATCGCATCGACGTGACGATCGACGGTGCGGATGAAGTAGATCCGCGGCTTAACCTGATCAAGGGGCGCGGCGGCGCGCTGGTGCGCGAGAAGATCGTGGCGGTTGCCTCGCGCCGCCAGATCATCCTGGTCGGATTCGAAAAACTGGTGCGCCGCCTGGGCGAGCACAGCATCCTGCCGGTCGAGGTGGTACCCTTCGCCGCCCCGCTGTGCATGCGCCTGCTCAAGCGCGCGGGCCTGCGCCCCGCGATGCGCTACAACGCCGACGGCACCGAAACCGTATCGGACAACGGCAACCTGATTATCGACTGCAACATCGATTCCACCTTCAACGCCCGGCGCGTCAACCGCGAACTGCTCGAGATGCCAGGCGTGGTCGACCACGGCCTGTTCCTGGGCATCGCGCACACCGTACTGGTCGCCGGCGCCGATGGTAAAATCAGGGTCATGAACCGCCCGCGCTAGAACCCCGTCAGGACTGCGCGACGCACTCGCGCTTGGCATTCTGCCCCCACCAGGTGATCGGTGCCGAGCTGCGGCAAGGCTGGCCGTTTGTTGAAGTCCTCGCCTTGAACAACAGCGACGTCCGATGATTCTTCGCCACCGCATAGGCGAAGCTATCACCCAGATTGATTTGGGGGAGTGTTCACGTCCCTTGCTGTAGCGAGCGCGTGCACCGAGGGCAGTCTGGGCTTCTTTTTCCAGTCTCGGCCCGGGTCGGGCCAAGAGGCGGTCGCGCAAGGGGCGGACCCGCTCACGTAAGGACATCGCTTCGTCCAGGCGGCGCAGCGCGTTGTCGAGAGCGAGCTTCACGGCCCGGGTGTTGTTAATGCGCTTGCGCAGCCCCTATTCGAGAGGCCAGCAACTTCAAGTAATTTGGACATTATCGCCCCGAGGCAAGCTGACTGATACGTTGTGGGGAAGGAAATCGGCAATTGCGAAGATCGGATGACCTCAGAGGAACAGGCGCGCGCGGATTTGACGCGGATCTATCGCGCGGCGCTTGAGGCTGTTGCCCCCGACCGCCTGACCGCGGCGGCGCTGCGCGGGGAGTTGGACGGCGCCCGGGACGTGCCGGCGATCGTGGCCCAGGCGCGGCGCGTGTTTGTCGTTGCGGCGGGCAAGGCGGCGGCGCGGATGATGGCAGCGGCAATGCAGCATTTGGCGGGCCGCATCAGCGATGCAGTTGCAGTCGTGCCGGCGGCGGACCTTCGATTCGCGCGCGCGGCTGCGCCTGGTGCCCGGCTTTATCCCGGCGGTCATCCGCTGCCCGACGACAATTCCGCTACCGCCGCGCAGGCGGTACTCGCGATGCTTGCGGACCTTACGCCGCACGACCTGCTGCTGGTGGCGCTCAGCGGCGGAGCGTCGGCGATGGTCGCCGCGCCGGCACAGCCGGTTACCCTGGAAGACAAGATTGCGGTCACTGCGGGATTGCTGCGCGTACGGGCGTCAATCGGCGAGGTCAACGCCGTGCGCAAGCACCTGTCCGCGATCAAGGGCGGACGCCTGCTGCGCCATTGCAACGGCGCCCGCGTGCTGAGCCTGATTCTGTCCGATGTGCGCGGCAACGACCTTGCGACCATCGGTTCGGGTTTGACCGCCGCCGACCATACCACCTTTGAGGACGCGCGCGCCGTGCTGGTGCGCCATTCGCTGTGGGGCCGCACGCCGGAGCGCGTGCGCGATTACCTTGAAGCCGGTGCCGCCGGCGAGTTCGAAGAAACCGTCAAGGCGCGCGACCCGGTGCTGGCGCGTGTGAGCAACCTTATAATCGGCGACAACACGCTGGCTCTGGCCGCGGCGGCCCGGGCGGCGGAAGCGCTGGGTTACGAGGTCGATCGATGGCGCGAACTGTACGGCGAAGCGGCCGACCTGGGCCGCGCCCTGGGCGCGCATCTGAGCGCGCTGCACGGCGAGCGCCGATGCGTCCTGGCGGGCGGCGAGCCGGTGGTGACGGTGCGGGGTGCGGGCCAGGGCGGACGCGCGCAGGAACTGGCGCTGGCGTTGGCCATTGAGCTGGAACGGCTGACGCCGCAGGCGCGCATCGCGGCGCTGTGCGCCGCCACCGACGGAATCGACGGCCCCACCGACGCGGCGGGCGCATTCGCCACGCCCGGTAGCGTGGCGCGGGCGCGTGCCGCGAATTTCACGCCGTCCGCAGCCCTGGCGCGCAACAACTCCTATCCGCTGCTCAAGGCCTGCGGCGATTTGTTCCACACCGGCCCGACAGGTACAAATGTCACGGACATCTTTGTCGCGCTGGTAAATTATTGAGGCCATCTTTTCGTCGTCGTCCTTGCTGCTTATGAAAAAGGCTCCCTCATCGCCCGACAGCGCGCGGTTGGTGACGTTGATTCCGGGCGACGGTATCGGACCGGAGGTGATCTCCGCCGCGGTTGCGGTGATCGAGAAAAGCGGAGTCAGGCTGCGCTGGGACGAGCAGCTCGCCGGGATGGCCGCGGTCAGACACGTCGGCAACCCGGTGCCGGATGCGCTTATCAAATCGTTGCGGCGCACCGGGGTGGCCCTCAAAGGTCCGCTGGAAACCCGCGTCGGCGAGGGTTACCGGTCAATCAACGTCTATCTGCGCAAGACCTTCAACCTGTACGCCAACCTGCGCCCGGTGCAGAGCTTTAAAGGGGTTCACACGCCCTTTCGCGACGTCAACCTGGTCGTGGTGCGGGAGAACACCGAGGACCTCTATGCCGGGCTGGAGCACGAGATAACGCCGGGGGTGGTCGAGAGTATCAAGGTAATCACGTCGCGGGCGTCGCGCCGGATTGCGCGCTTTGCCTTTGAGTACGCGCGGCGCGAGGGACGCAGCTGCGTGACCGCCATCCACAAGGCCAACATCATGAAGCTCTCCGACGGCCTGTTTCTGAAGTGCGCCCGGGAGGTATCTTCGGATTTCCCCGAGATTCGCTATGACGAGCAGATCGTCGACGCAGCCTGCATGCGCCTGGTCTCCGACCCGCAGGCATTCGACGTGCTGTTGCTGGAGAATCTTTACGGCGACATCGTCTCGGATCTGTGCGCCGGTCTGGTCGGCGGACTGGGTGTGGTGCCGGGTGCCAACTACGGCGACAAGGGGGCGATTTTCGAGGCGGTGCACGGCACCGCACCGGATATCGCCGGCAAGGGGCTGGCCAATCCGATCGCGGCGATTCTCAGCGGGGCGATGCTGCTCGAATACCTGGGCCATCATCAGGCCGCCCGCCGCATCCGGGACGCCACCGGGATGGTGTTGCAGTCGGGCGAAACGCTGACCCGGGATTTGGGCGGCAGCGCCACCACCCGGCAAATCACCGACGCGATCATCGCGGCGCTGCCTGCGCGCGCCTCTTCCGCCGCCGATCGCGCTTAGCTATTAAACAGGCTATGGGCAAGATTGTGAAACCTGGGGACCTCAGCAATCGCGTGCCGCCAGGGCAATACCTCACTACCAAGTTTCCGGTGCTGACCTATGGCCCCGTGCCCAGGTTCAATCCCCAGACCTGGGACTTCCGGGTGTTCGGCGAGGTGCAAGAGGCGCTGCGCTTTAGTTACGAGCAGTTCCGGACGCTGCCCACGAGCACGATGGTGGCCGATTTCCATTGCGTGACCACCTGGTCGCGGCTGGACAATGCTTGGGAAGGAGTGCTGGTCAAGGACCTGATGAAGCTGGTCAAGCTCAAGCCCGAGGCCCGCTTCGTGCTGGTTCATTGCGATGCCGGCTATACGACCAACCTGCCGCTGAAGTATTTTTTGGACGACGACGTGATGCTGGCCTGGCGCCATGACGGTGCGGACCTGACACCGGACCACGGTTACCCGCTGCGCCTGGTAGTACCGAAACTCTACGCCTGGAAGAGTGCCAAGTGGGTGCGGGCGATCGAGTTTCTGGCCCGGGACGTGCGCGGTTTCTGGGAGGTACGCGGCTATCACAACCGCGCCGATCCCTGGCTTGAAGAGCGCTACTCGTTTCAGGAAGAGCCCGAGGAATAAGAGGCCCTCCGCCCGGCGGTCGGAAGGCGCGGTGCGTTCGCGGTGGCGGACAACTATCTTTCGCGCGACGAACAGATCAGGCGCCTGCGCGGCGAGAGCTTCGACCTGGCGGTAATCGGTGGCGGGATCAACGGCGCGGCGGTAGCGCGCGACGCCGCGCTACGCGGGCTGCGCGTCGCGCTTGTCGATCGCGGCGATTTCGCCGGTCAGACCTCCTCGCGCTCCTCGAAGTTGATTCACGGCGGACTGCGCTACCTGCCCCAGGGGCGGCTGCGCCTGGTTTACCAGGCGCTGCGCGAGCGCGAACGGCTCAGCCGCCTGACCGCGCCCCACCTGGTGCATCCGATCGACTTTCTCTTTCCGGTCTATGCCGGACGGACGGTTTCACGGCTGGTGCTGTGGGCGGGATTACTCGTCTACGACCTGCTCGCCCGCACTCCGGCCGGCCGGCGTTACAAAGCGCTCGATTCGCAGGCGGTCCTTGCGATGGAACCCGGACTGCAACGCGCCGGACTGCGCGGCGGGGCGCTTTACTACGACGCGCGCGGCGATGATTGCCGTCTGACGCTGGAAAACGTGCTCGACGCCGTCATCCACGGCGCCGCCGCCGCCAATTACGTGGGGCTGGAAGCCTTCGACAAGGCGGGCGGCAGGCTGCGCGCGGCGCAGGTGCGCGATGTGCTGAGCGGCGAGCAGTTTTCGATCCGTGCCAGCGCCTTTGTCAATGCCACCGGACCATGGCTTGACGACATACGCCGGATGGACCAACCGGCGGCGCCCACCGCGATCAGGCTGACCAAGGGCGTTCATCTGGTGATCGAAAAGCGGCGTCTGCCGCTGCGCCATTCGCTGGTGTTGTCCGACGGCCAGGGGCGAATCGTTTTCCTGATTCGCGAGCGCGACTCGATCCTGCTCGGCACGACCGATACCGACTATCGCGGCGAGCGCGCGCACGTGCGTGCCGCAGCCGAGGACGTGGACTATCTGCTCGATGTGGTGGCGCAAAGCCTGCCCGCCGCCGCGCTGCGCCGCCAGGATGTAATCGCGAGTTTCGCCGGGCTGCGCGCGCTGGTCAACGGCAACGGCGCCCAGGCGCCCTCGCGCGTTGCGCGCGAGGAACTGATCCTGCACAGCCCCAGCGGCATGATATCGATTGCAGGCGGCAAGCTCACCACCCATCGGCGTATCGCGCAGCGCGTGGTCGATATGATATGCGGCCAACTTGGCCGCCCGGCCGGACCATCGCCTACCCTGACGGCACCGTTGCCGGGCGCACGCCCGGGTTGGGGCGCCGCCGCCGCGCCGCTGCTGCCACCGGCTGCGCGTGCGGAGTTGGAGTCGCGCTATGGTGCTTATGCCGGAATGCTTGAAGCATTAATCAAACAAGACCCCAAACTTGCCGAGCCGCTGTGTGCCGGATGCCCTGTGCTGGCGGCGGAAGCCGTTTACGCCGTGCGTTTCGAGATGGCGCAATCACTGGCTGATTTTATGGTGCGGCGCACCGCGATGGCACGCCACTATCCGGCGTGTGCCGAGCTTGCGGCAGCCTCAGCGGCGCATCTGATGGGATGCGAACTGGGATGGGGTGCGGCGCGAGAGGCGGCCGAGGTGCAACAGTTTATGGGCATGCTCAAGGAGAGCCGGGAAGTCTGAAATGGCAAGGGGCAAAAGCAAAGAGGACGAGCGCGCCAGGGCGGGCCGGATCGCGGCGGCGCTGGCCAGACTCTATCCACAAGCACGCATCAGTCTGGATTTCACCGACGCCTGGGAATGCCTGGTGGCGACCATCTTGTCGGCGCAATGCACCGACGAGCGCGTCAATCGCGTCACTCCGGTGTTGTTCAGGGAAATTCCCGGCGTGGCGGCGATGGCGGCAGCGCCGCTGGAGAAGATCGAGCGATTGATTGCCAGCACCGGCTTCTTCCGCCAGAAGGCCAAAGCGCTCAAGGGCTGCGCCCACGAAATCGTCAGCCGTTTCGGAGGCAAGGTGCCGGCGCGGATGGAAGATCTCGTCACTTTGCCGGGAGTGGGGCGCAAAACCGCCAACGTGCTTTTGGGGCATGTGTTCGGCCAGCCCAGCGTGGTGGTCGATACACATGTGCGGCGCGTCGCGTTTCGCTTGGGCCTGAGCGCACAGAAGGATCCCGATCGAATCGAGATCGACCTGCAAAAGCTGCTGCCCGCTGAGCAATGGACGCCGTTTTCGATGCGGCTGATTCTGCATGGCCGCCAGGTCTGCATCGCGCGCGCCCCGCGCTGCGCGCAATGCGCACTGTTGCCCGACTGCCCGAGAATCGGGGTCAAGGCACCGCTCAACCCCGCGGCCAAAAATCGCGGAACAGGCGTTGCGGCCCGCCGCTGATAGCCAAAGCATAGCCAACACCTTTTATTCAAACCGTATTTGAACCCGCACACCGACATGCCATAATTTTTGCGTCCGGCCTGGCCCGCTGCGGCCGCCGGGCGGCGTTGATCGTGAAGCTGCATGTTGAAGATATCTCGGCCCAGGTCAAGACGCTCGATTTCGCCGAGCCGCACGACGAGGTCAACCGATTGCTGGAGCAGGGGCCGATCCACGAGTATCGGGTCAAGCGGCCCTTCGCGGTGCATCTGGCCTATTACCGGTCGGGGATGGAGCTGTTTTTTTCCGGCTCCCTCAGCGCGGAGGTAATCGCCACCTGCGCGCGCTGCGCCGAGGACTTCAGCGTCGCCACGCGCCGCGATTTCCGCTTTGTGCTGACGCCGAAATCGATGGGCGACCTGGGCGGCAAAGATCTTAACGCGGAAGACCTTGAGTTTTCGCTTTACGAGGGCGAGGAGGTGGACGTGTCGCCCCTGGTGCGCGAGCAGTTGTTGCTGGCGCTGCCGACCCGGCCGCTGTGCCAGGAGGGATGCCGTGGCTTGTGTTCGCAGTGCGGCGTCAACCTCAACCTCACATCCTGTTCGTGCTCCAAGCGGATGCTGGACCCCAGGCTCGAAGCGCTGCGCACGCTCAAACTTTCGCGCCACTAAGCGGCGCGATCGGTTAGACTCAAGATAAAGAAGGAAGATTTGTCCGATGCCCGTACCCAAACGCCGCACCTCGAAGTCCAAGCGCGACAAACGCCGCGCCCACGACGCCCTGACTCCGGTCAACACCATCGCCTGCCCCCAATGCGGCGAGCCCACCCTGCCGCATCGCGTCTGCCGCCACTGCGGCACCTATCGCGGACGGCAGTTGGTGGAGACCGAGGAGTAGCGCTGCGGAGCGCGCGGTGAGGATTGCACTGGACGCGATGGGCGGAGACTTCGCCCCCCAGGCCACCGTCGAGGGCGCGGTGCTGGCCGCCCGCGAACTGAAGCTGAGTGTGGTGCTGGTCGGCGACCGGTCGGTCCTGCAAAAGGAGATGGCCGAGCACGACTGCGCGGGACTGGACCTGGCGGTCGAGCACGCGCCCGAAGTCGTCGCCATGGACGACTCGCCGCTTGAGGTGGTGCTGTCCAAACCGCAGTCCTCGCTCCATCATTGCTATCAACTGCTCAAGCGCGGCGAGGCCGACGCCGTGATCAGCGCCGGCAATTCCGGCGCCATGATGACGATCGGGATCACGCTGTTGGGCAATCTGGCCGGCATCGATCGGCCGGCGATTGCCTCGATGGTGCCGACGGTCGACGGCATGGCGCTGCTGGTGGACGCCGGCGCCAACACCGAAGCCAAGGCTGTCAACCTCGCACAGTTCGCGGTGATGGGCAGCGCCTACATGCGCCGCCTGCGCGGTTTGGAGGCGCCCAAAGTGGCGATTCTGGCCAACGGCGAAGAATCCTCCAAGGGCAGCGAGTTGACGCGCACGGCGGCGGCGATGCTGGCGCAGTCAGCGCCGCACATCAATTACATCGGTTACGTCGAAGGCCGCGACATCAACCAGGGCAAGGCCGACGTGGTGGTGACCGACGGCTTCACCGGTAATGTCGCGCTCAAGACCATGGAAGGATGCGCCCGTTTCGTGCTCGGCAGCCTGCGCGAGGTCTACGGCTCGGGGATGGCGGGACGGCTTTCCTATCTGCTGGTGCGCAAGCGGCTGCACGCGATGGGTGAGCGGATGGACCCGGCCGAGTACGGCGGCGCGCCCTTGCTTGGCCTGGCCGGGCGCGCGATCATCGCGCACGGCTCCTCCGACGCCAAAGCGATTCGCAACGCGCTGCGCGCCGCCGCCAACGAATCGTTGGGCGAATTGCTCAACCGCGACATCATCGAATTGCTCGGCAAGATGTCGGGCACGGTTCACAGCGCCAATGCCGGGCGCGGAATCCGCGCGATCTTCGGCCGGATGCGCGAACGCCTGCATCTGCGCGGCAAGGAGTACGACCCCGTACGTAAGTCCGATGGGCAAACTGAGGCGGGCGCGGCCAAGGCCGAGCTTGCCGCGCGCGCGGGCAATGGACGGACAGGGTCGCTGCTCAACGGCGCTGCGCCATCCGCCGCCAAGGTTGAGAGCGCACGTTCCGGGCCGGACGCGGCAGGCACCCCGCCAAGCGCGGGCGCCGGTCAGCGTCAGAACGACAAACCTCAGGACAACCCCGCCGCTCATGCCAAGGGCGAGGAGCGACCCCTGAACAAGTAGTCGATTCATGGCTATGAAACTCGCCTTGCTTTTCCCCGGTCAGGGTTCACAGAAGGTCGGCATGGGCCGCGAGCTGGCGCAAAATTTTTCCGCCGCGCGCGAGGTTTTCGCACAGGCCGACAGTGCATTGGGAATGAAGCTGTCGCGGCTGTGTTTCGAGGGTCCGGAAGAGGACTTGCGCCTGACCACCAACACCCAGCCGGCCATCCTGACCACGTCGATCGCCGCGTTGCGCACGCTTGAGTCCGAGTGCGAGATTGCGCCCGAACTGGCGGCGGGTCATTCTCTGGGCGAGTACAGCGCGCTGGTTGCGGCTGGCGCGCTCGACTTTGCCGACGCGGTGTGGGCGGTGCGCGAGCGCGGTCGCCTGATGCAGGAGGCCTGTCCGCCGGGGCGTGGCGCGATGGCGGCTCTGATCGGCCTAGACATGGCATTGGTCGCCGAGGTGTGCGCCACTGCATGCGCCGGCGAAGAAGTCGTGGTGCCGGCCAATCTCAATGCGCCCGGCCAAATCGTCGTGGCCGGCCATGCCGGAGCGGTCAGGCGCGCGGTGGGGTTGGCCAAGGAGCGCGGCGGGCGGATGTCGGTCGAACTCAACGTCAGCGCGCCATTCCATTGCTCGTTGATGAAGCCGGCGCAGGAGCGGATGGCGGCGGTGCTGGCTGGCATTACGGTCAAACCCATGAACTTCGGCGTAATCGCCAACGTCGACGCGCAAATCAATCGCGACAGCAACCGCGTCGTGCCGCTGCTCATCGAGCAAATCACCGCGCCCGTGCGCTGGGAGGAGTCGATGCGCACGCTGGGCGCCGCCGGCATCACCCGCGCGATCGAACTGGGCGCCGGACGGGTGCTGGCCGGCCTGATGCGCCGTATCAATCGCGACCTCGCGGTCCATTGCGTCGAGGACCCCGCCTCGCTGGCGGCCGCGGTCAAGGTCTTGAGCAGCCAGGACTAATGGCCGCGCCGGGCTGCCTTGCGTGGCCTGATACAAGTGCTTATGCTTGCGCCTTGCGCTAACCCGGCTTGCTGTGTCACACATGCAGGTGCGAACACGCGGACCGAGTTACGCCAATTTGTTGCCTGACCCCAGGCGCAGATCCGACCGGTTTTACGGCTGCATTCGAAATGCTGCCCCAGGAGGAAATAGTTATCGATGGCTGCAGACGTTGAAAGCAAGATCCGCGAGATCATCAGCGAGCAGCTCGGCGTGGCTGCCAATGAGGTCACGCCGGAAGCTTCCTTTGTCGAAGATTTGGGCGCGGATTCGCTGGATATCGTGGAATTGATGATGGCGCTTGAGGAAGAATACGGGATGGAGATCTCGGACGAGGAAGCCGAGAAGATCCGCACCGTAAAGGACGCCGTTGACTTTATCCACGCGCATAAAAGTTGATGTCTACTGGCTCGGCCCGGCCCTGGGCCGGCTGAGTCAAACCTCATTCGTCCTACTGCCGTCTTACCCGCAGGGGTCGCATCCACACCATCGGCGCGGCGCGCGCAAGCTGAGGGCGTGCCCGGACCCGGTCGCCAGGCAGGAGCGATACCCGGCGGCGCTTTGACCCGACGATGCGCTGTCCGTTCTGCCGCCATGGCGCCAATCGCGTAATCGACTCGCGCCTTTCGGGCGACGGCACCGCGATCCGGCGCCGGCGCGTATGCTCATCGTGCAAGCGCCGCTTCACCACCTATGAGCGCGTCGAAGAGATCACGCCGATGGTGATCAAGAAGGACGGCCGGCGTGAACCTTACGACCGGCTGAAGATCATCGCCGGACTCAAGAAGGCGTGCGAGAAGCGGCCGGTGTCGATGGAGGTCATCGAGCAGGTTGCCGACCGCATCGAAGCCGCCGTGCTGGAGCGCGGCGGCAAGGAGGTGCCCAGCTCCTTTATCGGCGGCGCGGTGATGAAGGAGCTGCACGAAATCGACCAGGTTGCCTACGTGCGCTTTGCCTCAGTGTACCGCTCGTTCAAGGATATCGAAGAGTTCATGCACGAACTCGAAGAGATGATCAGCCGCCGCCGCCAGGAACAGATCCCGCCGGGCGCCCAGCGCAAGGATAAAAACGGCGCCGCCTGAACTACGATGGCGCCCCGTCCCGATCCGCAAGCTGATGTGCGCTTCATGCGCGAGGCTCTCGAGCAGGCCGCCAGTGTGCTCGGCCGCACTTCCCCCAATCCCGCCGTCGGATGCGTGATCGTCAAGCAGGGCAGGGTGATGGCCCGCGCCGCCACCGCACCGAACGGACGTCCCCACGCGGAGCCGCGGGCGCTCGAGATTGCCGGCAAGTACGCCGCCGGCGCCACCGCCTACGTCAGTTTCGAGCCATGCTCCCACTTCGGGCAGACACCCCCTTGCGCTGACGCGCTGATCGCGGCGGGAATCAAACGCGCCGTTGTCGGATGCCTTGACCCGTATCCGCCAGTCAGAGGGCGCGGCGTCGCCAAGCTGCGCCGGGCCGGTATCGCGGTGGAGGTCGGCGTGCTGGAAGAGGAATGCCGCCGGCTCAACGAGGGATTCATCACGCGCGTCACCAGGCGGCGTCCATTCGTGCTGCTCAAGATGGCGATGTCGCTGGACGGGCGGATCGTCGCGCCGCGTTCGGGCGGATGGATCAGTTCGGCGCAGTCGCGCGAGTTGGTGCATCGATGGCGCAATGAATGCGACGCGGTGATGACCGGGGCGGGCACCGTGATCGCCGACAACCCGCGCCTGACCTGCCGCCTCAAGGGCGGCCGCGACCCGGTACGAATCGTAGTGGATGCGTCGTTGCGCACGCCGCCGCAGGCGCAGGTCTACCGTCTGCGTTCGGCCGCTCCCACGATTGTTGCCACAATTGAGGACAACGCAGAGCGCGCGAAGCAGCGCTACAGCAATCGCAACGTCGAGATTATGGCGGTGCGCGGCAGCGCCGAGGGCGTCGACATCCGGGCCCTGATGCGTGAACTGGGCAGGCGCGGCTGGTCGAAAATCCTGCTCGAAGGCGGGGCGCATCTGGCCGCCGCCGCACTGCATGCCAAAGTGGTGGACCGTGTCGCGTTCTTCATCGCGCCGCTGATATTCGGCGCGGGCATGCCGGCCGTCGAAGGCATCCGCGCCAGCAACGCAATCGCACTGGCCGAGCTGCGCGCCCGCCCAATCGGTCCCGACTGGCTGCTGGAGGGAGAACCGGTTTGAACAACGCCACCTCGGCCCGTCCTGCGCTATGGCGCTGCGGCGCTTGCGCTGTGAGCATGATGGCGGCGGCCGCGGCGGCGGAGCGCGCGATGGGCCGCAAGCTGTGGGGTATCAGCGGCCAAGCCGGGTTCTGGTCGGGCAACGTCGAAAGCTCGCACAACTCCCAATACCTATTCGATCCATACACGTTCAGCCATATCACCCACGGTTTTCTCCTCTACTTGGCGGCGTGGTTGGCCGCACCCAGGCTTTCGGTGCGTATACGCATTCTGATCGCGATCGCAATCGAATGCATCTGGGAGATCGTCGAGAACACGGATACCGTAATCAACCGCTATCGGACGGCAACGATTTCGCTGCACTATTACGGCGACAGCATCATGAATTCGATGGGGGATATCATTGCCGGCGCCGCCGGAATGATATTGGCGTCCCTGCTCCCGGCGTACCATTCCGCCGTGTTCGTGGCAGCACTTGAAGTGGTTATGGCGCTTTGGATTCGCGACAATCTGGCGCTCAACATTCTGATGCTGATCCATCCGATCCAGATTGTGCACGCCTGGCAGACGGGAGGCTGAAAACGGGCGCTATGGTGACTCTGACGGCGGAATCGATTATCGGTTCGCCGTGGCGGGTGGTTCGATCGTTATTGGCATCGTGAATTTGACTGTACGCGGCAATTTGCAAATCTCGTCGTTGCATTCCTGGAAGCAGAGCTCGCCGCTTAGCTGACGATTGCCGGGTTTGAGTTTACCCGTCACAACCATTGTGCCGGCGGCGCGAAAGTTGCCGGTGTAAACCGGGAGCACTTCTCCCAACGACGCGATCTTTACCAACTGCGGCCTGGGAAACGTCAGCGACTGGCGCAATATGCCGGCGGTGTCGAAGTGGACTGATGTTGTGGTATAGTTGCGCGGCAGCGGCTGGCCGTAGACATGCCACGGCGGCTTGACGCTGAAATCGACCACCACGCCCAATTCCTGGCCCGCAAACGCCCTGTTGGCTGAAAGCTGCACGGCAGCTTCGACTTCATCGGCCCGGATTATGGTCTTTAGTCCGCCGGCAACGCCAAAGTCCCTAAGCAGCACCTCGGAGGCGGTTGGACGCTCGCGATAGTCGTCGAGGAATTGCTTGTCGCGGACCACGCCGTCGGGATCGATCAGGTACTGGCCGGGGAAGGGAATACCGTAAAGCGGCAGGCTTTTGGGAATGTTGGTGTTGAGGATACCGAAGGCGCGAATCACGCGGCTGTTCTTGTCGGACAGCATCGGGTACGTAATCCGATGGGCCGCCGCAAAGCGGGTCAGTATCGCCGACGAATCGTAACTGACACTGGCCAGCCCAACGCCGTTCGCTTTCAACGCTTCATAGTCATTCTGCAGCTCGACGAGCTGCGCGCGGCAGTACGGTCACCAGTCCGCGCTGCGCACGAACACCAGCAGCAATCCCTTGGGTCCGCTGAGATCATGCAGTGAGCGGGCGCGGCCGCTCTGATCGGGCAGGGAGAGGTCAGGCGCGTGCTGACCGATCGCGATACCGCTGGTGACGTTGCGGTTTTGCAGCGCGACAAACCATTCGTACACATCCCACAAGCCCGCGATCAGCACAACGATGCCAACGCCTGCGCGAAACGCCCATCGTTGCAGCCGCGGCCGACATCCCTGGGTGGAAGAGGATGAGGTTCGATCCGCGAGCGCGTTGTTCGTGCTGGTTGCCATGTATCGCGTCTCCGCGGAGGTGGGGCCCGCAACAACTTCGCCGGGCCGCCGATAGCTCAACCGGTCTAGCACGAATTTCGTTTCCTTGGTAACGACGGGATTTGCTCTCCGGCACGTACCGGGAGTGCTATTTCCGGGCGCCGCGCCCCTGCACCTCAGCCAGGCGGCGGCTGAGAAAGCGCCGCTCCGGCTCCGCCGTTACCAGCGCGAGCGCGCGTCGATATGACTCCGCCGCTTCGTCCCATCGACCCAGACGCCGCAGCAGGTCCGCGCGCGCCGCCCACATCAGGTGATAGCCGTCCAGATCGTTGCGCACCCGGATCGATTCAATCATCCGCAAACCATCCTCAACGTTCGACGCCATCGCGACTGCGACCGCGTGATTCAGTTCGACCACCGGCGAAGGCCGAATCCGCATCAGGTAGGCGTACAGAGCTTCGATTTCGTGCCAGTCCGTGTCGGCGGCGCGCGCGGCGCGGGCATGCACCGCCGCGATTGCCGCCTGGAGCGCGTAAGGTCCCGCCGGTCCTGCGGCCAGCGCCGAATGCACCAGCGTCAGGCCTTCGGCAATCTGCGTGCGATTCCATTTGGCGCGATCCTGATCTTCGAGCAGCACGATTTCGCCCTGCCCATCAACGCGCGCCATGCGCCGCGAATCCTGCAGCAGCATCAGGGCCAGCAGGCCGCGCGCTTCGATGTTGTCGGGCAGCAGTTCGCACACGATGCGGGCCAGGCGAATCGCTTCGGCGCACAGGTCGGCGCGCACCAGGCTGTCGCCGTACGTCGCGGCGTAGCCTTCGTTGAACACCAGGTAGATGACGGCCATTACAGCGTCGATGCGCTCGGGCAGCAGTTCGGGCGGAGGAATTTCGTAGGGGATGCGCGCGGCGCGAATCTTGCGCTTGGCGCGCACCAGCCGCTGCGCCATCGTCGCGGGCGGGACGATAAAGGCGCGCGCGATCTCCTCGGTGGTAAGTCCGCACAAGGTGCGCAGCGCCAGCGCGACCTGCGCCTCGCTGGCCAATGCCGGATGGCAGCAGGTGAAGATCAAACGCAGCCGTTCGTCAGGCACGCCGCCGTCCATAAGTTCAGTCTCCGGTTGCGTTTGGCGTTCGATGGTGCGGATTAATTCGTCACGCTTTTGCGCGAAACGGGTCTCGCGCCGGATTCGATCGATCGCCTTGTGGCGCGCGGTGCCGATAATCCACGCGCGGGGATTATGCGGGACACCCTCGCGCGGCCATTGCTCCAGCGCCGCGGCGAACGCCTCCTGCGCGGCCTCCTCGGCCAGCTCGAAGTCGCCCAACAGGCGGATCAGGCTGGCGATGATGCGTCCGAATTCTTCCCGGTAAAGCTGCTCCAGCATCGTGCCGGACTCAACGGCGGCGGCGCGATCGAGATGGGACCCGCCGCACCGCCGCGCCGTCGCTCACATGTTGAGTTTCCTGATCGGCCGCACCTCGATCGAGCCCCAGCGTGCGCCCGGGATTCGCGCGGCAATCGCAACCGCCTCGTCGCGGTCTTTAGCCTCGACGATGTAGTATCCGCCGAGCTGCTCTTTGGTTTCGGCAAACGGACCGTCGGTGGTGAGCGTCTTGCCGTTGCGCACCCGCACCGTGGTCGCGGTGTTGGTGAGCTCCAGCGGATCGCCGGCCTTGAACTGGCCGGCTTTGACGATGTCCTGCGTGAACGACTGGTATTCCTGCATCACCTGACCGAGCTCGGCTTCGCCCGGCCGCGCCGCCTCGTCCTGGTAAATCAACAGCATGTACTGCATCTCGGTACCTCCCTGAGGGTTGCGAATTTCTGTTCTCTAGTCGATTCGGGCCCGTATAAATCGACAGTGTCGCGAAAGGAATTCTACGATCGGAATGCGGTGGATGCCGCAGACTGCGATCGTCGCGCCGGCGCGTCCGCAGCACCGGCGGGCATACGCAGCGGCACTGGTTACACTCACCAGGCGGTGGTAAGATGGCGGCGTATGATCGATCCCGAACTCGAAGAAGCCTTTGACCGCATCCGCGCCGGCAAGATGGTGGTGCTGGTGGGTCCGGCTGGCGAGGGCGACGTGGTGATGGCGGCCGAGAAGGTCATCCCCGAGCACGTCAACTTTATGGCCCGCTACGCGCGCGGCATCGTATCGGCTGCAATTCCCGAGCGCCGCCTGCGCGAGTTACGCATTCCGCTGCTCTCCCATCGTTCGGCCGAAGATAGCGCTCTGAGCGTGGGCGCGTCGGTGGAGGCGCGTCACGGAGTGACGACGGGAATCTCGGCTGGCGACCGCGCCAAGACCATCCAGACCATCGCTTCGGACCAATGCGGTCCCGACGACATCGTCATGCCCGGCCATGTGCCGCCGCTGATGGCGCTGCCCGGCGGAGTGCTGATGCGCCTGGGGCGCGCCGAGGGGGCGGTGGACCTGGTGCGCATGGCCGGGATGCGTCCGTATGCCGCGCTGTGCGAAATCCTGCGCGAAGACGGATATGCCGCGCGGCTGCCTGAACTGAAGGAGTTCGCCCAGGCCCATTCGCTGCCGATCTGCACCACCGAAAGCCTGGTGTCCTACCGTCTGACCCATGAGCTGCTGGTGCAGCGCGTGGCCGACGTTGCGTTTCCGACCGCGCACGCCGAACTGCGCGCGATCGTCTACCGCAACATCGTCGACGGGCGCGAGCACCTGACCCTGGTCAAGGGCGACGTAGGCGGCGGGCGGCCGGCGCTGGTGCGGCTGCATTCGGAATGCCTGACCGGCGACGTGTTCAGCTCCAAGCGCTGCGACTGCGGCGACCAGCTTAAACAATCACTTCAGCAAATCTGCGCCGCCGAGGCCGGTGTCCTGATCTATCTGCACCAGGAGGGCAGGGGAATCGGACTGGGCAACAAGATTCGCGCCTATGCCCTGCAGGACCGCGGTCTGGATACGGTTGAGGCAAACCTCGAGCTGGGCTTTAAGGAAGACCTGCGCGATTACGGAATCGGCGCGCAAATCCTGCGCGATTTGGGCGTCGGCACCGTGATGCTGTTGACCAACAATCCGCACAAGCTCGACAGCCTGGCCAGCTATGGCGTACAGGTGGTGCGCGTACCTCTGGAGGCGACGCCCCATCGCGGCAATATCGAGTACCTGCGAACCAAGAAGGAAAAGCTGGGGCATCTGCTGTCCGAGCTCAAGCTGCTGAGCTGAGGACGCTCTGCGGGCCGAAGATTTGGGGTTTCGCGGTGGGACTTAGAACAGCCGGGCGCGAGCTCGCCCTTAAAGCGCTCTATCAGATGGACATCGTCGGCGACCGCTCGGCGGCCAACCTGCGCGCGCTGCTGACTGCGATGCCGGCCGACCCGCGGGCGCGCGAGTTTGCCACCCGTCTGGTCGAGGGAGTCAGCGCCGACCTTGGCCA
>Ga0070740_10002418_pt1 | contig 22010 bp, 18 predicted proteins | sample Coa_R2_FD_67286 | JGI IMG/M metagenome (GOLD analysis project Ga0070740, IMG submission 67286) | Surface soil microbial communities from Centralia Pennsylvania, which are recovering from an underground coalmine fire - Coalmine... | ecosystem: Environmental > Terrestrial > Soil > Unclassified ...
GAAGACGCAGACAAGGTTTTATTTTTAGTCGATGGTCAGGCAGGGGTAACACCTGAAGACCGGATGATTGCTGACACCTTGCGCCGATCTGGCAAACCTGTTTTCCTCGCCGTGAATAAAACAGAAGGTCTCGACCCTTCATTAAGCGTGGTCGATGCTTATGAGTTAGGGCTGGGGACTCCCCTGCCTATCGCAGCCGTACACGGGTCCGGCATTACCAGTTTGGTCACTTCGCTCTTTCCAGAACCCGTCAAAACAGAGGAAACGCCGGAAGAACCTGCCGAACACAGCATCAAGCTTGCCATTATTGGACGTCCTAATGTGGGGAAATCCACGCTGACCAATCGCATGCTTGGTGAAGAGCGTGTCATTGTGCATGATTCACCGGGAACAACCCGCGACAGTATTTTCATACCTCTCGAAAGATTCGAAAAACACTATACACTTATCGATACAGCTGGCATCCGTAAACGCAAGAAAGTCTCTGAAGTGCCGGAAAAATTCTCCGTGGTCAAGACATTACAGGCTATTGAAGATTCGAATGTGGTCCTTTATGTGATCGATGGTCGATTGGGTGTATCTGAACAGGATTTGAAACTGCTCGGATTTGTGCTTGAGTGCGGCAAGGGTCTGGTCATTGCGGTAAACAAATGGGATGGGATGAGCCAGGAAGCGCGTGATCATGCCAAAGCCACTATCGATAGACATCTTGATTTTGTGCGTTTTGCCCGTATTCACTATATTTCTGCCCTGCATGGTTCAGGTGTCGGCAATCTCTTCGACTCAGTGAACGAAGCTTACGAATCCGCAACACAAAAACTGTCTACTCCCTATTTGAGCCGGCTGTTACAGCAGGCACAGGCCACTCACCAGCCGCCTTTGGTACACGGACGCCGGGTCAAATTGCGCTATGCTCATCCTGGCGGTCATAATCCTCCGCGCATTGTTATCCACGGCAATCAATTAAATGCCTTGCCAGACAGTTATCGTAAATTCCTTGCTCACTTCTTCCAGGAAAAGTTGAACCTCTATGGTACACCGGTCATGATCGAATTCAGGACCAGTGAAAATCCATTCCATAAAAAAACACGCCGTTAAAGACAGACAGACTTTAGCAATCCAGTCAACAGATCACCACGCTCTGCACCGTGTCATTGCTGTATAGATAATTCGTTGATGAATGATACCTTGATTGGTTAGCTTCATTTTCTGCTTCATCGTAGGCTCGATGCCATAAGTCTGCCTTAAGAATGTACTAAGCGAACCTTAATTTTGCATGTGTAAAATGTGGGCAAAAAAAGATTATAAGCTTTATCACTAACACATAACGAGGTTTATAGCTATGCACGGGCGTAAATATCAAGTCAAACAAGGCACCACTACTCATACCAGTCATCCTGTCAGACATACTGCCAATAACAAGCAAGCCAAAAAAACTGGCGTCCCTGTCACCAGAAAACCAGAGACCAAGCCCGTCAACGAAACACCTGGCACACGAGTCAAGGTTACGAATGCAAGCAAGCCTGTCACTAAAAAAACGGTTACCGTCGATACAAAATCCGGCTTCAGTGTCACCCAGAAACAGGTCAGAATACCAGTCCGCAAAAAACCCGTGCGTGTCAACACCGGACCAAGCGCTTCCACCCAGGAAAGAGGGAGAACAAGAGAGCGCAAACCACAGATGGCATCCAGTTACAGCAAATTTCTCTCCCACGTCCGGCACCATGATTTTTCTGCAGAAGATTTCAGCAAACTGGGAGCATTGAGTGACAAACCGAATTTCTATTTCGAAGAATCAGCAAAATGCAAAACTCTTACCGCTGATTTCTTGCAGGCATTCTGGAATTCAGTTGATAACCGGGAACTGACAGTCAAAAACCATCAGAAAAAATTTAATGATCAGGGCGGCAAGGAACCGGTTTCGCCAATGTGTATTTCGTTTATCAATGCGACCATCAAAGACAAGGATTATTGCTTTATTGCCATATCCTCAATTGATGAAGCCACACCTGCACTGTTATCCAGTCTCAAAGCTTTCATTGAAGAGCATAACAAACAAAATACATCCACTGAATTCGTACTGCTGCATGGTAAAACCGGAAATTTCAGCAGCCTCATCCAGTCAATCAATCAGAAAACTGATAAAGGCGCCTACAAAACATGCGCTGAAAAATATTTCGCTTCATGCCTGACAAAATTATTCCTTCAATACGGAAACGACATCCGGGTTAATGGGGTAGTCAATTGTGATTTATATCCTTTTGAAGGTGACGAAAATGGACAGGCATTACCATACGGCAAACAGGCATACGCCCTGGATCCCACTGTGACACCGCCAAGAACCAAAAATGGCAAACTGGTACTTGAAGATGACACGATAGTCACAACCAAACCATGCTGTGCTGCTTGCACAAAAAACAAAAATGCCATTTTAAAGATCTTTAAGGCAGCACAAAGTCATGGCGCCATGCTGCTCGAAGAGCCTGGATCCGTTAAACGAGACATGGAACGCCTTGAGACATCACCCGTACGAAGAAGTATCGCCACACCATCGTCATTATTGACCAAATTCAGCCTCGTCTGCGGAGAAAAAGGATGCAAAACGACTCCAGTTATCAAACAGACTGAAAGCAAGCAGGTTGCAATACAGGTTGTAAATTAAGATAATGAAACAGATCCTTGCGTCCGGACCAGATCTGGCCGCAAGGCATATAAAACGAGGCTAATCATTATAACCCAGGTATCCGACTATGCATCTTCGTAACAGAATACAAAACCGTGCCATGCTGGATGAGGGAATCAGTCTAGCAGAACAAGGCCAGCATAAAGCAGCAATCAATCATTTACTTAAGGCTTATGATTCACTGCAGAAAGAAACACCTGTGGACACCTCCTCCATCGCTACCGCTGCTTATTTTCTCGGGACTTCCTATCTGGGTGTTAATGATGCTGATCTTGCTAAAGACTATCTAACGAAAGCGTTTCATGCATATATTGAGTTGTCCGAGCATAATCCGGAATATCACTCTGCCTTTATTAATTGCACGCTGGATCTGGCGCAATGCTGCATTGACTCAGGCATGCCCGGTCTGGCATTTACCCATTTAAAATCACTGCAGGCAAACATCTTGTCCGGCTTGTCCAGAACCGAAGATGGCGAGTTAAATGCGGCCATCAGTGATATTTACCTGTTATTGGCAGATGTCAGCGATGAAAATGTACCAACCAGAGAAGAATATCTGTCACGTTCATTGCAATTTAATCCTGATAATATTTCAAGCAGCATCAAACTGGCCATTATCTGTTTCAGCCAGAATAAAACCGAAAAAGCCGCCGATATCTTGCGCACCTTGTATTCAACGACGGATTGGGACAGCCAGGATCCGGTTTTACAGGCAGACTGCCTGTATCACCTCGGCAGATGCGAGCTCAAGCTGGGAGCCCATGCAAAAGCAAAAGAATCACTTGCAAGAGCATTGGATACCTATCAACAACTGGACAACGTCATTTCAATCAGTGCAACGCAACTGGGTCTTGGATTGACCTGCTACCATCTGGGTCATAACAAGGCAGGCAATCATCATCTTCATGATGCCTTGTCTTTTTTCCAGCATCTAGATAATGCAGATGACGTGGAAAAAGCCAATGACATTATTCTTGACTGGTGTGACCTCGCGAACTTCCCTGGCAGCTTCAGAATTAATGGCGCACAGCAAACCATACTAGCCAGACTTCTGGTCAGAATTATCAACACCGGTAACCAGCCTTCTGTGACGGAGGTCATGTCTACCCTGTTTAATTCCGCTAACCAAGTCTGCACTTCACCTGTGTCGGATCATTCAGTCACTGCCGGTGCGCTTGAGTCCGATAATGTACGGCTCAGCAGGCTATAAACAGCGCATCTGGCCATAGGATTGATCCCGAAGAGATTAAGCAGAGATCACAAATTGCAGCAAAACATCTGGCGACACTAATCGCGGAAATTTATAAATTGCAGTGGTATCGGCACTTTGGATTCACGCAGCATGGCTATGACAGCCTGTAAGTCATCACGTTTTTTCCCTGTTACCCTGACCTGATCGCCCTGTATGGCAGCCTGAACTTTCAAACCAGACTCCTTGATCAGTTTTGTTACCTTTTTTCCATTCTCGCTGTCGATTCCCTGTTTAACATCGATTGTCTGTTTTGCCTCATTCAAGGATGAAGTGATTTCGTGATAATGCAGCGATCTAATATCCACATTGCGTTTGGTCAGTTTGTTTCTGAGAATATCATCAACCTGTTTTACCTGGAAATCAGTCGGAGCGACAATGATGATCTTGTCCTTGCTGAGCTCGATTCTTGCATTAGTATCCTTGAAATCAAAGCGGTTGGTCACTTCACGGTTAGCCTGGTCCACAGCATTGGCAAGCTCGTGGTTATCAATATTGGAAACGATATCAAACGAAGGCATACGTTATCTCCTCTGTAAACCGTATCTGTAGATGCCCGGTAGTATAGCAAATAAATGTCGTTATTGACCGGCTTATGTTTGCACCCTCCGGAATCGAGAGATAATCGTTAAATCAGAGCCTTGACAGTTTCACGGTGGATTACTACGATTCACGCTTGCGATAAAAAAAATGAGATCACTACATGCCGTTAGAGTCTATACGTACCCTGGTGAAAGAGGATCTGGAATCCACTGACCGCTTTATTATTTCCCAGCTGGAATCCAATATCCCCATGATCAAGGATGTGATTGAGTATGTTTTGACCTGCGGGGGCAAGCGGGTACGACCCATGGTTCTCCTGTTAAGCGCTCGCGCACTTGAACATCGGGGCCAAAGACATATTGATCTGGCAGCTGTCATCGAACTCATACATACTGCGACACTCTTGCATGATGATGTCGTGGACAATTCAACCCTGCGTCGCGGCCATAAAACTGCCAATACGATCTGGGGCAATGATGCAAGTGTCCTGGTTGGCGACTTTCTATATTCCAGGGCATTCCAGATAGTCGTGGAACTGAAACATGGCACGGTACTGGATATTTTCGCCAAGGCAACCCCCTATATTGCAGAAGGCGAGATTTTACAGCTGGTCAATTGCAATAACCCGGATACCACAGAAGAATTCTATTTTGAAATCATTCAACGCAAGACTGCCAAACTGTTTGAAATTGCCTCACAGCTGGGCGCGACCCTGTCGACTGATTCCGAGAGGGATATCGAAGCCATGCGCCTGTTTGGGCTGCATCTGGGATTGGCCTATCAGCTAATTGATGACGCCCTGGATTACAGTCAGTCCCCCGAGCAAACCGGTAAAAATGTCGGCCAGGACATTTCCGAGGGCAAAACTACCCTGCCGCTGATACATGCCATGCGCAAGAGCAAAGGCGCAGATCTTGAGCTGATGCGTGACGCTATCAACACCGGTTCCAGCAAAAACCTTGATAAAATTCTTGGAATTATTGAATCTACGGATGCGATAAAGTACACTGCCGACACAGCAAAACACCATGCTTTGAAAGCAAAACAGGCACTGTCCGTGATTGCCTCAACGCCTTACCGAATGGCATTGGAAAACCTGAGTGATTTTGTTGTTTCGAGAAATTATTAGTGTTAATTAATTCGGGGTGTGGCTCAGCCTGGTAGAGCGCTGCCTTCGGGAGGCAGATGTCGCAGGTTCAAATCCTGTCACCCCGAGTAGTAAAATCAAGTAGTTACAGGATCTGTCTCGAGCGAGACGTTCATCACAGGGTGCAACGCCGCAGCAAAAGTATCCATCAGATCCCGACCAACAGCCAGCAGGATAACCATTATAACAAGGTACTTATGAAAATTTGGGTAGATGCCGATGCCTGTCCGAAAGTCATCAAGGATATTTTATTCAATGCTGCAATACGAACAGCCACAAACCTGATTCTTGTCTCCAACCGCAGAGATTTGTCTATCATCACCTGACTGAACAGATTTGATAAACAAACGCGGTGTTGCAATGTTTTTCGATTGGTTGATGTCCATTACAATTCCAGCATCATCAATTCGTGTTTTCCATTATGACCCATTAATTTTTTAAATTTATTCCGGATAAAAAAAGCGATTGCACGATGGTTGGACTTGAGCGGATCTACAACGACAGCAGCAAAATTATGCTGGAGGTGTTGCTTTATAAAACATTCCAAGGCATCACTAGAAATGCCTCTACCAAGGTATTTCTCGTCAGCGATAAAGAGATCAATCCCTACCATATTCTTTGCATCATGTTTGGCGAAAACCGGGTGCTGATAAGAATTGACATCTTCAGGGAGTGATTTATTAAGTATGTAATATTGAATATAGCCAATTGGATGCTCATCAACATAAATAATGTAGTTCGGGATATCCGGGTTCCCAATTCGCGGCAGATATTTCTCTCTGATCATTTCTTTCGTATATGATTCACCACGCGCATACCATTGCTTGACATGCGGCACATGGAACCACTGGTGTAATAGTTCAAGATCTGATTCAGAAAGCAGTTTGAATGTTATTTTATTCATGCAAGTATAGTAATGACGCACAGTATTGTTGCTGAGTTGCTTGCATACCAGGGATGCCTTAGATTATTTGGTTAGATTTTTTATACGATAAAAATGACAAGATATACCCTTCGCAATATCCGTTTTATGATAAATCATACTACATTTTTCCATCACGCGGGTAGAAGCGACATTTTCGATATCAGCATAGGCAATGATGTATTCAGCATCTATATATTCCCGCGCATAATCCAAAAGCATTTTCACTGCTTCGGATGCATGCCTGTGTTTCCACACAAGTCTCGAAGTTTTGTTTTTCCGCCAGCATTATTATTCAATTGACTTAACAACCAGCTGCGCCTCCACTTGACGAATCCGGGCATAATCGGCAAACACTGCACGTCGCTCTCCAGCCAATGCGACAATACCCAGTGTCGTGTCAAAGTCGACTGTGCGCTCGACGTAATCCCCGTTGTTCTTCCACACATGCGTCGCCAGATGTGTGGGCAGTGTGCGCAGCTTATCCAGTATTTCCACATTACAAAGCACACCTGATACCGGCGCAATCAAAAACACTGGTACGACCGTCTGCCGAAAATCATACTGCGTTGTCCGGATTTCTCCATCCAGGTAGGCTTCCATGACTCGCTCCAGTTGACTGCTCCCAGTGGCTGCACGGGCAAGACCCAAAACCGGCCCGCCGCACATACGAGCTCCCGTTTCGATCAACCGTGGACCGGCTGCAGTCAGCATAATCTCGCTATGAGCAGCTCCCCAGCGAATTCCCAGCGCATCAAGCGTCTGGCTGGCGTATTGTAACAATTCACCATGCTGCCTGCTGTCAAACGGCATAAATTCTGTATAGTCGAATACTGTCATGCGTTCATCCGCAGAAGTTTTCCTGTAACGGATAAGGTGCGCGAGCACGTGTTTGCCTGCAGCACTTACGGTATCCACGGCATATTCGGTTCCAGTGACCTGCTCTTGCACGATGACCGTCTCGCTGGGTTCCCCAAGCAACGCGGTCGGTGTAGATAGAATATGATCGAAAGTACGCTGCCAGTCCCCGCCGGGAGAAATGTGGAACACCTTGTCCGAGCCTGCCGAGGCAGGCGGTTTGAGCACCAGCGCTGCATCAGTGAGATCTTGCTCAGTCAGCCAACGCATGACTTCCGTGATGCTCGCCGTATTGAGTGTCCGGATAACCGGAAGGCCGGCATCAGCAAGCGCTTGCTGCATGTCTGCCTTATGCCGTCTGGCCCGCGCTAATTCGGGTACATTTGCGAATTGAGGAGTGAGTACTGAGGCAAGCTGATCAGCAAGCTCCACCCCTGTCTCGGAGCCCGCAATAATCGCATGCGGGTTTAAACGACGCAGATCATCCACAAGATCCGGGCTGTTGTCATAAACTTTCAGGAAGTTCGCGGATTGAATGGCGGCAGCATATCCGACATCGCTTGAGTCGGCATATGCCGTCGAGCGAACAGCAATGACTGGAATGTTTCTTGCCGAGAACGCTGGCGCGAGGTCGGACCCTGACGACACAGGATCCACGATCACTACCGGGTTGGACATGCTGATACTATCTCCTGAGGTGATTGTTTTATTAACGATAATTGCAAGACCAACGCACAACCCAGCAACGCGGTCACGGCATAAACAAGGTGATGAGCGCCGAATCCATTGGCAATTGCCAAACCACCCAGCGCCGTGCCCAAAGCACTGCCTAAACCGATGGCAGAACTGTTTAATGCCACAAGAGACGTACTCTGCTCGGGATGAACGCCAATCAGCGTATATTGCTGAGGCGTCACAGTCGCCCAGCCCATTGCGCCCCACAGCAGATAGGGACAGAGATTCAGCATGGAAATCGAATGGGAAACAGGCAGCAGAGAAATGGCGGCGATAAGAGCAACCAGAATCACGACCATCACTGATTTCGGCTGCTCCGTCCTATCCACAACATAACCAATTACTGTGCTGCCTATCAGGCCGCCAATGTTCCATACCGATAACGCGGCAGCGACTGAATGTGCCGCTCCTGCTTGCAGCAAACCCACGTAGGAATAAAGACCAAGACTGCCTGTTGCCGTCAGCAGGGTAACGCCTGCGACAGCAAGCACACGACGATTGGCAAGGAAACAGATGTGCTCCCATAGCCGGGGCTGGGTAACTACACATACTGCAGATTGCCACGTGGTCATCCCAAGCGTTATTGCTCCTAACCCTGAGATGACGAGTAGCGTGGCCTGCCAACCTGTCATCCCGGCGAGCCAAAGTCCAACCGGCACACCAATCACAGCGCCTGCGCTGTTACAACCCCAGATGAGGCTGAGTGCTCTGCCCTTTCTATCCGGGCCGGCCAGCTTTGCTGCCGCTGCTGCCGCAACCGGTGTGAAGAGACCCGCTCCAATCCCGACAATCGCACGACTAGCGAGGTATATGACCAGACTGCCGGACAACAGTGTGAGCAGATTACCCAGCACAAGCAGGGTCAGGCCTGTAACAAGCGCCACTCTGGCTTGTTTCTTCGCTAACAGCACGGCGAACAGAGGCGCGGACACCACATAAGCAAGATCAAAAGCCGTAATGCCCTGACCAGCAGCAGCGATTGACACACCCAGCGAAGCACCAATCCCCGGCAACAGCCCGGCCATGACGTAATTGTCACAGCCGATGACAAACATGCCCGCCGCCAGAAAAATTAACTGCCTCATAAAAAACCCAGCAGCTTATCGGTGATTTCACGCAGTCGTAAGCGCAGCTCGGAACGATACGCATCGTCATGCGCTCTGGCAGGCTCGCTCTCATTAAAAAAAGTGCCTGTCAATTGAGAATCAAGCACGCGCAAGGTCGCTTCGCCGCCATGTTCAACTGTATTCACCGGAACACCTCCGCCGCGGCGAACCATATTGGTGTCCATGTAAGTTGCCGGATGCACCACATTGATGCGCAAGTCAGGTCTTTCTGCAGCCAGCTCAAATGTAGCCATGACCAGCGCCAGTTTTGCCCGCCGGTAAGCTGTCATACCGCTATAGTCTTGCTGCATGGCCAGATCATCGAAATTTATAGACTCCTGACCTAGCGAAGCTACATTCAAAATTTGAGATGAAATACATGGCAAAAGCAGCCGCGCAAGGAGAACCGGAGCAAGATAGTTAACGGCAAATCGCAGTTCATGGCCGTCGACAGAAAGTTCCCGTTTCGTGCCGTATCCGATTCCGGCATTGTTGATCAGGACATCGATCTTTGGATGGCTGGCAGTGATTTCGGCTGCAAGCTGACGGACCTGCGCGAGATCGCTGAGATCAGCGACATAAGGCAGCGCGCCAAGTTCTGCAGCCAGGCTTTCAGTACGATGCCTGTCGCGTCCATGCAGCAGAATGCGATGCTTACGAGACAATTGTTGCGCCAGATAACGCCCGTGGCCAGAGGTAGCGCCTGTGATCAGAATGATACTCATGCGCTGCGTACTTCTTTCGTGTTAAACCAAAGATGGATCTGACCCGTGCCAATTCCACTTTCATAGTCACTAAATCGCTCGCCAGGGATGCGGCAGTTTTCCCCGCCCAGCGCGCCAGCGAGCATCAGATAGTGACCGAAGCGGGCTTCCGGTTCGAACGCCAGAAATTCAGGCATGGCCTGAATAACTGATTTGTGATGACCTGCAGTCAGCCAGGCGATTCGTTGTTCATCAGCAGCGCGAGCCTTTGCGGTGACAATATTATCAGGGTTGCCATTCATGTGGCTGCGTAATTGCGAAAGCGGGCGAAAGATGTGTGACAACCCGCCCGAAGCAATGAGCATCACGCGTCTGTCGAGCTTTTTCACGGCTTGCATGATGATGCGGCCCAATTTCAGGTAATCCGCCGTGGTCGCTGTCTGGCAAACAGAGATGGATACCCAGGCTGTTTCTGGCTGCCCAAGATACGTCCAAAGGTTAAGCGTCGCATACTGGATAGGCAGATATGGATCATTGACAGCCGCCGCCCAGGAACCTTCTCTTCCCGCTTCAGCGCAAATTGTATGCGCAATTTCCGGATCGCCGGGAATATCGTAAGGAATTTGATGCAGAGCCGTTGGCATTTCACTTGAAGTAAAAATACCCGCGCGCTTCCCATGAGACGTCACAACAAACTCCGTCGTTGTCGTCCAGTGGCTGTCAATGACGAGAACGAGGTCATGCCCGCTGCATTCAAACACATCCTTCCTGAGCCGATTGAGACCGGTTGCAAGTGTGAAGTCTCGACCTCCATTTGCCTCAATCCGCATACGTTCAGGAAACATGATCACCGGCGCATGCGAGATGAGACCTGCTCCAACAATACTGCCCATGACTACGCTCCGCTTGATGAGGGAAGCAACAGTAATTTTCCCATTGTTTTACGGCTTGCCAAATCACTATGCGCATCTCTTGCTTTTGCCAGCGGATAAGTGCCGCCAATGGTAATCTTCAGCTTTTGATTGAGTATGTCCTGAAAAATTTCACTTGCACGCCAGCAGAATTCTTCGCGCGTGGCGCGAAAGTGTTCGAGATAGGGTCGCGTCAGTGTCAGCGAACCTCCCCAGGCAAGACGCATGATATCCAATGGCGGGACAGGACCGCTTGCTCCACCGAAGATAACCAGCGTTCCTCGGGTACGCAAACTGGCAAGACTAGCATCGAATGTAGCAGCCCCCACACCATCATAGACCGCATGTACGCCTTGGCCGCCGGTAAGATTGCGCACCTCGCCAGCTACATCCTTTGTGATGTCATAGCGAATAATCTCATCGGCCCCATGTTGTCTGGCGGCATTTTCTTTTTCAGCACTGGACACTGTTCCAATGACCCGGCCGCCCAGCGCCTTGATCATTTGCACAAGCAGCAACCCCACACCGCCTGCGGCCGCATGCACCAACAAGGTATCGCCTTTGCTGACCTGGTACGATGAATGAACAAGATAATGCGCTGTCATGCCTTGCACCAAAGCCGCGGCTGCTGTGTTCATGTCTATGCCCTCAGGAACATGAATCGCTTTTTCAGCTGGCACAATAACCTGCGTGGCATAACTCCCCAAAACAGTTGTCCATGCGATACGATCGCCAGGCGCAAAACCAACGGTATCAGGGCCAACCGCTATCACCCGACCGGACCCCTCTTCTCCGGGAACACCTGGCAGCGGTAACGGATAGCGCCCTTCTCTTCGATAAATGTCGATGAAATTGACACCGATCGCCTCTGCCTCGACCAGGAGCTGCCCGGCAGACGGCTCGCACTCAGGCCGCTCGACATAATTTAAAACCTCGGGCCCGCCAACGGACTGTACTTCAATGACATGCATTGTCTAGTTCCTCCAATCTGATATCTCAACACGATACTTGGTGATCCACGCATCCAGCCGCACCGCCGACTCCACCAGAATGCGCTCAAATTCGGATAAATTTTGGTTTTTTGTTTTGGCAAACAGTCTGCTGACACCTTCTGCAGATAAAAATGCATGTAACGCAGCGTGTCTGTTTTCCATGATTGCCCTTAGCCGGGAAACAAGCCCTCTGTCATATTCAGCGTCCTGAACAGACGGGTACGCAGCCTTCTTCCGTCTGACCACTGACTCGGGAAGCAAGTCTTCCGCTGCGGCGCGTAAAAGTCCTTTCTCCTGTGCAAAGGACGACTTCATGGCCCACGGGATATTGAAAACGTATTCAACCAGCCGGTGATCGCAGAATGGAACGCGGCCCTCGAGTCCTACGGCCATTCCCATGCGATCTTTTTTATCCAGCAGGATCGGAAGCCAGCGAGTCAAGGTGATATAACTTATTTCGCGCAGCCGCCGCTCTTGCCGGCTCTCCCCGTCAAGGTATGACACCTCAGCAAGCGCAGCCTGATAAAGATCATGCTGGTATTCGGAGAGCCGTAGTGCATCGACAAACGATGGCTGAAAAAGAACTCCCGGATCGAGGCCACGATGAGCGCCAAGTTTAAGCCACGGGAAAGTTTCGGCCTGAAGAGCTTCCTCGTCTGAAAACCACAAATAGCCGCCGAATAATTCGTCAGCAGCTTCCCCGGAAAGAGCCACCGTGGCATGTTTTCGAACGGCTGCAAACAGCAGATAGAGAGAAACATCCAAGTCTCCGAAGTTGTACGGAAGATCCCAGGCCCGTAGGACAGCGTCGCGTACTTGCGAATCCAGCAGACGCCCCTTGTCGAGCACAACAGTGTGATGGTTGCTGCGAATAAAGTCTGCGACTTCGCGTGCATAAGGCACATCAGGTGTTGGACGGATGGGATCCGACTGAAAGTTTTTTGTGTGATCAACGAAGTCAACGACAAAGGTTGCAATGCTTTCTCCACCCTGCTCACTTCGCACTTGCTGCGCAAGTGCCGCCACGGTGCTTGAATCAAGCCCGCCAGAGAGAAGCGAACAAAGCGGCACATCAGAAATCATTTGTCTTGCGACGATGTCTTCCAGAAGATCACGAATCGTGCTGACTGTCTCTTTCAAGTCATGTGTGTGAGGTCTGGCTTCAAGATGCCAGTAGCGCTCTTCGCGGATTATTCCGCGGCGTACGCGCAAGAGATGTCCGGGCTTCAGTTCACGCATGCCGCGAAAGGGCACTCTCCCTGGTGTGCGCAGAAAGAGAAGCGCATCACAGAGTTCATCACCTGATGCGCGCGCTGTTGCTTGCGGGTTGGCGAGAATAGCTTTTGGTTCTGATCCAAATAACACACCGTCAGTAATCGGGTAATAGAAAAGAGGCTTGACACCGAGACGATCGCGGACAAGTAACAGCTCCTCATTCACATGATCCCAGATACCGAAAGCGTAAATACCATTTAACTTGTGCACAAAATCCAATTTCCACTGGAGATAGGCACGCAGCAATACCTCTGTATCACTGTTTGTTTTAAACCGGTGTCCCAATTGCTGAAGCTCTGCACGCAATTCCCGAAAATTGTAAACCTCTCCATTGTAGGTAATGACTGCATATGGAAGATTCTGCAATGACCGTTCCGTGGTCTCCATGGGCTGCGCTCCGCCAGCAAGATCAATGACTGCAAGACGACGATGACCGAGAGCTGCATGCCTGTCAGTCCAGATACCGCTTCCATCCGGTCCACGCCGAGCCAGCGTATCAGTCATGGCCGTGATAATCCTGGTTTCGTTACGCAGGTCTTTTGTAAAGTCTACCCATCCGGCAATGCCGCACATCACAAACCTCCTTTGAGCTGTTCTCCTTTGATCAGCTCTAGAGTGACGTTATGCTCATTGGACTCATTGTGTTCCTGGCGCCAGGGGCCGCGCAGCCAGCCAGTGAGGTCGTAATCATCCATGCATTCCTGAACGAATGCTTCGTAGCGCTTTAATGAACCGCGCCGGCTTGCCCACCTGAGCGCATCAAGACGAATCTGTTCGCCATTCCCTGAAAAATTACGCTCATAGAGTTCATCACGCCCGCCAAACTGGGAACCGATGGCATCCCATGCGAGTTTGAGGAGTTTGATCCGCTCAAGCGCGGTGCAGTCCGCGCCATGATAGTAACAGTCGATGAGAGGGCGCAGTTCGCTTGACTGCAAATCATGGAAGCTGGAAGGCACAACGATTGGCGAGCCGCCCAGATGTGTTTCAAACAATTCGTGGACACGCGCCCAGATCTGGGCATTATACATCCGCAACGCCGACGCATATTCAAGACGCGGAACGACTGTTCCACCTGATGAGGATTCCGGGTCAAATGCCATGGCGCTTGTCAGCGCCCACACCATGTCTCGCATGGTTACCATTTCGCCAATCGCAGCCTGGACGCCGCGAAAAGTATCCGTGCCGTTCGCTCGCACTGCTCGCGACAAAAGGCCTGCCATGAATTCAAGCTTGATGGAGAGGCGAATCCCGGATTGAAAATTGTATAGATTCGGGAAGCCGGATTTGGCATAGAACTGTGTAGATCGCTCGATATCACGGTAGACGAGAACATCTTCCCAGGGAATAAAAGCTTCGTCGAGAATGAGTACTGCATCATTTTCATCAAAACGACTTGCAAGCGGCTGATCAAACGGCGCGCCTGTACCATAGGGATTGCGGCAAACAAGACGAAGTTTTTCGTTATTCATTCTGACGAAAAACACCAATGCAAATTCTTCAGCCTTGCCGTGTTCAAGAACGGCTGAGGCAACCGGCGCCACAAAGCTGGCATGCGATATCGCCGAGCCTGTCGCAAGCATTTTTGCGCCGCTTACAATGATGCCGCCATCCGTCTCACGGACAGCGCGAATAAACTCATTATTCATCTCGTGTATCGGCTTCTTGCGGTCGATGGGTGGATTGATAATGACGTGGTTGAGATACAGCGCTTTTTGCGTGAATTCCCGATACCATGCCACGGCGTTTTGCGCGAAATCCCCATAATACTCCGCATTGACAGCCAGGCCGGCCATGAAAGATGCCTTATAATCCGGCGTACGGCCTAGAAAACCGTAACCCATTCGTTGCCAGCAGGCAATCGCTTCGCGTGCAGCTATCAGGTCATGAGCGCTGCGGCCAGGCTTGAAGAATCGATGCGTACGGGTACCGAATTCATCGACACCAGTCAGGATGTTCGAATAAGCAGGATCATGCAGCGCATCGTACATTTTGCTAATGGACAAAACGCAATTACGAAATGCAGGATGCCTTGTAACGTCGCGAACCTTCTCACCATGCACGTACACATTACGGCCATCACGCAGGCTTTCCAGGTATTCAGCTCCGGTGAAAAGATTATTCATTGGTGTGATACCAGCCCAGGATTGACATACGGAGGATTGCCAAGCACATGCACTCTGCGAAGGTGCCGGGGTGATCGAGTGACAAATGCCTCACGGCCATGCAGAAGTGTATAGTTATCGGCTATCACAACATCGCCCACACGCCACTCGTGCGCATAAAAACTGGCTGGCGCATAGAGCGCGTTCCGCAAACTAGAATGAAACTCCTCAAGCTCATCAACTTCTATGCCAGAAAAACTCAGCACCGGCGGATTCACAAAACGATGACCATTTTTTTCTGATGGCGGCTCATTGTAACGTATGACAGAAAATCCCCGATCAGGATGCGATGCGATAACAGGCGAAACTGTTTTGCTATCGTAAAATTCCATCTTTCGCTGATAGTGACCTGTGACTTTATGCCAAAGCGAACGATCATGCGCCGAAGCTTCTCTTAGCGCGATCACTGTATTTGAAAATGTTGTACGTCCTCCGTGCTGCGCAAGAGGCGCGCGTACACAATGGAACATCTGAAACTCCGGGATTTCAGGGCGGTACATCCCGTCCCAATGCAACGGAACATAGTTGTTGTCGAAGATATGATCTTCCGGATTCTCCTGTTCAATCAGTTCAAGCACTTTTCCGAAAGGCCAAATGCTTATCCTTCCCCAGCGTTCACAATAATTCGCAAAAGATTCAGCATCCTGAAAAGTGTGAAAACCTCTCAACACGATGAGATGTTCACGCCTGACAAGCTCGCGCAAATGATCTATATCAAGATCACACAAATTATCGAGAGACTGTTTGGGTTCTAAAAGTAACCCGAAAGGTTGAACAGGTGTTGCTTCATGTTCCATACATAACTCCGTGCAGCCTGGAAAGTTGTCGTTCATCGATCAATTCATAATGGCTTGGCCGGCCATCACGGTATACCAGTCGCGCACCCAGATCTTCGGCCTGTGCACGTTTAAGCAGTACAAAACCTCCCCCCGTATCCACAGCGACACCATGCCATGGCGTCATCCAGCTCTCTGCTTCCATCAAACGTATACCCAGCTTAGGCGTACCGCAGGTCTGCGGGTGAATCGAAAGACGAACGGCATGCGGAAACAGCTCTGCAATCAGATCGCTCCACGCTCTGCTTCGTTGTACAACAACATATGCGCGCTGTCGGCAAGCTTTTTGTAACGCGCTGCGGCTAAGCAATTGTCCCGGATGTGTCGCGTCTTCCACCAGAAACCGTGTAATGCCGCAATACTGCCGATTCACTTCTTCATCCTCCATGCTGCACGGTGTATTACTCCCTTTTCGAACAGCGTCTTTGAGAGTTTCCAACGGCTCGCCATATTGCGCCATCAAACGATCCCGCATTTGATTAAAATCCAGACCCGAGTAAATATCATCCAGGTTGAATGTGGAAAGCGAGGCAAGAGACATCTCTTTTATCAACCGTGAAATTTCACGCTGATAGCCAGTCACACTCGCATCACGTATACCAACAACATCGTTAAACACCCTGCCATCAGAGCACAGAATGATGCGCGCGCCCGGCGAATAAGCTTTTCGAATACGCTTGCTAAGCTCATCCAGAAATACGAGCGAGCACCGCTCAGCCATATCTGGCAGTGTTCCAAGAACTTTTGCCGGATTGGGTGACTTGCCGGGAAACGCCGGCAGTACAAATGTGACTGGCCGCCGCTCTTCAATTGCCGACATAACATGACGCATATGAGGTTCGAGGCATGCTTCACAGGTTGATGCCGCGCATGTCGTTTTGGGACCGGCTATCCTGCGGAACCGCATCAGTTCAAGCAGTATTTTTCGAGCCAGATACGCGGTATTTTCTTGCCATGACGCTGGCTCGAATGTTGCTTCTGCGGACAGAGTCATCTGCTCCGCCTCTGTTGGTCTGAATATAAATTTTGTTAGCGCCATTTCCGCCACACTCCTCTAGTCGCATCAGCTTAGCAATCACCCAGGTATTAATAAAATAGATTGCTATTATGAATGCCATAATGAAAAACTATATTTAAAGACAGAGAAGCCTCGCGGATTACAAACTTACTGTTGGATGTCTAGATGTTTACAATGGGGCATTATAAGAGAACGTTGATTAAACTGTGTCAGAGCATACCTATGACGAAGGAACGGCTGGATTGCAGTGCCCCGGCTACATTCAAATTCGCCTGTTCGCCGAGGCTATATTATTTGCAGGATTATCTGTCCATCCGGATCAATTTCATTTCATCAGCAAACTCTGGCCTCGATGACGCCGGAATGCTGATACATTGATTGCCTGTATCAAGTGTTTTCTGGATATAAGTCACCACATCCCTGGTCACTGCCGCCGCATCCGGATTGCCATTGAACCGATTGACAGTAGTTGCAACAAAAATATCAAGACACTTCATCCACATCATGATTGTTCCATACCCCATTGTTTGCCCGGGATGATACCAGCCATCCATACCGAAACGTTCAGTGCTGTGCATCACTGCCAATCCATAGCCTTCCTTTTTACTGCTGACAGGAAGCGGTTCCGCGTTCGTGACATCGACCAGACTCATCAATTCATCCATTTGTCTCGGCGGCAAAACAGAACCCTTGATTAATTTTTCAAACCACAAATTGACATCGTTCGTATTGGACACCAACGCACCTGCTGAATTGGCAAATGACATATTCACATCGGTGACATCTCGTGCGCCGCCAAGTGATTCATAATCCAGATATCCATGCACCAGGCGCTTCTTCAGTGTCTCATCATAAGCGCGCGGCCAATAAAATGTATTATTCAGGTTGAGCGCCCTGATCAATCGTGAATTGATTTCTTCTTCGTACGATCTCCCCGTCACGGCATTAATAATCATGCCGGCGAGCACATAATTGGTATTGGTATAGTGATATTGTGTGCCAGGCTTGAACAATAGTTTATTCGGAACATATTTCAATAATTCTTCCGGCGCCCACTGAATCTTGCCATTATTCCACAGCATGATTTGCTGGAATGCTGTTGACGCGGAATAATCTTCCAGTCCGCTGGTATGATTGAGCAGCTGCCTGATCGTGATTTGTTTCCACTCATCAGGTAATTTCGGCAGCCATTTCCCGATGTCATCATTGATCGTCAAACGCTGTTCTGCTTCGAGCTGCAGAATAATGGCAGCTGTAAACGATTTTGTTACACTGCCGATCTGAAAAAGATGATCTGTCTGCACACGGACATTGCCATCGCTGGTCGTCGTGCCGCTGACTAAATTAAACGGTGCCGTTGCACCGGGACAGGTCACACTGACTTGCAGGCCCGGAATTTTCAGCTTGACCCTGTCCTCATCGATTATTTTCTGGATCCCGGGCTGAATCTCGCCGCATCCCGCATAAGCCTGTGTTGCTAAAGACAGTCCTGTCATCACAAAAAATAGGGCCGCTATCAGATTAGTCTTGCGTACAGCAATAAATAACATAATCTTCTCCAAATGAGTCAGCTTGGTAAATTTTGCGCAAATATAGCACAGCTCTGCTCGTTTTACTAGCAGAGACATACCCCATATATCTGCTTGATGATCAGCCCGGAACGGGTTGATCAGAGGCCATAGGTTATTTTTTTAAGCGTTTGGGATGCGAAGTTCGAGCAGGTTCATTGTGAGGCAGTCTGGGTGAAAACATGCCACTGTATTTGTGCGCCCGCTTCCTGGAGGGAACATGCGCAGCCTGATCTGTGCCATCGGGAATGGTCCGCTGCATTTTTTCTGCCTTGGCGAGTGTACGCAGCCATGATTGCTTGGTTTCCACCAAAACCCTGGGATCCGTCGTCTTGCAGGTAAGCTCGACCATGATATCTTCACACTGCCGGATTCGCTCTTCCCTGGAAAGCCCGGGAAACATCCGGTCGTTCTCCAGCAACCAGACTGCCTTGGTCAATAAAGCCAACTCGCTCCCATGCCTGATCGCAACATCAAGACAATCCCTGCACTCTTTGCAACAGCCGCTTTTTTCATACTCCAAAGCCTGTTTCAGCAAAAAGCCGCCTATGTCGCTTGGCAGACAGTATCCTTTGGATTCCATGTATTCGCCTGCGTTCTTAGGAAAACCGTTTACGCTGTCAACGATATTGATCTGGTGAAGATCAAGAGCATATTTTTTCTTCAATAACGCAAGAAACATCAGTACACCAGAACGAGATATCCTGTTCTGGTCTGTATCAACTGTGATTTCAGTTATTTTCCCATTCCGCGCACACAACGTTCCAACACAGAGCGCAGATTGACTCTGATTTTCCGAAGCATGACCGCCTGGCGCTGCAAAAGACACGTAAGCATGATTGCCAAACATGCTGCCGTCCTGGGTCATGGCAAACGAATATTCACCATGAAGTTTGACACCATTCAGATACACGAAACCATCATCACGAAAATCTAACTCGTCATTATTTGGATGACTTCTCATCGGAACCTTCTTCCGATTCACTAAGTGAATTCGGTTTCTCGTCAGTCACTATATTTTCGTTACCCGCTTCGTTTCCTCATATCAGTGGAAATATGTAATATTTCAATACCCCATTATTAATTTTAGATGAAAGCCAGGAATTAGCTGGTTTCTTAAGAATATTTATTTAGGCCAGCTTTTATATAAAATCCGAATAGATACAGGTACTTGATTCAAAAGAGCCCTTTTGCCGCTTCATTATCGGGTAATCCTGAAATAGGATTCTGCCCCGTTCAGACTGTTTGCTTCTTTCCACTCGGAAAGCTTGCTGATCGCAAAATCCAGCATCCTGCAATAAAGCCCGTCAGGTTTGACCGCCTGATTATCCGCAGCGCCAGCACGGGCGTCTACCAGAAACTGAAACAGCGCATCGATTTCAGGATTGCTGCCGGCAAATGCCAGGATTTTTTTCACTTCTGTTTGATAATGACGCGTCTTGCCTGAATAAAATGGAGCGGCATATCTTGCAAACAGATTTTTCACTGCGAGATTTAGCGCATGCCGCATATCTTTCTGCTGCGCATTGAATCCGTCATCCCAATGCTCCGAAAAATCGACAGAGTTATTCTTGCCCTGATTAAATGCGCTGCCCACCGCAAAAAATCCATAATTGCACGGCACAATAAATCTCGCGAAGCTGGCCTTGCTGATATTTGAGTCGAGAGTATAAAAGCATCTTATCGTTTCAATTTGCGGTTTTGGCGGATATGCCACACTCTCCAGCCAGTGTTCACGCAGCTGCAGCTTTTTCTCCTTCAACAAATAGCCATTTTTCAGGGTCACAATGAAAATGGCAGGTGTACTCACGGCATAAAAATAATCCAGTTTTTCATCATAATTTTCTGGTGTATGAAAATGTCGATAGCTGTTCGCCTGGTCGAAATTATCAAAAAGACGAAGGACATGATCGGAACCATGCAACGAAGCAAAAATCGTTTGCGTGGAGAAGGGACCGCGATAAGCCTTGTTTCCGGCATTCCAGACATATCCCAACAGATTCTCCAGCGTCGAGCCCGTCAAATCAATGGGATTGCCAACGGCATAGTAAGTCTCGCGTACGGGGAAACTTGCGAGATCATTTGCACTCATGGCGCTGGCTGCACGAAATCGGCGTTTCGCACGCAGGTCAAGATACCGAAAAACAAGGCCTTTGATTTCTGCGGGCAGCAATTTGAACCCGTTAATTGATTTCTTTATTAGGCCATACTGGACTTTTACCTTTTCAAGGTAGGCATGAATCTCATCATCCAGACTGGCGCTGGGCTCCACCTTGCGCGTCATATTGTTGCGGCGGGTTTTCAGGTTTGATAGTACGGTTTCAGTCTCGACCCCGGAAGGCATGAATTCTTCCGCAATACCGGATTGCACCCTGGAAATCAGCGACTCTGCATCATTCATCAATTTATTGATTTTTTCCTCATTCTCGTAATCTGAAAAATTCTCCAGCTTCCTTTTAGAACTCACCAGGGATGGAACGATGAATGGCAGAAGTCCGCCAAATTCAGCCACCAGCAAATTGTGCTCCGCAACAAGACAATTGAACTGACTTCGGATGTTCATTGAAATCCTCGTTTTTTGTTTGCAAAATGTGCATTATGCCAGTAAAGCATATGGGCTGACAGCCGCTTTTCTGATATCATTACCGCATGCAAAAAAGACGACCCACACTTCAACAAATCGCCATCGACCTCCTGGTACGCGGCAAATATCAGCCCAGGCAGCATTTTGACCCGGAAAAGCTGCGTGAATTAGCTGATTCCATCAAAAGTACAGGCGGTTTGTTACAGCCTATCGTCGTCAGACCGACAGCCGGCAGCAAATATGAAATCGTCGCAGGTGAACGACGCTGGCGTGCCGCCCAGCTGGCAGGACTTGAAGATGTAAGCTGTCTCGTGTGCCAGTATACCGATGAACAGGCATTGCAGGCGTCCATCGTCGAAAATATCAGCCGTGCGGATCTGAATCCGATTGAAGAAGCCCAGGCCTACCAACGCCTGATTGATGAATTCCAGTATTTGCATGAGGAAGTCGCGGCATCAGTTGGTAAGTCCCGGGCAGCCATTACCAATTCATTGAGGCTTTTGAAACTGGATGCGCGGGTACAACAGTATCTGGTCACAGGCATGATCTCTGAAGGCCATGGCAAAATCCTTGCCGGCCTGGAACCACAGCATCAGATTGAACTGGCAGAGCGTTGCGTGCAAAAGGGCTGGAATGTCCGCAAGATGGAGCTGGAAGCAAAAAAATTGCAACTGGCAGGCTCCTCTGACCAAGGCCCTTACAGCGACGCCAATA
>Ga0070740_10002419_pt1 | contig 22001 bp, 19 predicted proteins | sample Coa_R2_FD_67286 | JGI IMG/M metagenome (GOLD analysis project Ga0070740, IMG submission 67286) | Surface soil microbial communities from Centralia Pennsylvania, which are recovering from an underground coalmine fire - Coalmine... | ecosystem: Environmental > Terrestrial > Soil > Unclassified ...
ATCTCCAATGAGACTTTCATGAAGGTGGACGTCTTCATTCCCAAGTCGCGTGCTTTCGATCAGGATGCCGTGCGGAGTGTCAGACGGCAACCTCTCATGAAAGGTGGGCGTGAATTTGTGCTGGCATCGCCTGAGAACGTCGTGGTGAACAAATTGGAATGGTACGAGATGGGTGGACAGGTATCGGACCGGCAGTGGAGAGATCTGCTCGGCATCTTGAAACAACAAGGAACGAATCTCGATCTCGCTTACCTAGATCGATGGGCTTCGGCGTTGGGTGTCAGCGATTTACTGGAACGAGCGCTCAGGGAAGTAGGACTCAGACGATCCTAATAGCCGAGGTCACACAGCGAGAATAGCCCATCGCTCTGCATGCTGAAGATGGAGGGTCAGAGCGAGTGATTTAACACAAGGCGCTCATCTCTCCAAGAGAAGCTGGTTGTTAGCGGCTAGCAGTTGCATCGAGTCTCAGCAGAGGAAGGTAGATCACACTACCAGCGTCCAACACCATTCATATCCGTGTCTGACACCATCCTAGAAATCACTCTTTTGTCTGACACAATATGCCTGACGATCAGATAGATTCACGCAGCACCTGAGATATATCCCTCTCCTGCGGCTTTCCTTTTTCCAGAAACGATAATAGTGGAACTGGGTAGCCACATATTATGGAGGGAGAGGCTGTCGGCTGTAAGGCTCTAGAAACAGTACCTGACCCACTTGGCATCTTGTATAGCCTTCTCACCGCAAAGCATATCACGTAGATGTTTACTCATCAAGCACCTTATCAGAAACGTTATGAGGGCACTGTGGACAGGCGACATAGGGAACCTGCTGCTGCTGCCAGTAGAGGATAAGCTGGTGTTGCTGCTCTGGCGTGATCCACCATTCACGTGCGTTGCGCATCGCGTTGCTTCGTGGGATGATCGTGAGTGCGATGTGGTTCTCCCCCCATAGTTTCTTGATGCGGTTCACTTGCACCTGGTGCTGCTGTGCAAACGCTGCAACGGTCACCGTCCCAGCAGGCAAGCCTCTCTTTTCCAGCACGGAGAGCGATCGGTGCGTACTTCTTGTAGAACGGAAGCTGGCGAGCAGGCGTGTAAGATCGTGGAGATCGAAGGAACGCTGGCGTTGCTCTGAATCTGTTGCTTCTTCGATGTTCTGAACGGCGGTGGTGGCGGCGAAGAGCGCCAGCAGATGATCAACCCGTTCTTCCAGGGAGTGCAGTTGTGTTTTGAGGGTCTGCACCTCCTGCGAGAGCCGCTCCAGGCGATCTGGTTGCGGAAGCCGTGGAAGTCCCTGGCGCTCTCGCCATGCCAGCACATCCTCACGCAAAATCAGCACGCGCTTATTTCTCGCATGCCTGGCGGCCAGTTCCCCTCGGATAATCATCCGAGAGACGGTTCGCTCATGAACGCCCATCAGGGCTGCCGCTTCCTGCCTGGTGAGATAGACGCTCTCCTCATGTCGCTCGTGTTTGTCGACCATGGCTTCCTCAGCTTTCTTGGGCTGTCGATTCACCTGCCTCATGACGCGCGACTCACTGTTCCAGTCCCTTCGTTGCCATAATGGCAACGCGATGGATGAACCAAGCCCGTGTTTGTACACGGTCACTGGGAGTGTAGCAGGAAAAGCCGACGATAGGTGTTAGATTTCACCCAAATTGTTGCGGGAAATTTGCCAATATGGCTCCTTTTGTGTGCATCATAACCTGCCAATAAGCCTGGAAACTCATACATCTGCTGTAGGGCTCAGCAACATCGTCGGGGTGAGGATTGAAAACTGTGTCATGACAGGCCCTGTAAAAACACTGTGCTCGTCTCGCTTCCTGTCCTGACAGCTACTCACCTGGCGTCTGTTTGGCGGATCTCGCTGTCATGCCCATGTCCATCTGGAGCAAGGCCTTCCCTCTCCTTCCTCATAAAAAGAGCCTTCCGCTTCACTATCTCCTGTCCTGACAGGTCGCAGACGCAGCAACCTGGGTCCTGTCTTGCTGTCATGCCCTGTCTCCATGAAGGTTTCTCGATATGTCTCGGGATGTCATGACAGGACATACTTTTCCCTTTCGTTCTTGCTTCTTCCTGTCATGACTGGAAGCTGTATCTGCCGATCGCGCTATTGCAGACCCCAAAGCGGAGAACGCTCGCCATCGAATTGGCGTTTGCAGAAGCCCCAGACATGGAGTCAGGGCTATAGTCATACACGGAGTGCCTCGGTTACAGCGAGGTCTGGTACTTTGCGCCCTCTTCCGCGCTGCCATTCCTGGCAGCGATCCGCGTGAAGCTCAAACGGTCGGGTGTCTCGGTCGAGAACATCTATACCTTCAACGCCGATGCAATCCTCGCTCTCCCACCGAGATCCTCGCGTAAGAAGCAGGAGAAAAGGTCATGATTTGTTTGTGCATCTGACTACCTACCCGAACCGCTCTTTTTCTCCACTAGTCTGCAAGTCGCCAAGGGATACTGAACTGCTCATCTTTGCGAGCGTTGTCACGTGTGCGAACCTTGACGCCGGAACTGAAATCGAGTACAGTAGGATGCAAGAGGACTATCAGGTGACGTCCTCGGAATGATGTTCCTCGTCTCTCTGGCGTTGCTCATTACCAGCGCGCAGTGTCAGTTATGGTAGTGATCTGGTAGTGCAAAAACGGCCAAAGAGCTTCAAGCCCTCCCTCAAGATGTACGAACTGGACTTCGTAGGTCTTGTGTTTTTGGTCATTGGGCTGCATGCGCATCAGAAGCACGATCACACCCTTTCTGCTCTCCGCTTAAAAATCCGCAATTTATTTATTTTTTTCTCACAAGTAATGCTCTATTGCTAAGAGGTTTGTGACACCCCTTCTCCCTCATGCATCGGTCAGGTGCTGGTGCGTGTGAGAGGATCGGCTGTGATAACCGCTGGTATTAGCAAACAACTCCCGAGAGTAGAGAGGAATACAGGGCAACGAGAACATGCCCTCGTCAGAACACCCGTATCAATACGATGCCACAGTACCGAGTGACTTCTCCACGGAACAGGGTCGCTTCAAACTGTACTATGAGTGGATACAGCAGCGCATTGCCGAAGGGACCGATGTCCAGAAAGAAGAACGCACGATCGAGGGACGCATGGCCTTTCTGGCCGACTGGCTCCGTTGGTTGATTGTACAGAAGATTCTCAATCCACGTCAGCGACTTCCGCGGTATGCCTGGTTTGCTGCCTTCTTCCATCTGAAACAGCAGGATGTCGCGCGGGTGATCCGCCAGCTCCGCGACGAAAAGGTGCTCTCCCCGCGCAAAACCCGCAAGGATAAGAGCCAGCCCCAGTGGACGCCCCGCGACCGGTTTCTCTGGGAATATATCGGACATATGCGGGCGATGCGCTTTGACCAGGTACGGCGTCTGGCGGCGAGGAAGTCCGAGTCCGAGGTCGAGGGAGGGCTGCTCTCTGTCTCGCGTACCTCGGAAATCATCGATCGATGGGAGCTGAAAAAGATCGCGGTCTATCGCCGCGTCTACCACAGACAGGGAGGGTGGGTCTATCTTACCCGTAGAGGGCTGATGGAGGCCGACCTCGATTTCCGGTCGGAGGCCCCGTCGGATCGCTCGTTGGAGCATTTGTACTGGATTACCGAAGTGCGGATGCACCTGGAAGACGAGCACGGCGAGAAGATGCAGTGGATCAGCGAGCGCTCCATCCAGGCGGAACAGGAGCAGCGGAAAGCTGGCCAAAAACGCTCGCATATCCCAGACGGCATTCTGATCCTGCTAGGCAAAGATGGCAAGACGCAGACCATCGACATCGAAGTGCAGGTCTCTAAGCCCGCACCAGGCGAGGTGCAAAAAGTCATGAGCGACCAGTTCTGGTCGCATGGCGAAAATCGTCCGCTGCGCTACTACGTCAACCGCAAGTCGCGCGGCGTGGTGCAAGCCGTCTACCAGAAGATGGTCAAGGAGCACCTGGCCATGCGACCGACTATCGAGATCATCGACCTGGAAACGTGGCTGCCGCTGTCGCCTCCCGCCAGGTAATGTGTCAGTTGACACGTTCCCTGTTCACCCGATGAGAAAGGGATGTTCAAAGTGGGTACGAGCGTCGCTAGCCAAAATCAGATGGAGCCATGCTGCGCTCACGAAATCGTATGAACGAGTCTATAAGAGATTCATCGTCCCATGCTACACCCACCGTACCAAAGAACACAGCCCAATGCGCTTCTCTACGGCTTCTGAAGGATAACTCCTCCTATGAAGGCTGCACGTCCGTCGTGAGTTCGGCGGCCAACTGCTCATACGTATACCGTGTCTGCAAAACACCCTGCTCGACACGTCTACAGAGGATGCTTTCGATGCACGCGAGCAGAGTGAGGTCGTAGGTCTGCACATTGCAGACCTGGCACTTCAGCGTGGGAATGCCCACGACCTCGATGCACGGCACGCACCCGACCTGCCGGAACGGCACGACTCGCGTCGAGGCCATCAGGCGCTGCATGCCCTGATCATGCCCACAGGTCGAGGGGGCAGAGAAGCCCAGTACGATGTGGTCGAGCATCAGTTGCTCTCCTTTCTGGTATGCGAAGTCACCATGAACTCCTGTAGTATACACCATTCACGTGCAGCTAGAAGAACTGCTCAGCCGCTCCCCGCCAGCGCTCACGTAGATCCTTCACGGTAGTTTCTAGTGGGCAGAAGCAGGTACGCGCACTTTGCGCGCAGCCCTCATGTGGCACACTCCAAGCGATGCACTTTCTTCTGTCCCGTGTCATGTCTGAGGTATCTCCCAGATAGCTGAAAAATAGGAATTAGAGCAATTTGTAATATTACAGGTCGGCCTTGCTTCTGGTGACCACTCCTCTCCCTACTCCATTCCTGGTCGTCGGGCTGTAATCAGACTGATCGGTGGGGTTGGGGACAGATCAATGCGCTCGACTGCCTCATAGCCGATCTCTCGGAGCCAGCCTACATACGTCGAGAACGGGTAGACCTGACCGTTGCTGGTACGCAGCAGCAAGCCGAGCGCGTAGAGGACGACTGGTCGTGGACCATCAAACTGCTCGTTGGGCAGGGCATCCAGAATCGCCAAAGTGCCCCCAGGGCGCAGGGCGTCGAAGAGTCGCCTGAGCAGGCGACGATTGGTCGCTTCATCGAACAGGTGGCAGAGGCCGCCCGCGATGGCCAGATCATATGCAGAGCGACCCAGGTCGATGGTGAACAGGTCACCGCTGAGGTAGTCGAACCGATCGGCGTAGCCGCTGGTCGCTACCACTTGCCGGGTTACCGCCAGGACTCCCGGTACATCCACGGCAGTCACCCGCACGTCCGGGTTTCGGGCGAGGAGAGCGAGGCTCCAGGGGGCTGCCCCGGCACCGAGGTCCAGCAGGCATTGCCCCCGCGAGATCAAGTAATCGGCGGCCCGCTCCGCCGCCGGGGTAAACCAGGCCCCGAGGTGAGCAACCACCTCAGGATACAGGGCCTCAGCCCCGCCAGGGGTAGCAGGCTGGTCGTCACGAATCGCCTGCGTGAGCTGACCCCAGGGTGTAACCCACATGGTCACCTGGGTCAGGTCGGCGAGAGCAGCGTGATACAAACCGTTCGAGCCCTCCTCAATGAGTCCCAGACTGCACAGAGCGGCCAGCAGCAGGCGGACACCGCGCTCGCTGATGGCGCAGTCGCGTGCGAGGGTGACCGGGTCGGCTGGGCCAGCGTCGAGCCGTGCCAGGACGCCCAACTGGGCGGCAGTGATGAGCGCCGAGGAGGTAGCCATGGCCTCTTGGAGAAAGCTCCATTGCTCGGGTGTGAGCCTGGACTTCCGGCCTGTGGAAGTTCTCATCCTTGCACCTCCACCAACCCGGTGTTTCCATCCACTATCACTACCTGTCCGTCCTGTAGGCGTGCTGTCGCATCGCTCGTGGCAACCACGGCTGGAATACCATACTCGCGAGCGGCCAGTGAGGCATGAGCCAGGGGGCTGCCGGTATCGGTCACCACAGCTGCCGCATGGGCGAAGAGCGGCGTCCAGGCTGGTGTCGTCACTGGTGCGATAAGCACGTCTCCTGGCTGCAAGCGGTCGAACTCTTCAGGGGTTCGGATGATACGGGCCGGGCCAGTTGCTCGGCCGGGGCTGGCAGGGAGTCCGGCCAGCCCATTTCTGCCTGATGATCTACTTTCTGGCCTGAGCATGTTCGCACCACTTTCGAATATCCGCTTCATCATTGGTGTCATCTCGCCAAGGACGAGCGGAGGCGTCAGGCGACGCTGGCGCTGCCAGAGCTTCCGTCGCTCCATCACTCCTGGCACCAAGCTTCCGGCGGGTTCGCTTTTAGTCAGGGTCGTCAGGAGTTCGGCACGCGTCAAAAAGAACACGTCTTCTGCGGTGAGCAGGATACCACGCTCCTTCAGTATCTCGCCCAGGCGCAGCAGAGCACGTCGCATCAGCGGCCAGCCAAGCGTGAACCAGGAGACCTGCTCCTCTCGCACCCGCCCGAAATGCTGGGCAGTGGCCAGGAGTTGCTCGAATCGGGCCAGCAGTTTCGGCTCGTGTGCCAGCGCCGAGCGAGCCTGAGCCTCAGCCTGCGAGCGGTCCCTCTCGGCGCCACCGAATTTCGCCTCGGCTGAGAGATCGGGGCTTGTGACGCGCGATGAGTTCTGTTCACCTAGGGTTGGGTGGAACCAGTCGAGGCAGGCGACAGCGTGGCTGGCGGAGACAGGCGAAACATCCGAGAGCCCGCAAAGAAGCTGTTGATAGCTGCCGCCGATGCGCGGGGAGAGGTGCTCGTGATAGAAAGCAGCCAGGGGCATTTCTGCCTTCCAGGCGAATCCGGCCACGAGGGTGATCGAGGTAAAGTAATCGCCAGCAATGCACGCCAGTTCCTCGACGAGGCGAACGAGGTCGGGTGCCTCGAGCTGATCCACGCACGAGGTGCTCTGCTGGACGAGCGCCTGATAGCGGGGCAGGAGTTCCGTGCGCCACTCACGCACGAACAGCTCGACCCCGAACTTTGCGGTGAAGGGCAGCATCATGGCCACCCGGCGCGGCTGGACCAGTGCCTTCGGCAGCGCATAGCGCATCACCCTCCAGAGTATGTTGGCTGGACTCGACGGAAGGAAGCTGAGTGAGCAGAAGTACCAGCCGTTGACGATAATGTGCATCGGCTGCGGGGCCAGGACGCCTGCGATCTGCCGGTAGTTGGAGAACACGCGTTCTTCGAGCAGCGGAAGCCCCCAACTTTCAAACAGCGGTGTCACCGCATCACCTAGCCACTCGCCGAGCCGGACGTGGCGTACCCAGGCGCCCGGCAAGGGGGCTTTCCATACAACAGGCTCGGGCAGAACTGTGATCGAGCGAGCCTGGAGGAGAAATAGTTCATCCCCGACCAGCGCCCACTCAATGTCCTGGGGCGTCCCGCCGAAATGCGCCTCAACGCGTCGAGCGAGCGCTGCTACGGTCACTGCCCAGCCCGCATCGATAGCCCCTTCCGGTGCAGCGCGGCATACGGCCTCCTGTTCACGGGCGATCCATTCGTCCGGCGTCGCCTGACCGGAAACCAGCCGCTCGCCGGAACCTTGGACAGCACTGATAACCACCTCGGAGCGATCTCCAGTTACCGGGTTGGCGGTGAAAGCCACCCCAGCCGCCGAGGCCTCGACCTGGCGCTGGACGAGGACGGCCATACGGCCTCTCTCGTGCTGCCCCTGCACGGCATGGTAGACGGTGACACGGGGACTGAAGGCGGAGGCAAAGACGCGTTGCACAGCAGCCACCAGGGCCTCTGCTCCGCGCACGTCAAGAACTGTCTCATACTGCCCGGCGAAAGAGGCTCCAGGCAGGTCTTCAGCAACCCCGGAAGAGCGAACTGCCAGGGGAATATCGCCGAGCGCATCGGCTGCCGCCAGCAGAGCCTCAACCACGTCGGTCGGCAACGGTGCAGCGATCACGTCTTCTGGGGAGATATCCGGGCTGAGGGCGTTAGTGGCCAGGAATCGCTCGAACGCGTCGGTAGTCAGGACAAAACCATCCGGTACGGGGAAACCAACGCGCGTCAGTTCACCTAGTGTGGCAGCTTTTGCCCCGGCACGTTCAATATCGCCTTGTGAGATATCCGCCAGGCTGAGAATGTAGTTCATGTGCACCTCATTCGGTAGCAGTCTGGTCATGGTTCGTCCTTCTCATCCTTTCAAGTCGCCCGACGTCGGCCTGCGGACACGGGCTCCTGGCCGCCAACTGACCATCTCTCGTCCTCCCGCACCCGCGGCCATGTGTTGCCGGGAAGAAGCGCGACCTACGACCTACAGTCGCGTTAGCTCCGAGCCGCCGACTCTCCGGCCTGTATTCCGCGACCATCCGCCATCTGCTCACGACCAGCCATGAGACTCGACCGAGGGACGTCTACACGGCTTCCCTGGCGCCACCAAGTCAAGCCGAGCACGACCTCCCAGACGACGACCAGCAAGAAATTCGTGTGCGGGGGCAGGCCAAGCACGGACGCGAAGGCCAAGTCGAGATAGCCAAGCACCCCGTTGGCAAGCGCCAGGGCACCTACCCACCGCCTCCCCTCTCTCACGAGCAACCCACCGAGCAGTATGAGGCTGGCATAGAAGAGTCCGTTGCCCAGCCAATCGCGGAGCGCGAATACCACGGCCCAGATCGTTCCCCTATTGGGATCACCAGCGGCCAGTGAGTGGAAGAAGACGTGCTGCAGAGCATCGCCCGCAAGCACGAGTGTCATGCCAGTGATCCCCAGTACGAGCGTGACGCCGGTCCACGGCTCATGCCTCCGTACCTCGCTAGAGATGAGTACAAACACCACAAGCGCAGAGGCCGCTGCGCCGACACTCAGGACGTCGTCGAGCGCACTTAATGGGAGGGCGCCGGAGAGCCACAGGATCAGTGAGAGGAGCAGGACTGCTGCTGCCCAGGATACGAGCGCTTGGGCACGTCCAGATCGAATCGATGTATCCATTAGTATCCTCCTTTGCAGGATGGCATCTTATGCCATCGAAGAGCAACTAGCGTTGTGGCGATGGCGCAGCTCGCAGGACCGTGATCATCCAGCCTACGATCGTGACGATGAGCAGCACGTAGCCGATCGATGCAAGTGGTCCCGAGGAAGCAGGTGAATGGCCCAGCAGCCACAACAGCCCGTGCGCCGCAAACGGGATCGCTGCCAGCACCCCGACGATGCGAGTCCAGAGCGGAAACGCGGGTGGGACACTTATCAGCGGGAGTGCTACGGCGTAGAGTGCGACCCCGGCAGCGAAGGTATAAGCACCAGGAAAAGTCGGCGCACTGGCCAAGAGGAAGAGGCCTGAAAGAATAATGCCTTCGGCCAGGACAAGCAGGGCAAAACCAACGGCGGCAATAGTGTGCTCACGGCGTGCGAACCAGGTAGCTAACAGAGCACTCCCCATGATGATCCCCAAGCTGCTGAGTGTGTAGGCGACGTTTTGTAGCGGTCCGGCGGGAAGGAAGTTCCCGCCAAATCCCAGCACGGCCCCAACGGCTAACCCAACGACGATCAGGATACGATGAGACAGCGACGATTCAGTACGTGTCGGCATATTCGCCACGACCGATTCGGACATGCTCTTTGTCTGTGAAGACATGTGTTTCCTCCTGTGAAATGATGTAGAACGTTGTTCCAATAGATCAACAACCATGTCCTGATTATAAGGAAAAACATCCCGCACGAGTGTCCGGTGCAATACGTAACGTGAGCCTATGGGACTACGTAATCTCTTCGACGTGACGACGGAAAGAGACTCCAAATACGTAGTCCATGATGTTCGTGTGACGGGGAGAGCTGTGAGGCGAGTATAAGACACATTTACGTCGTTCGATCTTTTGGTGGCACCAGCCCGGCCTCGATAGCATAGCGCACCAGGGCGGTGCGCGAATTGATGCTGAGCCGAGCGTAGATGCGGTCCAGGTGGGTCGTCACAGTGCGCGGGCTGATAATCAGCCGTTCGGCGATTTCGGCGTTGGTTAGATCCTCGGCGACCAGCCGGACGATTTCGATTTCGCGAGAGCTGAGCGGCGTCGTGCCTGGGGACCTGTGAGGCGTACTACGCGGACGGGTCCCGAGCTTATAGAGGAGCCGCCGGGCTCGCCTGGCATAGCGTCGTGCACCCAGGCGCTCAAAGACATCCAGGCTTTCCTGCAAAGCAGGCACGGCTAACGCTACATCCGTAGCAGCGATGAGCGTCGCCCATTCCAAGCGGGCACGAGCAGCGTCGAACGGCATCTCCATTGCCGTGAATACACGGCTTGCCTGGCCGAGGCATGGGAGAGCTTCGGTGGGCTGACCGAGCGCTTGTTGGGCAAGGCCTTTGATGCGGCTACCAAGAGCAGCCGCAAAACCATTCTCGGGTGCAGTGTGTGCCATGAGGTTCTCTGCAAGCGTCAACGCTCGTTCGGGTTCGCCGACCATTACCTGGGCCTCGGCGAGCAGCGCCTGTGCCAGGAGTGGAAAGTCGGTCGCCATCAGCATCTGGTCCAGCCTGCTCAAAGTAGCCTGGATGCCAGTCACATCCGCTCGCTCGAGGGCCAGCAGCATTTCAGTCAGGGCGACCTGATTGAAAATGTTGCGATCAGGCATGGCACCACCGCCAAAAATCTCATGCGCCTCAGCCAGACAGGCGGTTGCCTCATCCAGGTCGCCGCAATACACGTGAACCAGCGCCCGCATGCCGAGTGCACCGGCGATGCCTCGCGCAAATCCGAGGCGGCGGGCCAGGGCAACGACCTCGGCGCTCTCGCGCAGGGCCTCGTCCCACTTTCCAGCCATCAGGTTGACCGAGACCAGGCGGTTGCGAGGATACACTTCGAGTGTTGGCGCGCCAAGTTGCCGGGCCACTGCCAGGCTGAGCATCGCGTGATTGCGGGCCACGCGATGTTCGCCCAGGGCGTAGGCAAAGAGGGCCAGGAGGTCGTGTGCCCGCTGCACGAGCAACGGTTCATCGGCTAACTCAGCCTCAGTGAGCGCTCGCTGAGCCAGTTCACGGGCGGCGACCACGTTTAGGTTCGCCGAGAACGATCGAAGCTGAGCGAGGAAGGCTTCCGCCAGCACCCGCCGTGAGATCAGTTGCTCGGCCAGTGCAGCGAGATGCTGTGCCGAGGCGCTCACCCCCTCATAATCGCCACGGCGACCGAGCAGGATCACGCGCACGTGAAGCAATTCTGCCAGCTCGGCTGATGGTTCGCTCCCCGCCAGGGCCTGGAGTCCAGCCTCCAGGTGCGCCTGGGCGGCATCGAAGTGGCCACGGTCCCACTCCGCCAGTGCCAGGCGACGGTGCAGCCGCGCGAGTGCAGAAGCGTTCCTCATTCGCTCGTGCAAGGTGCGCGCCTCGCTCCACACCGTAATGGCCGCAGCGGTTTCTCCGACGCGCTCCCACGCCTCGCCGAGCCGTTCGAGTACGGACGGCAACAACTGGGTGCGGCGATCTTCGCGCATAAGCGCCAGCGCTGCACCGAAATACTGTGCTGCCTGATCGTTGGCATAGAGGCCATATGCCCGCTCTCCGGCCGCTAGCAGCACCTCTAGGGCGCGATGTGCATCGACCTGCGAACCGGCGGCCTGATAATGACGGGCAAGACGATCGAGGTCATCAGGCCGCACCCGCTCGAGCGCGAAAGCGATGGCGGCATGGGCCCGTCGGCGGGCCATCTCGGGTAGTTCAGCGTAGGCAACCTCCTGGATCAGCGGGTGCGTAATGATGTAGATCACCTCCGCACCATCCACGCCCTCGACCACGAGCCCGGTCGTATAGAGGCGTTGCACAGCTTCCAGGAGGACCTCGTCGGGCCACTCACCTGCCTCCCGCAGGACGATGTGCGGCACGCTCCCGCCGCTGACCGTAATCAGGTCGAGTACGCGGCGTTCGGTCGCATCCAGATGCTGCAGGCGTCCCAGAATGAGGTCTCGGATATCCGGGGGCAGGACAGGCTCCGGGTTGGTGCCAAGTGTCCAGCTCTCACCACGCTTACGGAGTTGATCAGCATCGACGAGGGTACGGATGAGCGCCTCGACGAAGAGCGGTGTGCCGCCAGCGCGAGCGCCCAGGAGCGCGAGCAGTTTGCCTGGGGCACTGCCACCCAGCAGACCGGCTGCCAGTTCGGCGACGGCCTCGGGTTCAAGGCGGGCGAGGGCCACCTCTGAAGCCAAGCCAGCTCGGCGCAGCGACGTCAGAAGCTGGCGCAGGCCACGAGCCGTGTCGATCTCCTCAGCCCGGTAGGTGCCCAGCACAAGCACCGCCTGGTCAGCAATGCCTCGGGCGAGATAGTGCAGGAGTTCAATAGAAGCAGGGTCGGCCCAGTGAAGGTCATCCAGGAAGAGGAGTACTGGGGTCTCCCGAGCGAGTCGTTCAAGCAAACGTGCGACGGCCTCAAAGAGGCGCGTCTTCTCCAGGGCAGGGTCGCCCAGCGGCGAAGGCGCAGGCAATCGGAGGTCGGTGAACAGCCGACCCAGATCCGGCAGGCCGCTCACTAACCGGGCCTGGCGAGAGGAGTCGAGGCGGCGCAGGAACGGCCCGAGGGCAGCAAGGATGGGAGCGTAGGCCAGGCGACCTTCCAGCGCATAGGCGGAGCCCTCCAGGACAAGGAAACCCCGTTCATGTGCCAGGACGAGCGCCTCGTGTGCCAGGCGCGTCTTCCCGATCCCGGCCTCACCAACCAGGAACATAGCGCACCCCTGCCTACCAGCAGCGCGCGAAAGCTGCGCTGCCAACTGGTCCATCTCAGCGTGGCGGCCAACGAGTGGAGGTCGAGCCAGCATGGAGTTTGATGCCCCTGCCTGGGGGTGATGGTGAGAGTTCGCCTCTCCCTGGTGTTGCTGCATCGCTACCCACTTCTTCAGAACGGCAGGAAACTCCCGGTTTAGATTCCTGCCCGGCCAATAGCAGCCCGTAGATCGTCCTCGCTAGGAGTGAGATACACTCCCGTGGTCGAGAGCCGCGTATGGCCCAGAACTCGCTGCACTTCAGAAAGCTGCGCGCCGTTGGTGAGCATGCGTTTCGCCAAACTGTGGCGCAACATATGCGGCGAAACCACATCAAGTTGTTGAGCAAGTGTCCTCAAGCGTTCGGCCCGCTCCAGATTCCCTTCTCGCTTCGCCGCCTCACGCATCTGAGCGGCTGTTTGCCGACCCAGATCCGCGATGCGCTGCCGAACCACACGTGTTTTGATCCCTGGAACGAGAGGACGCGCTCGAGCGGTGATGTGCATGCCGACGAGCAAATGTTCGCGCTCCTGCTCGCTCCCGATGGGTGGGAGACCTGCGGGGCAGCGCACTTCATGCAGGTAGCGCTGCAAGAGACGCTGTGCGTCGGGGTGCAAAGGCAAGCGGCGAGCCTTTCTTCCTTTGCCACTGCGAACGGTGACCGTTCCCCCTGCCAGATCAACGTCGCGCACCTGGACATCACAGACTTCCTGAACCCGGAGGCCGGCGTAGATCAGGAGTGCTAAGCAGGCTTCGTCACGCAGGCGGAGCCGGAGATCGCCTTCAGTTCTTACCGCTCGAAGCAAGGCATCCACCGCCTGGTCAGGGAGGGAGCGAGGGGCGAGCGGAGTAGAAGGAACATCCTCGATACCGGTCGCTGGATTTTCGGCGATGAGTTGCTGTTCGATGGCCCAGGTGCAAAACTGGCGCAAGGTAGAAAGTCCCCGATTGATGGTGGCAGGAGTTGCCCCGTCGCCTTGCTGGCGTTGGTGTTTCCAGTCACGCAAATCACGATCAACGAGGTGTGCGAGATCAAAGGAGCGTTGATGCTTGGTTTCCCACCACTGGCAGAACTGCACCAGATCTGATCGAGACGCTCGTTGTGTCGCAAGAGAAATGCCTCGTGCGACCAGGCTCGCAAGATACGCACTGACAGGATCATTCAACATTACCGCTCCTAAAACATGCTTTGACAACGACGATTGAAAAGAGACGCGCGACGATGCAGCTTATCGGCAATGCTAGTGTACCAGGGAATGGGTCAGCCGTCAACAGCTTATCAGCAGCGTTCGGGCAAATTTTGACGACAATGCTGCCGATAAGGGGTGATACCTCGCCAGGAGTTGCTTGACGCATACCTGTCGTATTCTTTGCACCTGACGTTGTGATCTAAGGAAAGCGCATCAGTAAGAGAGGGTCAGGGACTAATGCCAAAGCGCTGAAGAACCGCCTGTGGAGAGCCGAGAGAGGAGGGAAGACGTCGCAGAGGCAGATGGGTGACCAGGGCAAATTCAGCCAGATGGAAAATGCCATAGTCTTGTCCGATGAAGACGATGATCTTGTCGCGATTTTCCTCTTCTAAGCGTTTGCGCCAGCGGGCAATGCCTTCCCCACCCAATAAGGCAGAACTCAAAGTGGGGAGAACGGTGGCGAGTGCCGTGGGAGTAGTCACTTGCTGCTTTTGCCACAAGCGAAAGGCCGTCGTCAACCCCATGACCAGCAAGGTCAGGTGGCAATGCACGATCACCGCTGCCTCGCTTCGTTTGGGAAAGTTCAGGAGGTGCCAGGGATGCTTGCCTTCTTTGAAAATGCCATTTTCAATCACACTGCGCCAGTCATAGGTGTCAAAGACCGCGAACGGATCACGTACTTCTCCATTGGTTAAATACACCGTGCCTCCCGTTTTCGGGACGCGATTCTCCCATTTGCGCACCACGACCGCATTGATCGGCTGACCCACGTAATCCCTGCGCTGGGCGTGCTGCGTCTCCTCCGCATCTCCATACTGGTCATAGCTGGTCAACGCCTCGATGCCCACCAATTCGGTGCGCAAGCGCTGGTCTTTGGCCGTTTTGCCATGCCCACGGCGCACCACTCGTTCTCGCACCACGGCCTGCTCCCCTTTGGCTATCCCCTGCGCGTCTTGCGTCACCGTCATCGTGGTTTTGCCGCAGATAACAAAGATCACGCCTTTTTGATGGACGCGCCATAAATCCTCTCCATCCAGATATCCACGGTCCACCACGATGGTCCCAATATGCGCATGCTTTCCCAGGTTCTGCTGGGCTTGCTCCAAAAGCGGCACCAGCCACTTCCCCTCATAGTCCTGGATCGGCACGAGTTTCATGGCCAGCGGCAGACGCGTCTGGACTTCGATCAGCACCAGCACTTTCCATCCATACAGGTAATACTCTTCTGTCACTGGCTCTTTTTGCCCTTTGACCTTCACCTTGCGCGTCTGCTTGATCTTGCCGCATCCCTCATAGCTGGCTGGCGTGGGCAGTTGACTTCCATCCAGTGCAACCACCAACTGGCCCTGGAAGAAGCCCCATCGGGCCAGCAACTGCACCATCTGGTTGAAAAGTCGTTCCATTTCTTCCTGCTCGATTTTGCAGATGTTATCCGCCAGGCATTGGGCCGTGATCGGTCCCTGTTTCTTTTTCGTTTTGCGGCTGGCATCTCCGCGTGTGGTCAACCCGTGTTCACATTGATGAGCGTTGAACCCGACCAACTCCATCAGCGCCAGATCACTAAACAGTACACGCGGCAGTTCATTCATGGATTCTCCCCCCAGCAGCACCTTGAGGAAATAGAGCAGCACAAACTGCACCGTGGGTACCAGTGTCCGCTTCACCCCCGTTTGACTGACCTGTTCAAAGGCTTCCAGCATTCCCAATTCTTTGAGAAACACAAAAAATTCATCCAGCAGCCCGGCATCACTGAGATCATGCATCTCATCTATGGTCTCGCCTGCATACAATGCCTGGGCTACTTTGGTATCATCTCGCTCTGCCACTTGCCAACTAAGTCGTTGCTGGACCACACTTCTGTCCTCGCTGGGCTTTTCGGTCTGCGTCTTGCTCTCCATGCCTGCCTCCCTTTTCCGGTTCGGTTTTTCCACAGCATACCACGTTTTCTCCTTCGCCCTTCCTCTTGTATCAGCTTTCTTCTTGCTGATGAACTTATCCTTATATCAAAACGTCAGTGTTCTCCTCATCCAGCGCCGCGATCCGAAAAGGGATTGAAGCCGAAGCGCAACGGTTCAGCTTCCTTTTCGAGAAGGAGGTCTTGCTGGAAGATGAGTCTCTCTCATCTTCCCGGTTGTAGCGACCTTGGAACTGGCTCGACAGAGTTCGAGCTCTGTTGACCAGAGAAGAGCATTGGGGCAGCGAATTGACAAGAGGCCAATGGGTGAAGTCGCATCGGGAGCGGCATTGCCAGGATGACGAACGCCGATGCCCACCAAGCGCGCCGCTTTCCTCTGTGTCATCTCACCATCGGTCGCAGTCAGACCCCATTTACCAGCGGAGGCGCGAGTGGGCTACCCATTGGGTGGCCTCTGCTCACGGGATGCGCAACGAACTGCACTTTTCGCCGAAATAGCTCCACAGGCTCGTTCCATGCTCTCGATGGTTCTGGGAGGAAGGCAGAAATGCCTCTGCCTTTTGAAAACTGGAGAGCAAAGGAGGGAGACTCTTCAGCCAATTTACTCCTGAGATACAGCTTGTGGCGCATCCTGTGGGGAAAGGAACTCCAACACCTCGTGTGTCCATTTGGAAAGGAAATTGGGCCAGATCCCGCAATTCCCAAATGGACGGCCGCAGGGTTGACAACCACGAGGAAATCAGAGCAGAATGGAAAGAGAGGAAGCTCCTCTTTTGCTGAGATTTCAGCAGGACATCGGGGAAGCATTCCAGATGTTCCAGGAACAGGAGGAAGCAGAAAGGACAGATGGCACGCTATCTTTTTCGGAACGCCAATATCCTGGATGCCGAGCGCGGTAACTATCTTGCTGATGGCTCGGTTCTCGTCGAGGGAGATCGCATTCTGGAGGTCGGAGGGGCCGACGTGCAAGCCAGCGATGTGCAGAGCTTTGACCTGGCTGGCATGACCTTGATGCCTGGCTTGATCGATGCCCATGTCCATGTGACCGCCGTCACCGCAGACCTGGCGCGGCTTGCCGAGTGGTCCCCTGCCTATGTCACGGCGCGAGCGGCTCGCGTGCTGGTGGGCATGCTGCAGCGCGGTTTCACGACGGTTCGCGATGTGGGCGGAGCCGAGTATGGTCTGGCACAGGCCCTTGAAGAGGGCTACCTGCAGGGGCCGCGCCTCATCTTTGGCGGCAAAGCGCTCTCGCAGACGGGAGGGCATGGCGATTGGCGCAGCCCAGGCAGGCAGGCGTACGATCTCTGCCACTGCTCTCCTGGCCTGGGAGTCATCTGCGATGGCGTGGATGAAGTGCGCAAGGCAGCCCGAGAGGAGATTCGACGCGGGGCATCCCATCTCAAGCTCATGCTCAGTGGCGGGGTCGCTTCTCCAACCGATCGCGTGGATTCGGTCCAGTTCTCGCGTGAGGAGATCCGTGCTGCCGTTGAGGAAGCCGAGGCAGCCAACCTCTATGTCGTGGGACACGCCTATACTTCACGGGCGATCAATCGGGGCTTGGAGTGCGGGGTGCGCAGTATCGAGCATGGCAATCTCATGGACGAAAGCAGCCTTCCTCTCTTCCAGCAGAGTGGAGCCTTTTATGTGCCAACCCTGGTGACCTATTCTGCTCTGGCCTCTCGCGGACGCGAATTTGGGCTGCCGGAACACAGTCATCGCAAAGTGTTCGATGTGCTCAATGCGGGCCTGCACGCCCTTGAGTTAGCGCATCGGGCGCATATTCCCATAGTGTATGGCACAGATTTGCTGGGCGGCATGCACGAAGAGCAACTCCGCGAATTCACGCTCCGCCGCCAGGTACAGTCGCCAGCCGATATTCTGCGCTCAGCGACGACGATGGCAGCACGCTTACTGCGCCTGGAGGGACAGGTGGGCGTGGTGGCTGCTGGAGCCTCTGCCGATTTGCTCGTCGTCGAGGGAGATCCCCTGCAAGATATTACCGTCCTCACCGAGCCGCAGCGTCGGCTCAAGCTGGTTATGGCACGTGGTCGCCTGTGCGTCAATCACCTCGGGTAGGCGCGCTCGCATTACCCGTGTATTCTCCACGACGTAAAAACCCACAAGACTGAAGCAGAAGACCCTCAGTTGATCGAAAGCAACTCCGTCCAATGGGTGGTAGAGCGAGGGGAGCGCCTGGCTTGCCGCATTTTCCACACCCGTTCCATCCCCTGACTGGCAAAAAAGATCGTATCATTCCCCCACCGCCGGTTGATCGCGTCAATTACACTCATTAGATAGAGTTTGCGGTAATGCAGAAGCAGCGAGAAATCGGCAAACAAGTCCGGCTGCACGAAACTATCAGGGACAATGTGACTCAAATACACGCCTGCCTTTTGATATTGATACCCTGGTTTATAAATCGCCTTGAGACCAATCAGCGTCTGTTCTATCAGCTCAGGGTAAACGACGTAGCAGATGGCATTGTTATCACAATATCATTACTGTACTGGGGGAGTATGGATTGCGTATAGTTTGTACGAATAAACACGTGATCGTCCCGGCCTGCCATCAAACTTTGAAGTACCTGGTTGATACACAGTTTCCAGAAGAAACATCAAGAATCCTGAACATTCCACTCAGGGGGTATGAGAGCTGCTCCTTGTCGCCATCGTTCAACAATTGCTGATTGAAAACGCGCATCGTCTTTAAGATCGGCATGTTCAGTCACGATCACTTGGAAAGTAGGTTTTAGAGCCTCTACAGTATCAAAAATAAGCTTGAAAATTCGTTGGAGAGCCTGACGATCAGTATCACTCAGATGCTCGAGGGCATCATCGGCACTGACATCTTGATCTGACGGATAATATACTTGTGATGGCTGATCTAAAAATAAAACATGTGGAACTGGTCGTGATTGTTGGCAAAAGTGTTTGTGCAACGCGAGCAGGACAGCAAGGTGATATCCCAACCAATTTTGAGCACTCCCAATTCGGGCAAGAGGAACAACGCCGTCCTCTGTATCGATAACCACCGTCAATTTTTTCAAATCTAAGCGTACAGGGTTATCGCCATATTCCAGCTCCAGCTCCTGTGACCATTGTGACATCTGTCGGCTCATCCGCTTAATATAGAGGTTAGCCGCTCTTCCTTGTCTTCTGGATCGAGGCGCTTTTCTAACTCCGCCACTTTCATCTCGGCCTTTTGTACAGCATCCTGGAGAAGAAAGGTGTTTTCCGTAGGGCTTATACTTTCTAACCAGAGGCTGATACGCCCTATCACTCGCATTCGAAGCGCATTAGTATCTCTTAAACGTCGTGCCGCGTCTTCTTCTTGAAGAATATTGCGTATGGCCGCATTATGTTCTCGTATATTTTGTCTTATATCGCTGCGTTGGCGTTCTAGATCATCGATATATTGCCGTAGCCTTGGCTGCTCTCTTCTCGTTATTCTCAGATTGGCTTGTACATGCTCTATTGAATGCCTGATCGCTTCTGCTGTTGGCAAGGGAACAGCCATAGACTGAGAACAGACGGGACACGTTTCAGCGTTTTGGATGTGGCTATCAAACAAACCTATTGATGCTAAACGCAGCTCCTGCTGCCGAACCTCAGACGTGTAGCCTTCGATCTCTTGGGCAAATGTCACTGCTTCTCGCAGGGTAATAGAAAGCTCGTTGAATTGATTTTGGAGCGTCCTTACTTCATCCTGAAGTTGTGATAGTCTGCTAGAACCAATGAAGGTTTCATCTTGCGGAAGCCAGGAAGCAACCCGTCGCAGTAGCCTCACAATATCTTCAAGGCTTTGAGGACTTTCGTCCCACGGGATGCGCAACGAGATTTTTAGCTGAGCAGTAAGAGGGGAACTGGCGAAAGAGCAAAGAAATGTGTCTCCTTAGAAAGGAAAGAGATCAATTTGTTTCCAGATAAGGAGGACACATACTCAGTATGACGCATTCAACGGTAAGCATTCACATTACCCCCACGTTTCTGCCCTCGACCCCTTGTTGGATGGGAGAATCAAACCCAACAAGATACCCCACTTTTGGACAAGGTCTGTGGTGAGGTCACAGTCACTGATCCGACCCATCCCCTGTATGGTCAGACCTTCCCGCTGCTTCCTGTACGGATTCATCGTACCCCACTGCATGTGATGGTGCTGCTGCCAAGCGGGCGACGGCATATGGTTCCCCGGGCTGCAACCAACCTTGAACGCGAAAACATGACTGTCTCGCCTGCTGCTCCCTTGCCTTTCATCTCGGTCCGGACTATTCTTCCTCTAGCACGCCTGGTGCAGCAACTCAAGCAGGTCAAGGAGGAACACCATGCCGAGCAGACAACGTCAGCCATCCACCTTACCGAATCCTGTGTCCCCAGTTCCCACGACGATCTTTCATCAGCTTCCCAAGAGCCACCAGCAGCAACTCGCGCACCTGCTTGCCGACCTCATTCGGCGCGTGCGCAGAGCCGCACAAGACAAGAAGGGCGATCATGAACATTGAGATGCTGCCTCTCAGGCCGACGACTGACCAGCTGGCCAAGATGGCTTATGTCTACATCCGTCAATCTTCCCTCATGCAGGTCACACGTCATGCCGAGAGTACCGAGATTCAGTACTCCCTGGTGGAGCGAGCGGTCCAGTTGGGCTGGCCTCGTGAGCGCGTGGAAATCATTGATGAGGATCTGGGCAAATCTGGCGCCGATGCCTATGCGCGTGGTGGCTTCCAGCATCTGCTTGCCGAGATTAGCCTGGCTCGCGCAGGCTTGGTCCTCAGCTACGATGCCTCCCGCCTGGCGCGCAACAATCGCGATTGGTATCAACTGCTGGAAGTCTGCTCGATCTTCGGCACTTTGATCGCTGATGGCGAACGTCTCTACGATCCTCGGCTCTACCATGACCGTCTGCTGTTAGGCTTGACCGGCATGCTCAGCGAGGCTGAACTGCATCAGCTCAAGCAGCGCATGCAGGCAGGAGCCCGACACAAAGCCGAGCGAGGAGAACTGAGGCAGGGGTTGCCGGTGGGTCTGACTCGTGGACCTGCCGGAGAAGTCATCTTGAACCCGGACGAAGAAGTGCAGGCGCGCATCCGGCTGGTCTTTGAGAAGTTCCGGGAAATCCGCTCGGCAGGCGGCGTGATGCGGTATCTACGAGCAGCGCATTTGCCTTTGCCGACTTGCCCACGAGTCGGCCCTGCTCCCTACGAGATCGTCTGGCAACCAGCCCGGGCCTCAGCCATCCTCGATCTGCTCCACAATCCCGCCTATGCGGGAGCCTACGTCTATGGACGCAAGCAGCTTGATCCGGCGCGTCGCACTCCAGCGCATCCAGCGGGAGGGCGGATTCTCCAGCCCCTTGACAGATGGGAGATTTGTTTACACAATACATATCCAGCGTACATTACATGGGAAGAATTTGTGGCGAATCAAGCACAACTGCGCGCAAATAGCCTGCGCTATCGAGAGGAGCGGCCTGGCGTGGCACGCAAAGGGCAAGCGTTATTGCAAGGGATCGTGCGCTGTGGGCGCTGTGGAGCCTTACTGCATCTGCACTACTCTGGCCCACAGGGCGAATTTCCTGAGTATCGGTGTAGCGCTGATCAGAGCCAGTTTGGTGGAACGGACTGTCAACGGGTGCGCGCGCTGGCCCTGGATAGGCAGATTGAACAGCGCTTCCTGGAGGCACTCCAACCTGATCAAGTGACGCTTGCGCTCGCCGCCCTGGCGCAATTGGAACAGGAAGAGCAAGCCGAAACCAAACAGTGGGAGCTGCGCCTGGAGCGGGCTCGCTACCAGGCCAGGCGGGCCGAGCGGCAGTATCAGGCGGTCGAGCCAGAAAACCGCCTGGTGGCTCGCTCGCTGGAGAAGCAGTGGGAAGAGCGGCTTCGTGCGGTGGAAACTGTGGAGAAAGAATACCATGCTTGGAAAGCCAGTCGCTTTGGCACTTTCACTCAAGCCGACCGCGAGGCCATTGTGGCCCTGGGCAGCGATTTACCCGCCCTCTGGCAAGCAGCGACGACGACCAATACGGAGCGCAAACAGATGCTGCGTCTGGTCATTCGAGAGGTTATCGTCGATAGCAAGCGGGCGGAGGGCCAGGTCTGGGTGCAAATCAACTGGCAGACGGGGGCGCAGGAGCAGTTCTGCTACCAACGCCGAGTGAGCAGCTACGCCGTGTTTCCTGGGACCCAGGCGCTTGAGCAACGCGTGCGCGA
>Ga0070740_10002420_pt1 | contig 21995 bp, 22 predicted proteins | sample Coa_R2_FD_67286 | JGI IMG/M metagenome (GOLD analysis project Ga0070740, IMG submission 67286) | Surface soil microbial communities from Centralia Pennsylvania, which are recovering from an underground coalmine fire - Coalmine... | ecosystem: Environmental > Terrestrial > Soil > Unclassified ...
GGTTCCATTTTCAAGCTCCGTCCGACCGCGGTCCGTAGTCCTGCCACAAGTGCATCGCCGCGTAAGCGCGCCACGGCCGCCAGGCTTCCGCCCGCGCCCGCGCGTCCTGGGCCTTGCGCAAGCCCAGCGCGCGCAACACGCCCAGATCGGAAGCCGGAAACGCGTCGGCATCGCGCAGCGCGCGCATTGCGACGTACTGTGCGGTCCATTCGCCGATGCCGGGCAAGGCCATGAGGCCGGCCAGGGTTTCCTGGCGCGGCGCGTCGGGTATCAGCCGCAGACGACCTTCGGCGGTCGCGCGGGCCAGCGCGCGCACGGTGTGCGCCTGTGCGCGCCGCAGGCCGAGCGCGGCGATGCGCTGCGGCTTGTCCTCGGCGATGCGCTCGGCGCGGGGTCCAGTGCAGGTGATCGCGGGAAACGGCGTCCGCAGCGGATCGCCGTAGAGCTGCGCGAAGCGCCCGAACAAGGTCGTGGCCGCGCGCACGCTGATACGCTGGCCCAGCACCGCGCGCAGCGCCAGCTCGAAGCCGTCGCAGGCCCCCGGCACGCGCAGTCCCGGGCGCCGCGCCAGCGCCCCGCGCAGCCGGACGTCGGCGCCCAGATGTTCATGGATCGCCTGCGGATTGGCATCGAGATCGAACAGCGCACGCAGCCGCGCCAGCAGCACGGGCAGTACCGGCAGCAGGCTCTCGGCGACCGTCACGCGCAGCGCGGCTTCGTGCGCGATCGGCTCCGCCACGATCCATCCGCGCCGATCGCCCAGGTGCAGGCCACGCAGGTAGCGGTGGCCTTCCCGCGCTTCGACACCGTCCGCGCCGCGGCCGACGAGAAACGCGATCAGCGCGTCCCAGTCAAGCGGCGGACGATAAGCGAGCTTGAGCGCGAGCGTCGCGCCCTTGGGCTCCGTGAGGCGCCGGCGCAACTGCGTGGGACTCAGGCGGTAGCGCGTGCGGAACAGGTGATTGAAACGGCGCAGGCTGGAAAAGCCGCTGGCATAGGCCACGTCCGCGACCTTGAGCGGCGTGTCGGTGAGCAGGCGCTTGGCCAGCAGCAGGCGCTGAGTCTGGGCGAGCTGCACCGGCGCGACGCCGTACTCGTGCGCCACCGCGCGGCGCAGGTGGCGGCTGCTGACGCCCAGCTCGCGCGCCAGTTCTTCCAAGCCGCCGTCGTTCAGGGCGCCGGCCTCGATGCGCGCCAGCACCGCGGCCGCGATGCGGCTGCCGGCGTCCACCGGCGCCGCACCGGGCGCCAGCTCGGGCCGGCAGCGCAGGCAGGGGCGATAACCGGCGCGCTCCGCGGCGGCCGCCGAGCGGAAGAAGTCACAGCGCTCCCGGCGCGGCGTGCGCGCCGGGCAGATCGGACGGCAATAGATGCCGGTGGTGGACACGCCGACGAAGAAGCGGCCGTCGAAGCGCGCGTCGCGCGCGCACAGCGCCCGGTAGCAGAGGTCCAGATCGAGAGTCGGCGCTTCCATGCCCGGCAGTTTACTCGCCGGATCGCGCCGGGCTCGCCGTTTTCGGACACGGCAGCGGTGACGCTCACGGCACGGCGGCGGGCGCGTGCAGCAGCCGCGCGCGCAGACGCCGCAGAGCATCCGGTTCCAGTTCGTCGCCGAGCAGCGCGCGGCTGCGCCGCGCGCCGTTTTCCAGGCGAAAGTTCAGCACGATCAGCCAGGACTGCACCACGCTGCCCGGCAGCAGCCGGGCGTCCTGCCGCGCGCCGCGCGCGTCCTCCACGCGCCAGCGGCCCTGCGGATCGAGCATCAGCCGCACCAGCGCGCGCGGGCCGTAGCCGAACACCGGATGGCGGCGCAGGTTGATCCACGACAAGGCGTACAGCGCCGCCAGCGTCAGGCCCGCCCAGCGCGGCGGCTGCGCCAGCAGCGTCAGCAGGATCGCGCCCGCGTGCAGCGCGAGCAACCCGCGCAGCGCGCGCGACGACGGCCGCAGGTGCAGGTCAAGCGTGACGTCGAACGCGCTCGAGGACATCGCGGAACTCCGCCGGCACCGGCGCCTGTTCCAGCACCCAGGCCCACAGCTCCGGGTCCTCGCGTTCCAGCAGGCGTGCGAACGCGGCGCGCTCCGCCGCCGGCGCGCGGTCGTAGTGGATCTGCAGGTAGCGCTCGAGCAGCACGTCCAGCTCCTTCATGCCGCGGCGGCAGTGCCAGCGCAAGCGGGATTTGTCAGGGACGCTGCTCATTCGTCACCCCGCGACCGACCGGCATCGAACGCTCGAGCTTGCGCGCCGGCGCCTTTCGAAGACTACCCCCGCCGCTCCATCAGCATCTTCTTCGTTTCCGCGATGGCCTTGGCTGGATTGAGCCCTTTCGGACAGGTGCGCGTGCAGTTCAGGATGGTGTGGCAGCGGTAGAGTTTGAACGGATCTTCCAGCGCGTCGAGACGCTCGCCGGTCGCCTCGTCGCGCGAGTCCACCAGCCAGCGGTAGGCCTGCAGCAGGATGGCGGGGCCGAGGTAGCGGTCGCTATTCCACCAGTAGCTCGGGCAGGCGGTGGAACAGCAGGCGCACAGGATGCATTCGTAGAGTCCGTCGAGCTTGGCGCGGTCCTCTTCGCTCTGCAGGCGCTCGCGGGTCGGCGGCGGGGTGTCGGTCTTGAGCCAGGGCTCGATGGAGGCGTACTGGGCGTAGAAGTGGGTGAGGTCGGGCACCAGGTCCTTGACCACCGGCATGTGGGGCAGCGGGTAGATCTTGATCTCGCCTTTCATCTCGTCGCAGGGCTTGGTGCAGGCCAGCGTGTTGGTGCCGTCGATGTTCATCGCGCACGAGCCGCAGATGCCTTCGCGGCACGAGCGGCGGAAAGTGAGCGTGGCGTCGATCTCGTTCTTGATCTTGATCAGCGCGTCGAGCACCATCGGCCCGCAGGCGTCCATGTCCACTTCGTAGGTGTCGATGCGCGGATTGGCCTGGGCGTCCGGATCGTAACGATAGACGCGGAACACGCGCACGTTCTTGGCGCCGGCGGGCGCCGGGTAATGCTTGCCGGCGGCGCGGTCGATCTTGGAGTTCTTGGGCAGTCGGATCTGGGCCATGGCGGGCTCCGTGGGTCAATACACTCGCTTTTGCGGCGGGATCGTCTCGACGTCGTCGTCGAGGGTGTTCAGGTGCACCGGGCGGTAGCCGAGCTTGACTTCGGTCTCGCCGCTGCGCCAGGCCAGGGTGTGCTTCAGCCAGTGGGCATCGTCGCGTTCCGGATAGTCCTCGCGCGCATGCGCGCCGCGCGACTCCTTGCGGTTCTGCGCCGAGACGATCGTCACCAGCGCCTGGCCGAGCAGGTTGTCCAGCTCCAGCGTCTCCATCAGATCGGAGTTCCAGATCAACGAGGAATCGGACACGCGCACGTCGCGGAAGGATTCGATGTCCTTTTTGAGTCGCGCCACGCCTTCGTCCAGCGACTGCTGAGTGCGGAACACCGCGGCGTGGTTCTGCATGGTGCGCTGCATGTCCAGGCGCACCTGCGCGGTCGGCCGCGAGCCGTTCTTGGCGTGGCGCAGCAGGTCGAAGCGCGCCAGCGATTTTTCCTCCGCATCCTTGGCGATCGGCTTGTGCTTGGCGCCGGGCTTGAGCAACTGCGCGCAGCGCAGCGCCGCCGCGCGTCCGAACACGACCAGGTCCAGCAGCGAATTGGACCCGAGGCGGTTGGCGCCGTGCACCGACACGCAGGCCGCCTCGCCCACCGCCATCAGGCCGGGCACCACGGTGTCGGTCCGGCCGTCGGTGCAGATCACCGCTTCGCCGTGGAGATTGGTGGGGATGCCGCCCATGTTGTAGTGCACCGTGGGCAACACCGGGATCGGCTCCTTGGTCACGTCCACGCCGGCGAAGATCTTGGCCGTCTCGGAAATGCCGGGCAGACGCTTGTGCAGCACCTCCGGCCCGAGGTGTTCGAGATGGAGATGGATGTGATCTTTTTCCGGCCCCACGCCGCGACCCTCGCGAATCTCGATGGTCATCGCGCGACTCACGACATCGCGCGAAGCCAGGTCCTTGCGGTTGGGCGCGTAGCGCTCCATGAAACGCTCGCCCTTGGAATTGGTGAGATAGCCGCCCTCGCCGCGCGCGCCCTCGGTGATCAGACAGCCGGCGCCGTAGATTCCCGTGGGATGGAACTGCACGAACTCCATGTCCTGCAGCGGCAGTCCGGCGCGCAGCACCATGCCGCCGCCGTCGCCGGTCTGGGTGTGGGCGCCGGTGCAGGAATAGTAGGCGCGGCCGTAGCCGCCGGTGGCGAGGATGGTGGTCTGTGCGCGAAACCGGTGGATCTGGCCCGTGGCCAACTCCCAGGCGAGCACGCCGTGCACGCTGCCGTCGGTGTCGGTGAGCAGATCGAGCGCGAAGTATTCGATGAAGAACTCGGCGCGCGCCTTCAGCGCCTGCTGATACATGGCGTGCAGCATGGCGTGGCCGGTGCGGTCGGCCGCGGCGCAGGTGCGCTGCGCGGTGCCTTCGCCGTAGTGGGTGGTCATGCCGCCGAAGGGACGCTGGTAGATCTTGCCCTCCGGCGTGCGCGAGAACGGCACGCCCCAGTGCTCGAGTTCGATGACCGCGGGAATCGCCTCGCGACACATGTACTGGATGGCGTCCTGATCGCCGAGCCAGTCCGAACCCTTGACCGTGTCGTACATGTGCCAGCGCCAGTCGTCCTCGCCCATGTTGGCGAGCGCCGCGGAGATGCCGCCCTGCGCGGCGACCGTGTGACTGCGCGTGGGAAAAACCTTGGTCAGGCAAGCGGTCTTGAGTCCCGCCTGCGCCAGGCCGACGACCGCGCGCAGGCCGGCGCCGCCGGCGCCGACCACGATGACGTCGTACTCGTGGTGAACGATCGGGTAGGCGGCGGACATGTCAGGCGACTCCAAAGGCGAGCTTGAGCACGGCGAACACGCTGCCGACGCCGAGCGCGAAGTGAGCGAATTTTTCCAGGATGACGCCGCCGAACCTGAGCGCCTCGTTGGCGACGTAGTCCTCGATCACCACCTGCACACCCAGCGCCGAGTGCCAGAACAAGGCGATCAGCCACAGCGCGAGCGCGATGGCGGCGTAGGGGTTGTGCATCCAGGCGACCAGCGTGGCGTAATCGGCGACGCGATAGCGCGCGACGCTGAACACGAACCACAGCGACAGCGGGATCAAGGCCAGCGCGGTGAGGCGTTGCAGCCACCAGTGGCCCACGCCGTCCTTGGCCGAGCCCAGCCCACGCGCTTGCGACAGCGGGGAGCGCAGTTTCATGTCGTGACTCCGGCAGAATTTCAGAGCGCGGCGACCGTCCACACGGCGGCGGTGAGCAGCAGCGAGACGCCGACCACGATCCAGCCGCCGCGATAAACGTTTTTCAGCTCGAATGCCCAGCCGGCATCCCACACCAGATGACGGATGCCGTTGCACAAGTGGTACATCAGCGCCCAGCTCCAGCCGAGCAGCAGCACCAGGCCCAGCGGGCCGCGCGCGCAGGTTTCGAAGCGCGCATACGCTTGCGGTCCGGCCGCGGCCGACAACAGCCAGGCCGCGAGGAACACGCTGCCCAGCGCCAGGGCCAGGCCGGTGAGGCGATGAAGAAAGGAAAGAACCGAGGTGAGCTGGAACCGGTAATACTGGCCCAGCATGAAGGGCGACAGCGGCCGCGCGGCGGCCTTCGGCTCGGTAGCCATAGTGTTCTCCTTCCGCTCGCGGCACCGACACTCACCGGTGCCCGCGAGCGACTCTCCGGTCAGGGCAAGAGTCCCTAGAAATCGATGCAGCGGCCGTCTTTCTCCCAGTCGCCATAGCGGGTCGGCTCGGTGCCGTCCGGGCGTCCGCCGATTTCGGGTGGCATCGGGGCTCGTGCCGCCCCCTCTTCTTCCGCTCGTCGCCGGTCAGGTGCGGGGCGCGGCTCGGCGGAGGAAGCAAAGTCTTCGGGAACGGGGATCATGGCGGCTGCCTGTGTTTAGTGTGACAAAATTCGCCTCGACATGGCAATCGTCGAAACTCAAGACACCGCCGCCGAGCACGGCGGCTATGACTGGTTCAACGCGCCTTCTCTGCGCAGGCAGGCGAATCACGGCTGCGATTTTGGAGACCCTGCGGCGGAAGCCGCGGCCGCGCTCGACGGCACGGTGCGCGTTCCGCTGTGCGCGCTGGGGACCCTGCGCGTGAGCGGCGCGGACGCGCAAGATTTTTTACAGAACCAGTTGAGCAGCGACTTGCGCCGGCTCACGCCCGAACGCGCGCAACTGTCCAGCTACAACAGTCCCAAGGGCCGCGTGCTGGCGGTGCTCACCCTACTGCGCGACGCAGACGATGTGCTCCTGGAGCTGCCGCGCGAGATTCTCGCGGACACCCTCCAGCGCCTGCGCCGTTACGTGCTGCGCGCGAAAGTGAAACTCGAGGACGCCTGCGCGGCCCTGCCCGCGCTGGGACTGGCCGGCGCGCAGGCGCCGGCGCTGCTCGCCCAGGCCCGGCTGCCCGCGCCGCGCGAGTCGCTGGACTGCGCACGGAGCGGCGATCTGCTGGTCCTGCGCCGGCCGGGCGCGATCCCGCGCTACAGTCTGCATGGCCCGGCCGGGCGCCTGGCATCGCTGTGGTCACAGTGGTCCGGCGCCGCGCAGCCCGCCGGCGATCAAGCCTGGCGGCTGCTGGACATCGAGGCCGGCGTGCCGGCAGTGTACGCCGCCACGAGCGAGCATTTCGTGCCGCAGATGCTGGCGCTCGACCGACTGGGCGCGATCAGCTTCGACAAGGGCTGCTATCCCGGCCAGGAGATCGTCGCGCGGGTGCACTACCTCGGCCAGCTCAAGCGCGGCTTGTTCAAGGCCTACAGCGAATCCGCCGCGCCGCCCGGCGCTGCCGTGTACCGCGCCGGCGAACCGCAAGCCGCGGGTGAAGTGGTCGACTGCGCGCGCCACCCGCGGCGCGGTCACGCAGTGCTGCTGGTCTTGCCGCTGGACTTGCCGCTGGATGCGGCGTTGTGTCTGCAGCGGCCGGATGGCGCGCCATTATCCGACCTCACCGCATCCATGCCGCCGCAAGGCTGACGATTCCCGAAGATCCACCCAAGCAGGGCTGAAACCTCATCGCCCGGTTGCGGATCGACCTCTGGATCGAAAAACCCGTTCGCGGGAAGTCGAGGGCAAGGCGCCGCCGGCTAAAGATAAATAAGTAATATCAAAACAGCCACTAATCGCTTTTAATTCTATAGCGGTTTTGCGATCCTGCCGGCCCCTTCGATCTCACGGGAGCCGACATGAAAAGTTTCGCACTGCTTGCGGCGGCGCTCGCCGCCTCGTCCGCAGCGTTCGCCGATGCGCATTTGCTGAACGTCTCGTATGACCCCACGCGCGAGCTCTACCAGCAACTGAACCCGTTGTTCGCCGCCGACTGGCAGAAACGCACCGGTTCCGCCGTGACGATCGACGTCTCCAACGGCGGCTCGGGCAAGCAAGCGCGGGCCATTCTCGACGGACTCGAAGCCGACGTCGCCACGCTGGGCATCGCCTCGGACATCGACGCGCTCGCCGAGCAAGGCAAGTTGTTGCCCCGCGATTGGCAAAAGCGCCTGCCGCAGGACAGCGCGCCGTACACCTCGACCATCGTCTTCGTCGCGCGCAAGGGCAATCCCAAAGCCATTCACGACTGGCCGGACCTCCTGCAGTCCGGGATTCAAGTGGTGACGCCCAATCCCAAAACTTCCGCCGGCGGACGCTGGGCCTTCCTCGCCGCCTATCTGCAAGCGCTGCACGCCAGCGGCGGGGACGCGAACAAGGCCCGCGACTACGTCGCGCGGCTGTACCGCGCAGTGCCGGTGCTGGATTCCGGGGCTCGCGGTTCGACCACGACCTTCGCCCAGCGCGGCATCGGCGACGTGCTGCTGGCCTGGGAGAACGAAGCCCATCTGATCCTCAAGGAATTCGGTGCCGAGCGCTTCGAGATCGTCGTGCCCAAGGTGTCCGTGCTCGCCCAACCGCCGGTGGCCGTCGTGGACAAATACGCCCAAAAGCACGGCAACGAAAAGCTCGCCGAGGCTTACCTGCGCTGGCTGTACAGCCCGGAAGCCCAGGAAGTCATCGCGGCCAATTTCTATCGCCCGACCGACCCGGCCGTGGCCGCGCGCCATGCGAGCGAATTTCCGCCCGTGGAACGCTTGAACGTGAGCGCGCTCGGCGGCATCGCCAAGGTGCAGAAGGATTTCTTCGGCGATGGCGGCCTCTTCGACCAGATCTACGCCAACAAATAACGCCACTTCTTTTAAGGGATATCGACATGCACACCACGCACCACATGCACACCACGCACCGCGCACGCCGCCGCCTTCCGGGTTTACTGCTCGCGTTCGGTTTCCTCCTGCCGCTCGCCGCGCCGGCGTCCGATTCCACTCCCGACACCCTGGATCTCGATCGACGTTTGAAGGTGGTGGAACGCACGCTCGAAATCCAGCGCGAGGACGACGCGGCCAAGGCCAGGAGCGCGTCCCAGGTGAGCGCCTCGGAAAAAGGCCTGTCCATCAAGGCGGCCAATGGCGCCTATGCGCTCGACATCGGCGCCCTGGCCCAGATCGACGCTCGTTTTTACATCGATCAAGCGGGGGTGAGCGACGCGTTCCTGCTGCGCCGTCTGCGTCCCGTCATCCTCAAAGGGTCGTTCGGAGATTGGGTCGCTTTCAACTTCTCGCCAGAGTTCGCAACGGGCAGCGGCGTGAGCGGCGACGGTTCGACCGCGAGCATCGCCGACGCCTATCTGGACTTGAAGTTCTCGCCGGCCGCGACGCTACGCGCGGGCCGTCAGAAAACGCCCGTGGGGCTGGAACAACTGCAATCCGACGCCCTCATCGGTTTCACCGAGCGCGGCTACACGAGCGAACTGGTGCCCAATCGGGATCTCGGAGCCGTGCTGCAGGGCGTCGTGCTGAAACAAACCTTGAGCTATGCCCTGGGCTTGTTCGGCGGCGCGCCCGACGGACGGGATTTGAACCGCATCAACGCCGACAACCGCTTCGAAATCGCCGCGCGCCTGTTTGCCGAGCCCTTCAAGAACGACTACGGCTTGTGGCGCGGGCTGGGCTACGGCCTGGGCGGAAGTTACGAGAACGCGCTGACCGCGTCACCGAGCAACGTCAACGATGCCCTGCCCCGTTACCGCTCCCCTGGCCAGCAGATCTTCTTCCAGTACGTCAACGGCGGTGCGCCCAACAACACCGTGCTGGCCGACGGCCGTCACTGGCGGCTGGCGCCGCAACTTTACTACTACAACGGTCCCTTCGGTTTGCTCGGGGAATACGCCGTTTCGCGGCAAAAAGTCGTGCTCAACGGTACCCATGCCGAGTTCGGTCATCAGGCCTGGCTCGTGCGCGCGAGCTACGTGCTCACCGGCGAGGACGTCAGCTACGCCGCACCGATCAAGCCGCGCCGTCCGTTCTCGCTCGGCGGCGAGGGCTGGGGCGCATTTTCGGTGGATGCCCGCCTGGAGGCCTTCGCTGCCGATCCCAAGGCGTTCGACCTCAATTTCGCCGATCTCGGCAAATCGGCCAAGAACGCGCGCAGCGCGGGCGTGGCCTTGAACTGGTATTTGACCAGCAACCTCAAACTCGCCGCCGATTACGAGCTCACGCGCTTCGACGGCGGGGCCGCTGCCGGCAAGGATCGGCCCAACGAGCAAGCGGTGTTCTCGCGGCTGCAACTGGCGTTTTGAAGTACGGGAGCGGCCGATCATGAGCATCGTCGCGGTGAACACGCGCAACCAGCTACGGGGCACGATCATCGCCGTCCATCGCGGGCCGGTGGTCAGCGAAGTGGAAATCGAAACCGGCGCCGGGCTCGTCTCGGCGCTGGTGACCACGAGCTCGGTGGAGCGCCTGGCCTTGCGCGAGGGCGATGCGGCGCTGGCCTTGTTCAAGGCCGCCGACGTGCTCATTGCGAAACTCGACCGCTGAGGAGCGCACGAGCCGATGTGCTTGATCATTTACAAACCCGCCGGTCTGTCGATCCCGACCGAACTGATCGAGGCCGCCGCGCACTTCAACCGCGACGGCTGGGGCTTGATGGGCCACATCCAGACGCAAGGCTGCCTGTGCGAGCGCCACGAGCGGGTCGATCCGCAGGCGATCCTGCGGCGGCTGCACGTGCTGGAGCAAGCCGAGTTGTGCCTGCACCTGCGGCTGCGGACGCGCGGCAGCCGCGGGCTGGACGAGGTACAGCCTTTCAAGATCACCGATCGCTACTGGCTCATGCACAACGGCACCTTGCGTTTGCCGCCGCAGCCCGGCCACTCGGACAGCCGCCTGCTCGCGGAGCGGATCCTGCGCCCGCTGTTCGCCGCCTGGCCGGAGCTGCCGATCCAGGCGGCGTTCGTCGCGCTGGTCGAAGCAGGGCTGGGCCCCGAAAACAAAGTCGTGCTGTTCGATGCCGAATGGCGGCGCTTCCATTTCTTCAACTATCGGTATGGCGCGGAGTTCGAGGGCCTGTGGCTGTCGAGCACCCGCTGGATCGACCGCCGGCGCCTGGCCCTGGCGCACGCGCCGCAGCCCCAGGCGCAGAGTTATCCCATCGCAGAGCTGGAGTTCGTATGAACGCGGCGACACACTCGCGGGATTCCTCGATCAATCGGGTGCTGCCAGGCTTCGGTTTGAGCATGGCCTTCACGCTGAGCTATCTCAGCCTGCTGGTGCTCATTCCCTTGGCCGGCGTGTTCGCGAAAGCCGCCGGACTGGGCTTGAGCGGGCTATGGCACGAGTTGTCCGAGCCCCGCGTGCTCGCCGCTCTGCGGCTCAGTTTCGGCGGCGCTTTGCTGGCGGCGGCGGTCAACCTCGTCTTTGGACCGATCGTCGCCTGGGTCTTCGTGCGATACCGGTTCTTCGGCAAACGGCTGTGGCATGCGATGGTCGATCTGCCGTTCGCACTGCCGACCGCGGTCGCCGGCATCGCCTTGTCGGCGCTCTACGGACCACAAGGCTGGCTGGGTCAACCGCTGAATGCCCTGGGAATCAAGGTGGCCTATACCCCGCTCGGCGTATTCGTGGCCATGGTGTTCATCGGCCTGCCGTTCCTGGTCCGCACGCTGGAGCCGGCGCTCGAACACGCCGAACGCACGCTCGAAGAAGCCGCCGCCACGCTGGGCGCCAATCGCTGGCAAACCATCACCCGCGTCATCCTGCCGGCCGTGACGCCCGCCTTGCTCAGCGGCGCGGCGATGGCCTTCGCGCGCGCGGTGGGCGAGTACGGTTCCATCATCTTCATCGCCGGCAACCTGCCCGGCCTGTCCGAGATCGCGCCGCTGCTGATCATGATCCGCCTCGAAGAGTACGACTACGCCGGCGCCACGGCCATCGCCGCGGTCATGCTCGTCGCCTCTTGCGCGATCCTGGCCGCGCTCAACGCGCTGCAATTCCGCGCCCGGCGCACGGGTGCGCCATGAGCACCCGCACGCTCGAAGCGCCGCCCTTGGCGCAAACCAACGCCGCCATCGACGAACCGCGCTGGGTGCGCCATCTGCTGATGGCCGTCGCGCTGTCGTTTTTGGCGATATTCCTGCTGTTGCCCCTGGGGCAAGTCCTGTTCTCGGCCTTCGCCGAAGGGACCGGCGCCTGGTGGGCCGCGGTGACGGACCCCGACTCGCGCGCAGCGATCCGCATGAGCTTGCTCACCGCGACGCTGGCCGTGGCTGCCAATACGCTGTTCGGCCTGTGCGCGGCGTGGGCGATCGCCTATTTTCACTTTCCCGGCAAACGCTGGCTCGTGACCTTGATCGATCTGCCGTTTTCGGTGTCGCCGGTGATCGCCGGGCTGATTTTCATCTTGATCTTCGGCGCGCGCGGCTGGGCCGGGTCGTGGCTGAGCGAGCACGGCATCCGCATCGTCTTCGCCTGGCCCGGCATGGTACTGGCGACTACGTTCGTCACCTTTCCCTTCGTGGCGCGCACGCTGATTCCCCTGCTCCAGCAAAAAGGGTCTCAACACGAGGAAGCCGCGCTGACCCTCGGCGCCTCGGGCTGGCGGATGTTCTGGCAGGTCAGCCTGCCCAAAATGCGCTGGGCCTTGCTGTACGGCGTGCTGTTGTGCAACGCGCGCGCCATGGGCGAGTTCGGTGCGGTGAGCGTGGTCTCCGGTCATATCCGCGGGCGCACCAATACCATGCCGCTGCAAGTGGAGCTGTTCTACAACGATTACCGATTCGTGGCCGCTTTTGCGCTCGCCTCGCTGCTGGCCGCCTTGGCCTTGTTGACCATGGGCCTGAAAGCCTTCCTCGAATGGCGCCTGCGCGGCGAGCTCGCGGCAACCCGAGGACACTGAACGTGGACATTCGCATCGAAGGACTCAGCCGCCGCTTCGGATCGGTGGCGGCGCTCGACCGCATCGACTTGCACATCGCCCGTGGCGAGCTGGTCGCCTTGCTGGGCCCTTCCGGCTCGGGCAAAACCACGCTGTTGCGCGCGATCGCCGGCCTGGAGCCGGCGGACGAGGGCCGCATTCTTTTCGGCGCGCTCGACGCCACGCGCTTGCCGGTGCGCGAACGCCAGGTGGGATTCGTCTTCCAGCACTACGCTTTGTTCGAACACATGACGGTGCTGGACAACGTCACCTTCGGATTGCGGGTCAAGCCGCGCCGCTGGCGAGCGGGGCGCGCGGAAATCGAGCGACGCGCACGCGAACTGCTGGCGCGCGTGCAACTGGAAGGGCTGGAACGGCGTTATCCGAACCAGCTCTCCGGCGGACAGCGTCAGCGCGTGGCGCTGGCGCGCGCGCTGGCGATCGAGCCGCGCGTGTTGCTGCTCGACGAACCCTTCGGCGCGCTCGACGCCAAGGTGCGCAAGGAACTGCGCGGCTGGTTGCGCGGTTTGCAGCGCACCACCGGTTACACCACGGTTTTCGTGACGCACGATCACGAAGAAGCGCTGGAGCTGGCGGATCGCGTGGTGATCCTCAACCGCGGCCGCATCGAGCAGCTCGGCCCCGTGGCCGAGGTTTACGAATGTCCCGCCAACCCTTTCGTCTTCGAATTCCTCGGCAGCGCCAACGTCCTGCCGGCCGTCGCGCGCGGCCGCGAACTCTGGCTGCCCGGCGCCGAGCACCCGCTGACGGGCGACCAGATCTTCCCCGGCGGCGAGGTGGCGGTCTATGTCCGCCCTGGCGACGTACGCCTTGCCGGTGCGGATCCCGCCGCAATCCCCGCCCGCGTGATCGACCTCCAGCGTACCGGCCCGCGGGTCACGGCGCAGGCCGAGCTGTCGGACGGAACGCGGTTGTTTATGGAATTGCCCCACTTGCACCACGACGTCTCCCAACTGGGCGTGGGCGCGGCGGTGCGCTTGCGCCTGTTGCAGTTTCGCGCCTATTCGCGCGCGGACGCTCAACGGCCGGGCGCTGGCCGTCCGGACTCTCGGCAACCAGCGGCCGCCCTTTCCGGTCAAGGACGGATCGCCGCTCGCTGAGCGGCGCAGCGCAGGATCGTGGCGCTTCCCTGAAGCAAAGCTTTTGCTCAGGCCTGCGGTCTCATGGCGCCGTGGGCCACGCGCTCGCGCCAGGTCGCCGGCGGCACGCCGAAAGCGCGCTTGAACGCGCGCTGAAACGCCGCTGGCGAGTCGTATCCGACTTCGTCGGCGACGCGATCCAAGGTCCAGCCTCGCTCGTGCAGGTGGCGCGCAGCGAGCTGCATGCGCAGCCGCGTCAGGTAGCGCATGGGCGGCTCGCCCAGGACCTCGCGGAACCGCGCCGCCAGGCTGGAGCGCGAACTGCCGACCGTGTCCGCGAGCGCGTCGACCGACCACGGTCGGGTCGGCGCGCCATGCAGGATGTGCAGCGCACGGCCGACCAAGGGATCGCGCAGACCCGCGAACCAGCCGGTGGCTTCTTGAGGCAGCGACTGGATGTGCAGACGCAGGGCTTCCATGAACAGCAACTCGGTGAGGCGCACGCGCAGGCTTTGCGCGCCAGGCCGGTCTTCCAGCGCTACGGACGCGGCGTAGTTCACCAGGGCGTCGATGCGCTCGCCGAGGGCGACACTGAAAACGGCCGGAAGCGAAACGAACAGCGGCTCGAAGGCGCGGCAGTCGCAACCGAGAAAACCGCACAACAGGCTGATCGCAGGCCGCGCCCCCGTTTCGATACGGACGCGGCGCAGTTCCAGCAAGGAGCGGCCGCCGAGCGCCTGCGCCATCGGGACACAGGGACGACCGCGAGCGTCGCCGAGCTGATGCGCATCGCCGCGCGCCAGCACCACCGCGTTGCCGGCCGGGACGCGGAACCAGTCGTGCGCCCCCTGGCGGAACCAGCACTCGCCATGGAGCACGACGTGGAATGCGATGACATGGCTGGTCCCGGCCGGCAGGACCGGAGCGAGCTGGCACGGCCTCGGATCGCTGGCGATCCCCCACGGCCCGACGAGGTCGGCCCGGAACAACACGGCGCCGGTCAGACGCACCATCGCCAGCGCATCGGAAAGAACGTCCGCGGCCATGATCCCTCCCACGGTCACAAAGCCGGCGTTTGAAGCATGCGCGGCGGAGTATAGGGCATTGTACCCGCGTGCCGAGCCGCGAAAACTAGGGCTTATTAACTCGAACGGAGAGGCCAAGGATGCGCGCACTGATACTGCTCTACGGCATCGGCTGTTACGTCGTATTCTTCCTGACGTTTTTGTATGCCATCGGTTTCGTCGGCGATTTGCCGCTGCCGAAAACCATCGACCGCCCGGCAATCGCCGCAGCCACCGGCTGGCAGGCATGGATCATCGACCTGGTCTTGCTCGGAATTTTTGCCGTGCAACACAGCGGCATGGCGCGGCGCGGCTTCAAGATCTGGCTGACGCGCTGGCTGCCGACCGCGGCGGAGCGCAGCACTTACGTCCTGCTGTCGAGCCTGGCGCTGATCCTGCTGTACTGGCAATGGCGACCGCTGGCCGGCACCGTCTGGAACGCTCCGGCTGGCTGGAGCGTCGGAGTGCTGTGGGGGCTGTTCGCGCTCGGCTGGCTGCTGGTGCTGAGCGGCACGTTCGTCATCAATCACTTCGACCTGTTCGGCCTGCGCCAGGTCTGGCTCTATGCAAGAGGCCGCAAATACGCGCCGCCAGAGTTCAAGGAAGGGCTTTACTATCGTCTGGTCCGGCATCCGCTGATGCTCGGCTTCCTCATCGCCTTCTGGGCGACGCCGAAGATGAGCGTCGGCCATCTGCTGTTCTCCGTGGCCACCACCGGCTACATCCTGCTCGCCTTGCAACTGGAAGAGCGCGACCTGCTCGCTGCCCACGGCGAGAGTTACCGCGAATATCAGCGTCGGGTCCCCATGCTGTGCCCCTGGCCTCGTCCGCGCGGTGCGGTGGCCAAACGCGCCCGCACATAGCCCTGAAAAGACTCTGAGGCCTGGCAGGCCAGGAACGCTAAGACTCCGGCCTCATCGCGGGAAAGAGCAAAACGTCGCGGATGCTCGGCGAGTCGGTGAGCAACATCACCAGCCGGTCGATGCCCAGCCCCACGCCGGCGGTCGGCGGCATGCCGTATTCCAGCGCGCGGACGTAGTCCGCGTCGTACACCATTGCTTCTTCGTCCCCGGCCGCCTTGGCCGCGGCCTGGGCGCGGAAACGCGCCGCCTGATCCTCGGGATCGTTGAGCTCGGAAAAACCATTGGCCAGCTCGCGGCCACCGATGAACAACTCGAAACGGTCGCTGACCTCCGGATCGGCGTCCTTGCGTCGCGCCAGCGGCGAGACTTCGGTGGGATATTCGGTGATGAAGGTGGGCTGGATCAGCGTGCCCTCGACGGTCTTCTCGAAGATCTCGGTCAGCAGCTTGCCCGCGCCCATCTCGGGCGTCACCAGCACGCCGCGGGCGTGGGCGGCGGCGGCTAGATAGGCGCGGTCGCGCAAGCGCGTGCGGTCCAGCTCGGGATTGCGCTGCGCCACCGCTTCGGCCAGCGACAGACGCACGAAAGGCTGCGCCAGGTCGATCGCCTGGCCCTGGTAGCTCAATGCGGTCTTACCCACGGCCGCCAGCGCGCAATCGCGCAACATCGTTTCCACCAGGGCCATCGCGTCCTGATAATCGGCGTAGGCCTGGTAGAACTCCAGCATGGTGAACTCGGGGTTGTGACGGGTGCTCAATCCTTCGTTGCGGAAGTTACGGTTGAGCTCGTACACGCGCTCGAACCCACCGACCACCAGGCGCTTGAGATACAGCTCCGGCGCGATGCGCAGATAAAGATCCCGGTCGAGCGCGTTGTGGTGCGTGACGAAGGGTCGCGCCGCCGCCCCGCCGGCGATGGGCTGGAGCATGGGCGTTTCGACCTCGATGAAGCCCAGGCTGTCGAGGAACTGGCGCAAAAAGCGCACCGCGGCGGCGCGCACCTCGAACACCCGCCGCGCCTCGGGATTGACGATCAGATCGAGATACCGCTGGCGGTAGCGCGTCTCGGTGTCGGTCAGTCCGGCCCATTTCTCCGGTAGCGGGCGCAGCGACTTGGCCAGCAACTCGAGCCTTGAGACCTTGAGCGAGAGCTCGCCGGTCTTGGTCTTCATCACCGTACCTTGACAGCCGAGCAGATCGCCCACGTCCCAGGACTTGAACGCCTCGTAGGTCGCCTCGCCCAGCGCGTCGTGCTGCACGAAGAGCTGGATCGCGCCGGACATGTCCTGCAGCCGTCCGAAGCTGGCCTTGCCCATCACCCGTTTGGCCATCAGCCGGCCGGCCAGCGCGAACGTCCGCGACTCCTGGGCCAGAGCGGCGGCGTCGCGCGGGCCGTAGAGCCCGTGCAGCTCGGCGGCCAGCGTGTCGCGGCGGAAGTGGTTGGGATAGGCGCGGCCGGTGGCGCGTAGTCGGGCCAGCTTCTCGCGCCGGTGCGCGATCAGATAATTCTCGTCCTGCGGCTGATGCTCTTCGGTCATCGATGATCGGTCGGGTCGCAAGGGCGCAAGCCGCGACCCGCATTGAGGGTGGGTAAAGTCTGTCGCGGCGGACGCCGTTCCTACAAGCCCTGTTTCAGGCTCGCTTCAAGAAAAGGATCGAGGTAACCGTCCAGCACTTTCTGCGTGTCGGCGATTTCCACACCGGTACGCAGATCCTTGATGCGCGACTGGTCGAGCACATAGGAGCGGATCTGATGTCCCCACTCGATGTCGCTCTTGGATTCCTCGATCTTGCGCTGCTCGGCCTGGCGCTTTTCCAGCTCGCGCTCGTACAGCTTGGCGCGCAGCATCTTCATCGCGCGATCGCGGTTCTTGTGCTGGCTGCGCTCGGTCTGGCAGGCGACGACGATCCCGCTCGGAAGATGCGTGATGCGGATCGCCGACTCGGTCTTGTTGACGTGCTGGCCGCCGGCGCCGCTGGAGCGGTAGGTGTCGATCTTGAGCTCGGCCGGGTTGATGTCGATGTCGATGTCGTCGTCCACTTCCGGGGACACGAACACGCCGGCGAACGAGGTATGACGGCGGTTGCCCGCGTCGAAGGGCGACTTGCGCACCAGACGGTGCACGCCGATCTCGGTGCGCAACCAGCCGTAAGCGTACGGGCCCTGCACATAGATCGAGGCGCTCTTGATGCCGGCGACTTCGCCGTCGGAACGCTCCAGGAGTTCGGTCTTGAACCCGTGGGCGTCCGCCCAGCGTAGATACATGCGCAGCAGCATCTCCGCCCAGTCCTGCGCCTCGGTGCCGCCGGAGCCCGCCTGGATGTCGAGATAGGCATTGGCCGCATCCATCGGGCCGGCGAACATGCGCTTGAACTCCAGCTCCTCGGCCAGCCGTGCCTGCGCGGCGACTTCGCGCGCGACCTCCGCCACGATCGCGTCGTCGCCTTCGGCGGCTGCCAGCTCGAGCAATTCCTCGCAGTCGTGGAGCGCGCGTTCGGCCCGCTGCAGAGGCTCCAGCACCGCTTCGAGCTGGGCACGCTCGCGGCCCAGGCTCTGGGCGCGTGACGGATCGTTCCAGATGCCGGGCTGCTCCAGCTCCGCATTGACCTCGGCCAGCCGCTCGCGCTTGCCCTGGTAGTCAAAGATAGCCCCGCAGCGCGTCGAAACGCGCACGCAGGGCCGTGATCTCGCTTCTGATCGGGTTGATTTCCATGGCGACAAGACTTGTGCGGACGCGCAGTATAGAGGCTCCGGCCGTTGCGCGCAGTTGTGCCGCCGTACGAGCGCATGTTAAATATGATGACCAAGGCTGCCGCCCAGCGAGCGCGGCCCGCTAAAAACATTCTCCGCAGAACCTGAGGAGCGCAAGGGGAGCCGCATGAACAGTGTCCGTCACGGGTTGGGATTCGGCCTGGCCGCTGCCGTCGTCGTGCTGAGCACCAGCGCCGCGGCACAAGTCGATACCAGCGATCGCCGTTTCTATATCTCGCCGATGTTCACTTACACGCTCGCCGACCAGGCGCGCGGAACCGACGATGGCCTCGGTGGCACCATCGCGGTCGGCAAGCGGCTGACCAAGGGCCTGGATCTCGAGGTGCTCGGTTTCTATAGCCAGTACGACACCAAGCAGGACGAGTTCAGCTCGCTCGGCCCGCAGCCGAACAGCGCACGACTGTACGGCGGCGGTCTCGGGGCCAACATCCTGCTGTTCCCCTCCTCCGCGAGCTTTCTCAACGGCCTGTATCTGCACGCCGACGTGATGCGCGGCCAGGGGCTCAACCAGCCGGGCAAGATTCGCGATTATTCCAGCACGATCTTCGATGCCGGTTTCGGCTACGACCTGCCGCTCAACATCACCTTGGGCGGCCTGTTCGCGCCGGGCATGGCTTTGCGCCTGGAAGCGCTGTATCGCAACGACGGCCACGGCCGCGGCGAGATCGGCACCAACTTCAACGGCGATCAGAAGTACTTCACCGAGGCCGCGTTCAACGTCGGTCTGCGTATCCCCCTGGGCGGCCGCGTTTCGCCGCCCGCCACGCCGCCGCCGGAACAGCCGCCGCAGGTGGTGCCGGTCGAGCAGCCCGCAGCCGCGCCTGCACCGCCCCCGCCCCCGCCGCCCCCGCCGTGCCAACCGCCGGCACCCGGCCAGCCGATCAACCTCGAAGGCTGCAAGGTGGGCGAAACCATCGTCCTGCGCGGGGTGAACTTCGAGTTCAACAAGGCCACGCTCACGGTCAACGCCAAGACCCTGCTCGACCAAGTCGCCGACGCCCTGTTGTCGCGGCCGGACATCAAGGTCGAGATCGACGGCCACACCGACGGCGTTGGCTCGGCCGCTTACAACCAGAAACTGTCCGAGCGGCGCGCCGAGGCGGTCAAGCAATATCTGGTCGGCCGCGGCATCGACGCCGGTCGCATGACGACCAAAGGGTTTGGCAAGACCAAGCCGATCGCCGACAACAGCACCGAGGAAGGCCGCGAGCTCAATCGTCGCGTCGAGCTCAAAGTCACCGAGAGCAATCCGCCCGCCGGTGGCGAAGCCGCACCGGCCGCTGGCGAAGGAGCCGCGGAGAGCAAAGAAGCCGCACCCGAGCCCTCCTCCGGCGGTGAGGTCGCACCGGCTGCTGGCGCAACCGGTGGCGAAGCGGCTCCGGCCAGTGGTGAATCGGCCGGGGAAACCAAAGAAGCCGCACCCGCGCCCTCCTCCGGCGGCGAGGCTGCGCCACCCGCTGGCAACGAAGCGGCGCCGCCCGCCGATCAGGGCAGCACCCCGAGCGGTGGCGAAAGCGCTCCGCCCTCCGAGGGCAACGGGGCAGCGCCCGCCGAAAGCGCGCCGCCGCCTGCCGATTCAGGAGCAGCAGCACCCGGCGACAACTCCACGCCGCCGAGTGGAGACGCAGGCGCTCCGTCGGCCGATACCTCGGCAACGCCGAGCAGCGAGACTTCCGCGCCGCCGAGCGACGGTTCCGCGCCGCCGCAGTAACAGCGCGCGAATTGAACGAAAGCCCCGCAAGCTTGCGGGGCTTTTGCTTTCTTCAGCGATCGCTAAAAATCGCGCGGCGTCAGACGCAAGGCCAACCTGCCGGACGCTCACGACCCGAAGGGTCGTTGGTGAGAGTCCAACGGGCCGCGCCGCGGAATGGGAGAAATGGCTCCCCGAGTTGGACTCGAACCAACGACCCAGCGATTAACAGTCGCTTGCTCTACCGGCTGAGCTATCGGGGAACGCCGGAGTGAAGGCTGCGTATTCTAGCGGACGGAAGCGGTGGCGCAAACGTCAGCGCGCCAACTGGGCGATACGCTCCAGCGATTTCTTGAGCACCTCGTCGCTGGTGGCAAAGGACAGCCGTAGATGTCCCGGCGTGCCGAAGGCAGACCCCGGCACCAAAGCCACCAGCGCCTTGCTCAGCAACTCGTCGGCCAGCGCCAGATCGTCCTTCACTCCCAAGCGCGCGATCAGGCCGCTGACGTCCGGGAAGACATAAAAAGTTCCGTCGCCCGGCAGGCAGCGGATGCCAGGAATCTCGTTCAGGCCCTCCACCAGCAGGTCGTGGCGGCGCTTGAACGCGACGGTCATCGCGGTCACGCAGGACTGGTCGCCGTTGAGCGCGGCCTCGGCCGCCACCTGGGAGATCGAGGTCGGGTTGGACGTGCTCTGGCTCTGGATGTCCGCCATGGCCGTGATCAGCGGCTTGGGCCCGCAGGCCCAGCCGATGCGCCAGCCGGTCATGGCATAGGTCTTGGAGACCGCGTGGATCACCACCGTGCGGTCGTACAGTTCCGGACACGCATTGAGGATGTTGGAAAACGGTTCGGCCGACCACAGGATCTTCTCGTACATGTCGTCGGTGGCGATGATCACTCGCGGGTGGCGGCGCAGCACCTCGCCCAGCGCGGCGAGCTCGGCCCGGGTGTAGGCCATGCCGGACGGATTGGACGGCGAGTTGATGAACAGCAGCCGCGTGCGCGGCGTGATGGCCGCTTCCAGTTGCGCCGCCGTGATCTTGTAGCGCGAGGCCGCGCTCGTCGGGATGAACACCGGCACGCCCCCCGCGAGCAGCGCCATGTCCGGATAGCTGACCCAGTACGGCGCGGGGATGACGACTTCGTCGCCGTCGTCGAGCAAAGCCTGGCACAGGTTGTAACACGCCTGCTTGCCGCCGCAGGAGACCAGCACCTGCGCCGGCGTGTAGTCCAGGCCGTTGTCGCGTTTGTGCTTGGCGATGATCGCCTGCTTGAGGCTGGGAATGCCGCCGACCGGCGTGTACTTGGTGAAGCCGGCATGGATGGCCTTGACCGCGGCGGCCTTGACGTGATCCGGCGTGTCGAAGTCCGGTTCGCCGGCGCCGAGCGAGAGCACGTCCTTGCCCTGCGCTTTCAGTTCGCCGGCTTTGGCGGTGACCGCCAGCGTCGGCGAGGGCTTGATGCGGCGCACGCGCTGCGCCAGCGCGAATTCGACGGGGGTCACGGCGGTTCCTCGACGGGGTGTCAAAGTGCGATCAAACGGCGCACGATGATACTGAAAGCGCGCTCCGAGCACACGCTATTTTTCTCGATCGGGCGCACAATATTTCTCCAATGAGCAAATCTCGAACCGCCGCCACCACCGAACACCTCCGGCAGCGCCAGCAGCGACGCGCCGACCGCGGCTTTCGTCTCAAAGCGGACTGGGCGCCTTCGGGCGACCAGCCGCAGGCGATCGAGAAACTGGTCGAAGGCTTGGAGAGCGGACTGGCGCACCAGGTGCTGCTGGGCGTCACCGGCTCCGGAAAGACCTACACCATCGCCAACGTCATCCAGCGCGTGCAGCGCCCCACCCTGGTGCTGGCTCCGAACAAGACCTTGGCGGCGCAACTCTACGGCGAGTTCAAGACGTTTTTCCCCGACAACGCGGTGGAATATTTCGTCTCCTACTACGACTACTACCAGCCCGAGGCCTATGTCCCCTCCACCGACACGTACATCGAGAAAGACTCCTCGATCAACGAGCAAATCGAGCAGATGCGGCTGTCCGCCACCAAGGCGCTGATGGAACGCAAGGACGCCATCATCGTCGCCTCGGTGTCCGCGATTTACGGCCTGGGCGATCCCGAGAGCTACTTCCAGATGGTGCTGCACCTGGTCAAGGGCGACCGGCTGGGCCAGCGCGAAATCATCCGCCGCTTGACCGAGTTGCAATAC